>ERZ791785.11-NODE-11-length-339743-cov-37.334027_pt1 | contig 339743 bp, 306 predicted proteins | sample MGYA00509947_ERZ791785 | MGnify/ENA primary metagenome ERZ791785 (study PRJEB30046, sample SAMN00791982) | human gut metagenome | study: EMG produced TPA metagenomics assembly of the A metagenome-wide association study of gut microbiota in type 2... | reverse complement strand
AAATTCTAAAAAGAATTTTCAAGGTTGTCTTTCTGTTCAGTTATCAAAGTTCATTGCTCTCAAGTTCAGTATTTATCTGTGTTTGAGAAGCTTTCGTGTCGCTCATCTCTCGTGGCGACTTGATTATAATAGCACCACCCCTCCCATATGTCAACAACTTTTTTCAATTTTTTTGCATTTTCTTTTTATGGTTAATTAAAAAAGCTGCCAAATCCGCTTATTTACTTGCTTTGTTGGCATTGCGCATATTTGAATTTTTTTCTTATTTTTTGGCATTTTTTGATATTCTAATGTCATTTTTCTTTCATTCCCATTATTTTTTTGTTCTTAAACCCTTAAAAATTTTCAAATTTTTCCTATTTATTTTTGTCAAAACAATGCTTTTTAATCTTTCAGCTACATCAGATTATCAATTTATATATCCAGAATTTTATAAAAATATAGTCTTTTGAACTCTTATATGTTCAATGAAATTCAAGATGTAAAAGTCAGAAAGCTTTTTCAACCTTACATCATTTCAATATTACAACCATAAATAAGCTAATCATAGAAAATACACAAAATGACTTGCAAGGGATTACAGGTATTTTTATCAACACGTTTTGTCTATCCTCAAAGTTATTTTAAAAAGGATTAAACCGCCAACCGCCCTCAGCCATTTAATTTCAAGGGCTGAGAGCGGTTTCTATCAACACATTTTGTCCTATAAGTCTCATTTTGTCCTATAAGCCAGACAAAAATAAAACCAAACAAAAATAAATGCAGACAAAAATAAATGCAGACAATATTTCATCATTTCTAAATTCCTAGATTTATTAATTAAATAAAAAAGGACTTGCAACAGATATTCCCATCCATCGCAAACCCTTTCCTGATAAACTAAATTGGTTCTAAACTTTACTTTGAGGTAAGGTTTAGAACCAGTAAATTCATTATAGCATTTTCATATAATTTAGAAGCTATGGCCACCGCCACCGCCGCCTCCACCTGACGAGCCGCCAGATGAGCCTCCTGACGAACCACCACCGCCGGATGAACTGCTGCCCGAGTCGGTATCTCTAGGTGAATAAATCTTGCTCTGATATGTAAAGTTGACCTTACAGTTATCAAACGCCTTATTGACAAAAATACCTTTCATTATATCTTTTCTTGATGGTGCCTTCTTCCTTAAATATAGTCTTACAATTCCATAATTAATAATTAATGCCGCTACAACAGCAAGAAGTGCATTGCTTATATACTTCATTGGTTGTGATATTCTTCTGCCTTTAAGAAGTGCAAGTTCCTGCTCATACACCTTATATGCACACATATAATAGTCTTTTGATGAAGCATATCTGTATACATTATCAGTTATTGTATCTGCGTATGAGCTTGTAACTGTACTGTATATCTTACCATTGCTATGTATCCAGATATTACGGTTATACATATCAATTATAAATATCGTCCCACTATCAGTGCCATATTTTTCCCTGTACAGGCTTCTTACATAACTTTCAGTAGTGGTGCTGTTGGTATCTATAGTCTTTAACATTACATTACCATACACTGTTATCTGTTTCATAATGTCTAACAATGAAGAATAATTACTCTCATCTATAATGTCTGCGTCATCTTCTATAACAGCCTCATATCCTGTATCAACATTATTATATTGATACTTCTCTTCATCAGCTTTTACCTGTAGTAAAGAAGAAACCGCAAATACTAATAGCAATAGAACAACTGCTGTTAACGCCATAACTGCGTGAATACATCTATGTATGTCTTTAACAGTATATTTTCTATCTATAGCACATATAATACTTCTATTATGCATTATCATCACCTCCACTATAATTATCAAACTGTGGAAGCTTTCTAGTTGCAAGAACATTGTAATATCTGATTAAATCCATAATAGTATACATTATTGCAATTAATTCAGCTATAACAGCACCATAGTAATATAGATCCGATACAGGATTAATCCACAGCACTATGGAGGCTATTGCCATCGCTGCAAGTGAACCTATATTACCTGATATCTTCTTATTAGTTATCATTTTAAACGTTTTATGATTAACAAGAGTAAGCACTATACCTGTTATAAGACATATAACACTTATAGAAAATCCCGCCCCAATATCTCCAGAGCCATAGAATATAGACATCATCTGAAGATAGACATACAACATAGGAAATACACAACACACCAATGAAATTATCATAGTTACCACTGCCATATTAGTTCTTGTTGTTCTTCTTTTATTCTTACGTCCATATGACCTTGCTTCACGCCTGCCTTTGTCTATAACATCAGCTATATCGCCTGCAAGCTGTTCTTCACGCTTACGCCTTGCCCCTGGTGATTCATTGGCATTAATAGCTGAACCTGCATACATTCTGCCCTTGTCATCTAACTGCTGGTCTTTCTTGTATATTTTCTTTAATTCTAATACATAAAGAATTATTGTAAATAACGCTATAATCGATGCAATCCCCAATGTAGTCTTAGGTCTTAATGTAAATGAACTGTTAAGCATTAAAAATATAGGTATTGCAAGAATAACCGAACCTATAAAATACCTCATAAGTGATACTGGCAGATCTGCTGCCACCTTCCCTGTCTGTCCATTAACTGTCGCATATGCAACTCTGTCTTTATTACGGTATGATAAGAACCACACCGGAAACATTGTTCTATCCTGTGCTACTACCTTTGTCGAAAGTCTTCTCTCAATATCCCCCTGATAATTATCAAGTTGCACTGACCCAAGATGTGCTGACCTTTTGACATAGGAATATGTCTCGTCAACAGCTACATTTTTCGCATCAGCCCTGTATACATCCGGTGCAACATCTGCTGTATCTGCATAGAATCCACTAAGCATTGATGGAGTAAATGGATTCATATTCTTAACGTCATATGGTGCTATCGCCTCACTTATACTGTCATCAAATGACGATGAAGCATCATATGACAGACCCTTATACTGGCAATCCAAATCGCCAGTTATATCATAATAGTCTGTATAAATGTAATCTCCCCGTCTATGGCTTTTAGAACCGCTTAGGCACATTGGTCCTTTCTGGGTTATATAATACGTCCAATAAGGCATATATATACCTCTGAAACCATCTATAAACTTCTCATCTTTTAATTCCTTAGGGGCAAACCACGCGTGGCGTACCATTTTCTTATAAGCCTGCTTACAATCTTCCTTAGTCTTGGAAAACGGTATTATATATCCTGGTCTTTGCTGTTTTGATACTCTGCTTGTCAGAATTGTTGATGCTCCACAAAAGCTGCAAAAATTAGCTGCAGTATTATCAGTACTTAATATCTCTCCACCACAGTTCGGACATTTGAATACAGTAACGTCATATTCCTGACTTTCCTCCGCATCCTGTTCCTTACTGATTGCATATGGGTCATACTTCGTACTGCAATGGTCGCACATCAACTGCTGTGATGGTATGTCAAAGACTAACCTTCCACCACAACCCGGACACTGATACATATATTAATCCTCCCTCATATAATAATATGTAAATAAAAAATCCGTTTACCTGGATACAGCTACATCAAAGCATTCTTAGCCTTATCTGTAATCTCTCTCTGATATGCAATTTCGTTCTCGATATTTCTTGCAACCTCATTAGCAGTGTATGCCGCATCTACAACTTTATTAAGCACATTACCAATCTCATCTGCCTTTTCTTTCTGCTGATTAGAATTCTCATATATGTTCTTCATAGAGCCAACTGTCTTATCAACTGACTGCTGTACCATATTGATTGTATCTGTAATCTCCTTTGATGACTTGGCCGACTGTGCAGCAAGATTCCTTACCTCACTTGCAACAACTGCAAAGCCTCTTCCGTGCTCACCTGCTCTTGCAGCCTCAATAGAAGCATTAAGCGAAAGTATATTGGTTCTGCTTGATATTGATGCTATAACACCTGCAAACTGTTCAATGTCTTTAGAAAGCTTTTCAAGTTCCTTAATTCTTGCCGCTGATTCTTCTGCTATCTCATTAAGTTCAGTTATCATCTTAAGAATTTCCTCAACACTTGATATACTTTCTTTCACGAGATTAAGTGATGTATCTGATGAATTAATTACATCAAAAGCATCTTTTTCTAACTGCTCCTGTGATGAATCCAATCCTTCAAGAATTCCTGACAGGTCGCTTACTAATTTACTGTTATCCATATTCTTCCTCCAAATATGTATATTATTCTTGTATATTTATATTAAGTCAATTGCTTCGTTAACATTATGTATACCAATAAGATTAATTTTATCATTATTTTTAATATTTTTCAAGCATACATATGGTAATATGCAGGTTGTGAACCCTAGCTTAACAGCTTCATTCACCCTCTGCTGTGCTTGTGTTACGGCTCTTACCTCGCCTGACAATCCGACTTCACCAAATATAACTGTCCTGCTGTCAACTTCTTTATTCTTAAAACTACTGACAAGTGCTATAACTATCCCTAAATCAAGTGCTGGTTCAGATACCTTTATTCCACCTGCCACATTAAGATAGGCATCGCTTGAGGACATTCTCATTCCCGCCCTTTTTTCAAGGACTGCCATCAACAGATTAACCCTGTTATAATCCGTTCCCGCAGCAGTACGCCTTGGCATACCAAAGTTAGAGTCACACACAAGTGCCTGAACCTCAACCATAAGAGGTCGCGTACCTTCAATAAGACATACTACAACTGAGCCTGACGCCCCCTCTGGTCTTCCAGACAACATATACTCCGATGGATTGGCGACCTCACTTAAACCGTCCTGCCTCATCTCGAACACCCCAATTTCATTGGTAGACCCAAATCTGTTCTTTACACTTCTTAATATTCTGTATGAAGCATATCTGTCCCCTTCAAAATAAAGCACTGTATCAACCATATGCTCAAGTACTCTTGGCCCTGCAACAACACCTTCCTTGGTAACGTGTCCTACAATAAATATCGTTATATTAAGTCCCTTGGCTAACTGCATAAGAATAGATGTACTTTCCCTTACCTGTGACACGCTTCCCGGTGCCGCAGATATTTCTTCCCTGTACATAGTCTGTATAGAGTCAATTATAACCACCTGTGGCATTTCTTTTTTCAGAACCTCTTCTATAATATCAAGATTAGTCTCGCAGAACGTCTTAAGGTTATCGTTACATTCACCTATCCTTTCAGCTCTTAGCTTAATCTGTCTTAACGACTCCTCTCCGGATATATACAGCACCTTATTGCCTGCATCTGATAGGTAATAGCACATCTGTAACAAAAGTGTTGACTTTCCAATACCGGGATCTCCACCTACAAGCACCAGTGAACCCTGCACAATTCCACCACCAAGAACTCTGTCAAGTTCGCCTATTCCTGTTGATGTTCTCTCCTTCTCTTCAGAATTAATCTCTTTTAAACTCACCGGATGGTTATCCTTATAGGTGCTTTCTTTCCTGACTGCTGATATACCCTTAGCCGATGACTTAGATGCTATTGGTTCTTCAACAAATGTATTCCACGCCTTGCACGCCGGACACTGCCCGAACCATTTTGCTGACTCATATCCACACTCACTGCAAAAAAATGCCGTATTTTTTGCTTTTGCCACTTCTCTTCTCCTCTCTTTCTGATACCAAATATAAAAAAGCTGTACCCCGCATTGGTCTATATATGACTTTATGCCAGGCACAGCATTTATTAAAATTTACAATTATGACACCTGTTAATGTTAAAGATTGTAGTATTATTATGCTTTAACAACTTCTACACTAACACTCTTACCTTCTTCAAGGCTTACTGAAAGTACAATCTTGCCGCCCATATTAGTAGCCATAGTTCCCTCAGATACTCCATTGATTGTTACATTATAAGAAGCGCCTTCTTCAAGCTCAACTGTTATCTGTGCATCATCGCTTCCTTCCACCGTAAATGATAAGCCTGTATCTGCAGCCTTAAAATTCATAACAGCTGTTCCAGGAACAGATTCATATACAAATGAACCATTGCGTTCGAGCTTTGTAATCTCCTTAAATGTCTTTACCTTGTAAGAATCTCCACAATGTTCAAAATCTGATAACTTTGACTTAGTATCCAGCTTATAATTACCAAAGCTAAGAGTTCCATCCTTCTCTGAACGAATTAACTCATTAATTACTGGCATATTATTGTCCTCCTATGTTTTATTACGAATATCTATACACACATTATACAACATAATGTACAATGACGCTAGTATTTTAGTAGTATTATTTGTGAATATTTCTATTATGACCTCGTTTGCAGCTAAAGTTCAGTTTACCATCCTTAACTGTTACCAATACTTTGTTGCCAGCCTTTATACTGCCTTCAAGTATCTTCTCCGCCATAACATCTTCTATTTCATTCTGTATTGTTCTTCTTAATGGACGTGCTCCATATTTAGAATCGTAGCCCTTATCAACAATATAAGCCTTAGCCTCATCATCAAGTTCAACCGAAAGACTCATCTGCTCCATAATTCTGTTATTAACGGTTCTCATCATAATATCAACAATCTGTCCAATCTGTTCTTTCTTAAGCATATGGAATACAATTATGTCATCAATTCTGTTAATGAATTCCGGACGGAATATTCTCTTAACTTCTTCCATTACTTTGCTCTTCATATCTTCGTGCTCTTTTTCCTCTGATGTTTCCGAAGTAAATCCTAAAGATTTAGGTGCTACAATATTCTCCGCACCTGCATTGGAAGTCATAATAATAACTGTATTCTTAAAGTCTACAACCCTGCCTGTTGAATCTGTTATATGCCCATCATCAAGCACCTGTAAAAGTACATTGAATACATCAGGATGGGCTTTTTCAACCTCATCAAAAAGTACAACCGAATAAGGATTTCTTCTTACTTTCTCACTTAACTGTCCACCCTCATCATATCCTACATATCCCGGAGGTGAGCCAATAAGCTTAGACACCGTATGCTTTTCCATATACTCAGACATATCAACTCTTATAAGGGAATTATCCGTTCCAAACATACAGTCAGCAAGTGCCTTTGAAAGTTCTGTCTTACCTACACCTGTAGGCCCTAAGAATAAGAATGAGCCTATTGGCCTGTTAGGGTCTTTTAAACCTACCCTGCCTCGTCTTATAGCCTTAGCTACTGCTGTAACTGCCTCATCCTGTCCTATAACCCTGTTATGAAGCATTTTCTCCAAATTCATAAGCTTCTCTGATTCAGCTTCTGCTATCTTGGCAACCGGAATCTTAGTCCACATAGACACTGTCTTTGCTATCTGTTCTTCATCAACAGTAAGGTCACTGCCATCTATGCTCTCCTGCCAGCTTGTGCGAAGCTTCTCAAGCCTGTTCTTCTTTCTTGTCTGCTGTTTCTTAAGCTCTGCCGCTTCATCATACTTCTCTGACTTAATAGCCTGCTCTTTCTTAACTGAAAGTTCATCTATCTGTGTTTCAAGCTTCTTAATATCCTTTGGCACAACAAATGCTTCAAGCCTTGTTCTTGAAGAAGCCTCATCTATCAGGTCAATTGCCTTATCTGGAAGAAATCTGTCATTAATATATCTCTTAGAAAGCTTAACCGCCGCTCTTACAGCATCATCTGTAATAACTACATTATGATGTTCCTCATACTTAGGTCTAAGCCCCATAAGTATATCAATTGCCTCATCTTCTGTTGGTTCTTCCACCTTAACTGGCTGAAATCTTCTTTCTAATGCCGCATCTTTTTCTATATGCTTTCTGTATTCTTCTAAAGTTGTAGCACCTATAAGCTGGATTTCTCCTCTTGCAAGCGATGGCTTAAGAATGTTAGAAGCATCTATGGCTCCTTCTGCACCACCAGCACCAATAATTGTGTGAATTTCATCTAAGAATAATAAAATGTTGCCTGCATTTCTTACTTCTGCAATTACCCTTTTAATTCTTTCTTCAAATTCACCTCTGTATTTAGAACCAGCCACCATACCTGACAAATCAAGTGTAACTAATCTCTTATCCTTAATAGTTGATGGAACTTCGCCTTCAACTATTCTTAATGCAAGGCCCTCAACAACCGCGGTCTTACCTACACCGGGCTCGCCGATAAGGCACGGATTATTCTTTGTTCTTCTTGATAATATCTGAATAACTCTCTGGATTTCCTCTTCCCTGCCTATAACAGGGTCAAGCTTTTTATTACGGGCAAGCTCTGTTAAATCCCTGCTGTACTGGTCTAACATGGTTGTTGCCTTTTTATCCTTAGCTTTAATTCTGCCATTCTGAAAATCTTCTTTAAGACGTGATACATCTTCGCCCATTCCCTCTAATAACTCTGTATATATCTTCTTAATTGATACACCCATTGTATTAAGAAGTCTTGAGGCAACACTTTCAGTTTCCTTCATAATGGCAATAAGAATATGTTCTGTACCTACTTTATCAGCTTTAAATCTTGCAGCTTCCTCTATTGAGTTAGTAAGAATCTTACGGACTCTTGGAGTATAGCCTGCCGGTTCTTTAACACTTACCGCATTATCCGGTGCAATAAGCTGATATATAAGATTAAGCACTTTAGTTTCTGTTACATCATTGTTCTGTAAAACCTTGTATGCAAGGCTGTCTTCAACCTGTATAAGTCCTAAAAGCAAATGTTCAGACCCAATATAGCTGTGTCCATTAACCGCAGCAGCAAATGCAGCCTGTTCCAATACTTTTTTGGCTTTATCTGTAAACTTATCCTGCACTTTATTTCCTCTCTTTCCTGATTATATTAATCTATAATGATGTGAGTATCAAAATTTTATTTTAACACTCTCTGATATATCCAGACTATTTTGTAATAATACCATTTATCAGAATACATCTTTAAACTTCTTCATAAGAAGAACATATGGTCCAAAATATGTGAGTGCCGCAACACACAATGCCGCAAGCACTGATATCGTATTAGACATTGTAATATTATTAATTATATTATATGTCAAAAGTGTACATATACCCATTAATGCTGAACATATAACCGGCTTTGCAAATATTGATATAACAGGAAGCCTGTATCCCTCATCTTTATAAAGTGCTATAAGATTAAGCACAAATATAATAACAGGGAATGAAGCATTACCTATTACAAGTGAGAATATACCAAGATTAGTAAATTCCAGCAATACAAGCACAAGTATTATATGGACAACTAATGATATAAATGAATTAATCATAGGAGTCTTAACTCTGTCAACCGCCTGAAGTGCTGAGCTTGTAACTGTTGATAATGTATAAAATACAATGGCTATAGCACCTATTTTTAACATAAGCCCACCCTGCACGCTGTCATATCTTGAAAATAGCAGTTTAATAATAGGCTCACCTATCACAAAAAATCCAACAAATGATGGTACCGCTATAAACATATTAGTCTTAAGAGTCTTTGTTATCTTTGAATATATACTGTCATAATCATCTTCTGTATAAGATGCTACAATACTTGGAAGCATCGAGGCTGATAACGCTGTCGCTATACCCTGCGGTATACTTATAAGCAGTGTATAACTTGAACCAAAGTTACCAAGATCCATTGATATATTTTTCGATATATTTCTTGTCATCATTATATTACTAAACATTACATCATCTATTAAGGCACTAATCTGATAAAACGTCTGGCTTAATATAATAGGAACCATTGTAATTATAATTGTCTTATAAATGTACCTGTTAGTATCCTGCCTTGTAACACTCTTATCTTTAGCAACCATACGCATAAATGTAGGTCTGTATATAAGATATAGAAATATAAAGAATACAAGTGCAGTAAGAGCACCCATAGCTGTACCAAGTGTACTTCCTGCCGCTCCATAAGCAGAAGCATTAGAAGCACTACTGTATGCTTTCATAAGCATATAACCTGCAGCTATACTAACACCTGCATTGACAAGCTGTTCTATAATCTGTGAAACAGCCGTTGGAATCATAGTTCCCTGTCCCTGAAAGAAACCTCTTAATACACCTAATAATGCAACTATAAATATGGTTGGGGCTAATACTCTTAATGGTATTGCAAGACCAGGTACACCCCCGCCATATATAACATTTTCTATAAAATCAGCGCCAAAGTATACAAGCAGTGCCGCAACACCACCAGTAAACGCACCAACTGTCAGCGAACATCTTAATACCTTCGCCGCATTCTTATATCTTCTTTTAGTAAACCTTGCAGAAATCAGCTTTGAAACAGCCATCGGAAGTCCATATGATGACAGCACAAGTATTATGTTATATACATTATATGCCGTTACATATATACCATTACCTTCACTTCCAATTATATTAAGCACCGGAATTCTATAAACCATTCCAATTATTCTTACAAAAATTCCAGCCATAGCAAGTATGGAACCATGTAATATAAAATTGCGCTTATTATCCTGTGACATAACTTTCTCCATTCCTGCGCTGACAGCGCATTGTTATTTCCTGCTATATACGTCTGTTGTTTATAATTATCTTATCTATAATTATCTTATAGAAAAATCAGCTAACATCCACTTGTCATTCTGCTTAACAAACACATATGTTAAAGAAATATTGTATGTTGTGCTTCCTGATGACCATTTTACATTAAGATTGTAATCTACATCACACGAATAACAGTCATCTGAATATTTTCTAAAGTTACTTACATTCTCGTCAGTGATATCATATGTAAAAGTTCTTCCTATCAGATATACATCAATAGCCGGAATATCACTCATATATTCCTTGGCATTACCAATCATATAGCTTGAAAGAGTACTTAAGCTTCCTCTGTTAATCATATATTTGCCGTAATTCTCAGCAACTGTTAATATATGACTCTTCTCGCTTGCAAGAAGCTCATCATCTGATGGATAATATGCCTCATATCCATCTTTAACATATTCAGTATCAAGCTCTTTGCCATTATATGTAACCTTAATCTCTGGCTTGGCAAACATTCCATTAATATTGTATACATCATCAACTGGTGTAGTAACATAATCTCCAACGTGCTTGCAAAGGCTTACATCTGCCTCACCTGTAATATAATCAGATGATACCTTAACTCCGTTAATTGTCACTTCACTATTCTTAGGTGCTGTAATTTTAACTGAATGTTCTGCATTCTTAGTCTTAGAATCTACATTAAAATCTATAGAAGCCAACTTCCACTCTGTGAACTTATGAGCGTTCTTTTTCTTCTCTGTAAGAGTAACATTGGCTATCTTCTTATCATCAGCATAAAGAATATATACCGGATTGTTCTCTGTATATTCTCCTGCCTTCTTCTTATAGCTTACTTCCTTATCAGCAAATGTATCCTTAAAATAATCTGATACAATATCTTCTGTCTCGAACTCTCCAAGGATACCTGCATCCTTAATCCATTTGCCTACATTCCCGGCTTCAATATGTGATACAAGCTTATCCATAGTATTGGCTGGCCTGCCCGCCTCGTAATCCTTTAATAACCCGTATAAAAGCACTAACGCAACAGCAATAATTACTACCAGCACAGAGGCATATATCACAAGAAACTTCTTAAATCCTGATAATCTCTTAAAAAAATTCTTCTTTCCATTATTATTATTCTCTGACATTCTTCTCATCTCCGTGTAATTATTTAATCAAAAATGCTGTTGGAAGTGTTCTTGGTCCTGTTGGTGAATATGGCTTATTAATAACCTCACCATTATAATACATCTGTGTTGATGTACCACCATCCATAGCTGATGCATTTACAGCACCGTACTGAAGCATAATATCCTGTAAATCTGAGAACGATGCACCAAGGCTTGTAGCCTGTCTTCCGTCTACGACAAGAAGAAGAATAGCTCCGTCAGCTCTCTGTCCTATTGCTGTTCGTGGATTAAGTCCTCCACCAACACCATCAACGTCCTGTGGTTCACCATTAATTATAAGAAATGGGCCTATATCACTGCTTACATTGACACAATCTCTTATTCCAAGTTCTACAGCCTTAGCTGATGTCATATTCCCCATTACAAGCTTATTATCAAATGTTATTCCTGTAACGTGGTACATTGTAGATGAATCACCCTTTAATATATTACCATCTACCATAACAAGTCCGATTGGCATAGCTGTCTGTGGTGTTGAGTCAACGAATTCTCCACCATTGATACCTGCTAGTGCATCATATCTCTGTGCTATCTCAGCAACTGTCCAGCCCTTTTCAAGCTTGAATTCTGGTACTGTTCCTACAAATAATCTTGAAGGATCTTTGACAATCATAAGCTTACCGCTATATGTTCCAGCCTTTACATCAACAACATAAAGGTCTTCTTCATCACTAGATGAATCCTGTCCGATTACAACAAGGCTTGAATCAGTTATATCTGTAGTATCCTTAACTGAATTCTCCTCTTTAATCATATCAATCTCTTCCTGTGAACAGAACCAGTTAGCCATAAAGCCAAGCTCTCCTGTCTCCTGAAGTGATAATATAAACTGCTTCTTAGCAAATGTAGAAGGTCCCCACGCAAGCATAGCCATAACAAGATAAAGACCTGCTACAAGAATTACGATAGTAGTTAAAAGTGTAGCTCCAACTCTTCCAAGCCACTTAAGTACGTTATTCTTCATTATTATCCTCATTTCTATTGGTGTAATCCGTGTCTGATTATTTAAACACCCATTTTTTCTGTATATTGTAGCTTATTACAAATAAGCATAAATCAACAATTATCTTTGTAAATGCAACAGCCACACTGCCAAGCACTAATAATCTTGTAAAGATGTATACAAGAAGATATGATGCCATAAGCTGGCATAACCATAATATGTAATATCTGACCATAGATGACTTGACATCTTTGTCTGACTTAAACACAAGACGTCTGTTCATCGTGAAATTAAATATTGACGATATAATTCTTGCGGCTACCGTACTAAATAACAGTCTTATTGATATTGTAAACGCAAAAAGAAAAAATTCAAGTAAATTAAATATTAAATTATCTATAACCCACGATGCCAATGAGCTTAATATATATTTAACAACTGTTGGTGAAAATGAATACTTGAATATAACCTTATATATCTTTATTGAGTCTTTAACCGGATTGAAATGTGTTGAAGCATTATCTTCTATATACACCGTTTCAATTGGCACTTCCATAAATTGAATATCCGACTTCTTAAATTCAAGCAGCATAGTTGTTTCATACTCGAATCTCTCACCCTCAATATTACAAAATGTATCAAGATAACGGTATGGAATAGCCCTCAAGCCCGTCTGTGTATCAGAAATATTAAGTCCACACATAACTTTGAATACCATACTTGTCATATTGTTACCAAACCGGCTCTTAAATGGAACATCTTCTCCATCAAAACGTCTTACTCCGAGAACAACCTTGTCATTCTTTACCATAGCCTCACAACAGTTATATATATCATCTGCCCTATGCTGGTTATCTCCATCTACTGTTACAACACCATCATACCCCTGTCTGTTCTTAAGGCAGTATTCAAATGCCGTCTTTAAACCTCTGCCCTTACCCTTATTAACCTCGTGGGTAAGTATTGTACACTGGCTGTAACTGCCAACCTTCTCAAATGGCCATAAATGTGCCGAATCACTTCCATCATTGACAATTATAATATCTTCGAATCCCTTCTTAACAAGTGAATCAACAACACTTACAAGCTTATCATCAGGGTTAAGTGATGGGATAATTACTGATATTTTCATAATAATCTCCATTCTTGCGCTGTCTTTTGCGCATCTCAAGTTTGTGCGTAAGCACAAATCTTGCGTGTGAAAAATCTTATTTTTCACACTAATCTCCATTCTTATGTCCAAACCAAGGACATTATCTGCACGATTAGTATGTACACTGGCACATACTATTTTCTTATATAACAGACTACTTTGTAGTCACTTATGTGTTAAATAACAACATAAAGCTAATGATATAATAATTTTAAAAATATTGCAATATTCACAAAAAAATAAGTAACACAAACAAGCCCTGCCACATATTATTGTATTGTAAATGTTTTATCGGAGGATTATTTATGAGTGATTTAGCAGCAACTAACTGTGGTGGATGTAATGGATGTGGAGATTGCGGATGTGGCAACAACATCATCTGGCTCATAATTCTTTTACTTCTATTTGACGGAAATGGCTGCGGCTGCAACAATGGCTGTGGCTGCGGCAACAATAACTGCATCTGGCTCATCTGCCTTTTATGCTTATGTGGCTGCGATGGCGGTAATGCATTAGGTTTCGGCGGCTGTAACAATGGCTGTGGCTGCAACAACGGCTGTGGCTGCTAATAGCGGCTGACTCCCAGCAATGATTATATCTGCTAATAACTGCTATAAAATATAACATTTTATATACAGTTGCAGAATAAAAGCAATTATCAACATCAGTTGCTGATATTATCTTTTATGTCTATTTAATGAGGCTGTATTCCGTCATTTTAAATTCTACGGATACAGCCTCATATCTTGGTATTTTAATGAATATACTAAAACAAGTCTATTAGACACACATTATATATTGCGTTTGTCGCAGGAATCGAGGATTGAATGGCGAAACAATTACCTGTTACTGAATTTGATATTCTTACCCTACCCGACTACCTTCAATTATTTAAAGCCCTCATTCCTTTTATGGAATACGGTATGCAAAAAAAGCTCTCTATGCTTATAAGGGCAAATGAATTAAAACACACATTAAGCTTCTACAACTCTCCCTATAGCTGTAACACATTTAAAACATGTAGTAATAGCTCAGGAATAAATGCTAACACTTCCTTGAATGATATATTAAATAATGAAGCTATTATGAAAACCATTATGGCTTACTGCCCAGACAACATTGAACAGTTAATAAACACTTACCGAAACTTTTCCAAAATGTCTGATATGTTAGGTATGATGGATATGTTTAATAATGCCTCAGGGGATAACAGCTTTAATAATGTTAATTCAAGCGGTTTTAACAATGCCAGCTCTAATGAATTTAACAATAATAATTCTAATGATAATTCTGAATTTAGTAATTTTAATAATACCACTGGCTCTGGTGGATTTAACAATATAAACATTAATAATATACTTAATTCTTCGCAGAAGGATATGTACAATGAATATATTAAACAGCTTGATAAGCTGGACTTTAATGATAGCAATAATTATGGAAGTTCCAATAATAATTAACTGTTATAAATGACTTTTGTCTTACATATTTATATTTGTAATTATTATTCTCAATCAGAAATGGAGATTTATATGTCAGAAAATGATTTTCGCAAACAACTGCTTTTAAATGAATTCAAAACTCTTTCCAAAGGTAAGAATAAAGAAGAAATCGTTCCGCTTATATTTGCATTAAGCCAGAAGGCTAAGCAGGCAGGAATACAGTTTACAAGACAGGATTGCGAGCTTATATATAAGCAGATTGTGCCTGGGAGCAATCCGCCGGAAGGGTAAAACGGCATAATTCAACAACAAAAAGGCATATGGGGAATAATATGTATCCTCCTTACTGGTCTGTCCAGTAAAAAGAGTACATATCAAAATTTCCCATATGCCTTAAAAAATAATTCAGTAATAAACCAACTATATATAATATAATTTATTTTGCCACAATATTAACAATCTTGCCAGGTACATAGATTTCCTTAATTATATTACCTGTAATCTTGCCTTCTACTGCTTTCTTAGCCTTTTCAAGAACTGACTCCTTAGCCTCATCAACTGCAATAGAAATAGTTCCTTTAACCTTACCATTTACCTGAACACCAATCTCTACAGTGTCTTCCTTGCAGGCTTCCTCATCGTATGTTGGCCAGCTTTCATAAGCTATTGTATCATTATGTCCAAAGCGGCTCCACATTTCTTCACCTGCGTGTGGGCAGATACAAGAGAACATCTTTATAAAGCCTTCTGCATATTCTCTTGAACACTTGCCAAGCTTAGTTGCAGCATTCATAAATATCATCATCTGGCTGATGGCTGTGTTAAAGCCAAGCTTTTCAAAGTCATCTGTAACCTTCTTTACAGTCTGGTTATATACCTTTTCAAGTTCCTTAACATCTTCATCAACAACATTTCCCTCAGTTGTAAAGAAGTTCCATACCTTACCGATAAATCTTCTTGCACCTTCAACACCCTGCTGGCTCCAAGGCTTAGAAGCTTCAAGAGGTCCCATGAACATTTCGTAAAGTCTTAAAGTATCAGCACCATATTCTCTTACGATATCACTTGGGTTGATAACGAACTCTGGAAATCTCTTACCCATCTTGATACCGTTAGAACCAAGAATCATACCCTGATGAACTAACTTCTGGAATGGCTCTGCAACTGGTGATATACCCTTGTCGTAGAGGTATCTGTTCCATATTCTTGAGTACATAAGATGTCCAACTGCGTGCTCTGGTCCACCTATATAAAGGTCAACTGGGAGCCAGTGCTTAAGAAGTTCCGGATCACAGAGTTCCTTATCATTATCTGGGTCGATATATCTCATATAATACCAGCTTGAACCTGCTGAACCTGGCATTGTTGAAGTTTCTCTCTTACCCTTAAGTCCATTATGTTCATACTGCTTCCATTCTGCTGCATTTTCAAGTGGAGCCTGTCCATTTTTGCCCTTGTAATCTTCAAGCTCTGGTAAGATAAGTGGAAGCTCATCATCATCAAGAACGTGAATCTGTCCATCTTCAAGATATACGATAGGCACTGGTTCACCCCAGTATCTCTGTCTTGCAAATATCCACTCTCTGAAATGGTAGTTAGCCTTTCTTCTTGCTACGCCCATTTTTTCAAGCTTCTGAGTAATAGCTTCCTTAGCTTCTTCAACTGTAAGGCCTGTGAATTCCTCTGAGTTGATAAGCTTGCAGCCCTTGCCAAGGTAATCATACTTTTCAAATGCCTTTTCTGATACATCAGCACCATCAATAACCTGTATTCTAGGAATATTGTGTGCCTCTGAGTACTCAAAATCTCTCTGGTCGTGGCTTGGAACTGCCATAACAGCACCAGTACCATAGTTGGCAAGAACGAAATCACCTATGTATATAGGAACTTTCTTGCCATTTACCGGGTTAATTGCATATATTCCTTCAAGAACGCAGCCTGACTTAGTCTTGTTAAGCTCTGTTCTATCCATATCATTCTTCTTGATTGTCTCTGCTATATAAGCTTCTACCTCTTCCTTGTTCTGAATTCTTGGCATAAGCTCTTTAACGATATCTCCATCTGGTGCAAGTACCATAAATGTAATACCATATATAGTTTCAATACAAGTAGTAAAGATAGAGAAATCTCCACCACCGTCAATCTTAAAGTCAACCTCAACACCTTCTGACTTGCCTATCCAGTGTCTCTGCATTTCCTTAGTTGATTCTGGCCAGTCGATATGTTCAAGTCCCTCAAGTAATTTATCTGCAAATGCTACCTGATCGATAACCCACTGCTTCATATTCTTTCTTACAACAGGATATCCGCCACGTTCTGACTTACCATCAATAACTTCATCATTAGAAAGAACTGTACCAAGCTCCTCACACCAGTTAACTGGCATATCTATATATTTAGCATAGCCGTCAAGGTATAACTGCTTGAATATCCACTGTGTCCATTTGTAGAACTTAGGATCACTTGTTGCTAAAGTCTTGCTCCAGTCATAGTCAAAACCCAATTCCTTTAACTGCTTAGTGAATGTTTCTATATTCTTTTCTGTAAATCCATTAGGGTTATTACCTGTCTTTACAGCATACTGTTCTGCTGGAAGTCCAAATGAATCATATCCCATTGGATGAAGTACATTATATCCCTGCATTCTCTTCATACGTGAAGTGATATCTGTAGCTGTATATCCCTCTGGATGACCTGCATGAAGACCTACTCCTGATGGATAAGGAAACATATCAAGTGCATAGTACTTTGGCTTTGAAAAGTCCCATACATCTGTTTTAAATGTTCCGTGTTCTTCCCAATACTTCTGCCACTTTGGCTCGATAGACTTGGGATTATAAGTTGTTGTATTAGCCATCTTAAAACCTCATTCCTGCACCAGTTATACCAATCCGGTGCTTTCAATCACATATTTACTCACTTTCAAATATTATCACAATGAAAGTATTTGTCAATAACCGACCACTTTTTTACGGCAATCCTTTGACATTGACATTATATCTTTGTATTTCTGTCATTTTTCTCATTGCTATTTTACATTAATCATTTTACTTTAATCATTTTACTTTGGTTATTTTACCTTAGTATAGAAATTTTCCAGTACTATTTTTTTAAGTGCCGTACTATCCGTATGGTATTCCTCAAATTCTTCTCCCATCTTAACCTCACCAGGGATTGTTGTCACATCTTCCATAGAAAAATGGGTTCTTCCTGCAAGCTGTGCAATATACATAAGCTCTGAAGCTGATATATCAGTATATATGCAGTCATTTTCTTTAAGCTTATTAAGAATAGATAATGCTATCATCGGATTACGCTTAAGCTTTGATTTGACTGTGCTTACAAGACTGCTTATATATTGCTCCTGCCTTTCCACCCTGTCCATTGCACTCTTAAATATACTGCAATCTCTTTCTCTTATAAATGTAACTGCCTGCTCTCCATCAAGCTTTAATGTGTTACCCTTGTAGAACTCCGGTTCGAGAACTTCTCCACTCTCATCTGTAAAATCGTTCTCTATGGTAACTTCAACACCACCAACAGCATCATTTATCACACCTATGGCTTCGCAGTTAAATACACACACGCGGTCTATAGGTATATTATACATCAGCCTTGATACTGCCTCCGCGTTACAAGAAGATTGCTGTCTATGCCAAGCACAAGTATATTTACAATATCAGCATTATATATATACTGTCCACCATTATATTCAACGCTATCAGAAATAACTTAATTTATACGTATTATTTTATGAACATTTTTGACAAATTTTATCAAAAGCCGTTTAATTACTTTAAATATATTTAGTTTCAGCCTTTACACTGTCACTTTAAAGTGCTAAAATCTATAACAATCATTATATTTTGATTGATTTTGATTACACACAAACATCATATTTATTATTAAATTATAAGAAACGAGGTTAAGTATATTATGGATTGTAAAGTTGGTTTTATAGGCTTCGGACTTATCGCTGGCTCTATAGCACACGCACTTAAGGAAGCTGACACTAATTACAATATAATAGCAACAAGCAGAAGGCTTGAACCCGTATATCAGGCTAAAAAAGACGGAGTTGTCGATGAGGTAATTGATTCTGTTGATGAACGATTATCTGATTGTGATTTTATAATTCTATGCACACCTGTAATAACGATGAATAACTACCTTAAGCAGTTAAAAGGTATCGTCCAGAAAGGCTGTATTATAACCGACGTCGGAAGTGTTAAGACTTCTATACATAACACTGTTAAAGAACTTGATATGGAAGATGTTTTTATTGGCGGTCATCCTATGGCTGGTTCAGAGCTCACAGGTTATGCCAACTCATCTTCCGCAATAATGAAAAATGCACGATATGTAATTACACCAACCACCAGAACAACTAATGAACAGCTTGAACGCTTCAAAGCACTTGTGTATGATATGAAAGCCAATCCTATTGTTATGGACTACACAATTCACGATAAAAGCGTAGCTGCAATAAGCCACCTTCCACACCTCATATCTACAGCACTTGTAAAGCTTGTATCTGAACAGGATGACAACGACAAGCATATGCAGATGTTAGCAGCTGGAAGCTTTCGCGATATGACAAGGGTAGCCGCTTCATCTCCTGAAATGTGGGATCAGATATGCGCTTCTAACTCAGAAGATATAAGCGTACTGCTTGGCGATTATATCGACATATTAAGTGAAATTAAGAAAAATATTGATAACAAAACTCCAGGGTATGTTAATGAACTTTTTGAAATGTCCAGGGAGTATAAGAATTCGTTTAGGAAATAGTATATGTTATATATAGCTATATAACAATTTCTATTGTTTTCGTTACAAGTTAATTTCAAAAGAATACTCGGTCACAACCGAGTCGATTGTGACCGAGTATTCTTTTACTCTATATTTTCTACTTATCCATATAGTGCGTTCCACATTGTATGATTTCAATATTATTATTTTCTATTCTGAAAACAATCCTATTCTTCTCATCAATTCTAACACTCCAATATCCTTGTAAATTGCCACTAAGAGGCTCTGGCTTTCCTATACATTGATATCCATTTCTGTCAATATCCATCAATAATCTATTTATCTTTTTTAGCGTCTTCTTATCCTGTGTCTGCCAATTAAGATATTCTTCCCAAGCCTCATCTCCCCATAATTTTCTCACTCATCCTCCTCTATTAATTCGTGCTCCTTTAAAGTACTTTTACCTGAACGTATATTTGCCACACGTCTTTCCAATTCTTCTATATTATACTTACTATAGAATGGGTCAGCTGTAAGTTCAAAAGGAATACGGTTTTCCCTGACAACTGTTTTTAAGAATATATTAATTGCTGTTGACATACTTAGTCCTATTTCGTCTAATGTTTTCTCTGCTTTATGCTTTATCTCATCATCTACACGTAAACTAATCTGTGCCATAATATTCACTCCCTTCTGTATAATAATTATAATATTTTCCGCCACACTATGCAAGCATTTGTATATACATTTGCTATTCTTTTCTAAACCCTGAAGCATCCTCCACCAATAAATTCTCTCATTATAGAATTAATTGGAACATTGTCTGCCTGACAAGGAAGGAAATACGCCAGAAACTTAAGTAATCTCTTGGCTTCCTGATATTCCGGGTCATCTTCTGTTATTGAGAAAAGTAAAGGCTCTACTATTGGCTTTAATATACATAGCTCATATGCCATAGCCGAATTAAACATAGCATCTGCTTCTTCCTGAAATGGAAAGATATTCTTTTCTTCACCTTTTCTAACCGACTCCCACATTGAAAGTGTTCTCTTGGCAGAAGCTCCTCTTGTTCTGTAATCCCTTGCCATACGTCTTATAAGACGTCCATCTGTTGTAGCAACTCTGTTATGCTCGTCAACATTAAGCTGTGTAAGTGCACTTATATAGATTTTAAACTTGCTTCCAACTGGAAGTGCGTAGGATAATTCATCATTAAGGCAGTGTATACCCTCAATAACAAGAATATCTTCTTCCCCAAGCTGTATATAATCACCATTGTATTCTTTCCTTCCTGTAAGGAAATTAAACTGAGGTATCTCAACCTTTTCACCTCTTAGCAATGCATTCATATGGTCATTAAAAAGCTTTATGTCTATTGCATGTAAATCCTCAAAATTGTACTCTCCATTTTCATCAACAGGTGTCTGCTCTCTCTCCACGAAATAATTATCAACCCCAATTGCGTGTGGCTTAAATCCACTTGCTCTTAACTGTATAGATAATCTGTGTGAAAATGTTGTCTTGCCCGATGATGATGGTCCGGCAATCATAATAAATTTAACGCCTTCCCTTTCTTTTATCTGATTAACAATCTCAACAATCTTCTGCTCCTGTAACGCTTCCTGAACAAGAATAAGTGAATTAATATCCCCGCTTATTATATGCTTATTCAATGATGCAACTGTATCAACACCAAGCATATCTGCCCACTCGCTTCTTTCCATAAGTACATTAAAAAGCTTAGCCTGTGGTGCAAATTCCGGCACTGTTTCAGGATTCACCTTAGTTGGCAACTGAAGAACAAAGCCCTTATCATACTGGAATAAATCAAATGTCTTTAATATTCCTGTATTAGCTGCCATATAACCATAGAAGTAATCGTAATAACCCTCTATGCTGTATACATTAACATAAGAACTAATTCTATATTTGAATAACTGTGTCTTATCTTCCATTCCGAACTTCTTGAACAGCTTAATAGCCTCTGATGTCTTCATTCCTTGCTTCTTAATAGGCAGGTTTTTCTTAACATCAGCTCTCATAACTTCTTTTACTTTATTAAGAAATTCTTCTGTAATCTCAAAATCACCCTTTATATCGCAATAAAGACCTTTGCTAAGAGAGAATTCAACTGTAACTCTCTTGATTTTATTATCTGTATCAAGCTTATGTATTGCATTGAGCATTAAAAGAAGTACGCTTCTTTTATACGCCTCATTACCCATAGTTTCTCCTACAGTAATAAATTCCACCTTTTCATCCGTTATATCCATATCTGATATCTCTGTAAGCTTGCCGTTGACATTAGCAAGAATAATATCATATTTGTAATCTTTTGCGGCTTCTGCTGCCATCTGTGATAAAAGCATTTATTGCTCCTTCCATCTTCCTAACGCCTTATTAATAACAGCAATATCTTCATCAATAGCCTTGATTCTATTCTTCACAGACACTGACTGTTCTTTATTAAGAAGATTATCTCTAATATTATTACAACTCATAAGTTCTTTATTAAGATACTCATAAAGCACTTCTGACTTATTATCAAGAAGGTATTTTCCATATCTTAATTCTTCCTCAGTGTAAGCTGTAATCTTCTTTTCATTATTATTCTGATTATCATTTTTATAAATGTCATCTGCATCAACAACATTTTTATTAAAATGCTGTTCATATAGCGTGTTGTATACACAGTCAAATATAAAGTAATATTTTCCATCTTCTAATAGAATATGTTCTGACTTAATATCTATGCCAGCTTCTAAAAGATATGCACGGAAATCCCTTAATTCTGACTGTGCAGATAAGACAAGCTGGGTATTATACCCAAGCTTGTCTATACCTGCCTGTAATATACTCTTCATAAGCTTTCCGCCCATACCGCATATAGTTACTGTATCAACGTCACCTTTATTAATACCTTTAAGCCCGTCACAAAGCTGTGTAGTTATCTTATCTGAAAGTCCATATTCATCAATGTGCAGCTGTGCACGTCTTAATGGTTCTTTTCTTACATCACATGCATATACTTTATTACTTATTCCATTCTGGACAAGATATATTGGAAGATATGCATGATCTGTGCCGATATCTGCTACTCTTGCACCTTTATTAACAAGGCTTGCAGCACATTTTAATCTCTCAGATATATTAATAATATTGTTCATACATTTTCCTTGTTATCTTATTGGTTAATTAGTCAAGATAATCCTTAAGCTTGCGACTTCTGCTTGGATGTCTTAACTTTCTTAATGCCTTGGCTTCAATCTGTCTGATACGCTCTCTTGTAACATTGAACTCTTTACCAACTTCTTCAAGAGTTCTTGCCCTTCCATCGTCCATACCAAAACGAAGTCTTAATACTTTCTGTTCTCTGTCTGTAAGTGTTCCAAGAACTTCTACAAGCTGTTCCTTAAGAAGTGTTGAAGCTGCGGCTTCTGCTGGAACCGGAACATTATCGTCCTGAATAAAGTCACCAAGGTGGCTGTCTTCCTCCTCACCAATAGGTGTCTCAAGTGAAACCGGCTCTTGTGAAATCTTCTGGATTTCCCTTACTCGCTCAACAGGAATATCCATAGTCTCTGCTATCTCCTCTGGAGATGGTTCTCTTCCTAATTCCTGTAAAAGCTGTCTTTGTACTCTTACAAGCTTGTTAATAGTTTCTACCATATGAACTGGAATACGGATTGTTCTTGCCTGGTCAGCAATAGCTCTTGTGATAGCCTGTCTTATCCACCATGTAGCATATGTTGAGAACTTATATCCCTTACGGTAATCGAACTTTTCAACAGCCTTAATAAGACCGAGGTTACCTTCCTGAATAAGGTCAAGGAACTGCATTCCTCTTCCGACATAACGTTTTGCAATACTTACAACAAGACGTAAGTTAGCCTCGGCAAGTCTTTTCTTAGCTTCCTCATCACCCTGTTCCATTCTCTTAGCGTACTCAATCTCTTCCTCTGCACTTAAAAGTGGGACTTTACCAATCTCTTTTAAGTACATTCTTACAGGGTCTTCAAGACCAATACCATCTGGCACAGATAAATCAATCTTTTCAATATCTATATCATCTTCATCATCAAGAAGGATATCGTCCTCCTCAACTTCATCATCATTCATCTTAACATCTACATTACAAGCTTCAAGGAATTCAAATACCTTTTCCATTTTATCTGCTTCAAAATCAGTATCCTGAAAATAGTTCATAATTTCCTTATAATCAAGGACATTCTTTTTCTTCTTGGCTATTGCAAGTATTCCCCTGCATTTTTCCATAAATTTTTCCTGAATAGCCTGTGCTTTTTCTTCTTCTGTAAGTTCAGCTTCTGCACCTTCCTTGCCTTTTCTTGGCTTCTTGGCTGTGCTCTTAGCACTATCTTCGTCTGATTTCTTCTTTCTTGTTGCTTTTTTAGTTTCTTTTACTTCTTCTTCGATTAAGTTTTCTTTCTTATCTGCCATTACAATGGTCCACCTTTCGCATATATTACAAATTAATATGAATATTATTAAGCTTCATCTGCTGATTGATAATGTCCTGCATAGCTCTTGCATCTGTAGCATTATCAAGCTTAGTATCAAGACTATTCTTCTTGACCTTTATAACTGTATCATTAAGCGTCTTCTCCCTCTCAAGCTTGTTAAGGGAGTCACTTAATTCTGCACTAAACATAGCCGCTATTTCATTGTGCATACTTGTATCCATATATGAACTGATAATCGCCGCAGGATTAATCTGCCCACTCTCGTATTGTTCATATATCTTAGCTGCTACATCTTTAAATACCGGATCTACAAAATCATCAGGACTTATAAACTTACTGACCTTCTCATAAATGTCACCATCTTCAATCATCCACGTCAGCAAAATCTTCTCTGCCTGTCTTACGCCATTTTCGCGTTTCTTCCTTATAGGAGTATTCTCCTTAGCCGTATATGTGTCGTGCTTTGCCATAATGCCTTCATTACTTCCAAGCCTTATGACCATATCCCTCATTCCGTCTTCTGGAATCATATACTGCCTGCACACCGCCTTAAGATAATTCTCCCTCTCAAGCTTTTCCTTAAATACGACAAGCCTGGAAGCTACTTCTTTCTCAAATGACGTTTCGCCCTCAGGATCACTTCTGTTATAATTCTTCTCTATTATTCCAATTTCATACATAAAGCTGTTCTGTGCCTTATTAATTCTATCCTGAAAGCTTTCTGTACCTAATGCCTTGATGAATTCATCAGGGTCTTTATATGGCCGCATATTAATAACTCTTGTGGACAAACCTGCCTCTTTAAGTATCGGAATTGCCCTTAACGCAGCTTTCACACCTGCCTCATCACTATCATAGGTTATAAGAACATTGTCAGTATACCTTTTCATAAGTCGTGCGTGTCCCGGTGTCAGTGCCGTTCCAAGCGATGCCACTGCCTGCGTAAATCCAGCCTGATGAAGGGATATTACATCCATATAGCCCTCACATATTATAAGGTTATTCTTTCTTGCTGTTCTTGCCGCATTCAGCCCATACAAATTCCTGCTTTTATCAAACAGCTTGGTCTCTGGCGAATTAAGATACTTAGGTTTCGCATCTCCCATTACTCTTCCGCCAAAGCCTATAACCTTATTATTAATATCCATTATAGGGAATATTACCCTGTTCCAGAACTTATCCCTCACACCTTTTTCGTATGTAAAAAGACCCGATTCTTTTAGAATCCCATCATCATAACCTTTATCCTTTAACATACGATACAGCTCACCCGTTGACTGCGGTGCATATCCCAGTCCAAAGCTGTTGATAGTCTTATCCGACAGACCTCTCTTTACAAGGTAATCAAGCCCTGACTTTCCAGCTTCTGACTTTAACTGATGATAATAATAAGTCGCCGCTATTTTATTAATCTCCAAAAGCCTTGTCTTTATATCCCTGTCTTTTCTGTCCTCTGCGGAATAATCTGTCTCAGGAAGTTCCATTCCTGCACGTTCTCCAAGCATTTTTACTGCTTCTGGAAATGTATAATTCTCATATTCCATTACAAATGTTATTACATTTCCTCCAACTCCACAACCAAAGCAGTGATACATCTGTTTCGTGCCAGACACAGAAAATGATGGCGACTTCTCATTATGGAATGGACAAAGCCCAACATATGAACTTCCATTTTTCTTAAGTTTTATATATCCTGAAATAACATCAACTATATCATTTCTTGATATTACCTCTTCTATTACCTCACTTGAATACATTATTAACTCTTCTTTCCAGCCTTTCCAAGATATGAAAGCAAATATATTATTATGCCCGAAAGCACTTGTTATTACTTGCAGATACATTTTCTGCACATCAGCCTTTCCAGGCCTTAGGAACAAATATATTCTCAAACCTGCTTATAGAATACTGGTCACTCATTCCTGCTATATAATCGCATACAACACGCTCTGGCTTCTCGCCTCTTTCATATATGAAGCGTTTGTAATTGTCAGGAAGTTCCTCAATATTAGCAATATAATAATTATAAAGTTCTGTTATGAGCTTGCACACCTTAATCTCCTCGCTCTTTGCAGCTGGATTGGTATACAATCTGTCAAACATAAACTGTCTTAAATCTGTCATCGCCTTATGTACTGTATCAGACATTATAATATCATCCTTGTCAATACTGCACTTTATTATATCGCTTATAAGCGTATTAAGCCTGCTCTTGGTAGTTGTTCCCAACACATCCGTATATTCCTTAGGTATATAGTCCTCGGAAAATATTCTTGCCCTTATGGCATCATCGATATCATGATTAATGTATGCAATCTTATCTGAAAGCCTTACTACCTTACCTTCAAGCGTTGATGGGTGTCCTGCTGTTCTATGATTAACAATACCATCTCTTACTTCCCACGTAAGATTGAGCCCTGCTCCATCTTTTTCTAAGAATTCAACAACTCTTATACTCTGTCTGTAATGGCTGAACCCTAACGGACATATCTCATTAAGTGTTCTTTCGCCCGCGTGTCCAAATGGCGTATGCCCCAGATCGTGTCCCAGTGCAATAGCTTCTGTCAAATCCTCGTTAAGTCTTAACGCTCTTGAAATGCTTCTTGCAATCTGGGCAACCTCCAACGTATGTGTAAGTCTTGTCCTGTAATGATCTCCCTCTGGTGCAAGAAATACCTGTGTCTTATGCTTCAGTCTTCTAAATGACTTACTATGTAATATTCTATCCCTGTCTCTTTGATAAATCGTGCGTATATCGCACTGCGGCTCCGGCTTATCCCTGCCTCTTGATTCATCACTGAAACTGGCATATGGACTCATATACTCGTGTTCTCTGCTCTCCTGCTGTTCTCTGATATTCATACTTCACCCTCATTTCTGCGCAATATAAAATTGCACATACAAACGCCAAAAAACTGCCTACTTTTTAGATATTCAACAAAATCAGATAATTTCCTTTTTTTATTTTTCATCTTTTTTATATTGCATTTGCAATAAAGCAGGGTACTATTAGAAAATCGTCAGAAGCAATAAATGTGGATACTAACAAAAAACCATCATCGGCTATAAGACAGTATAAAGATAATGTATTCTGTCTGTTATACAGGGATAAGAATAATCTTCTGGATCTTTATAATGGGTTGAATGACACGGATTACACTAATGTAGATGATTTAATGGTAACTACCCTTAAGGGTGGTGTGTATATGAAGTAAATGTATAGCTGAAAATGTATTGTCGGAATTTTTTAGAAATCACAGGGAGGAAGTGATTACTGTGAGCATTTATGAATACGATGAGGAAGGACATCTTGAAATTGTTAAGGAAGAAGGACGACAATTGGGTATCGCTGAGGGTAGACAGCTTGGTCTTAATGAAGGTAAACAGCTCGGACTTACAGAAGGCTTAAATAAATGCATCAACGCTTTTATCAAATTATGCAAAGATATGCACCTATCAGATGATGACACTGTTAATAAACTGATTGAAGATTACCAGCTATCCAAAGATGAAGCTGTCAAGGCTGTTAAAAATTATTATTAAAAAAACAACCCCACATATGTGCATGGAACATATTGCGGGGTTGTTTTTATGTAATTTTTAATAATCTAACTTTAAAGTTTTGATTATTCAGGCTTTATTATATTAGCTTGATTAACCTAGTAGTAATACGCTAATTGATTACTGAAGAAGTGTAAGAACACCCTGGTTAGACTGATTAGCCTGTGCAAGCATAGACTGTCCAGCCTGAGCTAAGATATTGTTCTTGCTGTAGTTAACCATCTCTTCTGCCATATCTGTATCACGGATACGTGACTCAGCTGTCTGAAGGTTCTCAGAAGCTGTATCAAGGTTGTTGATTGTATGCTCAAGTCTGTTCTGAACAGCACCCATCTTACCTCTTGAAGCAGATACCTTCTTGATAGCTGCATCGATTGCTGTTGTAGCTTTCTGAGCTGTAGCCTGTGTACTTAAATCTACATTCTTTCCACCAACACCAAGTGCGTCAGCGCTCATATCATCAAGTGTAAAGCTCATTGTCTGACCTTCGTTAGCACCTATCTGAAGTGTAATACCTGTTGCTGAACCTGTAGAGCCATCACTTGCCTTTAAATCAATTGAACCTGCTGTTGCACTTGCTGCAGCCGCAATACCTGTTTTCTGATTAATAAGCTTAGCCATAGCTGCTGCATCAGTGGCATTTAATGTAGTATTTGCTGTTACAATATAGTTGATATCTTTATTATCTTTTCCAAGTACAGAAGCATCACTTACAAATGCAAATTTCTCTCCATTTACTGTAAATGTATTGTCATCTAAATTGCCTGTTCCATCATATATACCTATATCTTTTGTCAATGTCTGATATGTATCTGCACCATCAGTACCTGTAATAGCTGCTGTTGTTGGTGTTGTAGCTCCATTAGTTGTTATAGATACAGTTGCTGATGTTAACTTAGCTGACGAACCTGCTTCTTTTGCCTTTAAATTAATCTGTCCAGCAGTTGTTCCATCAGCTTCAATATCAAATATATCACCTAATTCGCTAGATGATGATAATGCACCTGCAATAGCATTTGCCAATTCTTCTGGAGTAGCTGCTGTTGTTGTAATACTATATTTATTACCCTTTTCATCTTCAAGCTGTGTATCAGAATTAGCTTTAAGAGTAACATTAGTAGACTTAGCATTACCATTCTCATCTGTATAATTTACTGTGTAGCTTATCTTGTCACCAGCAGCAATTGTTGTAACATTAGCTGCTGCTACCTTGCCTGTTGCGTAATCTCCAGGTACTGCATTATTAGTTGTGAGTGATGCTAAAGCATTTTTGCTGACAGAAGCATTAACCTTAACACCGCTAGTTGTGCTTCCACCCATTGAACCATCAAGTAACTTCATAGTATTGAACTCTGTTGTTTCAGAGATTCTTGTTAATTCACTCTGAAGCTGTTCAATTTCGTTCTGTACTGCTTCTCTATCGTCATCTGTCTCTGTACCATTTGAAGCCTGTACTGAAAGCTCTCTCATTCTCTGTAAGATTGAATGTGATTCATTTAAAGCACCTTCAGCTGTCTGGATAAGTGAGATACCATCCTGTGCATTAGTTGAAGCCTGATTAAGACCTCTGATCTGTCCTCTCATCTTCTCTGAGATAGAAAGTCCTGCTGCATCATCTGCTGCACGGTTAATTCTGTAACCTGATGATAACTTCTCTGTTGACTTTGACTGTGCAGATGAAACTCCGCTTAACATTCTGTTAGCATTCATAGCTGACATATTGTGTTGTACTACCATAGTGTGTACCTCCGTGTAAAATATAATATTTGTTTGGGAATCCGTTCCCAACTCCCTTACCGGGAATGTATTAGAACTGCTGGCATCAGCCTTAACAGTTAATACGCATATATAATAAACAGCGTTACCATGCTAACCCTGTATATTATCCTGACTGATGTCCTCTTTCCTATCTACAACCTGCTTATTCATCTTCTTATCTTCCCTTATAAGCCTGCGGATTTTAGAAAGTGTTTCCGGAGAAAGTCCGCGTTCCGCATAATATGGAGATATATAGCGGGACTCTTTCTTGTCCGAATTGGCAGTATTTCTTGCAAGAACCTTGCTTCTTACAATGTTGAGTTCCCTTGGGGCATCTATTAAAAGATGAATATTCCCTTCTGAGCCTCCTGAATAGATAACCCTTACATCATCACCGATGTTGATGTACTCGCCGGGTTTGATTGTGAGCTTAAGCACATTAACCTCCTTGTCTATGCAACAAATTATTTCAAAATGTTGCATCAAATGTTGTATGCTATATGGTGAATGGAGGTATAAATATGAGCACAGCACAACCGATAAGAAATATTGATGAGCTGGAAGCATTTCGCAGATTTTATCTGGATAATGAGCCCAACTTAAGAAACTATGCCCTTATATGTTTAGGGGTAAATTCAGCATTAAGAATTAGTGATTTGCTCGAATTACGATGGAAAGATGTCTATGACATCAAGGAAAAACATTTTAGGAAGCATCTCGTAACAACCGAGAAAAAGACTGGTAAGGAGACACGGATAGCAATTAACAAAAGCACAAGAAAAGGGTTATCTAGGTATATGGAGAGCCTTGATGACGTAACAGGGGAGGGGTATATATTCCCGGGGAGATACGATAATACTGCATTAAGCCGTTCGCAGGCATTCCGTATTATCAAACACGCGGCTGATATTCTTAATCTTGAAAACGGAATAAGCTGCCATTCAATGCGTAAAACCTTCGGGTATTATGCTTGGAAATGTGGAACACCACCTGCAATTCTTATGGATATCTATAACCATTCATCTTATGAGATAACTAAAAGATACTTAGGAATTAAGCAGGACGATAAAGATTCTGTATTTTTAAAAGTTAATCTTTAAAAAGTTTCTAAAAAAGTCAATTTTTTTATAAAAAGGGGTAAAGTAATATGAAAAATAGACGATATAGAATATGTAAATAAGAATAAGATATTAATAATGGATGCAACATTTTGAAATAAAATGTTGCATCATTTTTTATATAATGCTTGAATACACAACAAAATATGAAACAAAAATATACAACAAAAAATGTGACTAAGCATTTACTTAATCACATTCTTCTATAAGTATATTAATTATATTCATATCAGTGTACTAAGCCTCTGATATGATATTTTCTGACTTTGTTATAATATCTGGCAATTCTTGTGCAGCCTTTCAGTGCATATAAAGTTCCACAAAGAGATTCTAAGATTAACACTTTGATGCTCATTATATTATCTGTCATTAGTGTCTTTATTATCCGGCTGTATCTTTAATATAACTGACTCTGCCCTGTTTACCGAAGAACGTTCAACAAACAGCCATACATTATCAATTGTCAGCTTATCCCCGGCTTTAGGTATTCTGTCAAGCTTTTCTGATATAAATCCACCAAGCGAGTCATTATCCTGTGAGTACAACTTAGTTCCCAGCTCACTATTAATGTCATCAAGCTTGCACGATGCATTAATTCGATATGTATTATCCCTTATCTTAGTCATATCATCTTTCTCATCTGTATCATACTCATCTCTGATTTCACCAACGATTTCCTCAAGTAAATCCTCAGTTGTTATCATACCAGCTATCTGTCCGTATTCATCAAGAACAATTGCAATACTGTATCTGTTAAGCTGCATTTCTTTAAACAGTTCAGATGTATTCTTATGTTCGTATGTAAAAAATGGTTTTCTCATTATATCTCTTATATTAAAGGTTTCGTCTTTTTTATCACCGACTATCAAATCTTTAATATTAAGTATGCCGATTACATTATCCGAATCATTCTCGTATATCGGTATTCTTGTATACATTGTACTTTTAAATAATGTAATTATATCTTCATAAGATGAATTAACATCTGCAACTGTCATATCAATTCTTGGAATCATAACGTCTTTAACGCTTGTATCTCCAAAGTCGAACAGGTTATCAATAATCTGCCTTTCATCTTTCTCGATAATTCCTTCTTCATGGCTTACCTTTACTATTGTACGAAGTTCTTCCTCAGTAATAGTTGAATTTTTATCATTAGATTTAATACCAAATATTCTTAATACTCCGCCAGCAAGATGGTCAACTATAAATATCACTGGTGTCAATATAACCATAAGACCATATATAATTGGTGCATATAATAATGTAAGCTTAACAGAATAATATGTAGCAAGATTCTTTGGGGTTATTTCTCCGAATAAAAGAACGAAAAGTGTAAGAACACCAGTTGCTATTCCTGTCGCATAGCTTCCCCATACCTTTATTGTAAATGTAGTAACAAGTGCTGAGCAGGAAATATTAACAATGTTATTACCTATAAGTACGGCACTTAGCAGCTTTCCAGAATCATCTATAATCTTAGCAACTAAAGCTGCACGTTTGTTGCCCTCATCCATAAGCGAACGAATTTTCATCTTGCTTACAGTCATAAATGATGTCTCAGCTGACGAGAAAAATGCCGAAAGAAATAATAAAATAATAATAGTTATAAGTTGAATATAACTGTCCGTATCCAAGGAATTATTCCTCCATTCTTTTTATAAAATAATATTTATATACAACACTTTAATTTGTGTGTTATATTCTAATATATTACAGTATTAATAATACAGATGTCAAGTTGAATGAATATTATCAAATATATGGACATAAGCTTGTAAAGAATATATATAGATTGGAAATGCTGTATGAACAAATTAATTGGAATACTAAAGACCTTAATAGCTGGTTATATTATAACAATTGCTTTACTGATAATTATATCTATATGTATGTATAAAATGTCACTTAGCAATAACATAATAAGCATATGTATTACTGCCGCCTATGGTATCAGCACATTTGCCGGCGGACTTATATTAGGGCACATAAGAAAATGCAACCGTCTTATATGGGGAATACTCTATGGCGTTATATACTTCTGCATTTTATATGTTATCTCTGTTGCCATTAATCCGGGTTCTGGCTTTGATATTGCTTCTGCTGCAAAATGTATTGGCATATGCTGTGCCTGCGGCGGTGCCGGTGGCTTTTTTTCCCCATAGATAAGCCCTGTCCGAAAGATAATAAATACCTCAAGACATTTATTATCTATAACAGATAAAGCCTGCTATTACATAAAATATGCCAGACTGGCACTCAAGTGACATTCTGGCATATATATTAAATAACATAGTTATCAATTCCATTACCAGAATTAATAAGGTCTGCTATTGTTATCTTGTTAAAGTAATCATTGATTGTCTTCTCAAAATTCTCCCACATAGTAATTGTCTTGCATTCTTCAAGCTTAGGACACTTATTAGGCTTACTCTCAAGACAGGCAACAGGTGCTAAAGAACCTTCTGTACACTGTAATACGCTTAATACTGTGTATTCCTCTGGACGCCTTGAAAGCTTATATCCACCACCCTTTCCTCTTAATGATATAAGAAAATCATTCTTGCTTAATAAAGAAACAATTGATTCTAAATATTTCTCTGAAATTCCTTGTCTTTCAGCTATATCCATAAGTGTTATATATTCGCCATTATCGTGTTCTGCTAAATCTATCATAACCCTTAATGCATATCTGCCTTTTGTTGATATCTTCATCTAAATCCTCCATTCTTAAATATAACAGCCTTAAGTATAATGAACTTATTATATTTCTCATTCCATAAACATACTATACCACAATGTTTATATGAATTTCAAGATAATTTATAAAATTTTATTAAGCGTATTCATAAGACACACCGCTCCCCACCCTGTACGCGGGTCTGGATGATTATCGTTTCCTGTAATCCCCGCAAGTCCTACTGGCTTAGAACCATCAATAAGAGCTGCCTTTAATTTCTCGCCATACATAAACCTGTCATTGCCCATGACTATTCCCCACTGCATAAGAAGTGCAGCCGCACCTGTAACAACCGGAACTGCATAAGATGTGCCTGTAACATTTCTATATATAATATCATTCCCTCTCTGCCTTGCAATACTTATATCGACACCTGGTGCTGTGATATCCGGCTTAACTCCTGCATTAACATTTCTTATACTATTATCAAATCCCCGTCCCGAAAATGCTGCATAAGAATTGGTGTATGCATTATACGCCCCAACTGCTATACAGTTTCTTGCCGTTGCAGGTATTGTAATCGTCCCATCAGCTGTAGGATTATTAAATGCTGTTGCATAACCAAGTGCCTGACTTGACGGAAGCCATATATTATATTCACCTGCCCTTATACTTCCTGCCATCAACACTATCTGCCATATACCTGATAATATATAATCAGTCTTTGGAATAAGATTAATATATATTTCCTGATATATATTATATGGGGATGGTTCACCAAGCAATGTTATAATCTCAGTATTGTAAGTTTCATACCTGTTGATTTTCCCCTCAGTTATTATTCCAATCTGTTCGCCACGCGGATTGATTAGCATTACATCAATTGTATCCCAGTAATTCTTCCATATCTGGATATCCATAGCACTCTGATATTCACCAACACTAAGGTACGCTGTCTGTACCTGTCCGGTATTAATAATCCCCCCAAAATGTATCGCTTTATCTGCTTCATTGCCACTCCCTACACATATAACACACCTGTAGCTTTTGGATATATCATCAATAAAGCTCTCTAACAGCGTATTACCATTATGTGCACCATAATTACAGCCATAGCTTATATTTACTGCCACAGGCTTTCTGTATTCAATTGCTTTTCTTATAACATAATCAATTGCATCCATAAGGCTTGTTGTCCTTGGAAACTGGTTATTAATAGAATATCCCATTTTAACTGCTATAATATCAGCCTCATAAGCAACGCCCAAACTGCCTGCTGCTATATATGAAACATCTGTTCCGTGCATTATATTATCAACCCCTGGAGCATTATCATAAGAAAATGTACCGCCTGATAAATCCTCATTAAGCTTTATATACTCGTCAATCGACTGTTTATCGTATTTCTCCCCTGTCGTCTGGTCATATATGTTAAGTATCCTTGTAGTCCCATCAGAATTCCTGAAAGCATTATCAAATATATCTATCCCTGTATCAATCACTCCGACAATAACACCTTTTCCTGATAAAATGCCCCCACCTGCCCTCACATTTCCTACGCATGCAGCTGTCTTGGTGCGTTCTATCTGATAATAAAGACTCTTAGGCTTTTCCACATAATCTATGACATCTTCCTGCGATATAAGTTCTATTGTAGCTTTATCAGCCACTATAATTGCATAATAATTAAGAAGCTCTTTGATATATACGTTATATCTGTTTCGTATACTCTCAAGACTTCCTGAATATTTAACTATTATCTCCCATGTATTATCACGCCAGTTATAACCTGTACTAAGGCTGTCAGCTTTTCTTAATTCGTCTTCTGTGGCATCTAAAGATACATTCAATATATTTTCAAGCTTCTGGTTCATATTCAAATCGTCCGGCATTACAATAGATAAATAATTGCCATTTTTCTTCTATAAATAATGCCGCTGGCAATTCTTTCACTATATTCCATAAATTATATTCACCAGAATATAAGTAAAGACCTGATTCAAGTCTTTACACTTTAAATCAGGTCTTCTTAATAAATTCTATTCTGCACTTTGGACATTTAATACTTATCCTGCCTTTTCCTCTAGGCACCCTTATCTTCTGTGAACAACTTGGACACTTAAATATCTTATGTGTCTTATTGTCTTTAATTCTATATTTAATTCTGTTAATCTTTCCTACTACTTTATAATGGAAAGACAGGTATTTCTCATTCTCTTCGCTTCTTTTAGATATATTACGCGAAAATACCCTAAAATATGTATATATTATTCCTACAAGTGCTATGGCATATAATACATTGCTTCTGCTAAACATTGTTATAACCAGTAACACAAGACATATTAAAGATAAATTTCTTGACAATTGATCCATGCCATATCTTCCATACATAAATCTTGCAAATTTATCCTTGAAACCATTCATAAACAATCCAGCCTTTCACATTTCTCAATAATTATCATCAAATAATACTCTATCATATACTTTTGCAAAAGCAATTAAAAATATATAAAGAATTATTAAAAGGCTGTTATAGTTTAATATTTCTGTTCCATATATACATTACCATCAAGGTCTTTCCAGTAGAACTTATCATCAAGTATCATATAGCTGTGAGCTGAGTTCTCCTTAGGGATAGATACTGAACCTGGGTTCATATATATATATCCATCTCTCTTTTCACACTTTGGAACGTGTGTATGTCCGCATAAAAGGATATCGCCATCATTTAACGCCGGAATATTCTTTTCATCAAGCTTGTGTCCGTGTGCTAATACTATTGAACGGCCATTAAAATTAACATATGCCTGTTCGCATAACACATTAAAATCAAGCACCATCTGATCTACCTCTGTATCACAATTACCTCTTACACATATTATCTTATTGCGCAGGGGATTAAGCATTGCGATAACTTCTTTGGGAGCATATTCTTTAGGAAGATCATTTCTTGGTCCGTGATAGAGTATATCTCCAAGAAGAACTAATCTTTCTGCGTTCTCCTCCTTGAATCTGTCTAACATTAATCTGCAATAATATGCAGAACCGTGAATATCTGATGCTATCATTATCTTTGACATAACTTTCTTCCTTTCCGTGCTGATGTACTGTTCATTAATATTCTTTTATCAACATATTTTTATTCATAAATTTTATTATTAATGTATTTAATAAATCCTAATACATAATATGTCAGTATAATGTTAATTGGAAGCTGTATCATATTCTTAGCAAAACGTATTGATAAGTAAAATGCGAAGCCCTTTCCATACATTATACTGCACCAGTAAGTTCCAAGTAATACATTTACAAGTAATGTATCAATTGTAAGTGCCGCTGCACATCTTAAAAGGAACTTAAAGTCTATAATCCTTAATATACCTTTCTTCTGACCCTGTTCATCATACTTTTCAGCTACCTTCATATTACAGCCATAAAAGAACAGACCATATATAAATCCAGCTAATGCCGCACTTATTGTCCAGCCAGGAAAATATGCACCTGTAGGCTTAATCACAAACTGAATCAAATCTCCAAGTCCGCCACACACAAAGCCCATAACAGGACCAAACATATATCCTATTGCACAATTGGCAAGAAAGGATACTGAAATTCTAAGTGTTGGTGTTACCTGAATTGATACAAATACAGCTAATACTGTGTGCAGAGCTATCAATAATGCCGCGGCAACTATTGACTTAATGCTCTTGAATTCTTTTGCAGAAAATGCAAAATTTCTTAATAAAATTGACATAAAAAAACCTCCTTTGCAGTAATCTTCGCTCTACATAGGAGGTTATTCGCCGTAGTATGTAGCAGCGGGATGCGGATTATGTATCGCAAGAAAACTTTTCGTCCAAATGGCAACTCCCTGTCCAAATGGCACTTAACGCACATATTCCTACTCTGCTTTTTTATTATTGTTCAAGCGCTATTATATACATATACTTTACTGTTGTAAAGTGTTTTTTTGTATTTTTATGCATACATTTATCTTGCTATCCTCTGGACAGCCGGAATTTTATAATCTGAAGCGTAGCTTAAAAACTGCTGTAAACTATTCGGTGTCTTATACATATCAAGTATTTTCTTCATAAAAGCTATCGTACTTTTCTTATATTTCATATGTAAAAGCACATTTACAGCCGCCTCATCATTATAGCTGCATGCAAACTGCTTGGCATACCTTGCAAACTTCAGCTTATCTAAATTCTCGATATTATGATAATTCTGCAAAATCTCTAAAGCCTCAAGCACTTTGGAATTCTCAAAATCCAGATCAACCTCTGGTCTTTTAACTATTATATTGCCAAGCTCACAGGTTCTTGTTCTTATCACAGTTGAATACAGCTCTATCTTATCGCCCTTGTAAGATGATATCATATACTTGTTATACAGCCTGTAGCCTATAAACATTCCACTGTCATTATTATCTCCAAAGAAATAATTAAGCAGTAATTCTTCTATGTTCTTATCACCATCAGATGTCTTAATATACATTCCTTTTCCAGCTCTTAAAATGTAACCATCCTCGCACAGTCTTTCTATAGACCTGAAAAAAGCATCGTGGCTCATCCTGGTAAATCCCTGTTCATACATTGCATTAGCAACTACAACCGTACCTTCTGGAATATTATCAAAATATTCAATCATTTTATCCCTGAACTTCATACGCTTTATCCTGACTACTTAACTTCTTCAAGATTAATAGTTTCTGTGCTGTCCTCAGTAGTATCAGCGTTATCTGCAGGCTTAAAGCCGTCTTCTGACTTAACTGTTTCTTCTGACACAGCCTCTTTCTCGCTCTTGTTAATAACTTTTACGTCTACATCTCCTGACTCTGGAAATGCTTCTTCTTCATCAAAATCATCGTCTGCTAATATGTCTTCTACATCATCGTCATCCACATAAAAATTAACAGGAATAATATCAACCTTGCTTAATGTTGCTTTTCCAATTACATATACTGTATGAATTCCTTCTTCATCAACATTTTCTACAAGATTATGAACACCTGCTATTCTCTTTTCTATGTCACACGCCACATTAACACCCTCTGGAAGAATGATGGTGACATTGCTGCATACACTTTCAAAATTAATGTATACATCTTTTTCAAATACAGCAAGGCCAAGGTCAAGAGTTGTATTAGAAGCTACTGACTTTATCTCACAACCAACAAATTCCTCGTCTTCTACTTCAACAACCTTCTTCTCAAATATTGCATTATATTTGCGAACCTCAAGATCTGCACTATCTTGTTCTTCCTTTGTATAACGTCTCTTAGTTGTCTTATACTTCTCGTATGCAACTTTACCAGCAACTACTACCGCACCAATACCTACTGCTGCCTTAACAATGCCTGATTTCTTCTTAGCCATAATTATTCCTCCTTAATTATACTCTGTCTGGTTAATGATAACATACTATAATATGACACCGGTGTCAAAATATATAACCATTCATCACTAATCATAGACGTTACCACTGTGGCACCACCTGAATGTACATATATTTATTTGTTCATCAATGTCTGCTGTCTTGAATATACACAGCCACAGTAATTCTGCCTGTATAAGCCATATTCCTTTGACAGCTCAATAGACCTCTTATAGCCTTCCTGCTTCTTAAAATCCGAAAGCAGGTAATTAACACCATATTCTTCCTGAAGCTTTAAACCTATCTCATTAAGCTTTACACTGTTCTTTAACGGGCTGATTGTAAGAGTTGTTGTAAAATAATCATACGCCTCTGCCTTGGCAAGTTCTGCTGTCTTTCTTAATCTTAATTCATAACATTTAAAACAACGCTTACCGCCTTCTGGCTCTTTCTCAAGTCCCTTAACTTCCTTAAAGAATACATCCGGTTCATAATCGCCCTCTATGAATTCAACTTTATTAGGGGTATCGAATTCTTTTATAAATCTTATCTGCTCTGCAACTCTTTTCTTATATTCCTCATCACTTGATATATTCGGATTATAATAAAATACCGTAACCATAAAATACTTCGATAGAACTTCAATACAGTTACTACTGCAAGGTGCACAACAGCTATGTAATAATAATCTTGGTACTTTTCCTTCTTTTTGAAGCTGTCCTGCAAGCTTTAGCATTTCCTTATGGAAGTTTCTATTCTCAAATGGTACTGCCATAAAGTCTCCTCTAACCAACAATCTCAGATAAAGCACTTATGAGCTTATCCATCTGCTCATCTGTACCTATTGTAATTCTTAAATAATTATCAATCCTTGGCTGGGCAAAATATCTTACAAATATATTCCAAGTCTTAAGCTTTTCAAATATTTCTTTAGCTGGAACGCTCCTATGTGTTGCAAATATAAAGTTAGCCTTAGAGTCTGGGAACGTAAATCCAAGCTTTGTAAGTTCTTCCTTAGTTCTTTCTCTTGTAGCTGTTATTCTTTCAACACATTCCTCAAAATACTTCTTATCATTGATTGAAGCAACACCCATATCAATTGATGTCATATTCATTGTGTATGAATTAAATGAGAATTTCACATCATTAAGTGCCTTGATAAGTTCTTTTGAACCAAATGCATATCCAATTCTCATACCCGCCATAGAACGTGACTTAGAAAATGTCTGTACAACAAGCACATTGTCATATTCATTGACTAAATCCTTAGCTGATACTCCTCCAAAATCAATATATGCTTCATCAACTATAACTACAACATCTTTATTATGTTCAATAATATCCCTTACACTGTCAAGATCCATTAAAAGACCTGTTGGAGCATTAGGATTAGGGAAGATTACACCGCCATTTTCTTTATAATAGTCTTCTGGAACAATCTTCATATTATCATCAAGCTTCTGCTTCTCATATGGTATACGATACAGATCAGCCCATACACTATAAAAAGAATATGTAATATCCGGGAATAATACCGGCTTCTTTCCATTAAAAAATGTAAGGAAACACATTGATAGCACATCATCTGAGCCCACACCAACAAATACCTGATTATTATCCATTCCATAATAATCTGCAATGCTCCCAACAAGCTTAGTCACATCAGGGTCTGGATATAATCTGCAACGGTCTATATCTATTGCTTCCATTGCTTTTCTGACATTTTCTGATGGTCCATATGGATTCTCATTAGTATTAAGTTTTATAACATCCTGAACCTTAGGCTGTTCGCCCGGAACATAAGGTTCAACCTTTCTTATATTACTCTCCCAAGCTTTCATTAATAATCCTCATTTCCGCGTACATTTTTTCGCATATTGATTTTATAAACCCATCTCTTTAGCAACTTCTGCAAAATGTGGGAGTGAATTAATTATTGTATCGTATGATACGCAGTAAGCCATCCTTACAAAACCAGCACAGCCAAATGATGAACCAGGAACAATAAGTATATTGTGCTTCTTAGCTGTGTCACAGAAAATATTCTCATCTTCTGTTGGTGATTTGACAAAGAGATAAAACGCTCCTTCTGGCTTAATACATTCAAAACCAAGCTTTGTAAGTCCTTCGTAAAGTGCTTTTCTGTTCTTATCATAAGCTTCGATATTAACCTTGGCATCAAGACATCTGGCAATGACCTTCTGCTGTAATGATGGTGCATTAACAAATCCTAATATTCTTGTTGCTACAGAAGCGGCTGACTTCATATCATCTGAATCTGCTGCTTCATCTGGAATCACAAGATATCCGATACGCTCACCTGGAAGTGATAATGACTTGCTGTATGAATATCCAACTATAGTATTATTGTAATATTTAGTAAGATATGGAACTTCTACTCCATCATAGGCAAGTTCTCTGTATGGCTCATCAGCTATAAGGAATATCTCTATGCCTAATTCTTTCTGCTTATCTTCCATAATCTTAGCTAACTTCTTTATTGTATCTTCTGAATACACAACTCCTGTTGGGTTGTTAGGATTGTTGACAATTACAGCCTTGGTATTCTTGTTAATAAGCTTCTCAAATTCATCAAACTTTGGCTGGAAAGTAGCTGTATCTGGAGATACTGCAACAAGCTTTCCACCAAAATTACTTACATAATTCCTATATTCTCCAAAGAATGGAGCAAATGTAAGCACCTCATCACCAGGATTGATAATTGTCTTAAGTATTGTATTAAGACCACCTGCCGCACCAACTGTCATAACAATATTAGTGTAATTAAAATGTGTATCAAATCTCTTATTAAGTGACTGTGCAATCGCTTCTCTTACATCTTCAAAGCCTGAATTGCTCATATATCCGTGAAGGACAACTGACTCTTCCTCATCAACTATATTCTTGATTGCCTCATTAACTTCATCCGGAGCCGGCACATTAGGATTACCTAATGAAAAGTCATATACATTTTCTGATCCATATATCTTAGCAAGCCTGTTACCTTCCTCGAACATCGCTCTGATAACTGAGCTTCCTTTAACAAGTGCTTTCATTGATTCTGCTATCATCTTACTTGTCCTCCAATTCACATAATTATATAGATGTATTATAACAAATCTGACAATTTAATCAATTGCCTGTTGCTCTATTTTTGAATACTGCGATTACATTTTCTGCATAATATACAGTTTCATACTGTGATGAATTCAGGTAACTGCTGACATTGTAATAAGTATCGCTGTATCTTAAGTCCAAAGCTATATACTCTGTCTGTTTGTCGGTATAATATAATTCATACAATATCTTATGCTTTGATAAACTGGCACATAAAAATGTTGTCGCTGTAACACTTGCATCGTCAGGAATTGTACCAAGCCCTTCATTCATAGTATCAATCACCCTTTTATTATTCTCGTCCACATAATTAAACGCATTATCAAGCCTTGATACATTGAATGCCATAAAAAATATAACTACTGCCATAGCTGTCATACGAAGCATTAACATTTTCTTCCTCATATCCATATCGCATATATTAATAATTAAAAGGTATATAAGAAGTGCACCCGAACCAAATGAATAGTGAAAATATATGCTATGGAAATATTCATAATCGGACATCAGATTAAACATTATATAAGGTCCAAGAAGAATAAATCTGCTCCACTTTCTTGTACATAATGGTATGAACAAAAGCACACCAAGTGTCTTTAATATATAAGCAATCTTACTTCTATCCATAATCTGCGTAATTATATACGCTGGATTATTAATAACCGTCTTTATTATTCCTGTTATATTACCATTACCTTCCGCAATCATATTATTAAATCTGTCAGAGATTATGCCCGTTCCTATTATCTCAATTATCTTGCAGGCAATGACAAAATACACTATGGATAATATCAGTATAATAAATCCTTTTTTATACATTCTCTTTCCTATTATCATATAAAGTGCAATGAACATAAGAAATACCGGTGCATCTTCCTTTACAAGGCATATAAGTATTGCAGATATTAATATTCCTGTCATATTATCTTTTTCCATATATAGCAGAAATGTAAATATAAGCACTGGAAGAAACATATTCTCGTGTATATCATAAAAGCATCCGCCGCTCATAACCGGATAAAAACAGTATATTATACATATTATTAACACAGCCCGTCTTGACATTCCTTTGTACTCAGCAAGCCTGCAAAGTGGAATTACTGCTATTGCAATGACTACTGCCTGCATAACCTCAAGCGTCACCGGTGATGATACAAGCATATAAAATGGCAGTATCGTATAAAACATTGGTGATATATGCACACACATATGTGACATAAGATGATCTCTCTCACTTGTATTTAACATTCTGCCCGTCGTCTTCATATAGTGAAACATCTGCGAAAAAAGTCCCATATCAAAATTAGGTGAGCCAAATGACAGATAACGGAACACCATACATATACTTATAAATGCTGTCATAACACCTGCAACTATCGCAACACCTGTGATATACATTCTTTTACTTATATCTTTTATATCCGCATTATAAGTGGTGCTGTCACTAATATATCCCTTGTAAATCTTGTGCACATAACTATATGAATATACAGCTGCCGCCAGTACAACAAGTGTCATTCCAGCCACAAAATACACATCATTATATTCATATACACACACGCAGGCATATACCAATACAACTCCTGTTAATAAAGTTCCCTCAAGAATACAGGCTTTAAGCCTGTTATTATCCTGAAGCTTTTCAAATATGGCATATAATACTATTGTTAATACCAGCGAGCATATAATAACTGAAACCATATCAACATTTTTAACGTATGACAGGCTGTTTATCATATACCTTCTGCTATTCATTATAAAACTCTCAACTAAACTAACAAAACACCACGCCATAATAAATCTTATGACGCAGTGTTCTAATGTAATTGTATTTCTTAAATTGTTAATGACCCTATACAATCCGCTCTTATCCATCTCGCCTCTGTCCCTCTTGTTAAATACTATTAATGAATTCAGACAAAAACATTATTGCCGCTCCTGTATCCGTTCTCTCTGATGTACAACTTGAAATTGAAAAATATCTTCCATCTGTATCAAAAGAATATTTATCAATAAGTCTTTGTCTTATATTCTCTTCATATTCTAACAGATATCTTGAAACAAATCCACCAATTACTATATCCCTGTCAAATATAACATACAGATTATTAATTCCTGTTGTAAGATTATCAAGATATTCATCAAGAACTTTGACGCATTGTGCATCACCCTCAGATGCTTTCTTAAAGAATTCATCTATCTGTATGCCAAGGTCTGATGAAAGATTTCTTGCTGAAAGATAACTTTCAACACAGCCCTTCTTTCCGCACATACATTTTCTTCCGTCAGGATATAAAGTCATATGTCCAAATTCACCATATCTGTTATGCTCTCCATGCACAATCCTATCATTGCTTACACACGCACCACCAACTCCATCATTAATCATAAGATAGAATTTGTCGTGATAGGACTCGTCCATATGAGCATTTTCATTCTTATGGGAATACCAGTAATCAGCAAATGCACTGGCTCTTGCATCGTTCTGTACAGTATAATCATACTTAAGATGACTTGTAATGTTATCAGTCTTATAGTCTCTTGTGTTAAGTGGTGGAGATGAAATTATCATTGTATTATCACTATTGAATATACCCGGCATAGTTATTCCTATGCCAAGTATATTACCAGTATTAATATTATTCATCTCTATTATATCATCTACAAGCTCTGATACCTTAACTCCATAATCACTTTCCGGACTGAATTCAATATCAACACTTTTCTGGCTTCTTATCTCTCCATTAAGATCTATAAGCGCTACCTTTAATTCATTAGCACGGATGTTAACGCTTATAGCGAATCTTGCATCAGCATTTACCATAATCATCTGGGCTTTTCTTCCTCCTGTTGAGTCAAAACTGCCCTCCATAACTATAAGCCCTGCATCTTTTAAAAGCTTGATATTCTGGTTGATTGTCGGAAGTGACAATCCAAGTGTATCTGCAATCTCCTGCCTTGATATTGCACTGCTGTTATATATAAGCTTAAATATTCTGTTCTTATTATACTTTCTAACCTCTGACGTTGTTATTTTCTGTGATGAAATCATTTATTCTCCAAATACTGCCTTATAATCTTTCTGGAACTTCTCAATACCTGCATCTGTTAATGGGTGATGAACCATCTGCTCAATAACCTTATAAGGAACAGTTGCTATGTCAGCTCCTGCAAGTGCACAGTCTGTTATATGTATAGGATTTCTTACACTTGCACATATAATCTCTGTCTGGATATCATAATTAGAAAATATACCAACAATATCTTCAATAAGCTGGATACCCGGCTGTGATATATCATCAAGTCTTCCAAGGAATGGGGATACATATGCTGCACCTGCTCTTGCTGCTAAAAGTGCCTGATTAGCTGAAAAGATAAGTGTTACATTACACTTTATTCCTTCTGCTGAAAGCACCTTAACTGCCTTAAGGCCTTCTACTGTCATAGGAATCTTAACTACCATATTAGGATGAATCGCAGCAATCTCACGGCCCTCTTTAATCATTCCTTCCGCATCTACTGTAGTTGCCTTAACTTCACCACTTATAGGTCCATCAACAATACTTGTAATCTCTTTAATTACTTCATTAAAATTCCTGCCTTCTTTGGCAATTAATGATGGATTAGTTGTAACTCCACAGATTACACCCATATCATTAGCTTTTCTGATATCATCAACATTTGCCGTATCAATAAAAAATTTCATAAAACCTCCATTCTGAATATACACTATCTGTTATTATTGTGCCAGATACATCAATTACATTTTCTCAAATACCCCTTTTAATGCAGGATATATGTCTTTAAATGTATTATAACGTGAATTATACCTGTCTGCAATGTCTTTTTCCGGCTCGATTGTCCTGCATATTCCAACAATGCTGTCTGCCGCCTGCTTAACATTTTCATATTCACCAGCCGCCACCATAGCAAGCATAGCTGCTCCCATAGACGGACCCTCTTCTGACTTTAACAGATGTACTTTAATTCCCAGCACATTAGCCATAATTGTACACCAAAGCTCACTCTTAGCACCACCACCGCACATCTTGGTTTCTGTGATATTAATTCCAAGCGACCTGGCAATCTCAAAAGAGTCCCTTATCGCAAATGCAACACCCTCAAGCACCGCCTGTGTCATATCTGTCCTTGTGCTGTCCATAGTCATTCCTGTAAATGTTGCTCTTGCAAGCGGGTCATTATGTGGTGAACGCTCTCCCATAAGATATGGAAGAAAATATATATGATTATTGCCAAGCATATCTTTAGTTATATGTGACTGTGCTTCTTTGTAATCTGTATCCTTTAAAATATTATCCATCCACCAGCCATTGCAGGAAGCTGCACTTAACATACAGCCCATAAGATGATAATAGCCGTCCGCATGGTCAAAGGAATGAAGTGCATTATTATTATCAACGCTAAAGTTACTGCTTGATATAAATATTGTTCCGCTTGTTCCAAGAGAAATATTGCACATTCCGTCCCCAACAGTTCCAGTACCTACTGCCGCAGCAGCATTATCACCTGCTCCAGCAGCTACACATACATTGTCTGGAAGTCCAAGCTCCATAGCAGCTTCTTTAGTAATACAGCCAACCTTTTCGTAGCTTTCATACAAAGCCGGAAGCTGTTTTCTTGAAATTTTGCATATGTTAATCATCTCTTCTGACCAGTCACGCTTTTTAACATCTAATAAAAGCATACCTGACGCATCCGATACATCTGTGCAATGTACTCCTGTAAGCCTGTAGGCTATATAATCTTTAGGAAGCATTATCTTAGCAATCTTTTTGAAATTGTCAGGCTCATTATTCTTAACCCAGAGAAGCTTAGGAGCCGTAAAGCCAGCAAATGCTATATTCGCTGTATATTCTGTAAGCTTATCCTTTCCAATCTCATTATTAAGATAATCACATTCCTTAGTTGTTCTTCCATCATTCCAAAGAATTGCCGGTCTTATTACATTATCATTCTCATCAAGAATAACAAGACCGTGCATCTGACCTCCGAAGCTTATTCCTGCAACCTTGTCCTTATCTATATCCTTTATAAGCTCTCTGATTCCCTCACAGGTCTTATCATACCAGTCTGTCGGATTTTGCTCTGACCAGCCTGGCTTTGGAAAGCTTATAGGATAAGTCTTAGATACTGTATTTACAATATCACCTGTTGGTTCCATCAATATCAGCTTAACCGAAGATGTTCCAAGGTCAACACCTATATAATACATACCGCACCCCATTTCTATAAACTATTATCTATTTACGTTATAATCTTAACTATGCAAAAGGATTTTCTGACTTATAAAGCACGCCTGCCGGCTGGTTATATGATATGTCCTCAACGCCAAGATACTTAAACACATCAAACAAAGCCTTTCCATAATGTCCAAATGCTACTGCCCCATGATGAGGATAATTCTTCTCAACAAGCACGTGTCTGTAAAATCTTCCCATTTCATTAATTGCAAATATTCCTATAGCACCAAATGAACGTGTTCTTACAGGAAGAACTTCACCCTGTGCAACATACGCCCTTAACTGGCTGTCTGAAGTACTCTGTAACCTAAAAAATGTAATATCACCAGGTACAATATCTCCCTCAAGTGTTCCGTTAGTAACTTCTTCTGGAAGTGAACGTGCCATAATCATCTGGTTCTTCATCTCACAGAATGAAAGCTTGCACGCTGCTGTATTGCCACAATGGAAGCCCATAAATGTATCCTTAATTGTATAATTGAATCTGCCCTTAATATCTTCTTCGTATATATCTGATGGAACCGTATTATTAATATCAAGAAGTGTAACAACATCATCGCTTACAACTGTTCCTATGAATTCACTTAAAGCTCCGTATATATCAACCTCACAGGATACAGGTATTCCCATAGCTGTAAGACGTGAATTAACATAGCAAGGAACAAAGCCAAATTGTGTCTGGAATGCTGGCCAGCATTTTCCTGCGATTGCAACATATTTTCTTGAACCCTTATGTGCTTCTACCCAGTCAAGAAGTGTAAGCTCATACTGTGCAAGCTTAGAAAGTATCTCAGGTTTCTTATTACCTTCTCCTAATTCCTTCTCCATACTCTTTACAACCGCTGGAATTCTCTCATCTCCTGCGTGATTATTATAGCTTTCAAAAAGGTCAAGCTCTGAATTCTCTTCTATCTCAACGCCAAGATTGTATAACTGGTTAATTGGTGCATTGCAGGCGAGGAAATTATTAGGTCTTGGTCCAAAGCTTATAATCTTAAGATTATTTAACGCATATACAGCCTTTGCAACCGGTATGAATTCGTGAATCATATCTGCACATTCACTTGCTGTTCCTACTGGATATTCCGGAATATATGCCTTAACTCCTCTTAATTTCAGGTTGTAGCTTGCATTAAGCATACCACAATAAGCATCTCCTCTGTTACCTACAAGGCCTCCATTAGCTGATGTTTCTTCTGCTGCCGCAACGAACATCTTAGGTCCGTCAAAATATTTAGCAAGCATAGTTTCTGCAATTTCTGGTCCAAAATTACCAAGATATACACATAAAGCATTACAGCCAGCTTTCTTGACATCTTCTAATGCCTGCTGCATATGTATCTCGCTTTCGACTATACATATTGGACATTCATATATTTCATCTGCATTATATTTGTTCTTGTAAGCCTCAACTAAAGCTTTTCTTCTGTTCACTGACAGGCTCTCTGGGAAACAGTCCCTGCTCACTGCCACAATTCCGATTTTAATAGATGGTTTGTTATTCATTGTAAAATCCTCCATTTCTGTAACACCCGTTACTACAAGTATGGGGACACATCCTGCTATATGACGTATCCCCTTACTTTTAATAAATACATTTTAAAAAGTTACTTATATAATATTATTTTTTTGTATATTTTGCAATACATTAAGCAGCTTTTATAAAAATATTTTATATAAATCACTCAATTATTCACTAACTAGTTTTATAACAATTATTTATTATCTGGTGTATGCCACTTCCATTCCTGTACCTCTGGAAGGTCCATACCATACTCACTTATATACTGCTTATGTGCGACTAAAGTATCTCTCATCTTCTGGAGAAGATATGAACCCTTGTTGCCAAGCTGTGGAAGTGCATTAATAACAGCCTGTACAAGATGATAACGGTCAATTTCATTCTGCACTCTCATATCAAATGGAGTTGTAATCGTACCCTCCTCCTGATAACCGAATACCTGAAGATTTCTGTTATGTCTATAATATGTAAGCTCGTGTATAAGTGTTGGATAACCGTGAAATGCAAATATAATTGGCTTATCCTTTGTAAATAACGCATCATAATCTGTATCTGACAGACCATGTGGGTGCTGTGTATTAGACTGTAACTTGAATAAATCGACTACATTTATAAATCTAATCTTTAAACCAGGCATATTATCTCTTAATATTGTAACAGCCGCAAGTGCTTCAAGTGTAGGTGTCTCACCACAGCCGGCAATTACCACATCTGGTTCTTCACCCTGATCGTTACTTGCCCATTCCCATATGCCAACACCCTGTGTACAGTGCTTAACAGCCTGTTCCATAGTAAGCCACTGTGGTCTTGGATGCTTAGATGTAACAAGCACATTGACATAATCACGGCTTCTTATGCAATGGTCAAAGCAAGAAAGCAAGCAGTTAGTATCTGGTGGAAGATACATTCTTACCACATCCGCCTTCTTATTAGCTATATGGTCAAGGAAGCCTGGATCCTGATGTGTAAATCCGTTATGATCCTGCTGCCATACATTTGATGAAAGAATAAGGTTAAGTGAAGCAATTGACTGTCTCCAAGGAAGCTGTGAACATACCTTTAACCATTTAGCGTGCTGTGCCGCCATAGAGTCTACTATTCTGATAAATGCTTCATAGCTTGCAAAGAAGCCATGACGTCCTGTAAGAAGATATCCTTCTAACCAGCCTTCACACATATGCTCTGAAAGCATTGAATCCATTACACGTCCGTCCTTGGCAAGGAATTCATCATTATCCTTAAGAACATTATTCCAATCCCTGTTAGTCTCCTCAAATACTTTGCCTAATCTGTTAGACATTGTTTCATCTGGTCCAAAGATACGGAAGTTCTTAGTTTCTTCATTTAACTTGAATATATCTCTTACAAAACCTCCAAGTTCAATCATATCCTGACCATCTTTTGCTCCTGGGAAAGGTACGTCAACGCCGTAATCCCTGAAATCTGGAAGTCTTAAATCTCTTAAAAGCTTACCACCATTAGCGTGAGGATTGGCACTTATTCTGTGATCTCCTTTTGGTGCAAGTGCTCTTAACTCTGGAATTAATCTGCCATTTTCATCAAACAATTCTTCTGGCTTATAGCTTTCAAGCCAATCATTAAGCTGCTGTAAATGTTCTGGTCTATCCATCATAATTGGAACCTGATGTGCCCTGAAAGTTCCCTCAATTTCCTTGCCATCAACAACCTTTGGTCCTGTCCAGCCCTTTGGTGTTCTAAGTACGATCATTGGCCAGAATGGTCTTTCTGTCTTACCTTCTTGTCGTGCTTCTCTCTGTATTTCCTTAATCTCCTCAATAACAGTATCTAATGTCTCTGCCATCTTTCTATGCATTGTCATTGGGTCATCGCCCTCAACAAAATATGGTTTCCAGCCACATCCGTGGAAGAAACTTTCTATCTCATCGTGTGATATACGTGAGAATATTGTAGGGTTGCTTATCTTATATCCATTAAGGTGTAATATTGGAAGCACTGCTCCGTCTGTCACAGGATTGAGGAACTTATTAGAATGCCATGCTGTAGCAAGTGGTCCTGTCTCAGCTTCACCATCACCAACAATACAAGTTGTTATAAGATCCGGATTGTCAAATACCGAACCAAATGCATGTGCTATCGAATAACCAAGCTCACCACCCTCATTAATTGAACCTGGTGTCTCAGGTGCAACGTGGCTTGATATTCCTCCTGGGAACGAGAACTGTTTGCAAAGCTTCTTTAATCCGTTCATATCCTGACTTACATTCGGATATACTTCGCTGTATGTACCCTCAAGGTATGAGTTAGCTACAAAGAAATTGCCGCCGTGACCAGGACCAGATATAAGCACCATATCAAGATCATACTTCTTAATAGCTCTGTTCATATGGCAGTAAACGAAATTCTGACCCGGAACTGTACCCCAGTGACCTACGATTTTCTTCTTAATATGTTCCTTCTTTAAAGGCTCTCTTAAGAGAGGATTATCTAAAAGATAAAGCTGGGCAGCTGCTAAGTAATTGGCAGCTCTCCAATATGCGTCCATCTTTTCAAGATATTCATCTGTAATTGGCATCTTTTCAACACACATTTCTTCGTTCATCCTTAACCTCATTTCTATGACAATAATATTGCCACTTAATAATTGTTATCTATTTTAAAATCACTTCTGTAAATATCTTTTATAAATATATTTTACAAAAGTGATTTTATATTAGCACATCTTAATCAAATGTCAATATAGCTTTCACAAAAATACATAAAAAATACAAGCACTATCACAAAAGGCTGTCCAATATTGATATGCCTCTTTACCTGACACAAAATGTTCTGTAAAGATTAGCCATATCATAATCGGACAGCCTTTATTTTTAACATAATTACAATTTATATTATCATTACTATTTCATTATTACTGCTTATTAAATATAGCATTAAGCTTTGGGACTTTATTGATAAGTGCCTTAACAATAAAATAAGCCGCTACACCATATAATGCACCTGTGATTGTACCGACAAGCACATCTGTTGGATAATGTACTGTAAAGTACAGTCTTGAAAATGCTATAAGTGCCGCAAGTACCAGTGCCGCACTTCCTTCCTTCTTTCTCCACATAAATATTGACACTGCCGCAGCAAACGAAGCTGACGAATGTCCTGATGGGAACGAATAATCGTGAATAGAATTAAATATTCCATATAAATTCTCGAATTCATTGCCAACAACAAAATTCTGTCCAACTACCCAGAATGCTCTTGGTCTTGCCCATAGATGCTTCATTATTCCATTACAGAATATAAGCGACAATATAAGTGCTATTGCCATTGTAAGCCCTGCTTTTTTATATTTCTTAGGAAGAACTGTAAGCATAAGCACAGCTAATACTATCCAGAACCAGCCTGCATTCCCCAATGTAGTAATCACATAAAATATTGGATTAGTTATTGGGTTATGTAATGTTTCAAACCAATGTAATATCTGAATTTCCATTATATAACAGCCACTTTTAATGTGGTCTCTCCTTTCCACAATTGACCTAATATATTAATCAATTGAAATCATATTGTGGAATTATAAATGAATATATATATATTGTCAATTTAACTTTACAGCCCTCTGGCATATACATTTATTCTTTCTTCCCTTATATCCATAACTGTATTCTGCTTCAATTGCTATGTCATACAGCATTGCCGTCCTGTCCGCATATAACAGCGTAACTGTATACTCTGCATCTGAACTGACAGCCTCATTAAATGACTTACAGAAACTTCTCATAAGCTGTGTTGTAAATACATCATCTGGAATATCATCATATTCACCCGTTATGTAACCATCTGACACTTTATCCAAAGCATAATCAAATGCCCCATTAATACTGCTGTTCATCTCCATATTACAGTAATTATCACTGATAATCGAATTATGTATAATCACAATCAGAATAATAATAACCATCATTCCAGAACTACTTATTATTAATCTCATATCACTCCTTATCTATATTACATTGCGCCGACATCTCAATTTAACGTGGCAAATCCATATTTGTATTTATTCAATCCCCATCATCTTTATTTCGTAGAGCAAATCCAGATTTATCCTTATTGTGCTGGGACGTACTACACCGCCATCTCAACCCTTACAAGTGCCTTATAATCACACAGCTTATTAAGTCCGAACAATCTCGACTTTACAGGATATTTAATATTCAGGCGGTAATAATCATAATCTGCGGCTGCATCATAATATTCATAACTTACATCTGCCCCATATTGTGCAGCTATCTCGCATACCTTTTTATTAGTATCATAATCAATATCCCTGTGTTCATAACTTATGCCATTTATCTGGATTACATCTTTTATATACTGCTGTACCTCACTGCCTTTGCTTACACTTTTATTAACAGCAATAAAATCCAGCGATATCAGACATATAAAAGAAAGTATTACAAGATATGCCGAAGCTTCTACTATTATCTTCATTATGCACCTACCTGTAGAACAGCTTTGCAAGCTGTGTACCCTCTAATACAGTGCATTTGTTCATACATATCCCTAAGAATGTAAATGCTATTGCAAGTCCTGTAATACATATAATTACATCACCATATTCTTCCAATAAATATTCCATCATACTATCCCCTTTCATTTCTTAGATTGTATTTCAATTAAACTATTGATTTATATTAAATATCTATATCAACCACCAAGCATTTTATCAGCAAGCATTGCGTACATATTTATCATTGATAATATAAATACTATAGCAATGCACGTCTCACCTAATTTTTCTAATATAAAGTCCATGCCAAGCCTTTCTCCACCTTTAATATTACCAGCAGCAAATCTTTACCTACTCGTCACTAATGATATTCTCTTCCACCTTATTAACGTATAGACAGACACAATCTTTAACAATATTAATATTACACATTACAAATACAGTGTTATAACAAGCATCATATCAACAGACATTTTCAATGCCATAAGAAATACAGGTATGTATTCCATAAATTTAAACAAACTTATCCTGTCCTTATAAGCAATCTCTGACTGCTTGTTTATAAGCTCGTTATTTCTCTGTATTAAAGAATTAATAGTTTCATCTACCTGATTGTCTGGCAATTCCGATACTGAATATAATGTTCTTACTGTCGACATTATATCTGTCTGTCCATACTCCGACAGAAATTCATAATATGGCTTAATATCTGATGGGTCTGCCTCTATGTCCCTTATAAAAGTATCAAGTGAATTCTTAATTATATACGGACTTTCATCGTAAGTATCTTCAATTGCCGCAATCAATGGCATATTCTCAAGATTAAGTGCAACATTTCTTAACCAGTCAGAAAATGCCTGTCTTAAATTGTTAGTAAGCTTTTTCATTGCAGACTTTTTATTAATCAACGGATAAATAACCATTACAGCCATTGCCATAACAAGATATACAAATATAAAATAAAAACCATTAATAAACGCCAGGCCTGCCAATATTCCAAGCACTGTTATAACTGGAATTATCTTCTCAATTATATTCCATACATTGGTTTTAAACACAAGCTTATAATATTTCCTGCTGTTAGTATCAATATCTTTATCATTAAGAATTTCATATCCGTAATGTTTATTCGTGAAAGCATAGAATAATATACATAACACAAGGAATATCACTGCTGTCCCCTGATACAGCCAGTCATCAACTATGTTTCCCTGTCCGCTTTTATATCGGTTAAGCATGGCACTCATAAATATTGTAAGACCTGAAAGCACTATGCTTATAATAACTCCTATGGTTGTATCCCTTTTTACATTCTTGATTTCAAGCTCCTGCCTGTATATTCCTTTAATCCACCTGTCAGAGTCATCAAGAAGCACTCTAAGTGCATTCTTATACCTTCCACCTCTCTTTTCAATTCCAATAATAAACTTATGAAGTGTCCTTATACGGCTGCAATTATACTCTTTCTCTATGATATAAAGTGCATTAGCATATACATCTTCTCCCATACCATATTCAAGCTCGTCCATAGCCTGCTCTATCACCCTGCCAAGAGTGCCGCCTGCTATCTTGCCTGTATCTTCTAAAGCTGTGTATATCTTAGGATTTCTCATAAATGAATACGCCATCTGATGGAGATATATATCAACGTCCATAAACTTTTTAAGCCTGTTATTATTGTAGTACCTTTTTCTTATAATACCCGGAATAACGCTTATGGACACAAGACCAGTAATTATTACACATACAGGCTTAAGGCCATATATCATACTTATTCCGAATATCACAAGAAATCCTGTTGTTATTGCTAAAATATATTTCTTCATTGAGAAATCATATCCATATGCTGATATATCTTTAATTACTGAACGTACCGAAAAATATCTAATTAACCTTTTCATATATGTTCTTTATGCCTCTCCTTTTAAATTTATCAAGAATATCTTCCGGGACAGTTTCGTCTGTAAATGTGCCGTCTTCGTATATTACACAGCAGTGATTAACAGAATTGCACCTTGAAAGAAAACCTATCTGCTTAATCCTCCTTTTCTCGTGCTTGTCACATTCCACAAGCACAACAAGGTCTATATATTTGTATACACTATTGATAAATCTTTCATTGACACTGCTGTTGCCAAGCATATTGTACATTCTGTCAGGCATATCCCTTACCTCATCCAGATGCATAGTTGTCATACAATATGAACCTGTAGACAAACTGTTAAGCAGATGTGCAACTTCTGGTCCTCTTGACTCTGACAGCAAAATCCAATCTATATTATGTCTTAACCCAGCCTTTATGATATCCTGGTATGTAACCTTGTCATCCACAAAAAATTCAACACATTTTTTATTAGGATTAATCTTTCTATAATGTATCTCCTGATTATCCTCATATACTCCTGCCTTCTCATTATGCGGAATTTTCGTTGACAGATACTTTACAAGCTCTGTCTTTCCTGCGTGTGGCTGTCCTCCCACAACTATGCTAAGGTGTGCAGTAACACTATTCTCCAAAAGATTAATAATGCTTTCAGGGGCATAATCTGACTCAACTAAATCCTTATGCGAAAATCTCAGATATTCTGGTATCTTTCTTATAGACATACTTTTCTTGTGACACCTTGATTCGTGCCATATAGAAATTCTAAGCTTCTCTGTATTGGCCTCAAGAATAGGTCTGCTTCTGTTAAATGAAACACCCATTATATTGGCAAGCTTTATTGATACATTTTCCACATATCTGTCACTTAATTCCTTGCCTGAAATATAACTTCCAATGCCAAGCTCAGTTATCCAAAGATTATAACCATCCCATTCTATATCCGTCACATTATCATTATTTATTTCCTGTGCTATCTCACTGAATAATTCATCTTTATTCTTTTCAATAATGTCTTTTAAATCTTCTTTATCCATATTCCACCCCATTTACTGCACACCTGCTTAATTATTTCATAGCTTCATATATCTGTGACTCATACTCAATATCTTCTATCGCTCCTGTTGTCTTTCCACTTACTATTGTCACAACCGCCGCTGTTAAAAGTAAGGCTGCAAGCACACCAGCAAGTGCAACAACAACTTTTCCATAATGTTCTATTATATCGTGCAAATATATATCCTCCTATAAATATATCTATTGATTATAATATATCAGATTATAATAATCCTAAATCCTGAAATTCTATAATCAATTAAACTTTAAATTAACGGGAAACTCCTGTATATAACAGGTAATGAATAACACTTATATGTGTTATCTAGAAATCTTATGTACTTCCTGATGGAAGTTAAGATTATATTAAAAACGCGTTTTTCATATTGATACTATATCACTATATTATATATTTGTAAAGTATTATTTTAAAAATATTTTTATTTTATATAACTTTCATTTTATTTATATACAGCACATTCACTTGCAGCAAACTACATATTGTAAACTACATATTAGAGCGATTACACGTTATCATTACATAATACTTTTTTGTAACAGGGATCTTTATCAGATTTTCATATTACATTAAAAATCCCTTCAGGCAATATCTGCCCGAAGGGATAATAAATCATTCTTTAGATTATTAGCATCTGGTTATTCACCCTTTTTAAGTTCAATTTCACCTGAATCGTTAGATAATGTAAGTGTCTTTGACTTGTTAGAAATCTTAAATGTATACTCGTCTGTCTGTGTTCCACCAAGAACTGACTTGTTGATAGTTATTTTGTCACCATCAACGGAATATGTAATATTAAGCTGAATTCCGCTTAACTGCATAGTTCCCTGACCATCTGCCTTGAAATTAAATACAACATCATATCCGTTATCATTACCACTCCAGCTTCCCTCTACACTTGATGACTTACTTCCGCAAGCTGTAAATGCCAAAGCGAATACCATAATCATAGCACTTATTATTAAACTCTTAGTCTTTTTCATAGACGCCTCCTTTCTTCTTTCTGTATATATTTAAGCATTTGCAAAACGCTTAATCTTAATCTAATTATCCTTGCTTAAAAGCTCCACAATATCAGCAAATTTCATTGCGTGCGATGCCTTTATCAATATATTATCATTATCCTTAAGGATTGACGAATATGCCATATTGAATTCTTCCATATCATCAAAGCTGTGTATCTCACAATCATATGAACCAAAATGTGTTTCCATATAATCGTCTGTTCCCATAGCGATATGTCTTGCCAGATCACCAATCGTAATAAGAACATCTATATTCTTAGTACCTATATACTGTCCAACATCATAGTGGAGATTTTTCTCATTTTCTCCAAGCTCATACATATTACCAAGTATACATACTTTTCTGCCAATAGCCATATCAAGCACATCAACAGAAGCCTTCATAGATACAGGATTAGCATTATAACAGTCATCTATTAATGTATATTTACTTGTTTTGATAATGTTATTTCTGCCTGAAATAGTCTTTAAATCAGCTATTCCGTCTGCTATCTGTGCAGAAGTAAGCTCTAATGCCGCACCAACACAGGCTGCTGCAAGTGCATTGTATATCATATGATGTCCAGGAACCGGCACAGTAACCTCAAAATCCTTACAGCCATCTACACAATTAAGACCTGATATTACAAATTTAGTTCCACTAAGCCCAAGATTTTCTATATCCTTGGCATACACACCGTCTTTATAGTTAATTCCAAATCTTTCAGGCTTCTTTCCATTAACCTCATCTACAGTGATAAGCTTATCATCATCGCCGTTAAGTATCGCTATTCCGTCAGGCTTCATATTATTGAAAATCTCTGTCTTCGCCTTTAATATTCCATCTCTTGTCTTAAGATTTTCAAGATGACACAGACCTATATTAGTTATTACGCTTATATCTGGCTGGGCAATTTTTGATAATCTGTCCATTTCTCCGAAATCACTTATTCCCATTTCAAGAACAGCAACTTCATCATCATCTCTTAAGCGGAATACTGTAAGAGGAAGTCCTATTTCATTATTGAAATTACCTTCTGTCTTTAACACTTTATACTTCTTGTTAAGCACATAACTGATTGTTTCTTTAGTGCTTGTTTTACCTACACTTCCTGTTATACCTACAACCTTGATATCAAGATTATTACGGTATAAAAGTGCCATATCCTTTAACGCCTGAAGACTTGATTTAACCTTTATATAAGAATTAGTCTGTCCTTCAAGTTCTTTTTCTGATATAACACACAACGCTCCATCATTAAAGCAGTTGTCTATGTATTGGTGTCCGTCAGTTCTCTCGCCACATATGGCAACAAACAATCCGCCATCCTGCACTTTACGGCTGTCAGTTGTTATGTCTGTCACTTCTTTATCAAGGTTATCTTCACTGCCATAATATACGCCATTGCAGGCTTCTGCTATAGCTCTTAATGTCATTCCACGCATAAATAATAATCTCCATTCAATATTAATTATACTTTTCTAAAGATATTTCTATAATCTTCTTAGTAAGTTCATCATATGACATTCCTACAGCCGCAGCTTCCTGTGGAAGTAAGCTTGTTCCTGTCATTCCCGGAAGTGTATTAATCTCAAGGCAGTATATATCTCCGTCTTCATTAAGAAGTTCATCCACTCTTGCATATGTAGTAACTCCAGCTGTCTCACAGGCTTTCTCTGCCCATCTTTGCATTTTCTCTGATATTTCCTTAGGAAGATTAGCTGGACAAGTCTCCTTAGTTGCTCCTGCCTTATATTTATTCTTATAATCATAAAATCCGTCAAGCGGTTCTATCTCTATAACTGGAAGTGCCTTTCCATTAAGTACACCTACAGAGAATTCTCTTCCCTTAATGAATTCTTCTACAAGTATATTATCTTCATATGAGAATGCATCTGTTAAGGCTCTCTTGAATTCTTCTTCGCTATTAACAATAGATACTCCTACACTTGAACCACCACAACAAGGCTTAACCACACAAGGAAATGGAACATATTCTACCTTATGTCCCTTGTGGAGTGCTATGCCCTTAGGCATTGGAATACCCTCTGGAACAAGAACCTTTTTAGTAAGCTCCTTGCTCATTGATATGGCACTGCTTATATAATCAGTTCCTGTGTACTTAATTCCCATAAGTTCAAATGCTGCCTGTATCTTTCCGTCCTCACCATTGCTTCCGTGAAGCCCCATAAATACTATGTCTGCTTTCTGGCAGAGTTCAAGAACATTATCTCCAAAGAAACCTTTTCCCAAAGCTTTTCTTGCTTCAAGTTCCTTCTCAACATCAGGAGTCTGGTTCTTTAAATATTTGCAAAGCTTTTCCAAATCATTGTCATTATTAAAAAAGTTATCAACATTTTCACTATCTATACCGAAAAAAACATCCACAATGTTAGCATTGTATCCATTTCTTCTTAAAGACTCACACACTTTGGTACTTGTAAGAATTGATATATCTCTTTCAGTGCTTGTACCACCTGCTAATACAACTATATTCATTATTAATCCTCTTTTCCACACACAATCTCTTATTGTATAGTTCTCCTGTGCATACCTTATAGAATATAACATTTATTAACAACATATGCAATCAATATCGTAATTAGTCACATACTTTTCCACAATATCAACATACTTATACACATTTTATGTGAATTCACAAAATTCTGTAATATTATCCATTTTATCGCATATATTATGTTAATTTTCTGACAATTATCACTACTGACGCAGTCTTAATCCTTCATATTTGGTATGTGCAAGAAGACATTTTCTAAGTGAATTATATCTATCAGTAATGTCGCCCTCTGGCACAGCAACTTCAATGGACTCCGCCATAATATCAATAAGCCCGTCATTTAATTCACTTCTCATAGAAGTTAATATATCAAGCTTCTCTTTATAATCATATGCATCAAGAAATCTTATCAGCTTGCTGTCCTGTACAGTATTCTCATCTGAATTGTAGGTGTCAGCAATATTCCCATTATCAGATGAGACATTTTCTGTCTTATAATCAATAGATTTATTCTCTGTATATCTATTTCCTGCTATGTCGCAGGCAGACTTATCTACTGTATATGTATTATCCGCTGAAACCATATTAACATTGTCTATCGATTTATTATAAGCAGATGTATCATCGGCTTTCTCAAGTGCTTTTCCTGTATTAATATCTATAAGTTCAAATCTGTATTTCTGCTCTACATCAGGATATTTATTATGGTCAACTTCGCTCAAAAACATATCATATGGTCTTACATATAACTCATATGAGCCGTATAGCCCCTGATACACAACCATTTTCTCCTTAGTCTCTGAGTGTATCGCAACGCCTCTTACCTGATACAGCTTATTCTTAAAATGTCTGTAAAAACCACCAATAACTAATTCTCTTTGCATAATCACTCCTCCTGTTGCTTTTATATAAAATTAAACTTTTTCGTTAATTTATTATTTTATTAAGATTAAGGATTTTGCGTACTTTTTTAAAGTGTTATAATCTACTTGCGTACTTAATACAATTCTATTATCTGCTTAGAAATCGTGCGCAGAAATGAGGTTATAATATGAAACAGGTAGATTTGCACGTACACTCAACATATTCTGACGGAACTAATACTCCCTCAGAGCTTATAGCAATTGCTTCTTCTAAAAATCTTAGTGCCATCGCCCTTACCGACCACGATACTCTTGACGGAATACCAGATGCCCTTAAAGCCGCTGGTAATTCAGAGGTGGAATTAATACCCGGTGTTGAATTAAGCACTAATTTTAATAATACCGAAGTCCATATCGTAGGACTTTTTATTGATTACACTAACAATGCCATCAATGATTATCTTAAAACACAGCGCGAGTCACGCATCAACCGTAATATTGCAATATGTGAACGCTTCTGTTCAATCGGTATTAATATTACATATGAACAAATGTTAAAATTATACCCTGATGCTGTTATAACAAGAGCACATTTTGCTGATTATCTTGTTAAGAATCATTACACAGGCGACCGCAACGAAGCCTTTGACAGATACTTAAGTCCCGGAAAGCCCTGCTTTGTGAACAGGCATAAGGTTGACCCTTCTGAGGCTGTAAGCATTATTCATCAGGCTGGCGGCGTTGCTGTGCTGGCACACCCAATTCTTTATCATCTTGGCAAAACGCAGATGAATGAGCTTATTAACCATGTATGCAGTGCCTCAATTGACGGAATCGAAGCTATTTATTCAACTTATAAACCCGCCGATGAAAGGGAAATACGCAAAATCGCCAAAGAACATAATCTTCTCTTATCCGGAGGCTCTGATTACCACGGTGCTAACAAGCCTAACATACAGTTAGGAACAGGTCTTGGACATCTTTTTGTTCCTTACGAAATAAAAGATGCCCTTTACGAAAGAAGCCTTACTTTTCGTCAACAACCTGAAAAATATAGAATTTAAGGTATAAGGACTCATCGGCTGACCACAGAATTGGGTGGTCAGGTGACTGGGTCCTGTATTCTATCTGTCTTAGTCTTTTATGTACATTTCTTGCCGCTTCGCCAATTGTCTTAGTGAACAATTCCGGATCCATAAAATGTGAACAAGAGCAGGTTGCAAGGTATCCGCCGTCTTTGACAAGCTTCATCCCCCTAAGATTAATCTCTCTGTATCCCTTAACTGCATTTTTAATGGAATTTCTTGACTTGGTAAATGCTGGTGGATCAAGAATCACAACATCAAACTTCTCGCCACTCTTTTCAAGCTGTGGAAGCAGGTCAAACACATCTGCACATTTGAATCGGACAATATCCTCAAGTCCGTTAAGCTTGGCATTTTCTGTCGCCTGATTAACAGCAAGTTCAGATGCATCTACTCCTAATACGCTTGAAGCTCCCGATATTCCTGCATTAAGTGCAAATGAACCTGTATGTGTAAAGCAGTCAAGAACCTTCGCACCCTTGCATAAGCCGCCGATAGCTCTCCTGTTATATTTCTGGTCAAGGAAAAAGCCTGTCTTCTGACCGTCCTTAACATCTACATAATATTTAACACCATTTTCAGTTATCATAACTTTGGTATCGAATTCTTCACCGATAAAGCCTTTAACTCTTTCCATTCCTTCAAGCTGTCTTACTTTGGCATCGCTTCTTTCATATACGCCTCTTATTGGCATGCCATATTCTTTAAGTATTTCTTTCAGGTCATCGACAATAAGCTGTTTAAATCTGTCAATTCCAAGTGCAAGTGACTCTACTACAAGAACATCTGAGAACTTGTCTATTACTATACCCGGAAGAAAATCTGCCTCTCCGAATATAAGCCGGCAGGAAGATGTATCAACTGTATCCATTCTGTAGGAAACAGCATCTTTTACACGCTGTTTGATAAATTCTTCGTTAATCTCTCTTGTATGTCTTGATAACATTCGTACTGTTATTTTGGAACGGCGGTTTATGAAACCTATTCCCATAAAATAATCATCGAAATCGTGGAGTTCAATAAGGCCTCCGTCTTCTACGTTTTTGGAAAATGTGTCTATTTCGTTGTCGTATACCCACATACCGCCGGATTTTAATTGACGGCCGGCGCCTTTTTTCAGGGTTACTGTGCCTGTTATTTTGAATAAATTGGTCATTGGTTGAGGTCCTCTCTTTTATTTGGGGTGGGGTGGGAAATGCAGTGGTGGCATAGATTGTGCTTATGCTTCGCACTTCGCTTCTACTTTGCCTTGGCTTATTATGTACTGCCTCAGATTGCCTTTACTTTTGGCTCGTGCTTCGCACATCGCTTTCCTTAGCCTGCTTATGATTTGTTTTTGCTGGCTCGTGCTTTGCACATCGCTTTCCTTAGCCTGCTTATGGTTTGTTTTTGCTGGCTCGTGCTTTGCACATCGCTTTCCTTAGCCTGCTTATGGTTTGTTTTTGCTGGCTCGTGCTTTGCACATCGCCTTTAGTTGATTTCCCACTGGTTTCACCGTGCAAGTCCAAGAAAGCTCTGGCTTTCTTGGACTGTCGGGCTGTCGCCCTATCACACAGAAATTTTAAAAGCAGCTTTGTGCAAGCACAGCAGCTTTGAATTATTTCCCACTGTTTTCGCCGTGCAGGTCCAAGAAAGCTCTGGCTTTCTTGGACTGTCGGGCTGTCGCCCTATCAGACAGAAATTTTAAAAGCAGCTTTGTGCAAGCACAGCAGCTTTGAAAATTTCTGTCTGGCACGGCTTGTAGCTTACGCACATTATATCCCCTCACCGTCAGTTTTACAACTTTAATTCTTTCCCAACATCACTTACTACAGCTACCTTTTCACTTCAATACAACCCTAATCTCCTTCTCCATCTAATTCTTCCCTGTATTGTAGAACATAAATACTCCGCCCATTGCTATTATCAGGGCCAGAAGTTTGAGCCACGAGAAGTCGGCTTTTTTGCTTCCAAATAAGCCCATAAGTTCTATTATATAGGCTACTATTACCTGTGCTACTACTATTGTGACTTCGGCTTTGGCTACACCTAGGTCGGATACACTTTTTACTACGGTGAAGGTTATGAATGCTCCTATCACACCGCCTAATAATGATATTTTATTCTCTACCTGAAATATTCCACTAATATCAGGTCTTCCGTTAAACAGCCACATTATAATGCAGGTTGCAAGTGCTGTAAACTGCACGAAGCCTGCCGCCACCCATATACTGCTCGCTTTTGTAACATTCGTATTAAGTACACCTTGCAGGCTCATTAACGCACCTGAGATTATTGCAACAATAAATCCTGCCATCAGACAACCTCCTTTAACAATCTCTATTGTTAATAAAGTATTTACTGATAGCAGGATTTTATTCACTAATATTGGAGTAAATTACATTTTTATCCACACTAATGTATTATTCCATATTTAATTATTAAGCCTTGATAGTGTCATATAATTGGAGATTTCTTTGTAGAACTCATTATATGCACTGTTAAAATCCACTCCGTCCCATAACTGGTGAAGCATAATCTCATATTTTGTATATATGTTGCCTACGCCTACATATTTGGCTTTTACGATGCTGTTAGCATATATTGTGTGCAGTGTATTGTAATTGCTCTGCTGGGTCTTTGATTTATAGCTTATGTCTGCCCTTGCACTCATATGTCCGCTAAGACTTTCCAAATCCTCTGCATAGTCATATGATATTGCCCTTGCTACTGCCTTGGATACCGCAATATTTGATGTATATGGATTTACTATCGCCATCGTAGTAACTGACATTGCTTTTGATTCTAAATCATCTGCAAGCTTTGGAACTGGAATTATTCCATATTCAACACCTGAAGCATCAATTGTTGAAAGGCTGTCGGCATCAACTATTGTATATATAAGCTTTCCCTCTGCAAACTGTGATACACACGACTGCAATGATGAATTATATCTATCAATCGCATAAGTGTCCTTTAACTTCACATATTCAGTTAAAGCCTTTTTAAAATGCACCTCATCTATTGCAAATGCTCCTGAATCCTCAGCATTATTGCCGCCTATATTAACGTATCTTCCTGTAAATGTATAATTAAGAAACATTGATGATGCATCAAAGTTAAATATCCTCTGAACACTTTTATTATCTTCTATAACTTCGTAGTTATCATTATATTCTTTTATCTCATCAAATGTATCAACTGCACCTGCAAGCTTACTGTTATACACCATAACCGGCATATTAAATGTAACCGGATAGCCATATAACTTTTCATTATATGAGCTTGCTATAAGGGCAGCCTGTCCATATACTTTATCATTGTATACATCCTTGTAAGAATCATTTTCAAGCATAAGACCTAAAAGATATGCCTTATTGCAATTCTCTGATGACATAAGATACACATCTGGCACATTATCATTTCTTACAGTTTCATTGTAAATTGTATCAACAAAATCTGATGACTCAACATATACCGGATTGACAGTAACCAGATTGTTAGCCTCTTTAAATTCTTTCGCTACATTTTCAAGATAGCTGTCATAGTCCTTATTATCATACCAGACATTAACTGTTACAGGAGTCTCTATATCAAGTTCCCTTGCTGTCTTATTCTTATCTGTACCTGAACATGCCATCACAGATAAAGTAAGAACACCTGCCATAAGAACTGACACAAGCTTCTTAATTACTTTCATTATTCATCCAACCTTTATTAAAATGATTTCTTTAACTTTGTTATCATTTCATCTACGTCCGCCTTAGTTATAACAAGAGGTGGCACCATTCTGATAACATTAGTTCCGGCTGAGAACAGTATAAGTCCATTGTCTAATGCATTAGCAATAACATCTTTAGGATTGATTGAAAGTTCAAGTCCCTGCATAAGTCCAAGTCCTCTCCTCTCAATTATAAAATCATATTCTGCTACAAGTTCATCAAGCTTTTCTTCAAGATATGCTGATACTTCCTTGACATTATCCAATATATGCTGTTTCTCAAATAATTCAAATACTTTTGTTGCTGCTGCACACGCAAGTGGATTACCGCCATAAGTTGTACCGTGATCTCCTGGTACAAGTGCCTTGGCAACTTCTTCCTTGGCAAGAAATGCACCTACCGGAACACCACAGCCAAGTGCCTTGGCAACAGTAAGAATATCAGGCTCAACTCCATACTGCTGGAATGCAAACATTGTACCTGTTCTTCCCATTCCACACTGTATTTCATCAAGTATAAGAAGAATACCCTTTTCATCGCAAAGCTGTCTTACACCCTTGATGAATTCGTTAGTTGCAGGATATATTCCTCCCTCACCCTGTACTGTTTCAAATATAATAGCACAAGTTTTATCATTTACCAACTGTTTAACACTTTCAAGGTCATTATAATTAGCAAATTTAATTCCCGGAATCATAGGTCCGAACGCTTCCTGATAATGCTTATTGCCTGTTACAGCTAATGCTCCCATACTTCTTCCGTGGAAAGAATGATGCATTGCTATAATCTCTGAATCAGTTCTTCCTGTCTTTAAATAAGCGTATTTCTTTGCAAGCTTTATAGCACCCTCTATTGATTCTGTACCACTGTTAGTAAAGAATACCCTGTCCATTCCGGAAACCTTTGTAAGTGCTTTGGCAGCATTTACCGCTGGCTCATTATAGAAATAATTAGATGTATGTATAAGCTTGTCAATCTGTGCCTTTAACGCATCATTATATTCCTTATTATTATAACCTAATGCAAATACCGCAATACCTGCACCAAAATCAAGATATTCTTTTCCGTCTGTATCATATAATCTTACACCATCACCTTTATCAAGTACAATCTGGTATCTGTTATATGTATGTATTAACTTTTCTTCTGCTGTTTTAATAATCTGTTCTGTCTGCATAACTACTCCTGTTATTATATATTAGTATCGAAGAATTTCTCAGCACCTTCTGATAATATAGCTGTACCAACACCCTTGTTAGTAAATATTTCAAGAAGGAGGCAGTGTGGAATACGACCGTCAAGTATATGCACTCTTGAAACACCGTGTTCAATCGCATCAATACAGTTATTAAGCTTAGGTAACATACCACCACCTATTGTACCACCTGCTAATAATTGCCTTGCCTCAGTTGTTGAAAGTTCTGAGATAAGGCTTGATTTATCATTATAATCCTTGTATACACCTTCAATATCTGTTAAGAATGCAAGCTTCTCTGCATTAACTGCCCTTGCAATGGCACAAGCTGCATCATCAGCATTAATATTGTAAGCGTGGAAATTGTCATCATATCCTATAGGGCATATTACTGGAAGAAAATCATCCTTAAGAAGAGAATGTATAAGTGTTGTATCAACTTCCTTGACTTCACCTACATATCCTATATCTTCACCCTTTGAATACTTCTTTTCCACCTTTAGCATACCGCCATCTTTACCACTTATACCACACGCCTTTACGCCAAGTTCCTCTATAAGCGATACAAGGCTTTTATTAACCTTGTTAAGAACCATCTCAGCAATTTCCATAGTTGGCTCGTCTGTAACTCTTAAACCATTCTTAAATTCCGGTGTCATTCCAGACTTTTCAACCCATTTGCTGATTTCCTTGCCGCCGCCGTGTACAATAATTGGCTTAAATCCAACAACCTTTAATAATACTACGTCCTGAATAACTTTTCTTTTAAGTTCTTCATCAACCATTGCACTTCCACCATATTTTACAACTATAATCTTTCTGTTGAACTTCTGTATATATGGGAGTGCTTCAACAAGCACCTGTGCCTTCTTTAACTCTTCTTCCATATTAATTGTACTCATTTATTATCCTCATTCCTGACAATATTACAATGCCATTTTATTCTTAACTATTATGATCTGTAATCAGCATTAATCTTTATGTAATCAAATGTAAGGTCACAGCCCCACGCTGTAGCTTCACTGTTACCCTGCTTAATATCTGCTATTGCGGTTACAGGATTTTGTGAAAGAATTTCAGTTGCCTTTTCTTCGCTGTAATCTGTTGCAGTACCATCTTTAACTATCTGAAGCTTTCCTGCGTTGCTTTCAAAGAATATATCAACCTTCTCCGGCTCGAAATCAACGCCTGAATAACCCATAGCACAAAGAATTCTTCCCCAGTTAGCATCGTGTCCAAATATTGCCGCCTTTGTAAGATTAGAAGTCACTATTGATTTGGCAAGAATTCTTGCCTGTTCCTTAGTTGAAGCTCCCTTAACCTGAACTTCAAAAAGACATGTACAGCCTTCACCATCTCCTGCTATTTTCTTAGAAAGCTCTGTAAGTACATAAGATAATGCCTCATAAAATGTATCATAATCACTGCTGCCTTCCTTAATAGTATCATTGCCTGCTTCGCCATTAGCAAGAACAAGCACTGTATCATTAGTTGATGTATCTCCGTCAACAGATATCATATTAAATGAATCTTCAACAATATCACTTGTCATCTTCTGAAGTGCTTTCTTCTCTATAACTGCATCAGTTGTAATAAAACAGAGCATTGTAGCCATATGAGGATGAATCATACCGGCACCCTTGCACATACCGCCTACCGTTACTTCTTTGCCAGCAATATTTACTGTGCAGGCAACCTGCTTGCTTACAGTATCAGTTGTCATAATTGCCTCTGCGGCAAGTGTTCCAGCCTCTTTAGTATAATCAAGAAGTTCCGGAAGTGCCTTAATTCCTGCACACATTCTATCCATAGGAAGCTGCATTCCAATAACACCTGTTGAACCAAGAAGCACTGCATCAGCTGGAATTCCAAGTGCCTCTCCAGCTGTCTTAGCTTCAAGTGCACAGGCTTCATCACCCTCAACACCAGTACAGGCATTAGCAACACCACTGTTGACTACAATTGCCTGTGCATAAGCTTCATTGTATACAATATTCTTATCCCATTTAACAGGAGCGGCAAATACTCTGTTAAGAGTAAATGTCCCTGCTGTCACGCAAGGCTTGTCTGAAACAACCATTGCCATATCTTTCTTACCATTCTTATACTTAATTCCTGCCGCCATACCAGCTGCCTTAAATCCCTTGGCTGCTGTAACTCCACCTTCTATAATCTGCATAACTGCCTCCTGTCCAGATTAATAACCGCTTGTTATTAAATTACCTATATAATAATTATCTATCAGGATTATTACTTACCAATAACGTCTTATTAATCTTATATGAATAAAATATTTATAGTGCCGCCTGTATTATATAATTCTATGGAAACATAGGTGCAATCTTAAGTCCTTCATTCTCCTCAAAACCGAATAAAAGATTCATATTCTGTACTGCCTGACCAGCCGCACCCTTAACAAGGTTATCTAATGCACCCATAGCAATAATTCTGTTAGTTCTTGGCTCTATCTTAAATCCTATATCTACAAAGTTACTTCCCTCAACCCATCTTGTCTCTGGGCATACATCCTTAGGAAGAACTCTTACAAAATATTCCTTGTCATAATATTTATCATATGCCGCCTTAACATCTTCATAAGTTACATCCTTTGCAAGATTAGCATATGCTGTCACAAGTATTCCTCTGTTCATTGGAACTAAATGTGGTGTAAATATAAGCTTTAAATCATCTCTTCCACAAGCATATCCAAGCTGTTCTTCTATCTCTGGTGTGTGTCTGTGTGTACCAACACCATATGCTTTCATACTCTCATTAACTTCACAGAAAAGATTAGCAACCTTTGCACCCCTGCCTGCACCGCTTGTTCCGCTCTTAGCATCAATGATTATTGTATCTGGATTAATAATTCCTTCTTTTACAAGTGGATATAATGTAAGAATTGATGTTGTAGTGTAACATCCCGGGTTAGCAATAATTCTTGTATTATTATTCACTTTATCCCTGTTAATCTCACATAAACCATAGACTGCTTCATCAATATATTGTGGTGACTTATGTTCAAGCTTATACCATTTCTCATATATATCTACATTCTTTAATCTAAAGTCTGCACTAAGGTCTATTATCTTTACCTTTGATAAAATCTCATCGTTAACAAGTGATGCACATAAGCCCTGTGGTGTTGCTGTAAATATTACATCAACCTCATCTGCAAGCTGTTCCATATTATCATCCATACATCTGGCATCTACAAGTTTAAACATATTTCTGTATACATCTGAATATTTCTGATCTATATAGCTTCGTGAACCAAGCCATACAATCTCTACATCCTTATGTCCAAGAAGAAGTCTTACTAATTCGTTACCTGCATATCCGGTAGCTCCGATAATTCCAACCTTAACCATACGTCCTCCATCTGAATGTTTATTTATTCATTCGTGTACATATATTATTCATCAATAAAAATGACAAGTTCCATTATAACAACTTTTTTTTCTATGTAAAGTGTTTATTCATTATTTTTTTATATTTATGCAATATTCTTGCATAAAATTGCATAATATACATTTTTACCTATTGCATTTTCATAATAAGTAGTTTATTATAATCAGCAGAGTTTTACACTTTGTAATAGCATTATTTACTACATAATATTTATTACATAATTAAACCTATTACTTAATTATATGGAGGTACATTAATAATGAAAGAGAAAGTTGTTCTTGCTTATTCAGGTGGTCTTGATACTACAGCAATCATTCCTTGGTTAAAGGAAACTTTCGACTATGATGTTATCTGTGTATGTGCAGATTGCGGTCAGGAAGAGGAATTAGACGGACTTGAAGAAAGAGCTTTATCTTGTGGAGCTGCCAAGTTATATATCGAAGACATCACAGATGAATTCTGCGATAACTACATCGTTCCATGTGTACAGGCTCACGCAGTTTATGAAAATAAATATTTACTTGGTACATCAATGGCAAGACCTATCATTGCCAAAAGACTTGTTGAAATTGCCCGTAAAGAAGGTGCTGTTGCTATCTGCCATGGTGCTACAGGTAAGGGTAATGACCAGATCAGATTTGAGCTTACAATCAAGGCTTTAGCTCCAGATATCCAGATTATCGCTCCTTGGAGAGATTCAAGATGGACATTACAGTCTCGTGAAGATGAAATCGAATATTGCAGACAGCACGGTATTCACCTTCCATTCAGCCCTGACTCAAGCTACAGCCGTGACCGTAACATCTGGCATATAAGCCACGAAGGTCTTGAGCTTGAAGATCCAGCTAATGAGCCTAACTATAAGCACCTTCTTGTTCTTGGATGCACACCAGAAGAAGCTCCAGATGAAGGCGAATATGTAACAATGACATTTGAAAAGGGTGTTCCTACATCTGTTAACGGCAAGAAGATGAAGGTTTCTGATATCATCAGAGAACTTAACAGACTTGGCGGCAAGCACGGCATTGGTATAATTGATATCGTTGAGAACCGTGTTGTTGGTATGAAGTCACGTGGTGTATATGAAACACCTGGTGGAACTATTCTTTACGAAGCTCATCAGCAGCTTGAAGAATTAGTTCTTGACAGGGATACAACAGCAGAGAAGATTAATGTTGCTAACAAGTTCGCTCAGGTTGTATACGAAGGAAAGTGGGAAACACCTCTTCGTGAAGCACTTCAGGCATTTGTCGAAAAGACACAGGAATACGTAACTGGTGAAGTTAAGTTCAAGCTTTACAAGGGCAACATCATCAAAGCTGGTACAACATCTCCATATTCATTATATAACGAATCTATCGCTTCATTCACAACTGGAGACCTTTATGACCACCATGATGCTGATGGTTTCATCAACCTCTTTGGTCTTTCACTTAAGGTAAGAGCTATGAAGAAGCTTGAGAACGAAAAGAAGAATAACAAATAATACTTTAAAAAATATTATATAACAAGTATTATAAAACAAAATCAGGAGCTGCCACATATATATGTAGCAGCTCCATTTTTCATCTTTTATAATGTTTTATGAGTTTTTATAAGCTCTTATAAACTCTAATAAACTCTTATCAAACATTAATCTCAGATATTTCTATATTCTTTTTCTCCTGTTTTTCACAACCATTCCATATATCAAAGTAATAACATAAGAAGCTGCTGCCAGTATACACATAACACCCATAACCCTATAAGCAATCTGAGTATCTATAAACACAGTTCTTCCTAGATATCTGTTACTTACAGCCGCCATACATCTGTTTCCAATTATATTTGCAATAAAAATATATATACCACCTGTTATGACAAATATACATGGGAGTGTGTACCTTACAACCCTGACAGGATTAAATGCAATGATAACAATCAATAATGTGATATATATTAAAAGCATCAATATCTTAAACACAACAGACGTTATTATTCCATATACCTTTATAAGCGGCTGCAGACGATAAGATATATCACCATATATACCACTGGCATAATTATTTATAGCCTCATTTGCAGCATTTTTACTATAGCTAAGAGCTGCCCTGACTATTGTTTCCTGTATATTTCCCATATTGATATTAGATGCTATTTTGTTATATGTCATATCCATAAGCTCATCCAGCTCTGCATCTATATTAATCTCTATATCATCAAAGGATTTTTCTTTAAGCATCCCGTCAACCATAGCCGTTGTATATTTCTGTGCTATTCTGTCTACTATCTTAGAATCCTCTATACTTGTCTGAATTCTGGATAACGCCTCCATATTATCCCCAAGTGAATCAAAAACAGTATCCATAAAACGGTGCGATATAGCAGCTGACAGTCCTGCATCCTTTAACATGCTTGAGACATACATAGGTGCCGTTACACATACAATAAGTATAAGACCTGCTATTACAGATATTAAACCAACACCTATCTGTGTCCATCTATGAGCAGTATCCCTGTATTGTCTGTATCCATATGACATATATATTCCTTCTTTCTGTTTAGATATAACAATTCCGTAATCTTCCTACGCAATCACATTAAAACAATCACATTAACATAATCATATTAACACAATTATATTAATACAACCATAAAAAAATGTAATAGATTTAGTGCTTTCTTACATTTTCCTGAATCTGTTATACCGCTGTCTTGCAAGTTCTTCCTTGTCCATATCAATATATCTGTACATAAAATCACATATCATGCGTTTCATATATAATGTCACTCTTTTTATATTATTTTCATTTATAACCGGATATTCCGGAATGACCTTCTCTATTATGCCAAGCTCATATAAATCTGCTGCCGTCAGCTTCATTATTTCCGCAGCCTCTTTTGCTTTCTTAGAATCCTTCCACAGTATCGATGCAAAGCCTTCTGGTGAAAGTATTGAATATATGGAATTCTCCATCATCCATACCTCATTGGCAACACCTAGTGCAAGTGCACCACCGCTTCCACCTTCGCCAGTTACTATTGACAATACCGGAACTGTAAGACTGCTCATTTCATACAGATTCTTTGCTATAGCTTCTCCCTGGCCTCGCTCTTCTGCACCAAGACCGCAATATGCTCCTGGAGTGTCTATAAAACATATAACCGGTCTGTTAAATTTTTCAGCCTGCTTCATAAGCCTTAGTGCCTTTCTATACCCTTCGGGATTAGGCATTCCAAAGTTTCTTGATATATTCTCTTTAGTAGTCTTACCCTTCATATGTCCTATGACTGTTACAGGAATGCCGCCAAATGTTGCGATTCCACCTATTATTGCTTTATCATCACAAAAGTTTCTGTCACCATGAAGTTCAAAAAAATCTTTAGTTATTTTTTCTATGTAATCTGCGGCATTAGGTCTTTCGCTGCTTCTTGCTATTTCAACCTTTTCCCATACATCATACTCATTATACAGATTATTATCAGCCTCAGCCTTTTTTTCTTCTTCTCTATCTATCTTTTTGAAATATATATTATCAAGATACTCAAGATACTTCTTCATAATATCTGAATTGCTCCGGTATGTATCCACATTTTCTTTAACTTCTGTATAAGCTCCACTGTACTTATGTATGTCAAGCAGATGCGCAAGTGTCTTCTTTAGCTCATCCCTTTTAACTATCGCATCCACAAAGCCGTGCTCTAACAGAAATTCAGCTCTCTGAAACCCTTCTGGCAGTTCCTGTCCTATAGTCTGTCTGATAACTCTTGGTCCTGCAAAACCTATAAGGGCACCTGGCTCTGCAAGTATAATATCTCCAAGCATAGCAAAGCTTGCAGTTACACCTCCAGTTGTAGGGTCAGTAAGAACAGTGATATATAAAAGTCCTGCCTCATCATGTTTTTTTAATGCGGCACTTATCTTTGCCATCTGCATAAGAGATACTATTCCCTCCTGCATCCTGGCTCCGCCTGAGCATGTAAATATAATAACCGGCAGCTTCTGCTCTGTAGCCTTCTCAACTGCCCGTGTAAGCTTTTCACCTACAACTTCGCCCATGCTGCCCATAAGAAATCTTGTATCACAGACACCTATAACAGCTTTGCTGCCATCTATCTTTCCAACACCGGTTATTACTGCCTCATCAAGATTTGTTTTTCTTTTAAGATTCTGGATTTTCTCCTCATAACCTGGGTATTCACATGGATTGCTCTCTTCAATGTTAGTATCCCATTCTGAAAATGTATTCTTATCCACTACCATGGATATCCTTGTTCTGGCATCCAGCTTCATATAATATCCACATTCCGGACATACACAATTATTCAGATACATGTCCTCTGTTAAAATTATTTTTGAACAAACCGGACATTTCGTATATAATCCATCTGGAACATTTATATTACTGCTATCCAGATTGTTGATTTTATTTTTATGGATATTCTTTTTAAACAAGCCTTTTATCTGCATATAAATCCTCATTTCCACGCACTCTTACTGTGCATAACGAACAACTATTTTTTACATACCTGTGGATACTCCTCTGGTATGAAATCTGTACTGACATCACCTTTAATAAACTTCTCATTCTGGCATATATCATACATAAAATCTGTATTTGTTGTGACACCTTCAATAATAATCTCGCCAAGGACACTTCTCATCTTCTCAATCACTGTTTTCCTGTCGTTTGCATATGTCATAACCTTCATTATCATGGAATCATAAAAAGGAGGTATCGTATATCCACTATAAACTGCAGTATCTATTCTTACACCATTACCACCTGGTATATGTATATTCTTTATTGTTCCCGGATTAGGTGCAAAGTTCTTTTCAGGGTTTTCAGCATTGATTCTTATTTCCATGGCAGCACCATGTATCCTTACATCCTCCTGCTTAATACCAAGACTTTCGCCGGCTGCTATCTTTATCTGTTCCTTTATAAGATCAACACCTGTCACAAGTTCCGTTATACCATGCTCGACCTGAATACGGGTATTTACCTCCATAAAGTAATAATTGTCGTTTTTGTCAAGAAGAAACTCAACTGTTCCTGCATTTTCATAGTTAACTGCCTTAGCCACTGCCACTGCAGTATCTCCCATTCTCTTTCTTAATTCATCATTCAACGCAGGAGAGGGTGATTCCTCAACTAACTTCTGGTGATTTCTTTGTATTGAACAATCTCTTTCACCAAGATGAATTGTATTTCCATATTTATCAGCTAATATCTGGAACTCTATATGTCTTGGCTTTTCTATATATTTTTCTATATACATTGTGCCATCAGCAAAGCCATTCACAGCTTCTCTCTGTGCGTTATCGAATTCCCTTTTAAAATCTTCTTTTGTATATACAACACGCATCCCCTTGCCACCGCCGCCAAGTGCAGCTTTAACCATAACAGGATAACCTATATTGTCTGCAAGCTCTTTTCCTCTTTCTGCATCCATAACTGGTTCTTTGGTTCCTGGAATAACTGGAATACCTGCTGATATCATTGTATTTCTTGCTTCCTGTTTATTACCTGTTTTCTCTATGATATCTGAATCTGGACCTATAAATGTGATGTTACATTTTTCACATAATGATGCAAACTTACTGTTTTCAGAAAGAAATCCAAAGCCTGGATGTATTGCATCTGCATGTGTAGCTACTGTTGCACTCAATATTCTTTCCATATTAAGGTAACTATCCTTAGCTGCTGCCTTTCCTATACATACACTCTCATCAGCCAGCTGCGTATGAAGTGCTTCCTTATCCGCCTCAGAATATACTGCAACTGTCTGTATACCCATTTCCCTACAGGCTCTTATTATTCTAACAGCTATTTCGCCTCTGTTCGCTATCAATATCTTATTAAACACAGCTTCATCTCCTTATAATCATTCCATAATCCACATATTATATTTATAACATCAGACGGATTAACCTACCATAAATGTAAGCTCTGCTGTAAGTGCAACCTCGCCATCTACCGTCGCAACAGCCTTTCCCACGCCAACTGGTCCTTTTTTCTTTATAATCTCACATTCCATCTTAAGTTTATCACCAGGAACTACTTTTCTTTTAAATCTTGCATTATTAACTGCACCAAAATATGCTGTTTTACCTTTGTTTTCTTCCAGCGAAAGTATCGCAACAGCGCCTACCTGTGCGCATGCCTCTATCTGAAGGACCCCCGGCATAACAGGCTCAGCTGGAAAATGTCCTGCAAAATAAGGCTCATCATATGTAATACACTTATATCCTGTTGCCTTTATTCCAGGCTCAAGTTCATCTATCGTATCCACAAGCAGAAAAGGATGTCTGTGTGGTATAATATCCATTATTTCCTTTGTTGTAAGCATACTTAACTCCTTATATTAAATAATCGAATTTCATATATATAATGTCGGTATCAAAAACCCATGCCTTTGATACCGACGTATTGTCAGACTGGTTTTATAACAAACATAGGCTGTCCATATTCAACCATCTGTTCATTATCTACAAGAATATCAGTAACCACACCATCATAATCACTTTCAATCTCATTCATAAGCTTCATTGCTTCTACTATACCGATTACCTGACCTTTTTTAACCCTGTCACCTATTGCTACATATGCATCAGCTTCCGGAGATGCTGAACTGTAAAATACACCTACAAGTGGTGAATTAACAGTAAGCACATTATCATCAGAAGTTTTAATATCCGATTTATTCAATCCTGATTCATTGCCGTTATCGCTATTAACTATATCATCAGCACCGGCAGTTTCTTTAACAGCTGCCCTGTCACTTCTGTCAGCGCCAAGCGAAAGCTTAGTGTCGCCATCTTCCATGCTAAAGCTTGTAAGTGAAGATTCTGATACAGCATTAATGAGCTTTATTACATTTTCTAATTCCATATATTATCTCCATTTCTTCATGACCTTTTATTCATATTCTGGTATTCCATATATCTCACCAGCAATCTACTTATGTACTTTAAGCGTTCATCATATTATGAATACTTTCTTACTATAAGAGTTGCATTATGTCCACCAAAACCAAGAGAATTCGTCATGACTACATCAACGTCCTTTTCGATTCCTTCATCCTTGACATAATTAAGATCCATTTCTTCCTCTGTTTCTGATAGTCCTACATTTGGATGTATATAACCATCCTGGATTGACTTGACACAGGCTATGAACTCAACTGCGCCCGCTGCACCAAGCAGATGTCCAACCATGGATTTTGTTGAACTTACAGGCACATTGTAAGCTGCATCCTTAAGTGCCAGCTTGATCGCCCTTGTCTCAAAAAGATCATTATGATGGGTACTTGTTCCATGTGCATTTATATAATCGATATCATCTGGTTTTACTTCTGCTTCCTTCATGGCACTTGTCATAGCATATGCAGCTCCACTTCCATCCTCCATAGGTGATGTTATATGGTATGCATCAGAAGAACAGCCATAGCCTGTGATCTCTGCATATATATGCGCTCCTCTCTTTAAAGCATGCTCCAGTTCTTCAAGTACAACCACACCTGCTCCTTCACCCATGACAAAGCCATTTCTTTCTTTGTCAAATGGGATAGAGGCTCTCTTAGGGTCTTTAGATGTTGAAAGTGCTGTAAGCGCAGCAAAACCACCGATTCCAATAGGAGATATAGAACTTTCAGTTCCACCTGCAAACATAACATCTGCTTCTCCATGCTGTATGCTTCTATAGCCTTCACCTATAGAGTTAGTTCCAGTAGCACATGCTGTAACAACATTTATATTCTTACCCTTTAAACCTAGCTGTATTGATACATTGCCAGCTGCCATGTTAGTTATCATAAGAGGTACAAGAAGCGGATTAATCCTAGATGGACCCTTTTCAAGAAGCTTCTTGTGATTGCTTTCCATAGCTTCAAGGCTTCCAACACCAGAGCCTACTGATACACCAACACGGAAAGCATCCTCTTTAGCCATATCAAGCCCCGAATCCTTCATAGCCTCATGCGCGGCCGCAACAGCATACTGGCTGAACTTTTCCATCCTTTTGGCTGCCTTGAAATCCATATAATTCTTAGCATCAAAATCCTTTACCTCTGCTGCAAGCTTAACCTTATAATCTGTTGTATCAAATCTTGTTATATTATCTATTCCAACTGTATTCTCTTTAACAGAATTCCAGAATTCATCCACACTTAAACCTATAGGTGTTATTGCACCCATACCTGTAACAACTACTCTTCTCATCAGATATTCATACCTCCATCTACTGATATCACCTGTCCTGTTATGTATGCTGCTTCATCTGATGCCAGAAATGCTACAGCATTGCTTATATCATCCACGCTTCCCATTCTTGAAAGAGGAATCATATCAAGTACTGACTTCTTCTGTTCATCAGATAAAACCTTTGTCATATCTGTATCAATATATCCAGGTGCAACTGCATTAACAGTTATTCCTCGCGATGCAAGCTCCTTTGCCGCAGATTTGGTAATACCTATCACACCTGCTTTAGAAGCACTGTAATTAACCTGTCCTGCATTACCAGCTATGCCTACAACTGATGACATATTGATTATTCTTCCGCTTCTTTGCTTTAACATGTATCTGCTTACGTGTCTTATGCAGTTAAATGTTCCCTTAAGATTAACATCTATAACTCTGTCAAAATCTTCCTCTTTCATTCTCATGATAAGACCATCTTTTGTTATACCTGCATTATTTATAAGAATGTCTATTCTCTTATATTTATCCATTATATATGTAATCATTTTTTCAGTTTCTTCATACGAATCAACCTGACACTTGTATTTTTCTGCCTTTCCGTTGGCAGCCAGAATATTTTCAACTGTTCTATCTGCTGCCTCATCATTACCACTGTAATTAACAATAACCACAGCCCCCTCTTTGGCAAAACGGGCAGCTATAGCAGCTCCTATTCCTCTGCTAGCTCCGGTTACAAGCACTATCTTGTTTTCATATCTTTTTATACAATTATCCATACACATAACACACTGCCTTTCATCGATACAATATTGCTAAAGCCTTACCAATATCTTGTCTGCATTTATTGCCTGTTATTTTATAACTACTTCCTTTTCCATGCTCTTAGCTATCTTTTTAACAAAGCCAGATAAAGTCTTTCCTGGTCCCACCTCAACAAATGTATCATAACCATCGGCTATCATTTTTCTGACTGACTGTTCAAAACGTACTGAACTATATACCTGCTTTGAAAGAAGTTCTTTTATATATCCACTGGATGTATTCTCATCCACATACTCAGCTGTACAGTTTGCCACATAAGGATACTTCACTTTATCAAAAGTAACTTTTTCAAGATCCTTCATAAGCTTATCACCTGCGCCCTTAAGAAGCTTTGAATGAAACGGTCCACTTACATTAAGAAGGAGTGTTCTTCTTGCTCCTGCTTCCTTAAGCACTTCCATAGCCTCCTGTACACATTCCTTTTTACCTGATATTACTATCTGGCCAGGGCAGTTGTAATTAGCTGCGGAAACTGTATCAGGATACATATCATTATCAGACTCTGTGTTCCCACTTTTATCCTTGTTATATTTAGCAAGTACACTGTCAACCTCATCTGATGTAAGCCCGATAACTGCAGCCATGGCGCCTATACCAGCCGGAACCTCCTGTTCCATATATATTCCACGGTTTCTTACAAGTCTTACACCATCTTCATAAGATAGCGCACCACTTGCAGTAAGTGCACTATATTCACCTAATGAAAGTCCAATAGCTGCATCATACGTAAGGCCCTGCTCAACCATATCAGCAAGCTGGGCGATTTCTGTTACATATAACGCAATCTGTGTATACTCGGTTTTATCAAGAAGATCATTTTCTTCAAATATTAAATGCTCCATATTGATACCTGTCAGTTCACCAGCCTTCTTAAAGCACTTTACTGATGAAGTGCAGCTATTATAGCTTTCTCTTCCCATTCCAGTACGCTGGCTTCCCTGTCCTGGAAACATTACAACTGTTTTTCCCATACCTTTTAAATCCTCATTTCCATACACTGTTTTATGCCAGCTTATTATGTGAATTATATACCTCAGAGACTTCCTTCATAAGCTCCTTAATAATCTCTTCACATGTCTGTTCCTTATTGACAAGACCTGCTATCTGACCTGCCATTACAGTTCCCTGCTTGACATCACCATCCACAACAGCCTTTCTTAGTGTTCCAAGAGTAAGTCTTTCAAGCTTTTCAAACTCAACGCCTTCTTTTTCCATATCAAGATACTCTCTTGTCATGCTGTTTCTAAGTGACCTTACTGGATGACCTGTACTTCTGCCAGTTACTACTGAATCTATATCCTTGGCAGCTATAACTCTGTCCTTATAATTCTGATGGACATTTGACTCCTTAGCCACAACGAATCTTGTTCCCATCTGTACAGCCTCTGCACCAAGCATAAATGCCGCACATACACCTCTGCCATCACCTATTCCGCCAGCTGCTATAACAGGAATATTAACTGCATCAACAACCTGTGGTACAAGTGTCATGGTCGTTTCCTCGCCGATATGTCCACCTGATTCCATGCCCTCTGCTACAACTGCATCTGCTCCGGCACGTTCCATCATTCTTGCAAGTGCAACTGATGCCACAACAGGAATAACCCTTATTCCAGCTTCCTTCCAGGCCTTCATATATTTGCTTGGATTGCCTGCACCTGTTGTTACTGCTTCTATATGCTCATCAATAACAAGCTGTGCTATCTCATCTGCATAATCACTTAAAAGCATAATATTAACACCAACTGGCTTATCTGTTATCTTTCTTGCAATATGTATCTGTTCTTTAACCCATTCTGCCGGCGCATTAGCTGCTCCAATAAATCCCATTCCACCGGCTTTGCTGACGTGGGCTGCCAGATTAGCATCTGCAACCCATGCCATACCGCCCTGTATAACAGGATATTCTATATTAAGAAGCTCTGTTACACGAGTTTTCATAACTTATCTTCCTTCCTGACATTTATAACTATTTCTGGTTAGCCTCGATATAATCAACAACATCCTGTACTGTAAGAATCTTTTCAAGCTCCTCAGATGGAATAGTTACTGAACACTCATCCTCAAGTGACATAACAAGTTCAAAAAGATCAAGTGAATCTGCCTTAAGATCTTCCTTGAAATTAGACTCAGGCTTAATAACTGCCTCATCTATACCTAACTGTGCTGCAACTAATTCTCTTACTTTTTCAAACATAATGTTAAATCTCCTTAATTCTTATTATTTTTTATTATATGTTGTCGGGGTCAAAAGCCCACAACTTTGATATCTATGGCAAAGCTTTTGCCATAAACATCTTATATATGTTAAAATGCCGCTTATCCGGCTGCCTGATATCTTTTAGTAAGCAGTCTGCAAATATCTATATAATAAGCTTAGCATCTTTAACCGTGCTACCATACAAGCAGAATACTTCCCCAGCTTAATCCTGCACCAAAACCGGCAAGTACAAGCTTCTCTCCCTGTTTTAAGCTTCCATTCCTGTTTAACTCATCAAGCAGAATAGGAATGCTTGCTGATGATGTATTTCCATATTCATTCAGATTGACTGGAAACTTATCTTTATCAGCCTTAAGTCTTTTAGCTACACTCTCTATAATACGTACATTAGCCTGATGCAATATGAACTTATCAACTTCATTAATATCCATATTATTATTATGTAAAAGTGTTTCTATAGCTGTAGGAACACTCTTTACGGCGAATTTAAACACTTCCTGTCCATCCATATGTATAAATATATCTGTGCTGCATGAATCAGAAAATCTTCTGCCACCTGTTAAAACAGATGCACCTGTTCCATCATTGTAGATATTGCTGTCAATAATTCCTCTTTCATGACCAACTAAGGCACCTGTAACATCTTCTGTGTTGTTATCAACTGCTTTAAGAACCACTGCACCAGCACCATCTCCAAAAAGCACACACACACTTCTGTCTTTCCAGTTAACTATTTCTGACATTTTTTCTGAACCAATAACAAGTGCATATTTATACGAACCTGCCTTTAACATTGAAGCTGCAATATCCAGGGCTGTAATAAAACCTGAACATGCTACACTTACATCAAAACACATAGCATTTACTGCTTTAAGCTTTGCCTGTACAAGTGATGCCTGATTAGGAAAAGCATAATCAGGAGTTGACGTTGCAACTATAATCAGACCAATCTTAGAAGCTTCAATACGTGCATCCTCTACTGCATTTCTTGCAGCGTTATATGCCATATCAGCATTATCCATATCTTTTGCTATATGTCTGTTACATATACCAGTTCTTGTCCTTATCCACTCATCACTCGTATCTACCATTTCTGACAGATTATCGTTAGTCAATATATCTGGTGGAACATAGCTTCCTGTTCCTATGATTCTTGTTCTTATCATACTTTTTTGTCCTTATTTATTTGACTTACTAACAATTTGATTATCTTACTTTGATTTTCAAACATTATTTTTATACTACAAAACTTATGTGTTTGTCAAGGTTATTTTGATATTCAAATTATTAAAATATACTAAAGCAATAAAAAAAGACCTGAAACAGATTATTACATCTGCTTCAGATCCTTTTTAACTTTTAGTTTAACTTCTTTATCCGGCGTGAGCGATTCACATATCTTTCGTACCGCCTTCTGATATGACAACTTATCTAACTTTAAGCAGTCGGTATCTGTAAGATATTCCCACGTTCTTTTTGGAAATGTAACAAAACATTCCGCAAGAAGCCAGCCTGCTGCCATCTGTGTATAATATCCATAGGCCGAAAAATCCCTGTTTACAAGTGAAAATATATCATCAAGATATAAACCATTAGCACAATTTATTTCATCTGTGCTTTCTATATCTTTAATAGTAACCTTTTTCATTCTCGGTCTTTTCATGCCATGCATATCAACCTTTAAATAGTGGTCTAACAGCATTATAAGCCCTACTCTTGCCCTGTATTCATCAAACGATTCTATACATTCCTTTATGTATGGCAGAAACTCGTCCCGAAACATATCCATAACCCTGAATTCTACACAGAAGCTGTCGTTTACAGCCCAGTTGTTCACAAGAGGAACGAATGTGTTGAAGTCTTTTAAAGCCTTCTTAAAGTCTTTCTCCTTCGCTGTTCCCATTCCTATTATGTAGCTTCTAAGCAGTGTTTCTTCCTGATAAATATCCGGTTCACTAAGCAGCTGCCGGAAATCCTTATTCTCCTTTATCAGCTGTTTTGCATATTGCTTTAATACCGGTTGTCTTATTCCTATTATATTATCGCAGCCAGGAATAAGTGAGGATGTAAATGCTGCATATTCTCCTTTATCAGTCATCCCCAGAAGTTCATTTCTTATATATTCCAGCATTATTCATAAAGAGGATACTTGTCTGTAAGTTCCTTAACCATAGCCATAGCCTTAGCCTGATTAGCATCAACGTCATCTACAAGTAAAGCAATAGCTTCTGCTACTACATCCATATCTGCTGTGTTGAAGCCTCTTGTTGTAACTGCTGCTGTACCAAGTCTGATACCACTTGTTACGAAAGGTGAAGCTGGATCGTTAGGGATAGTGTTCTTGTTGCATGTAATGTTAGCTGCATCAAGAAGCTTTTCTACTTCCTTACCAGTCTTATTCTTGCTTAAAAGGTTAACAAGCATAAGGTGATTATCTGTACCACCAGATACGATATCAAAACCTCTGTTCATAAGTCCTGTACAAAGAGCCTGTGCATTATCAACAATGTTCTTAGCATAAGTCTTAAAGCTTGGGTCAAGTGCTTCCTTTAAGCATACTGCCTTACCAGCAATAACATGCATAAGTGGACCTCCCTGGATTCCTGGGAATACAGCCTTGTTAAACTTAAACTTTTCAGCAGCTTCTGCTGATGAAAGAATCATACCACCTCTTGGTCCTCTTAATGTTTTATGAGTTGTAGTTGTAACTACATCAGCATAAGGGATAGGGCTTGGATGCTCTCCACCTGCTACAAGACCAGCAATATGAGCCATATCTACCATAAGATAAGCACCAACTTCATCAGCTATCTCTCTGAACTTCTTAAAATCAATAACTCTTGCATATGCAGATGCACCAGCAATGATCATCTTTGGCTTACATTCCTTAGCAATTCTTAATACTTCATCATAATCTATAAAGCCTTCAGCTGTAACTCCATAAGGAACTATATTAAAATATTTACCAGAGATATTAACTGGTGAACCATGTGAAAGGTGTCCACCACAGTCAAGGCTCATACCCATAACAGTATCACCTGGTTCTACCATAGCAAAGAATGCTGCAAGGTTAGCCTGTGCACCTGAATGTGGCTGAACATTGGCATATTCACAACCAAATAACTTCTTAGCTCTCTCAATTGCAAGTGTTTCAACAACATCTACATATTCGCAGCCACCATAATATCTCTTTCCAGGATATCCTTCTGCATACTTGTTAGTAAGAGGGCTTCCCATAGCTGCCATAACAGCTTTACTTACAAGGTTCTCAGAAGCTATTAATTCAATATGGCTTCTCTGTCTTGCTAACTCATCATCCATAGCTTTAGCTAATTCTGGATCATAGTTCAATACTTCATCAAATGAATACATATTACAACCTCCATTTTCTATAGTTGTAGTTATACAACCTGTTTGACTATTAATTTTATAGATTATTTATCAATAAGTCAATGTATAATTATACATTTGTACAATAATTAAGTTATTTAATACAATCTTCATTAGAATATCCGCCTTAGAAAGTTATATAAGCCATTATTCCATACACCTGCCTCGTGTCCGCCGTGTCTGTAATAGAATATATGGTCAATTGAATGTTCTGTCATATATCTTGAATAATTCTCTGATGATACCCTGCAATATGGATCTTCATCACCTGTTACTATAAGTGTAAGAAGTGGTGCTTCCCCGCCTTCCTTAACAAGCTCAGGAAGAAGATATCCCCTGTTGCCATATAATGTTTCACCGCTTCCTGTATTAACAACTCCTCCAACAGGCTCAAATGCACCTACATACCCAAATATATCAGGGTGTGCAAAGCATAAATAAAGAGCTTCCCGTCCACCTAATGAATATCCCGCAATTCCTGTGTATTCCCTGCCTATCTTAGTTGAATAATGCGAATTAATATATGGAATAAGAGCATTAATCACATCATTTTCACAGGCATCATATCTTGCAGTTAAATCTGAAAATCCATAATCAGATTCCTGCTTTCTGTCAACATCTGTAAATACAGTAAAGCTTACTAATATCATATCGTTGCGGTTGTATTCATACACAATATTCTGTGCTGTTGGTCTTGCACCAAGAACCCTGTAATCTTCATATGTTCCACTCATTCCGTGAAGAAGATATACTACAGGATAGCTTTTACTCTTATCATATCCATATGGAAGATACACATTGGCATTTCTTGTAGCATTAGTAGTTGGAGAATAATATTCTATCTTCTCAATCTCACCATAATTGCCGCCAAGATATTCTGAATTAAACGCTTCTGGTTCTTCATAATTAGTATCATTCTTATCATAAGAGAACAACATTACCGGATAATCGTGATTAATTCCAGCTTCGTCTGTTGTACTATTATTTTCATTAACACTGTCACCATTAGTATTTTGGTTGCCACAACTTGTTAACAACAGGCTTGCTGATAATGCAAATGCCATTATAAGTGCCTCTGTTTTTCTAATATTATTTCTTCTCATAATTAATCACCTCATATAATTATTAATTAAACCTGATTATTAACTCTACATTTTGATAATAGCATTTAGAGTTAACTTCAAGTCAAGCATAAAATATTCCTATATAAATAAAATATATGAAGCACCTTCTCACACTAAGCACTGTCGCTTGCGACAACCTACATCTTCGTGCAAGTGTGCATCATCGGCACATAGCACCTTTTATGTATAGGAAATTCTATCGAAATTCCCTATTACATAAAAAAACAACAGCTGTCTTTTATAAATAATGCAGACATAAAATGTCATTTGCACTCCTTATAATAAACATACTGTTGTCTTATAAATATTAATAACCCTGCAAAACCATCCTGATTATATTATTAATTACAACTTATAATAATCAACTGCTAGTCTTGCAATACATTGTAATCTGCTTAATCTCTTACAATCCATTTAGTTATCTACTGAACTCTTTAAATCCTCTGCAAGAAGATATATGTTATGTAATATATTCTTACAGTTCTTCATACTTTCAACTGTTGTGTCAGATACTTTTAGGCCTTCAGTTGAAGCAGCTGCTACCTCTTCTCCTGTTGCTGATAAATGTGAAATATTATCAGAAATAACAGAAGTTGAATCCAGTATCTTGTTAATGCTCTGCTCTGCAGAATCTATATTGTTCATAAGATTGTCAACTGTTTTTCCTACGTCCTCAAAAGTCACTCTTGTATTATCAATAAGTTCATTCTGCTTATTAACTGACTCAACTGACGCTTTTATACTCTCATTAGCTTTCTTCGTATCTTCATAAAGATTATTGATTATATCTGTTATGCTTGAAGATGCATTCTTAGTCTGTTCTGAGAGCTGTCTTATCTCTTCGGCTACTACTGCGAAGCCCTTTCCGGCTTCTCCTGCTCTTGCTGCTTCTATTGAAGCATTTAATGCAAGAAGGTTAGTCTGGCTTGAAATCTCTACGATAGAACCAATAAATCCCTGTACATCATCAACCTTTTCTGTAAGACTGTTAATCACATCTACGATTATATTGCTTGCATCATGTACATTCTGTGCCTGTTCCTTAAGTTCAACTACTATAGCCTTACTATCATTAACAGTCTCATCTGTTCTGTGTGAAGCCTCAACCATCTCGCTTATCTCTTTTTCAGCAATATCAGTGTTTTCTTGAATCTCTGCACACATAGTGGCCTGTCTTTGTATGGCTTCTGCTGTGCTTTCTGTGCTTTCTGCTATATCTTTCATTGAATTGTGGTTTATATCTATGCTCTTTTCTAACTCATCAAGCATATCCATAGCCTGTCCGAAATGTCTGGTTATATTATCAGCTACAACAACCATCTTCTCGTTATTCTCTTTCTGTATAACTGCTGCTGCCTCTATCTTGTTCATATTCTCTGCAAAAAACTGCTTAAGCAGCTTTGTTACACTAAGAGATATACATGTAACAATAACCAATACTAATATAGCAAGAACCCTGCTTGCCATAACCACTCCATTATTCATATTATAATCCATAATAAGTCTTATGACATTAGCAGCTATCGAAACACCATCAGCCCACAATATTAGTTTTTCATTAAGATATACCATCGAAGCCATAATCAAAGGAAGTACATATGTCCATACACCATCAGTTGAATTAAGCAGTATAAGAACAACATATCCAAATGCCATTGATACCGCAATCGTTAATTCACACACTCTGGTCTTCTTCCTTAAAATATAAGCAGCTACTGATACAATAATTACCGCAAGTGCCACAACAAACTGTATTAAAATCTTTCCTTTGTTATGTCCGTCACCCACTCCTAATGCTGCCATCAGGGTCAGCGCAATATAACCAAATACTATGAGAACTGTAAATAAAACAGTCCTGTTTGCCCTTATATACTGATTCTCTGTCATAATTTTTCTCCAGTCTTTTGTTATAGTTTTGCAAAGATTTATAAAAAAAGTATATACCCATGATTATTCAAATGCAATATTTTTGCTAAAAAAAAGCTGATAAAGCCATTATTTTTATCCAGATTTAACAAAGTACTGTCTAAAAATATAGTTAAAAAAAAGCATTTGAAAATATCCATTAAATACTTTCAAATGCTCTTAAAATATTATTCCTGTTCTGACTCTGTAATTCTGATAGATAAGTCTTCAAGCTGTTTTGCATCTACAACATCAGGTGCGTTAGTAAGAAGACATGTTGCATCCTTTACCTTAGGGAAAGCTATAACGTCCCTTATTGAATCTCTCTTAGCCATAAGCATAACAAGTCTGTCAAGACCATATGCAAGACCAGCGTGTGGTGGTACTCCGTACTTGAACGCATCAAGTAAGAAACCAAACTTCTCATTAGCAACTTCATCTGTAAGACCAAGTGCCTTAAACATCCTTGACTGTACATCAGCCTGATGGATTCTTACTGAACCACCACCTATCTCTGTACCGTTAAGCACGATATCATAAGCCTTTGCACGTACTGAACCTGGGTCTGACTCGAGCTTATCAAGATCCTCATCCATAGGCATTGTAAACGGATGGTGCATAGCTACAAATCTTTCTTCTTCATCTGACCACTCGAACTGAGGGAATTCTGTTACCCAGAGGAACTTATAATCATTCTTATCAAGAAGTCCCATCTGTCCAGCAAGTTCAACTCTTAATGCTCCAAGTACATTCCATACAATCTTATTGCGGTCAGCAGCAAATAAAAGAAGGTCACCCGGCTTACCTTCCATAGCCTCAACAAGTGCGTTCATCTCATCCTCAGTCATAAACTTAGAGAATGAAGACTTAAGTGAACCATCTTCGTGAATAGCTATATAAGCAAGACCCTTTGCACCATATCCCTTTGCAAAGTCGACAAGTGCATCAATCTTCTTACGAGGCATACTTCCCTGTCCATTGGCATTAATACCTCTTACAGTTCCACCATTCTCGATAGCCCCTGTAAATACGCCGAAGCCACAGTTCTTTACTATGTCTGTAACATTCTTAAGTTCCATACCAAATCTTAAATCTGGCTTATCAGAACCAAATCTATCCATAGCTTCCTGCCATGTCATACGCTGGATTGGAAGCTGTACATCAATATCTAATACCTCTTTGAAAAGATATGCTAAAAGTCTTTCATTAACATCAATTACATCATCAACGTCAACAAATGACAATTCCATATCTATCTGAGTGAATTCCGGCTGTCTGTCAGCTCTTAAATCTTCATCTCTAAAACATCTTGCAATCTGCATATATCTGTCATATCCAGAGCACATAAGCATCTGCTTAAAGAGCTGTGGTGACTGTGGAAGTGCATAGAATTTTCCTGGATGAACCCTGCTTGGCACAAGATAATCTCTTGCTCCTTCCGGCGTTGACTTAGTAAGCATAGGTGTCTCTATTTCAAGGAAACCTTCATTAGCAAGAAATGCTCTTGTAAGAGTGGCAACCTTGCTTCTCATAATGATATTAGACTGAATATCAGGACGTCTAAGATCAAGGCATCTATATTTAAGTCTTATATCTTCTTTAGTATTAATATTATCCTCAATTGGAAATGGAGGTGTCTCTGACTCAGAAAGTATTCTTAATGATTCAGCCGCAATCTCAATATCACCGGTCTTAAGATTGTCATTAACTGCTCCACTTCTCTTAATAACCTTACCTACTACAGCTATTACGAATTCATTTCTTAATGTATATGCCTTGTCAAATCCTTCTTTGCCGATAATATTCTCATCAAAAAGAATCTGTAAAAGACCGCTTCTGTCTCTTAAATCCACAAATATAAGTGAACCAAGATTACGTCTTTTAGCAACCCAGCCCATAACTGTAACTGTACTGCCAATATCTGCACTTGAAACTTCTGTGCATCTGTGTGTTCTCTTTAAGCCAACCATTGACTCTGCCATAGTTAATTACCTCATTCTTCTTAGCTGTATTAACAGCCTGTTTTATTTGCCCTAAGGCATAATTAGGTTACTCCTAATCCTGACTGATTTTTAGTATATCACTTATATCCAAATCATCAATATCTAATCTGCTATTATTAATCAATTCTATAGTCGAATCTTCGTGAATAAGCCTCTGGAATAAAAGGAATACTCTGATATCCATATTCTTAATCTCATCTATCATAATTGTAACAGCAGTGTCTATATCAAATGCTTTCCTATATGGTCTGTCTGATATAAGTGCCGCAAATTCATCTGCAACCTTTAATATTCTTGCTCCTAATGGTATCTGCTCACCAACAAGCCCATTGGGATATCCGCTTCCATCAAAACATTCATGATGTGAAAGAACGACATCCATTATATTATCTGAATAATCGTATTTTTTCAATAGATCATAGCTTATCTTTGAGTGCATACTCATATACTGCTTCTCATCTTCCGGAAGTGCCTCATCGGTTCTTCCATACAGATATTCTGAAAGCTTTAACTTTCCAACATCGTGAACCATCGCAGCAATCTTTAATTCGTATGCCTCATCTTTAGACAAACCACACATCTGTGCAAGCTCATATGTCAGATTGGCAACAAGCACTCCGTGCTTAATTCCACTTTTAAAATCATTAATCATATAATCAATGAGTTCATTATTGTTATTCTTCATAATTCTACCATATCAATATACTTAATGCTGAATCAATTCCATTCAGACAATATTATATTATATTTTTATGTGAAAGAAATGTCAATGTCCTTATCGGCTATATTTAAAGAGAAACCTTGTATACACGTTTATTTAAGCTTTGCAAAATGTTCTTTAGCAAATTCCATATCCTGAACCGCCTCAAGAGTTCCAACATAATTTCCCTGCTTGTCCCTTACCGCAATATATTTAACAAGCATAGTCCTTCCTTGTTTATCCATCCAGACAGGTACTTCATCAAGTGTTCCTATCCTGAATTCTTCTATAATTCTTCTGACCTTTGCCTCAATCTTTGGTGGGTGGCACGAGAATACCTCCCTGTCAATTGCCATAACAGGTCTTTTAAATACCTTTGACCCTTCATTAAAATATCTGTTGATATTATCTTCATCAACAAATGTTATCTCCATTGGTATTGCATTAAGCAGTGCCTCAAGCTGCGAAAGTGTCATATGTCCGCCTGCCATATATAACTCATTCTGAACATCTTCTTTCTTATCAGATTGTTCTGACACTTCAGGTTTATACACATTTTCTACTTCTTCTGCTTTCTCCCATCTGTCTGATACTGTATCAAGGCACACGGCATAATCTTTGGAATCGTGATATATTCCAATCCACTCAGCTTCCGTAAAATTAGCGGCACAGTTAGGATACAATATATTATCTTCCTTATATATCATCTCCTCTGCCCTCTTTATAACATTTTCTATTCTTTCAATTAATTTACCGTCCAGACTTTTACCATTATTGTTATCCGCACTGTTATTATTGTCTGCTTTGCTACTGTTATTACCGTCCACGTAATTTAACTGCTTTGCTATGTCTGACAGCTCATCTCTTATCTCATCATCAACTGTCCACATAACCGCCGAAGGTCCGCTGATTTTATATCGTACATTAAGCACCGGATATAACAAATCCCCTTTCTTGGCATAATGAATAGATAACTCCCTGAGCTTATATATCTTCTCTTTCAGTGCCTTTATATCAATATGTCCGCTTGTAATATTTTCTTTAATATCATCAATAACCTGCTGGATTGCCTTATTTTCTTTCACAAAAGTATTTAATGGGTGGCCGCTTATCATAGCCAGTTTATTAAAAATGCTTTCTCTGTCTTTACGCATATCTGCAATGGCACTCTTAGTCATACCTTTCATTGTGTCATCATAGTACTTTTTCATCTCTGATATTTCATTTTCCGCCTTGGCTATTCTTTCTTCCTTAGTCGCACCGTGAAATAATGCTGGGTGAACATCACACAGCTTTGAAACCTCTGATATAGGTGTTCCCTCTGCTATCAACGCCTGCTCCGCTTCCATAATCTCTATTGGATTGACATCATTGAATTCCTTAACAAAATCTTTCTTAACATTCTCAAGACTTTCACCATCACCAAGTCTTTTAAGATAGCCTTTAATCTGTTCTGTCCTGTTCATATAATTCCTCCATTATTTTTATTATATTTTTCAATCTATCTGCTGGTAATTTATCAGCTTTATATATAAGCTGGCTGTTATGCTTATATGTGCATCATATTATAATCTGCTTTATTATCTTGTAAGCTTACAGTCACTCTTACCTGTATATCTTGTAAGACCACAATTACACTTATCTGTATGTGGATTATTAGTATGTCTGGATTGTAACATCTTCATTCCGCATTAATATGTTGTATTTACAACACTTTCAAGATTAATATTCATATCTTAATTGTTTTGCTTGTTAATAATCCTGCTTTTATAATATAATACTTAGGACGATTAACGATTGTGGGGTGAATATTTTATGAAATATGATCTAATAATTATAGGTGCTGGTCCGGGCGGAATATTCTCTGCTTATGAGCTTATGAAGAAAGCTCCTGATCTAAAGGTTGCCGTATTTGAAGAAGGCAATACTTTGGAGAAACGAAAATGTCCAATTGACGGAAAAAATATCAAATCCTGTATCAAATGCCCAACCTGTGCCATTATGAATGGCTTTGGCGGTGCCGGAGCATTTTCTGATGGCAAATACAACATTACTAATGACTTTGGTGGTACTCTTTACGAATATATCGGCAAGGAAGAAGCTATCGGCCTTATGAAATATGTTGATACCATCAATACTTCCCACGGTGGTGAGGATACGCATATGTACTCAACTGCCGGTACTAAATTCAAGACTTTATGTATGCAGAACAAATTAAAGCTTCTTGATGCTTCTGTAAGACATCTTGGAACTGATATTAATTATATTGTCCTTGAAAATATGTACAATGAAATGAAGGAGCATATTGATTTCTACTTTAATACTCCTGTTACTAATATTGAAATAATCGATAATAATTACCGGATATATTACAAAGATACCTATATGGACTGCAACAAATGTGTTGTATCTGTTGGAAGAAGCGGAAGCAAATGGATTGAAAAAGTCTGCCAGGACTTAGATATTCCAACCAAATCAAACCGTGTTGACATCGGCGTAAGAGTTGAACTTCCTGCTGTTATATTTGCACATCTTACAGATGAATTATACGAAAGTAAGATTGTATACAGGACTGAAAAGTTTGAGGATTTAGTCCGCACCTTCTGTATGAATCCTAATGGTATCGTTGTTAATGAGAATACTAACGGCATTGTAACTGTTAATGGACACAGCTATGAAGGCAGTGATAAACAGACTGAAAATACTAACTTTGCCCTGCTTGTTGCAAAGCACTTTTCTGAACCTTTCAAAGACAGCAACGGATATGGTGAAAGTATTGCACGTCTTTCTAATATGCTTGGCGGCGGTGTAATTGTCCAAAGATTCGGTGACCTTATACGAGGCAGACGAAGCACAGATAAAAGAATTGAAGAAGGACTTGTAAGACCTACTCTTTCTGCTACTCCCGGCGATTTAAGCCTTGTTCTTCCTAAGCGTATACTTGATGGAATAATAGAGATGATTTACGCTCTTGATAAGATTGCTCCAGGTACTGCCAATGACGACACTCTTTTATATGGTGTTGAGGTCAAATTCTACAATATGGAAGTTGAAATTGACAACAACCTTGAAACCAAGTACAAAGGTCTTTACATAATCGGTGACGGAAGCGGCGTTACACATTCATTATCACATGCTTCTGCAAGTGGTGTATATGTTGCAAGACGAATAATTGATGAGGAAGAATAATTCCATATTAAAATAATTCTCAATATTTAATATTAAGAATAGGCCAATATATTTTAATGAATACGCTCTAAACATTTCACAAGTATAGATTAGAACAATAAACCATTTATATATAATAATACTTAAAGCTGATAAAATCTCCCTGTAACTTATATCTTTCCTAAGCCTTTGCTTCCGGATATAAGTTACAGGGAGATTTATTCTTAATAATCTATCCAGTTCGATGATTAAAATCTACCATAATATCTATTATTATCTATTTTATTAAGTTAATAATCTACTCAAGTCTTATTTAACTTCTACAAGCTCAATCTTAAAGTTAAGTTCTTTTCCTGCCATCTCGTGGTTAGCATCAAATGTTATATCATTATCTGTTAAGGCTGTTACCTTAGCTGGAAATGGCTGTCCATATACATTCTGAAGATATACCATATCATCAACCTTAAGTTCTTCTGAACCTGCAAGCTCGCTGATTGGAACTGTGATAATTGCATCTGGATTTTTCTCTCCATAAGCTTCTTCTGGCATTAAATGTATATCTATTATATCTCCTACATTCATATCAGCTACAGCCTTATCAAAGCCAAGTATCATCATACCTGCACCACAGGTGAATTCAAGAGGTTCTCCTCTGTCATAAGATGAATCGAACTGTGTTCCATCGTTAAATGTTCCTTTGTAGTGTACTCTGCACACCTTGCCTACATTAGCTCCATCAAATAAAGGTGCTCCTCCACCACAACCTGAACAACCGCCACAGCCTGATGTTTCATTACTTCCACAGCCGCAGCTTCCGTCATCTGTGTCACTTCCACAACCACAGCCACAGCCGCAGCTTTCATTTTCTGTATCAGCTGTTCCACAGTTCTGTTCTTCTTCGTGTGAATGATGACTGCAATTAACACCCTCTGATATCAATTCTCCATTAAGGTATGCCTCTAGCGCTTCATCTGCATTTCCTGATACACCTGAATATACTTCTATGCCTGCTTCGCCTAATGCATTGGCAGCACCACCACCGATACCACCACATATAACAGCATTAATATCAAGACCTGCAAGAAGACCTGCCATAGCTGAATGTCCAGAGCCTTCACTCTCTATAACTTCTTCTTTAACAATGTTCTGTCCATCTGTTTCATAAATCTTAAATTGTCTTGAATGTCCGAAATGTTCAAAAACATTTCCATTCTCGTAAGCAACTGCTATCTTCATATTATCCTCATTTCTATTTTTTTTATAATAAGTGTATATCCTGATTTCAGGACACTATATTCCTTTAAATATAATTTAATTCTATCTATCATAAGGAAATTATTACCAAATAATAATTCCTTTCAAATTGTTATTTCAATAACTATTATTTCTAGAAATTATTTTCCTCAAAGAATTTCTTCTTTCGATCAATCATTTCATCAATTCTTTGAATATAATTACGAACGTCTTTTACATTTTCTATTCTCTCAATTCTGACTGAATGATTATCATCTGCTTCATTATGAAATACTACCTTGCTGGAAGCTCCTGCACCACAGGCAATTATTGTCTGCTTTTCCTCCATAATAAGAATGTTATATATACATTCAAGTCCCACAACTGAGTAACCGACATTCTCAAAATTACCTGCCATATTCTTCTGACGATACATATAATAAGGCTCCATTGACAGTCTTTTGGCTGTGTCCTCTGTCATTCTTATTATCTCATCTGTATTCTTGGTAGATAACTGCTTATACTTATCTCTCCATATATTAAGTGCCGCCGCTCTCTTTATTGCAAGAGAATGTACTGTAAGGCTCTCCGGCTTCATCGCCTCAATCTCTGATAATGTATGAGCCACCTCATCAACATCTTCACCGACAAGTCCAAGAATAATATCCATATTAATATTATTAAAACCTTCTTCCCTTGCCATAGAATACACATTTTTAATCTGCTCTACAGTGTGCTTTCTTCCTATAAGGTCAAGTGTCTGCTGGTTCATCGTCTGCGGATTAATAGATATTCTTCCAACATTATGTGCCTTTAACACCTTTAACTTATCCCTTGTTATGCTGTCTGGACGTCCTGCTTCAACTGTAAATTCATGACAGCCGTCAATATCAAAAAGCTCCTTTAAAGCCGTTATGAGCCTGTCAAGCTGTGCTGCACCAAGCGTTGTTGGTGTTCCACCGCCAAAATACACTGTATCAAGTCTTCTGCCTTTCATTGCCCTTGCTACAAAGGTCATCTCCTTAATAAGTGCATCAAGATAATCATCCACATAATTCTTATACGCATCAAGTGCATATGATGAAAATGAGCAGTACAAGCATATACTTGGACAAAATGGTATTCCAATATATAAACTGTAACCATTCTTATAATCTATCTTATTAAGAATGTCCATTTCTTTCTTTGCTACATTTATTGCAAGGCTGGCTTTCTTCTCACTCGCCTTATGCTTATTCACAAAATGCTTCTTTATAGTCTGCTCGTCTTTGCCATCTTCAAGCATAACATATGCAATCTTGCTTGGGCGCACTCCTGTAAGATAACCCCAAGGCAGTGTCTTTCCTGTCATCTGGCTGAGCCTGTCATATAAATATGACTTGAATTTATCGTGCATTTCGCTCTTGTTAAGCCCTGTCATATCAGGTACCGTTATATCAATCACTTTATCACCTTCTGTGACAACTGTATCCTGCTTATATGCCTTCACCTCCATTCTTGGGTAAAATGAACGCACAAGAACTATTGCATCATCATAAAATGTATCGTTATCAATTTTAATATATATCATATTATCCATCTTTCTTATGCACCTATAAACGGGTTATGAACCCTCTCATATCCTATGCTTGTTCCCTCGCCATGTCCTGTATACACTTTGGTATCATCTGGAAGCACCATAAGCTTATCCTTAATTGAATGCACAATGTCGCTCATACTTCCACCAGGGAAATCTGTTCTACCAACTGACTCACAAAAAAGTGTATCACCTGAGAATAACACGCCGATTGACTCAATATAATAGCACGTTCCACCCTCCGTATGTCCCGGTGTATGGATTGCCTTAATATCAAAGCCTGCAAGATTAAGTACATCACCATCATTGTGCCATATATCAGCCTTCACAGACAAGTTCATTCCATAAGCCTCACCTAGATTAATATGAGGTGTACTTAATGTATTCTTCTCCTCTGCTGAGGCATACACCTTGACATTATATTTATCCCTCACTTCATCTGCTGCCATAATATGGTCAAAATGTCCGTGTGTTAAAAGTATTCCCTTTAACGTACAGCCCGACTGTTCTATCATCTCACTTATCTTTCCAGCATTATCCGCAGGGTCTATAAGCACACACTCTTTAGTGTCTGTATTACAAAGCAGGTAACAATTCGTTCCTACCATTCCTAATACTCTTACATCTATTTTATACATTATAATCTCCAATCCCTGTGTCAAAAATGCTGTCGTACGAAGCAATATATAAAATATCTTAACTTCGCACGACAGCGGTTATAAATATCAGCCTGTAGCTCTCTCTATATCTGTCACTCCGTCAATCTTTCTTAAATTATCAATTAATCTGTTAAGTTCTTCCTTACCAGATACAACAAATCCAAGATTGATTGTTGCAAGCTGTTTCTTATTAACACGGCTGTTCATAAATCTTACATCTATATTAGATTCCGTAAACAGACGTGAAATATCAACAATAAGTCCTTTTCTATTGCCTGCATATATATTAATCTCTGCACTGTACTTCTCATCTTTATTCTCTGTCTGCTCCCACTCAGCTTCAATAAGCCTTGCTCTTTCATTAGCTGGGAAATTAAGAATATTAACACAATCTGTTCTGTGAATTGATATTCCTCTTCCTCTTGTAACAAATCCAACAATCTCATCACCAGGCACTGGATTACAGCACTTAGAGAAACGGACAGCAACATCATGTATTCCTTTTACAACAATACCGCCTTTGCCCTTCTTCTCCTTCTCTTTCTCCTTGCTCTCACTTGCCACAATGCTGTCAAGTACCTGCTTGTCAGTTATCTCAGCCTTCTTGGTCTTCTGATATTCCTCATTAAGCTTATTGACAATCTGGCCTTCTTTTAATGCACCATGTCCTACTGCCGCAAGAACAGCATTCCAGTCTTTGTAACCATATTTTCTTAGTGCTTTCTCAACAAACTCAGGCTTATTAATCTCAGAAAGAACAATTCCCTTACTCTTACAGTAATTAGATATAAGTTCCTTGCCCTTTATAATATTGTCTTCTTTAAGCTCCTGCTTAAACCACTGGTTAATCTTGTTACGGGCCTGTGTTGACTTAACCATTGAAAGCCAGTCACGGCTTGGTCCTTTGGAATTCTGTGATGTTATAATCTCAATTCTGTCACCATTCTTAATCTCATAATCAATATTAACAAGCTTGCCATTGACCCTTGCACCAACCATCTTGTTACCTACAGCACTATGTATGCTGTATGCAAAATCTATTGGATTAGAACCTGCTGGAAGTGTCTTAACATCACCTGTAGGAGTGAAACAGTACACTGAATCAGAAAAAAGGTTAAGGTCATTCTTAATTGATGATAAGAACTCCTTGTTATCAGACATATCTCTCTGCCATTCAAGAATCTGTCTTAGCCAGCTAAGCTTAGCTTCCTCACTCTTATCAGACTCTCCTGTCTTGCCCTCTTTATATTTCCAGTGGGCAGCAATACCATATTCAGCAATTCTGTGCATTTCATAAGTTCTTATCTGTACCTCGAATGGCTGTCCATTAGAAGCAATAAGTGTTGTATGAAGTGACTGGTACATATTAGGCTTAGGCATTGCTATATAATCTTTAAAACGTCCCGGTATTGGCTTATACATTTCATGAATAACACCAAGTGCCGCATAACAATCCTTGACTGTATCAACCTTTATACGAACGGCAAATATATCATATATCTGGTCAAGTGTCTTATTCTGGTTAACCATCTTTCTATATATTGAGAAGAAATGCTTAACTCTTCCGTCTATCTCAGCTTCAATTCCAGCATTGCTAATGTGCATGCCTACTTCTTTGATAATGCTCTTTATAAATGCCTCCCTGCCCGGTCTGTTAATATCAACCTGCTTTACAAGATCATTATAAGTATCCGGCATAAGATACTTCATTGATAAATCATCAAGTTCTACCTTAATCTTGGATATACCTAACCTATGGGCAATAGGTGCATATATATCCATAGTTTCTCTTGACTTTTCTACCTGCTTGGCTGGTGACTGGTACTGCATTGTACGCATATTATGAAGCCTGTCGGCAAGCTTTATCATAATAACTCGTATATCCTTTGCCATTGCAAGGAACATTTTTCTTAAGTTCTCAGCCTGGACTTCAATCTTGTCGTGCTGGTAATTAAGCTGTGTGAGCTTTGTTACACCATCTACCAAAAGTGCTACTTCATCGCCAAATTCCCTAGCAACATCTTCACTTGTCATAACTGTATCTTCCACAACATCGTGCAAAAGACCTGCAATAATAGATTCCTTATCAAGTTCAAGCTCTGCTAATATAATGGCAACACACAGTGGGTGAATAATATATGGCTCTCCAGACTTTCTAAACTGTCCTTCGTGTGCCTCCTTAGCCACTTTATATGCTCTCTCTATATCAGATAAATCTGATGAAGGATGATACTGCCTGATTGTTTCTATAAGCTTATTATAAAGCACTTCAGGACTTGTAAAATCTGCTGGAGTATCAACCGACTTGTCCACCTGACTTGTCTTGATATTGGTATTGCCTGCTAATTCTATATTATTCTCTGGCATATAATTTCTCCCTACACTTCTGAATATAGTTTTTCCATAAATTCTCTTGTTGCTACTGCATTTTCTGGTACAGTATTCTCAAGTGTGCAATGAACATATGGCTTATGTTCCTTAATCTTCTTAAGAAGAAGAGGATAATTAAGTCCACCTGTTCCTGCCGCTATTGACTTAAGCTCATCACCTTCAACGACATAATCTTTGCAGTGGACAACTGCTATATCCTTTAATAATAAATCAAATGCCTGATTAATTATCTCATCCTGCTTATCTATATTACCCACATATAAAAGGTTAACTGGATCAAATATAATCTGAAGATTAGGTGAGGCTATCGCATCAAGAACCTTTCTTGCTCTCTCAACTGTATTAACAATATGCTTCCATACCGGTTCAATCGCAACTATAACGCCAAACTGCTCTGCGTATTTAACAATTGGTCTTAAATTATCTATAAAGCACTGTAAAGCTTCCTCTGAATGGTTAGCTGGCTCATACTTGTACTCCTCATTGACAGCACCTGTCTCTGTACCAACTACGCCACAGCCAAGTATACTTGCAAATCTTATATGTGCCTTATATTTCTCAACTATCTCCTTGTGCTTCTCCTCATTAGGATTGCAAAGGTTAAGGTAACAGCCAAGTACTGCTATATCAACCTTATTCTCTGCACATAATTCTTTAATATACATTGCAAGACCTGGTGTCATAGTCTCTACTCCAGGCTTGAACTCCTTAATAGACTTGCTTAATGCTATGTGCATACAATGAAATCCCTGATTATGTATATTAGGAATAAGTTCATTAAGTGGTGCATATGCCACATCGTGTGCTCTTATACCGATTCTCATAATTAACCTCCTTAGGCTGTTACTCTGTGTTATGATTATTTAACCCAAACAGCCATATCAGTATATTCTTTCTGATATGGCTGTCTGTTTCCGGTGTGCTGTGTGTCCCAGTAAAATGACATCTTTCATTACTGAAATGCCATCTTATGCCTCTTACACATACATCATAATATTTATTTTAACACATTATTGTCAGAATGTCATATTATTTTCACTAATTGCATTATAATAAGTTGCAAGTGGTATGAAACTCTGTGCAAATCCTTTCCCTGAATTACCCTGACATATTACCGCATCATCTATAATAGTCTTGACTCCTACTGCTCCCTTAGGCACTTCCTTCACAGCACCCCTGAACGTATTAAGTCCATATTCAAGATACTGTTTATTACCTGTAAGCTCATAGGCTATTGCAAGTGCTTCAAGAAGCAGGGTATTATTGCCATTTCTTGCAAGACTTGGAAGTTCCTTATAATAGAACAAACCATTATCCATATAACAGTTCTCTGTCAGGTCATCAACTGCCCTTAATATCATCTGCCTGATATCTTCTCTTGGGAATATTCTGTAATATCTCATAACGCTTCCTACCGCTATTGATATCATAAAGCCTACTCTTATCGCTGTATTATCTGTGTAAGGTGATAACCAGTCACCATATTCTTCTTCCCACTTCTTAAAATTATCAATTATCCAGTCACATTTTACAAGCCATTTATTATCATTAGTCTCTACATACAGGGCTGTAAGTGTTCTTAGTGCCCAGCCGGTTTCCCTTGCATTGGCTTCACCCGGCACCTGATACATAGGAGTTTCAAGAAGTTTTAATACATTTTCTCCTATTCCAACTGCTGTATCATAACCTCTCTTATCACCTGTAAAATGGTAATAATCAAGCAGACCCTCGACCCACTCGTGAGAGCATACCATAACACCATTCTTACAATGTCCTGCCGTGTGCTCCCACTGTCCGCCAATTCTAAGAGGATTACTACTGTAATGGCACACATCTATATCCATCCAATGCTTTGCTGACACAATCAGATAATCCATAAATCTTCTGACACCGGTTCTTGCATACATAAGTGCACAGGCATGTGGATAATCGTATTCATTATTGCTCCAAACAGGCTTTCCACCGCCACGTCCCTGAACAGTGTAGCCTTGATCTACCGTGTCGCCCCAGTTAAGCATACCATAGCACCTTGAATGTCCGTCTGCTTTTGCCATAAGTGATATCTCAAAATCGTCATTATACTTTACAGGGAACACATCAATCATAACCCCTGCCCTCTTAAACACTTCTGGTGCTATATATGGTCTGTCTGGCATCTGGTATATAAGACTCCTGTTGTCTATCTCCCACAGCTTCATATCAGGGCTATGAAAATGTATCATAAACTGCTGTTCTTTTGCCATTCCTGACTGCATAGTAATCTCCCCGACATTCTCAGGAACAAGCATAACAGCCACACCTTCCCTGCACGACTTCACTGCCTTAGGATAATTCTGCTGTGCCTGATGAACCGTAACACTAAAGCCATCTTCACCATCAGTATAATCAGCCATAAATGTTCCATAAAATACCTCTGCAAAATGCTCATTAGCCTCTTTCACAAGATATTTATCATCAATTACCTCATTGACCTCCTCGCCATTCTTACCAATTATAAAGCTTGTCTTATAATTAGAAGTTGCAACAACGGTTCTTATATTATTGACATCAGCCTTCTTTTCAAGCATATCAAGCTCTGTTGTACCCCTTGTCATAAATACAGGACCATCATTATGCGAATTATCTGTACGGATATCACCACAGCCTGTTGAATCGTTACCTGCTGCAATTTTAAGAGGCTTTAACTGCTCTGTAATTACGCTATCTTCTGATTTCTTAATATAAAATACAAGCGACTTTATCTTTAACTCATCATCTGATGTATTAATAATTCTGTATGTAATATTAACCCATGGCTTTCCGGCATAACCAGTGACTTTAATAACTGCCTTAATATTTTTGTTCTCAATATTACCTGCTGCGATATTACTGCACTCAGCTTCTACGCTTGCAGTAACTGGTCCGGCCTCAACAACCTTCCACTCTCCAATCTTAAGCTTATAAGCATTGCCATCTTTATCCTTAAGATATGGACCTTCAAAATTCTTATCTGTATATACTTTCCTGTAATCATTAAGCTGCCTGAATATTGAACTGCTGTTGTTGGCAACCTCATATTCCAGACTGCCGCATTTTATTAAAAAGCCATTATTAACCGGTGTTACGCTGACGGTGCCATCTTGCTTAGCACACTCTGATTGTCCGTCTGCTATAAGATTAGCTAACTCCTGTTTAGTAGTTGTCAATACTGCCTTTGCCGACTTATTAGCTGGTAAATCTGCCATAAAATCGACAAAAAGATACTTTATACTACCATCATCATACTCTGCCGTAACCTTTGGCTGGATAATACATTTTCTCTTATTCTGAACTATGCTTATATTATCTGTATTATATAGTTCCCCTTTAGCAAATGGAACTGCTATGCTAACACATTCATTAATTCTTGGATATCTGTATAACTTGTCAAAAAATATATCAACCATATAAAGCCTCTTTTCTGTTATGCATTTTACATATGTAGTGTCTGCTATACTATTTCTATTACGTTATGCGTTAAATCTTTAACTATTGTTATTATAATATTAATTGCCAGTTCTAACCACTGTTATATTTGTCCAATTTATGATATTATACATATTAATTTACATATAAGGCACATAATCAGGAGGAATATTTTGAACTACGCTGAAATTAAATATAACGACATCGCCAATGGTCCTGGAGTACGTACAAGCATTTTTGTAAGCGGATGTACACACCACTGCAAAGGCTGCTTTAATGAAATTGCGTGGGATTTTAACTATGGTACACCTTTTACTGATGCAACCATATCTGATATAATTAATTCAATGAAGCCAGATTATATTGCTGGTCTTACACTGCTTGGCGGCGAACCATTTGAACCAGCCAATCAAAGGGGACTTATTCCGCTTCTAAAGGCTGTAAAGGAAAACTATCCGGCCAAGGATATATGGTGCTTTACCGGTTACCTTTTTGATGAGGATATTATGGATAAAATGTATGACAAATATCCTGAAACCAGAGAAATGCTTTCATATATTGACGTATGCGTCGATGGAAGATTTGTTGAAGAATTAAAAGATATGATGCTTAAATTCAAGGGTTCATCAAACCAGCGCACAATACTTGTACAGCAGTCTTTAAAAGAAGGCACTGTAGTTACTGCTGAAGAATATCAATAATCAGTGGAAAATCTATATAAAAAAATTCAGGTATTAGTCAGTCACCTGAATATCAATAATATTAAGGAGAATAATCATCAATGAAACAGACAGTTAAATTTAAAAAGCTTACACCAAATGCAATAGTTCCAACTTATGGTACAGAATTCTCTGCCGGTGCGGACCTCTATTCCGGAATGACTGAACCAGTGATAATCAACGCTGGTACTACAGAATTCATCAAGACAGGGATTGCTATGGAAATCCCAGAAGGCCTTGTTGGTCTTGTATACGCACGAAGCGGTATGGCGTGCAAAAAAGGTCTTGCCCCAGCCAATAAGGTCGGCGTTATTGACTCTGATTACCGCGGCGAGCTTATGGTTGCATTACACAACCATTCACAATCCCCTGTAACCGTTGAACCTGGCGACAGAATTGCACAGCTTGTACTCACACCTTATATTACTGCTGAATTCGTTGAGGCTGAGGAATTAAGTGATACAGTGCGAGGTGATGGAGGATTTGGGTCTACTGGGACTAAATAATATTCAGCATATTACTGTCATTATATACAATAGCAGCTTCTACCGAAGCTGCTATTGTATAGTAAACGCTAAATAGGTTTACGAAAGCTTTAATCTTATACTTTAGAAATCAAGTTATCTTTATACAAAAAGGCTTCTGCCGGGGAGTATCACACATTCTCGCAAAAGTGATACCTTTTAGCAAAAGCCTATTATTCAGCAGAGTTTCAAAGCACCCCACTGCTTCAATATTCAAATGGTTCATTCAAATCACAAGAAAGCACACATCCATTTTTATTCCTTAATATCCCACAAACCACAGAAAATCAAGATTTCTTTGAAAGCAGACAAACTGTTTCAATATTCCCCTAGAGTTTTATTTTATACTACATAGCGAAAATATATCCAACCTATTAAAAGTGGGGTAAGACATTTAGCCCCATCTTATATCAATCCAAAATACCTTAACATTTCTGAAAATTCACATTTTCTATATGTTGCTCTTCTTTTAAATCTTGCAGGATATTCCTGCACACAATTTCCATTCTCATTAAACGGACAATATATCCCAAAGTATTTGTTACCACAAATGCAACTATCTTTATTTTCAAAATTAATTTGATACAAAATTGCAACCAAATGCCTTAAGAAAATCATATCCTTTAATAAATATACATCCTCTATTTTTTTCAAATTATTAATTGGTTTCATATTTTGATAAAACACTGGTGGCACTAATTGCGGGGAATATTCATCCACAAATTGCATGAACGGAAATAACAAAAAATTATTTTTTCTTAACTCCAGACATTTCTCTAATAATCGACATATTCCAAATCCAAAAGAGTTATCTAATAGACAACCTGCATTTTTATAAAGATAGCTTTTCAACTCCTCTTCTATATCTCTATTTTCATCTAGAATTAAATCTTTTTTATATTTCATTACCTCTTTAGAACAAACCTTATCAAAATTATCTCCTATTAACGATGAAACATATATTGTAAAAAAATTCAAATCCTCATTTATTATTCTCTGTGCATTTGTAGCAACACTAAATGGAGTATTACCTGTATACTCCGACGGCAACCTTGCGTTTAAAGAGCGAACCAAATAACTATACCACTGCTTCTCATTCCCTTGCACAGACGGTATATACTTTAATTTTTCAAACTCTTCAACCATCACCATAAACCATACAGATGGGGTAAATGGATATGGTTTCTTTCCTCTATCGTGATTACTTATTGGCATTTGTAAACATATATCTACCATGAGACCCAATATTTTTATTAGATTTTCATTATCTTCTAATTTCTGAACAGATTCTTTACAAGTATTAAAAAGCAATTCAAGTGGTGCTGTATACAAATGCATATAACTATCATCATTATATAGATATCTATTTTGTTCAAATTCAATGTACTCTTTTTCTTTTCCTGTACTTATTTGAGAAATAAGGTATGCGTTACATTCTAATAAACAATTTACTCCCAATTCTGTTATAAAGTATGTGTTTTCAAAATAATTCCAACGAAGATAATGATATACACCATAAGAATCTAACATAGAAAGACCTATATTATTATCTTCCGGCTTTCCATCAATAAGCGCATTCCATAACCAATCAAGGTTATCATTAAATATAATTTTATTGTGCTTAATATATTTTTCTAATTCCTTTTTGCTAGTTATTCTAGCAGAAGTAATCTGTCCATTAAACATCTTCACATGATCAATAAAATGTTCTTGATAATTTCCATAAAATAATTGTTCCTTCCTAAATTTGAAAGGACTTAATATCTCTCCTCCCAAGTCTATAACCATATTTTCTATAACTTCCAATAATTCTATTATCACATGAATGCCAAAAGTCGATGATATATAATTAATGTGATGTGTAAACTCATGAACAAATGAATAATGCAATTCATCATATTCCCCATTTACAAAAACACCCAAAATGGCAGGATTATATAGACCTTTAAAATTATTATCCAAACTATACTCCTCAAAAAATATACTTATATGTATTTCCTATTCTCGTAATAATTCCTTTATCAATAAGTGATTCAATTATAAGAAGGATATCCTTTTCTTCAATTTTACACATACCACAATCATTTCTGTATTTGCATCTAAAATGATTATTAAAGCACTCTTGTCTGCTTTCAAAAATACTCTCATTACTTCTTATAAGTTCTAATAAAACACATTTTTCTGCATTTTCTTCATTTATCTTATAAACTATTTGCTTTAATTTTCCCCCCATACTGCCAAGTGCTACTGCCCAGCCTTTTGTTATATTTATGTCAAGCAATACACACAGAATCCACAAAGTAGACAATCTCATATTTATATAATATTTTTTAGACGGAATCAGCATACATAAAGTTCCCATTGGAACCTCTGGCATATATTGTCTTACATAAAAATATTCTTCTTCATGCTTATATTCATTTCCACATATTTTTGAAACAAAAGTTTTTACTTCGTCCTTTTCAATATACTGTGATAATATATTCTCTAGTTCATCTAAACCACAACCATCTTTTTTTATGACCATCTCTTTGCTCCTTTTTCTTTTGCCAAAAGGTATCCTTTCGCCAAATTATATATCTTTTATTCCCCTAAACCTATCCCCTAGGGTAAATCAATTCCCTCATAGCCACTCTGCGGAAACTGAAACACACATCTATTTTTCTTTCCAAATTGCAGAAACCTTTGACTTACTGCGGTTTTCGGGACAGCAGGCACACGGTCTCCACATGTGGCGATATCGTTATTGAAACACATATCATCTGCCTCGTAACCCGAAAAAGAATACATATCATTATCATTCAACAAGTCGTGATTATCGCTCATTTTAAAGCTCATCCTTGTTGTTTTTATTGTCCTCAGTATCATCTATTTCATTGTCAACAACTTCTCCAATCAGAATTTTGTCAAAATCACTTTGATACAGCTTATCTTGTTTTACTCTATATTTTTCAAACTCGGTAAGTGCATGTTCTTCTGCTATCTTTGCAGATATACTACCTGCATTTGTTAATATTTCTTTCTTACTCAGTCTTAAAATTCCTTCAAACTGTTCAGCCCAGTCTTCCATAGTCATCGGAACTTCTTCCTCTGCCCTCAGCTCTGCTAAATCCAGATATGCATTGACTATTCTTGCCATTGAAGATAACTCTTCTTTTGTCAGATAGTTCTTCGCAATAACCACATCAAATCTTTGAATTTTACCATCTGGAGCATCCTTCCATGTTGTCAACCCCATATTTTCCTTATCACTATCTGCTCTATGATAAATTGTTTCTGCAGCAGTTTCTCCGTGAATTGCCCAATGAAGCTGATTCTGTACTCTTGCAAAGAATTTTTTTGTTGTCAGAGAATGAGAATCATAGTCAATGCTTGTTGCATATATATCAGTGATTTTTTGATAAAAGCGCCTTTCTGAAAGGCGAATCTCCCGTACTCTTTCTAACTGCTCTTTAAAATAATCTTTAGTTAAGACAGTTCCAAAATTTTTTAACCGCTCATCATCCATAGCAAATCCCTTAACTGTATATTCCTCAATTATATGATTTGCCCACTTTCTGAACTGGATAGCTCTTGGAGAATCCACTTTATTACCCACTGCAATGATTGCACTCAGGTTATAATGATTAGTATTATATGTTTTTCCATCTGCAGCAGTTATTCGAAATTTTCGAATAACTGAATTCTCATCTACTTCTTTATCCATAAATATTTTTTTCAGATGATAATTAATCGTATTTGTCTCTACATTATATAATACCCCCATCATTTTCTGGGTAAGCCATACATTTTCATCAGAATATATAGCATTAACATCTCCTTCTCCAGTTGCAGTTATAAATGTAAGATACTCTGCTGCTGAAGAACGAACAATGCTAATTTCACGCTTGTTATCTTTCATCTTGTCACCTCAATTTTTAATCGACTAAATTGCTTTATAAAGATTCATATATCTGTCTCTCGCATCCGGTATGCTTATTTAGTAAGTTTATCATCGAGATACATATCGGTCAATTTCTTTCTTTTTCTGGTGCCTGCAGTTCAAAAGCAATGTATCCGAAGATTCCACGAAGGTCTATCTCGGCCTGATCTTAAATCTCGATATCATAAATCATAAACTGTAATCCTTGCGGATATCAGCAAAAACAGATTTTGCTGATCTAGTACGACCAACCTGCATATCCGCATATCCTTTCTCTAGTTCTGCATTCATCTGTGCTTCTGATAATGCACTAATGTCTACAGGACGAGCGGATGGCATTTTCACTTCAAAAATTAAAATTTGCATCCCGTAAGTCTTACTTTTTCTCTCTTTATATGTGCATTCTTCTGCTGAAAAGGATTACAAATTGGCACTTTAAGAGAAGTCATTTATTTTTAAATTACATTTTACGGAAACTCAAGAAATAATAATAAACGCAGGGAAAAGTTCTATTGCTCTTCTCTGCGTTTGTGTACAAAAGTACGGTTTTCTCATACTGGACCATCGGTTTTGCTTTAGCTGTTTTCATCAGACTTTCTATATTTCAGTGGTGAAACTGTATAGGCTTTTTTGAAACTTCTGATAAAATAGCTTACATTCTGATACCCACTCTGCAAGGCTACCTCCGTAACCGGCATATCGGTATCCTGTAACAGCTGTTTTGCATGCTCCAACCGTAAATATGTAATATATTGCGACAGTGTAATATAAAAATGTTCCTTGAAATACCGTGATATATATTTTTCTGAAAGATGAAACTGTTCTCCAAATTCCTTTAGGGATATCTTCCCTGTAAAGTTCTGCTGTATATATGAAACCATCTCTTTTTCCACAATATTTCTGCCATTTGTATCATTTTCTATTACAAGTCCCTTTTCCCACATTTCAAGAATAAATTGTAAAAGAATTACCTTTGTCTTTATCTGTGCAGCTATTTTTGACTCACTTTCATCCGTTTTTGCCATATATATATCAATCAGCTGCTCACACAGTTCTTTTGCCGTATCTTTTACTCTTGGACATATCATCAGATGACCGCTGTTTAACGGTTCAAGCAATTTATCGTCTAACATGTCATCTGTGAAAAAAGATATATATTTTAACGGAAATAGAAAAGTAAAATAATCCACAGTGCCGGTTTGTGAGCCCATGAGATGCAGACTTCCCGGCGATACCACAAATGCGTCCCCGGCTTTTCCAATATAACTCTCCCCCGATATACTTACCGTCAGAAAGCCACTTTTTACATATATAATTTCAAGTTCATCATGCCAATGTACGGGTATCTGAAATGACCGACCTTTATTCTTTATGTGATAAGTACTAAATGGGTCGTCCTTTGTACCATGTGGTTTATTTTCCTTTAATTCAAAATACATAGCCGCTCCTACAATTCTACAAGACTCTTACTTTTCCATTTTCCGCTTTTCCATCTAAGCACCATCCCAACAGCTCTTGCACACTCATCACCTGCCATTGCAATATATGCGCCTACTGCCTGAAGTCCCATATGTATTCCAAGAAAATACGTTCCGACAACCGCAAACAGATACATAAATATCGCACCCATTATAACCGGAAAAATTGCATCTCCACTCGTTTTTAATGCCTGACCATACACAAGATTTGTCACCCTTCCAAATTCAAGGAATATATCTACTATCAGTAACTTTACTACAAGATTAATCATCTGTGTATCATCCGTAAATATATGCACGATAAAATGTCCGGATAATGCAAACGCCACAGAAAAGCACGTCGCTGTTATGAGACCATATAGCACCGCTTTTCGTGTACCCCTGTCACATTCTTCAAACTCTTTTGCTCCAATTCTCCAGCCAGTCATAATAGCGTTAGCCTGCGCAAGCGCAGCGCCTACACAATACGAGAAATTTGCAATCTGCATCGCATACGAACGTGCTGTAACATTCATTCCGTCCGCATCCATCTGGTTCATAAAACGTACCACAAATGTCATTGCTACATTATAAAGTGCTGTTTCGAATGCAGACGGAAAACCTATTTTAACAATCTGTGCAAGTATTTTTCGTGGCTGTGCACGCTCAGGACTTTGCTTTGCTTTTATAAGTACAGCTCCCATCGCTGCTACAATAATAAGATTCACAACCTTTGAAATAACTGTTGCAACAGCAACTCCCATTACTCCCCAGTGAAACACAAACAGAAATACTGAATTGAGTATAATATTAATGACATTACCAACAACCGTCCCTATTAAGGAATGTTCTGTATATCCAAACACTCTTAAATAACTGGAAAAAATAGGAATCAGTGCATTTAAAAAACTTGCACCTCCAACAATTTTAAGGTATGTTTCAGCAGGTTCAAGCAAAGCCGGGGCAATACTTACTATTTTGAGTATTCTACCAGAAAAAATGGCAAGAATACCAGATATCAGGATACCTGTCAATGCATTAAATATAAGTCCAAGCTGTCTGGCCTGATATGCAATTCCAGGTCTTCCCGCTCCGATATTTTGTGACATAACCGCTACCATACCAGATGATATTACCCCGAACATAATGATAAAAACACCGATATATGTATTTGCTGTTCCGACAGCCCCCACAGCCTGGTCACTTACAGATGATAACATAAGTGTATCGACCATACCTGAAAGCATATAAAATAAAGTTTCTAAGCATATTGGCACGGACAGTTGTGCCAATGTTTTTCTTTCACCTTCCATGTTTTCCTCCCTAAATACTAATATAACATATATTATCAATAATATGATATATTTCCACATATTTCTTGTATAATATCATGCAAAAATTGCACTATTTCTACTTCTATTTACGAATGGAGAAAAACACAGTTCTAATTTGCTGTATTTTCTTTCATTTTCCATATGCTGCACCGTGCCAGTGTTTTACTTCTGCAGCAATGTTGAAAACCTGACGGCTTTTTGTTGTTTATATTTATCACAAGATACCATTAAACTTTGTGATTGTATCACTCTGTTATGAAGTGACTTTTGTCAAGAGTTAATTTCAAGAAAATATTTCTTAACTCCAGTCACATTTGTTTTCCTGACAGCATTGGAAAAGAGCCCTAGTTTAACAGTCCCCGGCAGTTGGCCACTCTGTTATACGTGGATTGGTTACCTACAGGCTAATGGTCCGCCGTTGGGTTCTACGATCTAAAAGCGTGGATCACAGTGTTTCATGTGCACACATAGAGTGGACGCAGATAACCCAGACCTTACAGTGACCACAGCTCTTTTCTAATACTGTCAGATTGTTACATTGTGGCAGAAAAAGCTGCACATTGCTTCTTTTTCTGCTTGACTGCCCTTTTATCATAGACAGCTGATTGTCAAGGGCTTAGCCGCCACAGCGGTGCCTGCACCCTTGACTGGCAGATGACTATGATACATCTCTACGCTGCTTTCATTTCGATATTATCTGTCATCATGCCCCATACAAAACATGCCAGTTCTCTTGCTATTGCAGCCACTGCCACATTTCTTTTCTTTCCATGTCGTATGAATTTATAGTATCTGCTCCGCAATCTCGTATTCGCCTTATCAGCATACGCAATTACCTCTGCTGTATTACCATTCTGCCTTGCTCTTAATTCTTTTGATTTGTGCCCCACAGCACCCTTGCAGATTCCGCCAGATGCCTCTATCAGAAGCTATCCCAAATGACTGTTTCCTGCTTTGGTTATTCCAAGGCGGTGTATGCTGTCTGAGCTTGAGTTTTCTCCAGGAGCAAGTCCAAGATACGATGCATACTGGTTCCCTTTTGCAAATCTTTCAAAATCTCCGTTTTCAACAATCAATGACAATGCTGTATGCGTCTTGATTCCAAGAAAACATTTCAGTTTTTTGACTTTGTCGTAATACTTTGTCTGCTCCGCGATTTCCTCGATCCGCTTATCATATCTCTCAATCTTGGCTTCCTGTTCTTCGTATGATGCCATGTATTCGTCAAGTGTTTCTCGATATAGTTCATTTGTGATTTCTAGTTTCTTCAGCCAATTCAGATGTGCCAGAGTCCATTTTGTCCCATCATAGCAAAATCCATGTCTGATGCAGAATGCGTTGATCTGCTGCTTGATTTTCTTTAAGGCAAGTTTATGATCATTTCTCATGCGAAGATATTCTTTTACCGAATCATCAGCCTCAGTCGGAATATAAACAGCATGATAACCACCGTATGACAAACACTGGGCAATCATATATGCATCACGCATATCTGTCTTAATTCTCACACCTTGCGGTGTAAGCATAGTAGTTGGTGCAAGTATCACACATTTGACTCCCGCGGCTGTCAGTTGATTATAGAGCGAGTAGCCCAGACATCCTGCCTCGTATCCACACTGGATATCGTATTCATCGTTTAATCCAAGTTTCATTCTCAAATTTTCAATAAACATCAAAATATTTTTATGATATTGACACCAAAATCCTGCATTCTTTGCAAGGAAGATAATACATCAGCTGCGTTACGACCGAAGCGGGATAATTTGAACACAAGGACGAAATCGACATTATCTTTACCGATTTCAATGTCAGCAAGCATCTGTTGAAACTAAGGTCTGCCTTCCACACTTTTTCCGGACTTGCCCTCGTCGGAATATTCTCCGGCAATTATCATGTCTTGATAGTCGGCATATTTATGTAATTTATCTTTTTGTGCATCTAAACTGTAACCATCTACCTGCATGGAGGTGGATACACGGGTGTAGACGTAGCATTTTTGTTGTTTTTTCATAGTTCATTACCTTCTTCCAATTCAATTGGCTTTTTCCTTATTTTTCTGATAACAAATCTCACAGGATTCACAATTACCTTTTTGATACACATATGTATGATTGAATAAATAACAAATATTGGCGGCTTTATAATACAATTCCACAGCCACACTGTAGGCAAATCTTCATCTATCTTTGCTGCAAAAATCAAAATTTTAAATACCATTTTTCTATATTTAAATTGATAATACTTCTTTCTATACTCTGGTTTTGTAATATCATTTAAGATAAAAAACATTATATCGGGAACGTCAACATATTGTGTAGCTGTATTCAGACCAATCTCTTTTCTCATGATTTGATACATTTCTCCCCATAAAAATATCAACATATCCTTATCATAATACTTAACCTTCTGCCAATTTTCATTAACAGCAAGCTCCCTGTATAAACAATAAGTTTTATATAATTTTTTCGAACCAAAAATAGCCAATGAAGAACCAACATTGTAAAATTCTTTTTGGCTCATAGACTTTGCAATATCTTTCTTGTCTTTTACACCACTAAAAAGTTTTTCGAATAGACCAATCAATTTCATATACTCTGATTTTTTTGTTTCATATATTTTCAATCCATTTTCTTTTTTCTTGCTAAGAAAAAAGAGCAGTAAAGTAGCAGCAACTGATAACAAAGCCGCATTGTCTGCCATCCATTGCACAATATCTTTCGCACCTTCTATATATTCATCCAACACTCTACACCTCCTATCTTTCTATCCCAACACAATTATATATTTGTTCCAACTTTATTTCAAGAAAAAATCGACAGTGCAGATGTCTGCCAATTTTATAACCTATAATCTAATAATTAATGCAGACAATACACCTGAGATACACAAAAAACTTAATACTAGCAAAAGCAATCCAAATGATATATAAAACTTTACACTCTTGCATAATCCCATTGTTTTTATGTAAAACCACTCCCACATCTTACCAAAACGATTTTTTAACACTAAATTAATCATAGATAAAACATGTATCATTCCTACTAAAGTAAATATCATAAAAACTATTAAAATGATTACTCCCATTGCTTGATATAACAAAAAACCAAATACTTCTACATCAAACAAAGCGGTAAATATTCCTTCCTCTTGCATTTTATTAAGCATTGCTTCTTTATCAAAATCCGGACCCATAATTGGCATTTTTATGAAACTTACCAAAATGGGGATACATATTGTCGCCAAAATATTAAACAGCAATATATATTTAATGGATTTATCAATCCTATATCTTCTTGTTATTATGTATTCAGCCACCAGAAAAGCCACTTCTAAAAAAACAAACAATACTAAAACAACTGCACAAATTATTTTTTCGTATTTCAAAAACCAATAAATCAAAAATAAAGCTACCAATAGAAAGACCACAACTATCTCAGTTCCATATGAACTTTCACTTTTGTATGTACCCTTAGAATTTACACATTGATTTCCCGAATTATTAATTATGTATTGTTTTTGTTCAATATGGATTTGCGAAAAAACAAGTTGTTTATCAACTTGAATGTCAGTTGTTTTCTTTTCATCTTTTAACAATTTAGGAATCAGAACTCCAAATAGTGCTCCTAAAATTGCAGAGACAACAGCAAGCACTAAATCATATCCTATTTTTTCTATCATAATCTCCACCTTTCGCTTTTGTATGTTTCTATTCTTTATCTATGACAACTTAATTCAATGTACCTATTTCTTCTACTTTTACATAGCTTAATATTGCTGGAGCAGCATTCCAGCTTCCGGAATATTTCATCTCTCTGTCATATACGCATTTTCCAACAACACTCTTTAATTCTTCAAGACTACTCACCCCAAACAATACCATCATTTTCTGACAATACTGTCTAGATTTCATTTTCATCCATTCTATCGGAGCGTTTTTAGCATATACATAACATGTAGGAAACCAGTATGATTCACGCCAACTATTTTCATCTTCAGCAAGTTCATATGCATTACATACTTGATACAAAAACAAATCCGCTTCAGCTATAGCTTCACTTGTAAAAATTGGCAATTTTTCTCTTTGGTTACATATTGTATCTCCCATAAGTGTAAATTTATTTTTCATATCTGTGCTTGGTTTATATCGTTCTTCAACTACACGACTATGATGTCTAAATGCAGTATAATTGTTCTGCTTAATAGCCCCTCCAAATATGCTAGTCTCCAAAAAATATGTGTGTGTTAACATTGTATTTATAGCTGAGTAATCTTTTGTATGACGCATAAAAACTATCACACAAATAAATAACTCCCACATAAGATTTCTAAACACATCCAAGTCATCATCCGAAGCAGAACCCGCTTTAGGTTCAAATGTTTTAATACAAGTTAATTGGTTATACATCGTTTCAAAATAGTCTGCTAATACTTCTGCATAGTTGCACTCTGTTTCAGAAATAACTTCTACGAAATCTAAAAATATATCCCTTATAATCTTTGTATTCAGAAACAATTCATATTGTCGTTCTGAATTCGCCCCTTTTTCATAATATAACTTCAAGGTAGCAATATACTCTGTTTGAAACCTAGATATACAACTTCTGCGCTTAGCATCAGTATTACTTCCACGAATTTGACGTATCAAATCCTTTATCAGAAAAAAATCTGTCTTTGCATCATCTATCCACTCAGGTCTTTTACCTAATTTAGGTTTAACAAACTGTGGCTTCTCATAAATATTTCTAAGAAGTTTTTCATATTCAACCTCATATGTTTCTTGGTTCGATAAATCAATGTATATTCTTGTTTTGATATATGTAGGGGCATAAGGTTGTCCTTCCTCATCTCTTTCAGCAATAATTGGAATAAACTTTTCCTGCTTCGTATTTCCATATATCTCACTAGAAATAATAACAGTTTCATCTCCTACCCCACCAGTACGCTCATTAGCTTTTTGAGCATATGCTTTATCACAGATAATAAGAACCTTAGTAATTTCAGAATCATTTACACATCTTTCCATAAACGCATATTTATCCTGTCCTTCTTTTAAATCCCATTTATCCAAAACAACATCTACTCCATGTGACACTAATCTTTGTGCTAATTCAAGTACTAAATCACTACTTCCCCAAGCATATGAAATAAATATTTTAGGAATCCCATCTTCTTGTAACATATGTGCACCTCCGAACCATTACTCAATTTGTTTATTAAAATACTATCTTACTTTTCCCTTAATCTCTTCCACCAATTCATGCACCGTGGTACACGGACACATCTCTGATGGCTTTGTTTTACCTTCTCGTTTACACTGCTCCAATTTTTGCTGTGCTATCTGAATTGCTTTTTTCTCATCACCAGCTTTGCAGAGTTTTCCATACATCTGCTCATCAGCCTTGGAATACTTCTGTCCGGTCTTGGTTTTATATACTCGTCCAAATTCCGAACAACAAGTCCATGAGTCTTGGATTGCCGGCATGGAACCAAAGTAAGCATACATCCATATCTCAAAACACGGATTTGACCAGCCCACTTGTATTCCTTTATCCTCTGCCTCTTTTATAATCTCATCAAATCCTTGCACTTGGTCTCTATCAAACACAATCCAAGGAATACGATATTGCGCATCGTAAGCAGTGAGTTCCAGACATTTATCAATCATGGCACGAGTCTTTGTCTCTACCACCTTTATTACAAGCTTGTTTCTCACATCTTCCGGCAATGTCTGATGAAGTCCAGTGAAAAAACAACGCTCTGTAGCTTCTGTATCCGTAACAATCAAGTAGTAGCCTAATTCTGGCGCCTTAAATTGTTTTCTCTGCTCTCGTGTTTTTCTATTACCCGTTCTGTCCTTTTTCGCCATACTTATTCCTCCTTAAATATATCAATGCTCTTTAAGGTAGGAATCGCCCCATACTTTCCAATCAGGTAATTCTTCTCATAGCTTTCATCCTTGCGGATACGGGAGCCATCTTCATCCACAAAATCAGCCAATGAATAAAGTGTAGAAACTCCTCGATCATCCTTTTCTACAAACCAGATTTCATCACGACGCAACAACTGATTAGACAACTGCCATGTATCATGAGTTGTAAATACAAGCTGAGCATGATTTGTATTGATTTCCGGATTCAAAAATGTTAGTAGGAAATTCCTTACGAGCAACGGATGCAGACGAGCATTTAATTCATCAATGAAGAATACACTTCCCTTCTCTAATACTTCCTGCAATTCCGGATATAATGCAAACATCTTTAAAGTTCCAGCAGACTCCATTCCCAAAGGAATTTCAGCCATTTCATCAGAATCAATCTTCTTATGGAGTGCGTTAATCTTGTATCTTTCTTCCTTAGATTCTCCCTCCTGTGGAACCTTTTCAATTCTGAAATCTTTGATATGCTCATCAAAAGATGCAAAATATTCCACCACCTTCTGCTGAACATTCTTATCTTCCACAAATCCCTTAGGCAATCTGCGTGACATAAAGAAATTAGTAAAAGGATCACCAAAATCAGCAAACTCATTTGCAATGAACCAATCCCTAATCGCCTTACACTTATTAACCTTCAACTTCGCTCCCAAAGAGACAATAAGTACCTGCTTTTCCAGTGCTACCTGAATATTATCCCTGCTACTCTTAGGAAATCCTGATAAATCAAGCTCCTCGTCCGTAGTTCCACGATAAAATACTGTACTGTACTTTCTGGCAGTCTTCGCCTTGGAATTAAGCCACTCTTCCGTTACACCTTCCTTATTGATACAGAAACCATAGTTATATGTTCTCTCCGACTTATCTCCTGGTAATGTGAAATAAATCTCAAAGCTGGATTCTGCATCAGCAGATGTGGAATCAAACAAGAACGGAGTCGGTCTGAACTCTTCAAACTTTTCTTCCTCATCTCCGTACTTAAAAGAATCTGCAACATAATCAGACATATATTCAAAAGCATTGTATATGTTAGACTTTCCGCTTGCATTTGCACCATAGATGGCAGCAACCGGCAAAATCTTCTCACTGCCAACAGTCACCACTCTGTCTGAAAACTCAGTCATCTTCGCCGCAGACAAATCCAAAGTAGCCTCTTCTCTGAAAGATTTAAAATTTTTAAAATTAAATTGTATTAACATGATTGCTACCTCGCCTTCTTTTCTATTTTCTATTATATACAGTTTTTCTTAAAATTCAACACGCAAATGAGGTTTTTTCTCATTTTGTTGTGTATTTGTGCCTTGATATTAAAAAATCACCTAACCTGCACCTTGTACAAATTAAGTGATTATACATTATTTGATATCATATTATTATTTTAAATCTTAAATTTCGTTATTAACTTGAACGCTCTTTCTATGTATCACATTCCACTCTCGCAGGATGCCGATGTTTCTTATGCTGCCCTTAAATACTGCTTCATAAATCGTCTTGCATAAGCTTCGCACCGTAGTCGTTTTCCTTCTGCATCAAATTCCCAAGTCTCCGGATCAAACTGGATTGCTGTAGCTATGTCTCGCATAACCTGTACTCCGTACTTCTCCATCATCTCAGCCAGGAATGTGCAGTAGCGTTCAAATTCCTTATTCAAAGCTTTCCTCCTTCCCTTCACATACCGCAATACCACCATCTGTATCAAATACATCCGCACTGGGTGGTATGTTATTCCTATCCCTAATATACATCTTCACGGATAAAATAACAAGGTTTCAAAAGAGAAAAAACTTCCGCTGTTAATTATCAAATTTTCATTCGTTTATCGATACACTACCTCAGTCAATGTCAGAAATCTTGACACACTCACCTTTTCCCAAATATCTTACTTAAAACAGCATATTTTTTGATGTTGTAAAAAAATCTCTAGGTGGCTTTTGCTAGATACGCATTTTGGATATCCATCTCAAAATGCATCTAGTTAGGGAAGAAATCCCCTAACCCCCCCCTGATATTTATATAGGTGCGTCACTTTTTGACTCACATATGAAATAACTTTACTAATTTGAATTGACTATTCCTTTAGCATAAGCATTTAATACTTTTAAATGATCTTCCGGTTTTTGTAGCATCTCAAAATCAGCACTAAATTCAGCTCCTCTCACATCTCTATTAAAGAAGTGAAAGCCCCATATATGATAATTATTATCATCAACAAATGTTTTTATTGGAATTGCATTTTCTTTCAATTGCAGAAGAAAATCTTCCTTCCAACCATCTGATTCCAACAGATGTGTGCCCTTTGGCTCAATGAACACTTGCATTTGTTCAAATCCGTCTGCATTATCCTTCTGTAAAAACAACACATAATCAGGCTCAAATCTTTCACCACCATCAAATGAATAGATGTGCATCTGTCTTTCATTACGCACTAAATAAACTTTACTATAAATAGATTTCAATTCATCTACATGATCACGAAAATAAGATACAAATGCTTTTTCTTCAGATGTTCCATAATTATCTGTAAATGCAAACCAATCTTCTCCTTTTAAGTCGATACGCATTGTATCCGGCACGGTATCATCATTTTGAGACACTCCAATTCCACCATCCACAATATTAGTATAATTTACAGCTTTATCCCGGAAAACATCATGTATATTAACTGCACGGAAATCCTTAGTACCCTCGTATTCTTCCTCAATTGTAGAAATAGATGCCGCTATCTTTGTGAGTACACTTGTAACAACCGTTGATAGAATAGTCACCAATGGCACATCATATTTGCTACGAATATCAATTTTTATATTTCCTAGATAGCTACCACTTGTTATAAATTCTCTTGTCGACTTTAAATTTGGAAATCTACTTTTTAAAGTATTAAATTTATACACCGGAATTTTCGCAAGCGCCTTATTTACAATAGCATAATTTATATTTGCAATTTTTCCAATTGTAGTGGTATATAACTTTGTTTTTGTCTTACCATCAACCGCAACACTCTGTTCATTATCAAGAATAATATCCTCACCAGATTGCCCTGTTGCTAACGTCACAGAATAGATTTTATCCCTTATCGACGGAAGTAATTCTTTAACTTCAGAACGACTCTTAACTACTCGATCATTCAAAAATATTAAACCTGTTTTATAAAGATCATCCTGTTTAAAATCATCCTTCAAAATATAATGCTTTGTAATTGTTTTATCTGGTTCAATACCTATTTCACGTAGTGCATTATGTAGTTCACCTATATATCTACTATCATTTTGACAATGGTAATACAACTCCTCACAAATACGAAGCTCATTTTCCACATCATTATCATATTTGCGTTGAAACTTTGTCTGTTCATCATTTATTTTAAACGGACAATATCTAGCACCACGCCCTATAAGTTGCGCTTCTGACACAGTTGCAGAAGATATTGATTTACCACCTGACTGTCTTGTTTCATACAAACGCACTATATCAAAAAGATTTAATACATCCCAACCTTCATCCAGTTTCTTTACTTCAAAAATTGCTCTATATGGATTTGAAGCATCTTCCAAAGAATTGAGCAAAATTTGTTTCATATCCGCTTCTTTATCATCATTAACGGATACACAATGTTCTTCTGAAAAATCCTCGCGAAGTTCCTGTGCAAGCATATCAAAAGTAATTCCCGAAGCTGAAAAATAATCATATGCTTGGTGCATTGTTGGATTATCAATTAATGCAGAAATTCTCTCTATTGTAGAACCATTAAGCTTTTTCACAGCCTCTATAAAAGCTGCCATAAACGCTTTGCTGTCTGCAATTTTGGCAGACTTAAATAACACAACTGGTTTGATGGATAAATGATTGTCCTGAAAAACTTTTAATCTATACTGGCTCAACACCAAAGCCTGAATAGCCCTGTCCATAATATCCATATCCGAACGAAGCGTTTTAATCTCTTTTGAATAAAGATCCGCACGGAATTTATGTAATGGGTAATCAAATATAATTTTATTTTCGTACTCTGCACGAATCTGAGGATTAGCAAGATCACAAGTAGCAGTAAACTCTAACAGAACATTCTCGTTATTTCTGCCAAAAATACTCTTAACTGTCTGTTCCCAAGAATGATAGTTTTCTTTTTCTTCTTGACTAGGTCTCTTTGTTGTTACATTTAAATGATGAGCTTCATCAGAAATAAGCACAGTTTTGACATCATCAAAATCATCAAAAGAGATGCCATTTTCTTTAGTAAACCACATATCCGTATGCAAACCTTGAGTTGTAGAAAAACAAATATTAATAGCATCTGGATCTGTTGATTGAAAATTATTAACTTTCTTTATCGGTATACGTTCTCCCTCTAACACAATCTCATCTGCAAATAAATATTTACTTGATGCAGCATTTAGGAAATTGTCTTCTGTCTTCTTTACTATAGTTGACAAGTTTACAAAGAACAGAAAATTTCTGTAGCCTTTTTTATATAGGTAAAGCATAAGTCCAGCCATAATCAAAGTCTTTCCACTTCCTGTTGCCATATGAAATAGCACCTGCGTTGGACGTGGACATTTAGGGCTTTCAAAATGTGTAATAAAATTCTCGAATGCTGCAATCTGATATGGACGCAATTCAAAAGCTGGATTTAAGTTGTTCGGAATGTATGATGGCATCTCAGAAATATATCCATATTCACGTAAATCATCCATTTTTGTATACAGAAATGCCATAGATCACACCTCCCCATAGAAGCTTCTTGTAAATGCCTTATCATCTTCGCTGATACCGTATTCTTCATCGTCTATATCACAGTAATTTACATACAACAAATTTTTATCAAGTAATTCCATAAGGAAACGCTTCTGGTCATCAATAGATAAAGAATAAAAATCATCTACATTTGCATCAATGTCTTTCGGATTTACCTTACTGCTAATAAATCCTGTTGCTATGATACGATCATATATATCTTTAATTTCATCAATAGTTGTAGCAGTTTGAATTTCATCCACGAAATTTTGATTAGCTTTTGCGAGCTCACAATATATAAAAGAACCTCCACCTTGCCAATCTACATCTGCAGATATTCCTCCATTCTCTCCATCAATAACCTTTTTAATTCGTTCAACCGCTAAGCGTTCTATATAATCCATCTGATCTACACCAATATAGCGACGGTTCATTTTATGAGCAACAGCACAGGTCGTACCAGAACCCAAAAAGAAATCCATTACTAAATCTCCTTCTTCTGTAGAAACCTCCAAAATATTTTTAATAAGATTCTCAGGCTTAGCATAATCAAATTCATCTCGTCCGAATAGGTCATCTATCTGTGAGTTGCCATCCATATTTTTACAATCACAAAGAAGTTCCTTAAGAAAATCTTGAATTAAAACGTCTGAAATTACAGCACTCAATTTTCCACTATTATCATCAGATTTGAATTTCCTTGCATATGGTTTAGATATATTTAAAAATTCATAATCATCTGGAAATACAATTGCTCCTAGATTATAGTAATATTCAAAAGTATCTTTTGTAACTGCCCAGGTTCTTTTCTCGCTTGCCGGATATTCTTTTCCTGTTTTAGGATCAATCATCGTAAAATAGGAATTGGGGCGCTTACTTGCAGGTTGTTGTGAAGTTAAATCTGCAAGTCTCCATGGATTTCCTGGATAATCAGGTGTTTCATAATATTTTCTTTCTACTTTTCTGCCAACAATCTTTTCATTATCTGATACATTAGTATATACAAGAATCCAATCAAAATCCTGAGAAAAATTAAATGGTACATCAGACTTCCCGCTCCTTGTTCTACGAGGAACAGTCCCAACAAAATGATCCGCACCAAAAATATCATCTGCCATCACTTTAAGATAATGCATACCATCCTCGTTAATACTAATCCAAATAGTTCCACCTGGTTTCATAATTTTTTTAGCTATTGAAAGTCTATCTTTCATAAATACTAACCAACTTGACAAATGAAAATTTGAATTATATTTGAATGTATCTGTTGCTTTATTTTCCCTAAAGAAATATGGCGGATCTATATAAATGCATTTAACTTGACCTGCATACTTTTTCAATAGAGAAGAAAGCGCCATCAAATTATTGCCTTTAATAATCATATTATCATTAGGAGAAAAAGTGTTAACCGTTTCAACACCAGTTAATGAATATTTTTTTGCATTTATCAGCACTTTCGGATAGAATAATCTATCGACTTCATCAGGTGCCAAAGTTTCATTATAGAAAATTTCGCTACGTTTTTGCTCATCCTTTGTTTGCCCACCTTCAAGTACACAATCCTTGTACGGGAAAACTAATTCAACAGTACCTTTGGAAGAAATTATATCTCCATTATCATCAGCAAGTCCAATTTTATTCTTAAATCGTGTATAACTATCCGGCAAAAACTCTTTGTTATTCACAACCCATCCAAACTCCACTTTATCAAAAACAGATATACCATCTACATCCTTAAAAAAATGTTCCTTTGTTACCTCATTAGACAATAACAGACGAATAAGCTGAGCATCCATCTGCATAGTTGCCTCGTATACAGCATTTCTCAAGAGAATTCCTTCTTCAGAAAAAAATCTATTATCCTGTTTAAGTACATCCAATACTGCTTCATAAAACTTAGTCATATTGTCCGCTCCTTCACTTGTACTTATTATGATTGGCTTCAAATTTCATCCCAATAAACAATTCGATTAGGAAATATCTATATCAATTCAACTCATTCCAAACATCCACATAATCCTGCAATCCACCCGGACGCATAGCAAAGCTTACATAACTTGTAGGCTCCTCTCTTGCAAGTCTGGCAAGGATTCCTGCATCCTCCGGGTCATCAAACACAACCTGCGTTTCTGTCTTATCACAGTCAATCACAAGCTCCTTGCCATCCATATCTGTCATAACAACTGCGTTCTTGCTGCTATCATACTGATACACCGTATAGTTTAATACCATGTGCTCACCTCTCTAAATCATCCCAAAATGCTTCAGTGCATCCTTTATCGCCATTTCCTTCTCCACCGGACATTGCGGCTGTCTGCTATCCTCCGATTTAGGCAGATTATAATTCACCCCAACCTCTATACCACATTTTCTTTTTTCTTGTGAAATATACAGATTAGAAACCTTTAATCCGTACTTCTCCAGCACATATTCCTGTATTTCTTTATAAGTCGCCTTACTGTCCGCACTAGTTAAATCTAACTCATCCAGTTCTATCTCAACCTCAATCCTGTCATCTGGCTTTTGTTGGGACAAAAGAACTACCGTCTCTACATGTCCAGTATTTGGAAACATATCCACACAGCACCCTTTCTTAACCTCATACCCACTCTCCTGCAACACAACCAGATCCCTTGCTAGACTTGTAGGCTTGCATGAAATATACACCATTGACTCCACACCATAGTCAATTATCTTCTTAAGTGCCTTAGGATTGATACCATCTCTTGGTGGGTCGAGGACGATAAAGTCTGGCTTGTCCTTTATGTTATCGAGGGCATTAAGCACATCATCTGCGATGAATTCGCAGTTATCAAGTCCATTTATGCCGGCATTAATCTTAGCCGCTTCTACGGCTTCTGGAATTATCTCAACACCAATGACTTTCTTTGCAACCGGGGCTAACATCTGTGCAATTGTTCCTGTTCCACTGTACAGATCGAATATGACCTTGTCTTTTGTTGTTCCGACATAATCTCTTGCCTTTGAGTACAGTACTTCTGCACCAAGTGAGTTAGTCTGGAAGAATGAAAATGTTGTAATCTTGAATTTAAGTCCAAGAAGCTCTTCTTCAATATAATCCCTTCCGAATACTATCTCTGTCTTTTGGTTGATTACCGCATCGGCAACACTGTCATTGTAGGTGTGCAGGAAGCCGGTTATCTCTCCGTCAAGTGACAGTGCTTTTAATCTGTCTGCAAGTTCGTCCATAGGGATATCATTAATTGTAGTTGTCACAATATCCACAAGGATTTGTCCTGTCTTTACAGCTTTTCTTACAAGCAAATGTCTAAGATACCCCTCGTGCTTCATTTTGTGGTAATAAGTGAGATTTTTCTCTAGTGCATAATCATATACACACTTGAGTATTTTTCTGTAATCATTATCCACAATCTTACAGCCTGTTACTGTTACTATATCATACATACTGTTTCTCTTATGTAAACCGAGGGCTATCGGACCATCTTTTACCTCATCGCCAAATGAGAATTCCATTTTGTTACGGTATTCACTTGATACAGGGCTTCCAATTATTCCCTCCCACTCATATTCTGTATTAATAACAGGAGCAAGAAGCTTCTTCACTGCATTTTCTTTCATCTTTAACTGTTCTTCGTACCTTACAGTCTGATATACGCAGCCACCACATTTACCAAAATGCTCACATCTTTCGTTAGTTTCTGTATCTGCCTGACAGACAACTTCAAGAAGCCTTCCTTCACATTTGCCGTGCTTCTTCTTGTTTACCATAAATTTAACTGTCTGTCCCGGTATTGAATTCTTTACAACAGCCTTTTCCTCTATAGTCTGTCCGTCTTCCTCTGTCTTAACTATTACATTTCCCTTATTAGGAAAATCCACGCTTTCTACATAACCTGTATATATGCCGCCTTTTTTCATCTTTTATCTCCAATCCTTCTATATAATCAATCAGGAAACTAACCAGCCTTCCTCCCACATCACCGAACATCTAAAAAACCACTGGCTGTAAGCCAGCCAGTGGTCTTTGTCTTAATCATTCTTTAATTGGCAGAATAATTAGTTCTCGAATTCATCATCATCATCTTCAAAGTCTTCATCAAAGTCGTCATCATCGAAATCATCATCAAAATCATCAAGATAATCTGGTGTGAAGTATCTATAGATTGCATATACGATAGCTGCTAATGCTGCAACCGCTCCAATAACTGCTAATACTATGATAATTACATTACTTTTCTTCTTGCTCTCTTCTACATCTTTCTTGTGAAGAAGTTCATTGAGCTTGCTTGCCGCAATAAGCTCTTCAATCTTATCCTTATTCATAACAACCGCTCCTTTCAAAACACTTTTAAAGTAAATATATTGTATCACAACATATTTTATTTGTCACCATATTTAGGCTTTTTTAAGCTTTGCAAAGCCTGCAAGCATTTTCTTTAAACCATACTCATCAAATGTTACAGTTACCATATAATCTCTTGTGCCATTATCAATTGAAATTACTTTTCCCTTTCCAAATTTGGCATGAACCACGGTATCGCCAACACCATATCCAAGTCCAGATGTTCCTCCAGCACTGCCAGCAAAGGCAGTCGAACCCGCCGCGCCATATGAAGTACCTGCATAACTTCCGCCTGATACAGATTTTCCACCAGCTGTCAATTTACTGCCAATTCCACTGCCTCCAACTCCATCAGCCTTCGATGACTTCTTTAAATCAAATATATCCATAGGAAATTCTTTACCAAAACCAACCTTAGTATTCGCCTTTCTCACAGAAGACCTGTAACCTGTTGAGGCTGAGCCGCCGATTGATACACGTTTTGGTTCTTTATAATTCACATTGCCTGAACCGTATCTGTTAAGAGCGGCTTTGGCATTGGCTCTGATATTATACGAAGGTGTTTCCTCTGAGTCATCTTTTCCTCCATATGCAATCTTACCTTTATTATATCCTGAACTATTATTTTCTATGTGCATATATTCTTCGGGAATTTCTTTAATAAAGCGTGATACTTTATTCATCTGTGTTTCACCGCGTACCATACGCATCTTCGCACTGCTTAAGTTAAGTATCTTCTCTGCTCTTGTTATTCCTACATAGCAAAGTCGTCTTTCTTCCTCTATCTCTGCAGGGTCATCTGACACTATTGTCATATAACTTGGAAAAAGACCATCTTCCATTCCTGTCATATACACAATAGGGAATTCAAGACCCTTAGCACTATGTAATGTCATAAGCATTACCTGCTTATCTGACTCATTAAGATTATCAATATCTGCTATGAGTGCAACTTCTTCAAGGAAACCGCTTAATGTAGGAGTTTCTTCCTTCTGTCGGCAGCTCTCCTCATAGCTTACTATTTTGTTAATCAATTCATCTATATTTTCCTGTCTTGCTTCTATTTCTTCTGCTGTTTCGCTCTCTGCAAGACATTCTATATATCTTGTGTCACTTATAACGGTTTCGGCAAGTTCTTTTATGCTCATAAATTCCTGCTTCGCCTTAAGTGAACCTATAAGTGTAACAAATGGCTCTAGCTTTCCAACACCTCGTTTTATCGTATCAATATGCTCAGCATCGCACAGAGCCTGCCAGAATGTTGTGTCATTCTGATCTGCATATTCCTGAACACGTTCAATGGTTGTCGCACCAATTCCACGCTTTGGAACATTGATAATACGCTTTACTGCCTGTCCGTCCATACCATTGTCTATAGTCTTTAAATATGCAAGTATATCTTTTATTTCCTTACGCTGATAAAAGCTTATTCCACCATATATACGATATGGTATATTCTTTAACATAAGCTTTTCTTCCAATGTTCTTGACTGTGCATTAGTCCTGTATAATATGGCAATATCGTTGTAATTCCAGCCGTCCCTTACCATAGAACTTATACTGTCAACAACGCCCTGTGCCTCATCATATCCATTTTCATAAAGTGTATAATTAACCTTTTCACCCTCGCCATTCTCTGTCCACAGACTCTTTGCTTTTCTTCCTATATTATTGCTTATGACCGCATTGGCTGCATTAAGAATTGTCTGTGTTGAACGATAATTCTGCTCAAGCTTTATTACTTTAGTTCCTGCAAATGTATTCTCAAAATTCAATATATTGGTAATATTGGCACCCCTGAACTTGTATATTGACTGATCATCATCCCCAACCACGCAGAGATTGCCATATTTGGCGGCAAGCATTGATATAAGCTTAAACTGCGATGTATTAGTATCCTGATACTCATCAACCATAATATACTTAAATCGTTCCTGATAATAATTAAGTACTTCAGCATCATTTTCCAATAATTCTACAGTCTTGTATATTAAATCATCAAAATCAAGTGCATTATTAAGCTTTAATGTCTTCTGATACTCCCTGTATACATTGGCAATTCTCTTGCCATTGTAGTCGCCACCAGCCTCAAGCTCCATCTGGTCCGGGCTCATAAGCTCATCTTTGGCGTGCGATATCGCATTCATAATTGTCTTTTCCTTGAGCATCTTCGTATCTATATTGAACTTCTTACATATATCCTTTATAACACTCTTAACGTCATCTGTATCATATATTGTAAATGTATTGGAATAACCAATTCTATCTATATAACGCCTGAGAATCCGCACACAGGTGGAGTGGAAAGTACTTACCCACACTTCGCCAGCCTGCTGTCCTACTGTGGCATCAACTCTCTCTCTCATCTCCCTTGCCGCTTTATTAGTAAATGTAATAGCAAGTATATTATATGGCGCCACACCACAATCATCTATAAGATAGGCTATCCTGTTAGTAAGAACTCTTGTCTTTCCAGAACCTGCACCCGCTATAATAAGAAGCGGACCTTCTGTCCTTTTAACTGCTCTTTTCTGGCAGTCATTTAAACCATCTAAATTCATATACTCTCCAATCCAATGTGTGATTATACTCACACTATCTCCACTTTAACTTACAAATGCACTTAATTAAAATCAACAGTGCATCTAAACTTAACCTTCACATACTGTGCATACACAGTATTATAATTCAGTATAACAAATGTTCGATATTTTTAAAAGCAAAAAATCAGAAACCATTGCCTGAATTAGTATATCATTAAATATATTTATCCAGCTATGATTTCTGATTTATAATGTATGTTCAACAAATGTATTCTTATATATCCTACTTCTCTGTTATGACTGCATTATCCATTACTAAATTCTGTGCCTTCTTAACAAGCATAGACTTAACAATAGTTTCTTTGTCATATTTATCTGTAAATGTATCTACCTTTGAATAACCGCTGTCCTTAGCGAACTGCTCAAGGTCATCCTTGTATTCATAATCTGTAATTGCAAGACATTCCTTTTCTGCAATTGCCTGATATACAAGCTGCTGTCCTGCTGATGCCTTAACGAATTCATCAAATGTCATGCCATAAAGGTTCTGGCAATATTCATCATTAGTCTTACCCTGAAGTGTACTGTAAAAGCTTATTGATTCCTCAAGCTTTGATGACTGCTGTGCAAGGAATTCCTCTGGATAACCTGTAACCTTGCATTTGTCAAGGAGCTGGGTAAGTATTGCTTTATTCTTAGCTTCTGTTATCTTAGTTTCTATTGTTCCACTGACATCATTCTTAACATGTGCCTTATATGAATCAACTGTTTCGCAGTTGAACGCACTCTTAACAAAAGCATCTGTAAGCATAGGAACATTAGCCTGCTGTACATAACTCATTGTAAGCTCAAATACAACTCTCTTGCCAGCATAATCAGAATACTTTGAATTCTCTGGAAGTGTGATTGTTATTACCTTAGTCTGTCCTGCAACCATTCCATATAATTCTTCATCTAAGCCAGTTCCCGCAACAGGGAAAGCATCCTTACCAAGTGTCATACTATAATCAGAACCAGTAAAATCATCTATTGAAAGTCCGCCTGATGTACCAGTATAACCAAATGTAACCTTATCGCCTTTCTGTGCTTCCCTGTTAACATCTGTATATGTTGTCTCACTTTCAAGCTGTTCTGCAATCTTATTATCTATAACCTGATTAGTTATGGCTGTTACATCAACCTCAGCCTGAATTCCCTTATAGTCTCCAAGCTCTACATAATCAGTTGGATTGTATCCATAATCCACCTTTATCTTACTGTTACAGGCTGTTGTCATCATAACTGACATAACCATAGCTGCTGTAACAGCATATTTTACAATTTTATTCTTTAATACTTTTTTCATAACCTGTCTCCACATTAAATATTGCCGTAACACCGACTATTAAACTATACCACAATATCATATTTAAAACCAGCATTATGCAAATGTTTCACAATATTATCACAAAAAAGAATGCGCAAAGCACATTCCCGTGCCGGGCACGACCGCTTGCGGCAAACTACATCTTCGTGCGAATGCATATATCAGAGCATAGTGCCTTTTTATGCAATAAGGAATTCCAACAAATTTTCCTATTACATAAAAAAAGGCAAAAAGCCAATCTGATATGCACCCACACATCCATCTGCTTTCTGCCTTTTATATAACTGGTATTAATACCAATATAAATCTTAATTAAGCAAGCTTAGCCTTAGCTACTTCTGCTAACTTAGCAAATCCTTCTGCATCGTTTACAGCCATCTCAGCTAATACCTTTCTGTTAAGGTCGATGTTAGCTAACTTTAAGCCATACATAAACTTGCTGTATGAAAGACCGTTCATTCTTGCTGCAGCATTGATTCTTGCAATCCATAACTGTCTGAACTGTCTCTTCTTCTGCTTTCTACCCTTGTAACTCTCTGTAAGAGCTCTCATTACAGACTGCTTAGCAACTCTGTACTGCTTAGATCTAGCTCCTCTATAACCCTTAGCGAGCTTTAATACTCTGTTATGCTTCTTCTTTGCGTTCATACCGCCTTTAATTCTTGCCATTTCTTAATTTCCTCCTAATAATCAATCACAGACATCCATATCTTATAAATATGGCATAATCTTCTTCATTGTCTTTACATTAGTTGCATCTGTCATAGCTGCATGTCTAAGATTTCTCTTTCTCTTAGTAGTCTTCTTTGTAAGAATATGGCTCTTGTAAGCTTTCATTCTCTTTAATTTACCTGTTCCAGTTACTTTAAAACGCTTTGCAGCTGCTCTTTTTGTCTTTACCTTTGGCATAATAATCCTCCTAATTTAATTCTCATATGGAATAAATAATATTTTAACGTTTTTCAGTTAAAAACATAGTCATGCTCCTGCCTTCTAACTTTGGAGCTTTGTCTACTACTGCAATATCACTTAACTTCTCAGCAAAATCTTCTAATATATGCTTGCTGGAATCGATATGTGCCATCTCACGGCCTCTAAATCTTAAAGATACCTTTACTTTATTGCCTTTCTCGATGAACTTTCTTGCCGAATTACACTTAGTATTCAAATCATTAACATCTATGTTAGGTGACAAACGAACTTCTTTGACTTCTATTGTTCTCTGCTTCTTCTTAGCTTCCTTCTCTTTTCTGACAAGTTCATACTTATACTTGCCATAATCCACAAGCTTACATACAGGTGGCTTTGCAGATGGGGCAACCTTTACTAAATCAACCTCTGCCTCTCTTGCCAGTTTCATAGCATCCTTAGGAGACATAACTCCAAGCTGCTGTCCTTCTTCTCCAATAACACGAACTTCCTTATCACGGATCTGCTCGTTAATCATTAATTCGCTAATAGTAGTGCACCTCCAAAATCAAAAAAAGTGGATAGTCAGACTATCCACTTTTTAATCATAATGCATCTTAATTGCTGTTTATCATGCACATTCTTAAAAATATAAACCCAAGTCGCCCGATTGCGCTAAGGTGAGAGTGGATACTCTGCTTTGTTTAACAACTATTAGAGTGTATCACTAATAATTATAGCTGTCAACTAATATTTTATATAATTATGAAAATAATTGCAGAAATTTTCAATTAAGCTCTGCAATTCCTGACAGCCTTACATATCTGTCCGATATTCTGTACCACGTTGGGAAATCCACAACACCAGTCTGCGGCATATTATTAATTCTCTGAAACTGCCTTACTGCCTCCGCTGTACTCTCTCCATATATCCCGTCAACCGTCAGTGCCGGTATTGCCGTGTAATAATCGCCTATAAGATTAAGCTGTTCCTGCAGCTGCCTTACCTTCTGTCCCGATGAGCCTATATCAAGATCTGCTCCAGGCCACGATGACGGAATACCCTGTATCTGTTCAGCCGTATTAATGTACATATTATCTCCATAATAATATCTTAATATATCTATTGAGGAATATCCCTGATCACCCAGATATTTACTTCCCCATTGTGTCATCCAGTCAGGACAGCTTGATTTCTTTCCATCACAATACTGTGTTAATATCGGCTGTTTTACATTCGGTCTTGACAGATAATTATCAAATATTTCATCCACAACCTGTGAAATGCTTTCAAATATATTACGTCCGTTGACCCATTTGTGGTCAAATGCAGTTGATGAGGTTATCGTAAAGTTGTAATTCTGGTTTCTATACCACTCTGTATACACTCTGTTTAAGGTAAATGACATAATTGCTAAAATATTAGCTTCCAACGTCTGTCTTGGCCAGGTTGAATATATTTCACTGCTCGCTACATTTTTAATATAATCCTTGTACCTTACATAATAATCAAGTGCTGTGGAGTCTGTAGGAACACCATCGTGCACAACTATTGTTTCTGGTATTACAACGCGGCTTAACACAATCTCCCCCGACTGGCGTACCGGCTTAATCTCAGTCTCTGGTATCTTGGCAGGATAGCTGCCATACAGCGTATTAACCGGAATTACAATATTATTCTCTGGAATCTCCCTGTTATCTTCATTCAGATACACATTCTGAATACTTGTTTCCCCTGAGAATACATCAATACCGGATATATTAATCTCCTCGTAGCCATCTGCATTAACATCAATAGTGTATTCCGAAAATGGCTGGTTCTCACCCGGTTCCATACTATACTCCACCGGCGGTGTAGGAAGGTCATCAAGATTAACTGCTCCTTCTGAGTCAGTAGTTATCTCATTGATAATTCTTTCAGGATTTCCTGTATATGCAAGTGAAATCCTTGCATCTGCCAATGGTATACCCTGCTGTTTATCATATACATTAATGCGCATTTTTCCTTTATCTATTGCATCGGCAGGAGTTTCCATTGTATGTACATACACCATAATCTAATTCCTCTTATATTATTCATTATATTTTTGATTATTATATGTATCTTTATGAAATTTTATGAATAAAATAAACTGATATTTCCTTTAGGAGGATTTATGGCTGATTATAGAATCGCCCTTGATGCCGGACACGGTGGAAGCGACCCCGGTGCTGTATATAAGGACAGACGGGAAAAAGATGACACTCTCGACCTTACTTTAGCTGTCGGTGACATACTTAAAAAAAATGGCATAGATGTATATTACACAAGAACTACTGACGAATACGAAACTCCATTTAAGAAAGCAACCGATGCGAATAATTCCGGTGCCAACCTTTTCGTATCAATACACCGCAATTCCTCAGAAAATCCTAACCAATATTCTGGCGTTGAAACCCTTGTATACAGCGATACTGGTTTAAAGGCTGAGGTGGCAAGAAATATTAATAACCAGCTTGAAGATGCAGGCTTTAAAAATCTTGGTGTAGACGAACGCAAAAACCTTGTTGTCCTTAAGCGTACCAAAATGCCAGCCGTTCTTGTTGAAGCTGGATTTATTAACAACGATAAAGACAATTATCTATTTGATGAAGAATTTGACAGTATTGCACAGGCAATCGCAGACGGAATATTAGAAAGCATACCATCAGGCAGGCCCGGAAATACCACTTCCAATAAAAGCAATCGCACTGACAACAATAATAATAGCAACAACAATAGTAACAACAATAATAGCAGCAACAGCCAAATGAATAACTCTGGCAGAACTGCTTCTGCCCCAATTGACAGCACAGCTATGGTTAATTCCATCCCACCTGATAACGAGGTGTTTTCTGTCCCTGTCAGTAGTTCAAATATTATGCCACAATGTCCTTGTGACAATAATGATTATGACACAGAAAATGAAGCACTTTACCGTGTACAGGTTGGCGCATACCGCAACAAGGATAATGCCGACAGAATGTTAAATTCACTTTTAATGGACGGATTTCCTGCATTTATAATATATGAGGACGGCTATTATAAGGTTCAGGTCGGTGCTTACCGTATTCTCTTAAATGCTATTAAAATGGAACAGCGTTTAAGAAGATTCCGCTACAGCACATACATTGTATATTCATAACAGATTGCTATTTAATTAATAAACATTTAAAACCCTCCAAAAGTCAGAAACAGTGTCTTACTTTTGAAGGGTTTATTTTAGGTTATTTTACATTTTAGGAGCTGTAGTTATTAATTATAGTTTATTATTCTGCTGAATATATTGTTACACCATGCCACTCAATAGATGCAATATTATCAACACTGATAACCTGTTTTAATGCAAATGATATATGCATAGTACCTGCTTTGGCACTTAAATCAGAAGTTTTGTCGTCAATACTAACAACTGTGCCATCTTTAAGATGTACTACAGGTGCATATTTACCACTCATGCCAAACCACTTAAAGTCTGCATTTCCTGTTCCATATATATCAAGTACGAATCCATCACATTTAAGTGTATCTATATTGAGAATCTGGTCTGCATTATAAGATGATGTAACCGATATATTAGGAGTTGTACTAAGCACACCTGTGCTGCTACTCTTAAGAACTGTTTCAAAAGACCACTCCCCTGTTGCTAAGGTTCTGGTTTCTCTTGTTTTATTATCTTCACCATTTCTGTACGTACACTTAAGATCCTTAACATCAATCGAAATGTTATGATTAACAATATCTCTTGAATCAGCATTAACATATATTAATTCTGCATATATTTCTGAACCATCATCTGACATACCATTATAATTAAGATGGTATAATGTACCTGTTGATTTGAACTGGTCTGTTTCATCACTTATTTTTATTACAGTATCTGCAAAATCAAATGTACCAATTATTGGACTTAAGGTATCATCATTAGGTATAATCGGACTTCCGTCTTTTGACTTTATAGTCAGTTCAATATAAAATCTTCCACCATTAGCAACATATTTTCCCCATTCCACGTCAACATTAGATTCTTCTGTAGATGTAACATTACCTGTATTATAGACATTAACCGAACTATCCCCGCTTATATGAGATTCAAAATTGACATTACTCTTTGGGACAAGATACTTCTGGTACGCGTATACACCAGTGTAAGTTAATCCCGAGATTGCAATCACTGCGGCTGCCGCTGCTGCTATATTTCTATATATTTTTGATCTGGTTCTCATTATGACAGGCTTATTAGCTGGCTTTGCCTGCTCAATCCACTCCTGATTAATATTGTTCATTGACTTAAATAATTTCTCACCATTCATACCAAAACGCCCTCACTTTCCAAAAACTTCTTTAAATCTTTCCTTAATCTGTGCAGTGCAACCTTAACTGAACTTTCGCTCTTTCCAAGTTCTTTTGATATAACTTTAACAGGTTGTGAATACCAGTATCTTTTGATAAATATATTTCTCTTATCAGTATCCAATGTTTTAAGAAATGTATTAATCAATTCTCCTACCATATGTTCATCACCCTCAAGTGCTTTATCAGGCTTGCCGATACACTGTTCCATCTCGGCTGTAAGTTCTATAACATTAGAGCTTCTTTTTAATGCATTGTCATGGTCTATTCTCTTGCAGATTATATGTCTGCATATAGTAGCTGAATATGCAAACAAATATTGCGGTCTGTTATCTGGAACTGATTTCCATACTTCATAAAACGTATCATTAACACATTCTCTTGCATCTTCCTCACTGTCAAGCATATTCATTGCAAGCTTCATTAATGGTCTTTGATACCGCTCCATTAATTCACGCATTCCAGATTCATCTCTGTTTGCTATTAAATCAATTATTTTTTCTTCGCTGCACACTTTATTAAATCGTCCTTAATTATTTCTTTTTGAAAGCTTTCACTTATAGAGTACGCTTTTTTCAGGATTGGTTACAGAAATGTAAAATAATTATTTTGCGAAGACTTATTGGATATTAATATTTCCTGATGCCTTAAGTTTTAAACTGTGATTCATAAAATGTATATCTGCATCGGCTGACACTCCTATTACATTATCACTTTGCATATCTATCTGTATTACCGAATTCACATATTCAGCCTGTGAATATTCAGCCATAATATATAGCGTCATATTATCCAGTCCATCAAAATCAACAACCATATTACAGACAGCGTTTTGATTGTAATATACTACAGCACTCACCTTTGCAAGGTTATTATCCCTGTCAGCCTCTATATCAAGCACTACATTGCAGTCCTTTACTTCCGTGGCAAATTCAGATTTAATACTGTCCTTTTTTATGCCATATACATTTAACAACGAAATATATGGAAGAACCTGTGAATCTTTATATAATTCATCCACAAATGTATTAAAGCCATTAACTAAAGCTGTTTCGTCTATATTAATATTATAAGTGTGTTTTCCTGTTTCGCTGACTGTATTCACGCAATCCATTGCCATAACTTCATAGCCCTTCACAAAGTCAGCTAATGCAGCTTTTAAAACAGGCTTAAGCTGATCTGCATCTATATTAATATATCTTGATATATCAGCTTTAGATATTAAAAATGTATCATTAGTCAATTCAGGTATAACTACATTTATTCCGTTATTATCGATATTAGCTGTAATGGTATATTCTGCACTATTCTTACCCTGCATATAATCAGTATTATCATATACCAACTCCGATATATTAATTTTTCCAGTATAGTTATTGGCACTTACATCTATGTTGTTTATATATTTTTCAACTGTGCTTTGTAAAAGTTCTCCAGATTTCAACATCGTTTTTAAAGCTTTTTTCTCTGGAGAAGCATACATTTGTGTAACGCCATATGCCGATAATATTATTGCTATTACGGAAAGAAATATTATACCAGCCACAGCACGCTTTACATTTTTCTTTTTATTCTGGCATTTCATCAGCCTTACCCTTTCTTTCATACCTTACAAATTCATAACATATATCAAAGTATGTATGTTCATCACTCTGTCCTGTAATTCTCCAGTCTTTAAGCTTATCGAAATCACTTATATAGGTATCAGCTTCGTAAGTATAATCGACCTTTGTTATATGTGCTGTATCACAATATGGAAGGAATTCTTTGTATATCTGTCCACCACCGATGACATATACGTCCTTACTATCCACATTTTTTACCTTCTCAAGCACATCTTCAACACTATGGCATAAACATACATCTTTAGCTTCATAATCTTTATTTCTTGTAAGAACAATATTCTTTCTTCCAACAAGTGCTGACTGGTTAGGAAGTGCTTCTAATGTCTTTCTTCCCATAATAACAACTTTTCCATAAGTTTCTTCACGGAACAGCTTCTTATCCTCTGGAATATCAACAAGTTCTCTTCCTTTATTAGCTATTCCCCATTTTTTATCAACAAGTGCAATTAAATTCATAGTTTGCCTCCTACCCAGGCTGGCACATATCCTTTGACACTTATGCCCTCCTGTGTGTATTCCTCACTTTCAAGCTGTCCGTATTCTCTTATAAGCTGGATTTTGCCTGCATCGCTGTAAGGAAATACTCTTTCTATTCTAATTCTGCTCTTTAATATAATATCCTGCACATCTTCCAGAAATTCATCTATTCCCACACCCGTCCTTGCTGAAATATTCTCAACATAATCAGCTTTGCTGTCCTTGAGTATAGGAAGTTCGCCGTATTTATCACATTTATTAAAAAGTGTAATTATCGGCTTATCACCTACATCTAACTGCTTCAATGTCTCATATACTGTTGCCATATGTCTTTCGTAATCATCATTAGAGCAGTCCACAACGTGAATTATCATATCTGCATATTTCGCTTCCTCAAGTGTACTCTTAAATGCCTCTATAAGATTATGTGGAAGCTTTCTGATAAATCCAACAGTATCTGTCATAAGCACTTTTTCCTTATTAGGAAGTGTAAGTGCCCTCGTTGTAGGATCAAGTGTTGCAAACAGCTTGTCCTCAGATAATACACCTGCATCGGTCAGCCTGTTAAGAAGTGTTGACTTACCCGCATTAGTATAACCTACTATAGCTGCAACTGGTGTAGAACTGTCCTGTCTGTTCTGTCTTTGCACATCTCTGTGACTCTTAATCTCCTTTAACTCACCTGACAAATGAGCAATCCTGTCCCTTATTATTCGCCTGTCTGTTTCTATCTTCTTCTCACCCGGTCCTCTTGTTCCTATTCCACCACCAAGTCTTGAGAGTGTTGTTCCAAGTCCTGCAAGTCTTGTTGACCTGTATTTTAACTGTGCCATCTCAACCTGTATCTTACCTTCACTTGATGAAGCTCTTGCGGCAAATATATCAAGAATAACCATTGTTCTATCCATAATCTTAGTATTAAGAGCATCTTCAAGATTTCTTAACTGGGCTGGTGACAGCTCATCATCACATATTATGCCTGTTGCACCAAGCTCATCTATCATAAGCCTTAATTCTTCAAGCTTACCCTTACCAATATATGTTGCAGGGTGAAAGCTGTCACGTGGCTGTATCATCTTTCCTACTGTGACCGCTCCGGCAGTCTTAGCAAGCTCTGCCAACTCCTCTAACGACTTCCCGCAGTCGTCAAGAGGATTTAACTCTACGCCGACAAGTACAACCTTTTCCTGCTCGTCATCTGTATCATATAATGCCATATTTTCCTCCAATCAATTCTATTATGCCAGAAGCAGATGTCTTAACATATCAATCAACACAAAGCATTTATTATATAATAATCTATTCTTTTGCTATGCAGTCGCTAAGATAGTTAGATACTTCCTTTTCTTCCGAATAATTCATAACATTTTCTGTTATCTCTTTTACTTCCTTACTGCTCCACGAAGCTATCTCTTTTCTAGTTTCAAGCACCCTGCTCACTGTAACAGAGAACTCATCAAGTCCAAAATTAAGAAGAAGTGGTATCATTCTTTCATCTGCCGCCGCTTCTCCACACATTCCTGCTTCTATACCTGCATTATGTGCACACTCAATTATGTGTTTAATACTTCGTATAACGGCTGGATTGAGTGCAGAGTAAAGATAAGCAACATTCTCATTGCCTCTGTCAACAGCAAGTGTATACTGTGTCAAATCATTCGTACCGATTGAGAAGAAATCAACCTCATGTGCTAGTACATCTGCCATTATTGCCGCGGCTGGTGTCTCTATCATAACACCTATCTTTATGTCCTTATCATACTTAATGTCTTTCTTGTCCAGATCCCTGCATATACCATTTATAATCTTCTTAACTGCCTGCACCTCTGTAACAGAAGTTATCATAGGAATCATAATTCTTATATTACCATATGCACTTGCCCTTAATACAGCCCTTAACTGGGTTGTAAATATATCTACCCTGTCAAGGCAGAACCTTATGGCCCTGTATCCAAGAAACGGATTTAACTCCTTTGTGAGTCCCATATAAGGAATATCTTTATCTCCGCCAATATCAAGCGTTCTTATCGTAAGCTGTCTGCCATCAAGCACAACTGCTGCTTTCTTATATTCGTTATACTGCTCCTCCTCTGTTGGAAGTGCCTGCTTGTTCATAAATAAGAATTCCGTCCTGAAAAGTCCGACACCCTCAGCTCCAGCCTTTACAGCTTTAGCAGCCTCATCAGCATTGCCTATATTAGCAGCAAGCATTACTTTTCTGCCGTCCTTTGTAACAGTCTGTTTATCTATATATTTTTTAAGTTCCTTAACTCTTTCATCATATGCTTTTTTCTTTTTATTATATATCTTAAGAGTTATAGGTGTAGGATTGACGAATACTTCGCCGTAAGCTCCATCAACTATAACTTCTTCACCCTCTGTAATTTTACTGCATACATCCTTAACACTTAATACAGCAGGGATTTCCAATGCTCTTGCAAGAATTGAAGCGTGTGATGTATCTCCACCCTTCTCTGATATAATACCGGCAATATGCTCTGTATCCATATTAGCTGTCATAGATGGATGGATTTCATCGGCAATAATAACAGTATTATCAGAAAGATTAGTAAGATCAATATGCTTCTGTCCCTGCATTATTGCTATAAGACGCTGTTTCATATCTTCAATATCGGCTACTCTCTGTGTCATCGTATCATTGTTAAAGCTTAAGAATATGTTCTTTAACATCTCACAGGTATCTTCAACCGCAGCTTCTGCATTAAGCTTGTCATTAGTTATAGCACTTATTACACCACTGGTAAACTCAGGATCTCTTATAAGATATTCCTGATTTTTTAATACAAGAGCATTCTTATCATCACCATTAAGCTTCTGTGACAACTTATCCACAAGCTCATTAGTTTCCTGTATGAACTTTTCCACAGCCTCATTGAACTTATCAACCTCAGCTTCTGTATCCTTAATCTTAACACGGCTGACAGCATTCTTACACTTATGGATAATAAGTGCTTTTCCTATACCAATTCCCTTAGATGTACCTATACCTCTTAACATATAGACCCCCGTTTCCGCGTACATTTACGCATATATGTTACCAAGCTAATCACTGGTTAAATACATACTTTATCATATTAATCAATGTCTCACTTGTATCTCTTGAATATATAACCTCTCTTGCCGTTACAGGTTTGTCAGTTATTATATTATCAACACCTTTATTAGTAAGATTCTTTATAGAAGCGTCATTATTAACAGTCCACGCATATACCTGCTTTCCTGAATTATGAATAGCATCGACAACTCTCTTAGTAAGGAACGAAGCATTGACGCTAAAGAAATCCACGTCATCTATCTCATAGAACTTTCCATAAGCCACCGATAATATATACCCGACTTCTATGTCCTCATCATAAGACCTAACAGCCTGCAATGCACTATAATCAAATGAGGTGATAACGCACGAATCCTGCATTGAATATTTCTGTATAAGCTTTACAACCTTCTTTGCTACCTCATCACTGTTATCCGCCGTTTTAATCTCTATATTAAGTTTAATCTTTCCTTTGGCAAGCTGCAATACTTCTTCAAGTGTTGGAACTTTCTCGCCCTTGTACTCCTCTGAATACCAATACCCGGCATCAAGTCTTTTAACTTCTCTTAAAGTAAGCTCCGTAATATTCTTTAGAACACCTGTAGTCCTGTATGCTGATGTATCATGCATAACAACAATATAGCCGTCTTTGGTCATCTGGACATCTAACTCTATAACATCAGCCATATCTTCAATCGCCTTACTGAATGCCGCAAGAGTATTCTCAGGTGCATCTACTGAAGCACCTCTGTGGGCAGTTATATCCGTATTGTGGAATATAGCCACTCTCTCAAACGGATTATTATTAAATGACCCAATTATATATATAATATCAAGCACTATGGATAATGCCAGCACAACTGCATATATTATCCTGTTGACCCTTGCTGAACCTTCGTCAATATCCACGAATTCAAATTCAATATCATCCAGATCGGAATATTTATAATACATATATGAAATCATTGAGAATGAACAAGGTATTGATATAAACACAAGAAAAATCTTCACACCGGCCCTCAATTCCCTAAGAACTGATAAATATACCGCACTTCCAAGATAAGCCATATCAAGAAGCTTAACACCGCCTATAAGTATAAGCGAAATAACTGTATAGAACACTGCTATAGCTACAAATATTGCAAGATTATATACAATAACAGACATAATTACCCTTAATCTGTTATTTCTTACAATCTGTGAGCTTTTCTTATATGACTGTCTGAAATTCTTCCCCTCCATCATATATATATTAAATGAAAAAATTCCTCTTATAACATAATAATATATAAGAACCATAACTATTGCCACAAGCATATATATCATATACCTGTTTCTTCTCATCGTACTTCCGATAAGATTGCTCAATGTATCTGAATATATAAGATTAGCGACAATTGTAACATTTATAAATATAATCGAAATAAAGAAAAATAAAAAAAGCGGTATGCTTTGAATTCGGATTAAATTTTTAAGACGCAGGTACGCATTATATATATTATCAATTATAGATGCGTTATTACCTTTTCTCTTAGTTTCAAAGCACACAGCCAAATATGCCATCTCGTAAATGCAGTAACCGACAAACAGTATAATGCCTGTAAACAAAGCTATAATAACAACAGGGTTTGTCAGTGCCTTTACAATATATTCATTTGTTAAATATCTGATTCCTGCAACCTTCATACAAAGATTAATGGCGGCAGTTAATATAGGATATATAACTGCTACTGCCAGTAACTTATATGTCAGTTCAAACAGAATTACGTGTCGTTTGCTCCTGCGAAGCAGCCTGACATTATTCTTAAGACTTTCTAACATTGTCCACCCCGCTGATTATCTATGAAAAAACCTCTGAAGGCTGCCAGCACTTGAAGCCTGTGCAACTACACTTTCCATTTTCTTATTAGCAATTCTCTTAGTAAAATGGTAAGAGAAATCCACAACATATGATATAACAAGCACAATTGATAACACTGTAGTTACCCTCATATCCATACTGAATACAACACGTTCTACCATTTTATTGAATACACTGAATATAAGAACTGCTAATACCCCCCAGCCAAGAGTGCTTTGAAGGCATATTATTCCTTTATAATTAAATCTTAGATGGTCGTAATTCCACCATACTTCACCAAAAAGCTTCTGCATAAGTCTTGCTGTCATATACTCAAATATTGTCGCACATATAGCACCAGCAATGTATAAAGCAGGGTAATTACCCTCAATTGGTGCAAATATATGAAATGCTATAAACACGCCAAATCCATATATAACGCAGAACGGAAGCTTGGCAAAACCCCTGTTCTCCCAATATCCAAGCTGTTTTCTTATGACTATACATTCCATAGCCCAGCCAAAAAAACTATATATAAAAAACCATACCGCTAACTGGTTAACATTCATTTCCCTAAATGTAATATCAAATATATTATACATATTAATACAACTTTCTTTCATCATTACCATAATGGTTATCTTTTAACATTATTATATATATTCTTATATACATAATAAATGCAAATGTCAATACTGCTGCACACACTATCATTATAACATATTGAAGATTAACCGGCATATGCGGAAATGCAACTAAAGCAAGCATACACACATACAATACTGCTGTACATACCTTGCCATACCATTTAGCACCATCTAATCTCCTATTCGCCCTTTTCATAACTACAAGACCCATAAGTGCCATAACTACCTCTTTGACAATAAGATATACAGCAAGTATGCACATATATGGAATATTAATAGCCAGAGTAACTAACATTGCAAGCTGCATAAGCTTATCTGCTGCCGGATCAATAATCTTACCCAAATCAGTTATCATATTACAACGTCTTGCTATCTGCCCATCAAGAAAATCTGTTATCCCCGAAAGCATTACAACAAGTGTCGCAACATAATAATCCACTGGTTCTTCTGCCGTAAAATAAAGATATACAAACAGCGGAACCAGTGCAATTCTTATATAACATAAAATATTGGGGAGTTTAAAAAGATCTTTAACCTCAAACTTAAACTTCATTCAAAATCCTCAATTCATACGAATATCTATAGATATCACAAGTGAAATCCAACACTTCTATATATAATATCCTATATAATAATACCCTTTATTGGCACAATTATAAAAGACTTTCAAGTGTCTCCTTAACTGCCTTAATAAAACCTTGTGTATTAAGTGTTACAGGATTACCTAATGTAGTAATAAGTGCTAAATCCTTAGTCATCTTACCATCTTCTACTGTCTTGATGCAAGCCTTTTCAAGTGTATCTGCGAACTTTGAAAGCTCTGGAAGTGAGTCGAGTTCTCCTCTCTTTTTTAAAGCTCCTGTCCATGCAAATATAGTAGCAATAGGGTTAGTAGATGTTTCTTCTCCCTTAAGATGCTTGTAATAATGTCTTTGAACTGTTCCATGAGCAGCCTCATATTCATAATATCCCTGTGGAGATACCAGAACTGATGTCATCATTGATAATGAACCAAATGCTGTTGCAACCATATCTGACATAACATCACCATCATAGTTCTTGCATGCCCAGATATATCCACCTTCTGAACGGATAACTCTTGCAACTGCATCATCTATTAATGTATAGAAATACTCAATTCCTGCTTCCTTGAACTTATCAGCATAATCCTTATCATATATATCCTGGAATATATCCTTAAATGTATGATCGTACTTCTTAGAGATTGTATCCTTAGTTGCAAACCAGAGATCCTGCTTAGTTTCAAGTGCAAAATTAAAGCAGCTTCTTGCAAAATTCTCAATAGAATCGTTAAGGTTATGCATACCCTGAATAATTCCTGCCCCCTTAAAGTTATGAATAAGCTCTCTTGATTCGTTACCCTGCTCATCTGTATATACAAGCTCTGCCTTGCCAGCTGCTGGAATCTTCATCTCTGATGCCTTGTATACATCACCATAAGCGTGTCTTGCTATTGTGATAGGCTTTTTCCAAGTCTTAACATATGGCTCAACACCCTTAACAATAATAGGTGCTCTGAATACAGTACCATCTAATATTGCTCTGATTGTTCCATTAGGGCTTTTATACATTTCCTTAAGGTCATATTCCTTAACTCTTGCTGCATTAGGAGTGATTGTAGCACACTTGACAGCAACACCATATTTCTTAGTTGCTTCTGCTGAGTCAACAGTAACTTGATCATTAGTTTCATTACGATGGACGAGTCCAAGATCATAATACTCTGTATTAAGGTCTACATAAGGTAAAAGCAGTTCTTCCTTAATAAGCTTCCACAATACTCTTGTCATCTCATCTCCATCCATCTCAACGAGTGGTGTTGTCATCTTAATCTTTTCCATTACTAATCCTCCATATTGTGCATTTAATACTGGAACTATATCCAAGCTATTATTAAAATTTGCTTACAATTATAAAATATTTTTATTACTTTGTAAATGCCTGTTTTGCCATAACAATTATCTTGTATTAAATATCCCAGTTTGCTATAATTACATAATTGATTTACATAGGGTTTACCATTTACGGTGGCTGTTATTCTAAATACTGCCGTATATGTTGTAATATTCGTGTAAACATTATTAATATGCAGGTTTTATTGTGCCTGTATTTTAAAGGATTATAGTAATAAATCACATTTAAGAAAGGACGGTTTTGTAATATGTGCGGATTTGCTGGATTTACAGGATACCTTGAAAATGGTAAGGATGTACTTACTGATATGATGAATAAAATCATCCACAGAGGACCTGACAGTGCCGGTCAGTATATAGACGACAAGGCTTATATGGGCTTTAGAAGACTTTCAATCATCGACCTTGATAACGGAAGCCAGCCTATGTTCAACGAAAATAAAAAGATTGTTATCACATTTAATGGTGAGATATATAATTATCAGGATTTAAGAAAAGACCTTATTGAAAAGGGGCATATATTTGCGAACAACTCTGATACAGAAGTTCTTATTCACGCTTATGAAGAATACGGTGAAGATATGTTAAATAAGCTTCGTGGTATGTTTGCATTTGTTATATGGGACAGTGAGAAGGAAACTCTCTTTGGTGCAAGGGATTTCTTTGGAATTAAGCCTTTCTACTACACTGTAGTTGACGGCAACATTATATATGGTTCTGAGATTAAGAGCATATTGGCACACCCTGCATATAAGAAGGAAGTTAATGATGTTGCTCTTGAAAATTACCTCACATTCCAGTATTCAGTGCTTCCTGAAACATTCTTTAAGGGTGTATACAAGCTTATGCCAGGTCACTGCTTTACTTTCCATAATGGAGAAATCAACATAAAAAGATACTGGGAGCCTACATTTGAAGCTGATGAGAGCAAGTCTTTAGATGAATTCGTCAAAGAGATTGACGATGCTATGCACGACTCAGTTGAACACCACAAGATTAGTGATGTTGAGGTTGGTTCATTCCTTTCAAGCGGTGTTGACTCAAGCTATGTTGCCGCTACATTTAATGGTGACAAGACATTTACAGTTGGATTTGACTACGAAAAATATAACGAGATAGATTACGCTAAAGCCTTATCTGAGAAAATCCAGATAGACAATTATTCTAAGCTTGTATCAAGTGAAGAATACTGGGCAGCTATCCCTAAAATCCAGTATCATATGGACGAGCCTTTAGCTGACCCTGCTGCTATTGCCCTTTACTTTGTAAGCCAGACTGCTTCTAAGTATGTTAAGGTTTCAATGTCAGGCGAGGGTGCTGATGAGTTCTTTGGCGGATATAACATTTACAAAGAACCTCTTGATACAGCAGGCTATAGAAAGCTTCCAAAGGGACTCCGCAAGTGTCTTGCCAATGCTGCACAGGCTGTTCCATTTAAGTTCAAGGGCAAGAATTTCCTTATAAGAGGAAGCAAGGATATTGAAGAACGCTTTATCGGTAACGCATTTATGTTCAACGAAAAAGAACGTGCCAAGATATTAAAGAACCCTACTGGAAAGTATAACCATAAAGAACTTACTAAGCCATTTTATGACAAAGTTAAAGATAAAGATGATGTAACTAAAATGCAGTATATAGATATTAACTTCTGGCTTATCGGTGATATTCTTCTTAAGGCTGATAAGATGAGTATGGCACACAGCCTTGAAGTAAGAGTTCCTTTCCTTGATAAGGAAGTATTCAATGTAGCAAGAACTCTCCCAACTAAGTACAAAGTTAATAAATCTAATACTAAATACGCTATGCGTAAAGCTGCTAACCAATATCTTCCTGATATGGTTGCTGAGAAGAAGAAGCTTGGTTTCCCAGTGCCAATCAGAATATGGTTAAAGGACGAGAAATATTACAATATGATTAAAAAAGCTTTCACAAGCGAAGCTGCTAACAAGTACTTCAACACAGATGAGCTTGTTAAGTATCTTGATGAACATAAAGAAGGCAAGGCAGATAATTCAAGAAAAATCTGGACAGTATATATGTTCCTTGTATGGTACAATGACTTCTTTGGTGACTCAGAATATGCTGCTTAACTAACCATCTGTAAACTATGCCAATTCTCTTTAATCAGGTATTTCAGGGAATTCACTCAAACCAACATAAAGATGTCCTGCTAATGACAGATTAAAGCAAGCAGATGTAATTATCTCACTTTAATCTAATTCATTGTACAGGACATCTTTTTTTAATTAATATTATTATGTTACTTTAATTAATATTATTATAATTAATATCATTATAATTTTAGTTACTCTACATTCTTTAATGCCTCGTCCATAGGTATCTTCTTTATCTTATACATCATAAATACTGAAATCAGGGCATATACACCAACATTCAGTACAAACATAAGTACAAATACATATGGCGCATAATAGCAGGAAATCCAGCCTGACATCTGCTCCATAAATACCCTGAACAGCCAGTTCATAATAACAACCGACAGCATAATATTAATAATGACAGATATAACAACAACTATCGTTGTAGATGTGACATACAGCCTGCTTATCTCCCTGTTGGAATAACCTAATATCTTAACCATGGAGATTGATGTTGAATTCTTCTCAACAATAAGCTTGGTTAATAAGAACATTAATACTGCAAATAATACAACAGCAAATATTTTTACAAGTTCAAATGATGTTCCCATAGAACGGTCAAGCTGTCTGGATACTTTAGTCAGGTCATCTAATGTAATTTCTGTTGCTACATATTTCTCATCAATATCAAGCTTTTCTGATGAAAGATAACCTGAATAATAATCCTCTGCTTTATCAAATATATCTTTAAAATAGTCATCACTCATAAATATTGCAAATGAAGAAGGATAATCATACATACCTTTAACTGTAAAGGTATACTCCTTATCCTCGTATTTTTCTTTAAGCGTTATCTTATCGCCATTGTTAATTCTGAACTTTTCAGCATAACCATTAGATACATATACTTCACCCGGTTTAAGTTCATTACTATTAATATCAATATATCTGCTGTTATTGGCTGCTCCATATATTAACACATCTTCGCTCTTTAAACGTCCGTCAATAATCGAAAGTGTCTTTGCACAATACTTCTCAGCCTCATCGTTATCCACCTCGACAGGAACTTTTAACACATATTGATGCTGTGCTATAAGCTTATCCTGTATTTCATTCTGGTAATGTGCAAGCAGCGGACTCATCATAAGACCAAAAATAAGCAGTATATTAGCAAATAATATTCCAATAAATAGTGTAATGTAATTAGGCATATTCTGTATTATTATTCTTAACCTGAATCTGTTAAAGAACTTAAATCCCGGCAGGCGCAGAGCTTTCTTTTTCTTTCTTACAGCTAAATCCTTTCTTAGGAATTTAAGCGGTGACAATCTTAATCTGTATCCTATAATCAATACATTTATAACAACCATTATCACAAATGGGACAATTGTTGTCAGTAAGAAAGCTTCAGCATTCCAGAGTGTTGTATATGTTGTAAGCGAATAGCTCTCATAATATGTATTTACAAATATATTCTTAAATACTGTATAGCCTAATATATTACCGACTAACGCTCCAATTATTGTAACAATTATTGGAAGCAGAATATAATGCGCCAGCAGTTCACCTCTGGTATACCCTGAAGCTCTTAAAGTACCAATAACATTAGCTTCTTTGAATATTGTATTATTAGTTGTCACAGCAAATACAAATGCCATAATAACTATAACAACATATAAAAGCACTATCATCATAGCTCTGTCACTTCCAATATCATCACCAGTAAAGTGTATTGCCTGATTAAGATATCCCGGAATATAATTAGTAAGTATGGCATTATTGGATATTACTTTCATAAAATCATCTGCCATCTCTTTTTCTTCTATATCATCTGCTGGTTCATTATCGTATTTCCACGAATATACATAATGAATATGTGTATCATCATATGCTTCAAAGCAACTCTCTGACACTACCCCAACACCGAATTTTACAGAGTCAAACATTGTATCTGAATTGTCGGAAAAAAGGCAGCTATAATCAGATAATGCAACATAGCCTGTCACCTTCAGTATTCTTCCACCAGCATTAATTGTGTCTCCTACTTTAATATTATTATTAACCGCATACATTCTGTCTATAGCAATCTCATTAATATCTTCTGCAAGTCTGCCTTCCATAACATCAACCTTATCTATATCTTTCCTGTTGATATAGAAACGTATTACGCTCTGGTCGTCTTCACTCAGCTTCTCATTATTATGTACCTTTACAGTCTCTTCTTTATAGAAATTCTCATATATAGTTACATTTTCTTCTTCAAGCCTGTCAATAAGCTTATCATCAGCCTTGGGATATAATTCAAAATTACCATTTTCAATATTATATTTATCAAAGCTCTTATTATATGTATCAAGCATACTGCCATCAGCTATAAGAAAACCACTTATAAGTCCTATAACTGCTGTCATAAATATAAATATGACTATATATTTTGCAATTTCACCAGCAAATTCTCTTGGCAATCGTTTAATTAAAGGATTTTTCATATCTGACTCCCATTATTTAATTTATTTTGACTAAATATATTAATATTGCACATAATCTACCATTCTAGATCAGCAGCAGATATCTTATTATTATTGACAATATTGTCTCTTATCTGTCCATCTCTTAATTTGATAACCCTGTCTGCCATATTCTGGATAGCATCGTTATGAGTTACCATTATTACTGTGTTACCATATTTCTTATTAACATCTTCAATAAGCTTTAATATCTCCTTAGAGGTATGGTAATCAAGCGCTCCTGTTGGCTCATCACATAATAATATGTCCGGATTTTTCACAATAGCCCTTCCTATTGCTGTTCTTTGCTGCTGTCCGCCTGATAACTGGTTAGGAAGCTTATGTCTATGCTCATAAAGTCCAAGTGTATTAAGCAGTTCATTAATATCAAGCGGTGAATCGCTAAGATAAGCACCAACCTCTATATTCTCCTTAACATTAAGGTTAGGTATAAGGTTATACATCTGGAATACATACCCAAGATGCTTTCTTCTATATCTTGTAAGCTCCTTTTCTTTCATATCTTTAGTCTTTTCATTATTAATGCTTACATATCCCGAATCAGCATCATCAATTCCACCTATTATATTAAGAAGTGTTGACTTTCCCGAACCTGATGGTCCAAGCAGAACGCATATTTCCCCTTTATTGACTTCAAAATTAATTCCCTTAAGAACTTCCACTTTATTAGAAGCACTGCCAAATGATTTTTTTAAATCTTTTACAGTAAGAAACATATAGCTTTCTCTCCTTCATATTTTAATAATATTGAGTTAGCTGTATCTAACCCTTATTAGTATTATAATCTCAATAACATAAAAAAGGAACACATTAATTGATAAAATATATCAATTAACGCGTTCCTTTTTATATTTTTTATAATATGTAATTTGAAATTATTACTTCTGCTCCTCGGCTAATGGTATGTTCTTCATACTATTCATACTGATAAAGAGTGTTGATGTATTATGTAATAATGCTGATGTAGTCGGCTGTATTACACCTAATACACCAAGTGCTATAAGTCCTGAATTAAAGGAAACTATAGTTCTGTAATTGCGGTTAATCTTCCTTATAAGATTGTTACTTAAATCTTTAAGATATACAATCTGTCCTAAATCGTCCGCGCTTACTGTAATATCCGCAATCTCTCTTGCAATCTGCGCACCATCACTTATTGCAATACCAACATCTGCTGCTGACAATGCTGGAGAATCGTTAATACCATCACCAATCATTATAACCTTACGTCCGGCAGCTTTTTCATTTTCAACAAATGAAGCCTTATCTTCCGGAAGTACCTCTGAATAATATTCATCAACACCAACCTTGCCTGCAATAGCCTTAGCTGTACGTTCACTATCTCCTGTCATCATTACAACCTTAGATATTCCAAGCTCTTTAAGTGAACTAATTACCTCCTTAGCCTCTGGTCTTACAGGGTCTTCTATACATATAACCGCTGCAAGCTTATCCTCAATTGCAAGATAAAGGTGTGAATATTCTTCTGGAAGATTATCAAACATTTCCTGTCTGCCTTCAGGCACAGTACAGCCTTCATCTTCAAATACAAAATGATAGCTTCCTATTATAGTCTTCTTATTATTTATAGTAGTTGATATACCATGTGCAACTATATACTCTACCTTTGTATGCATTTCTTCGTGGCGTAAGTTCTTCTTAGCTGCTGCATCAACAACTGCCTTGGCCATAGAATGTGGAAAATGTTCTTCCATACAGGCAGCCATTCTTAAAAGCTCATCTTCACTATCACCACTAAATGAATATACATATTTTACTGTTGGTGCAGCCTTAGTAAGTGTTCCTGTCTTATCAAATACGATAGTATCTGCAGCGGCTACTGCCTCTAAGAACTTACCACCCTTTACTGTAATATCATTCTGTCCAGCCTGTCTTATTGCTGACAATACTGTTATTGGCATAGCAAGCTTAAGTGCACAGGAGAAGTCAACCATAAGTATTGATAATGCCTTTGTTGCATTTCTTGTAAGAAGATATGTGAGTGCTGTTCCACCTAATGTATATGGAACTAATGAATCCGCAAGATGTTCAGCCTTGCTTTCAAGACCAGACTTAAGCTTCTCTGATTCCTCAATCATCTTGACAATCTTGTCATACTTACTGTTACCGCCGCTCTGCTTAACCTTTATTGTAAGTTCACCTTCCTCAATAACTGTTCCTGCAAATACAGCGCTTCCTGTATTCTTGCTTACCGGCACTGCTTCACCGGTCAGTGAAGCCTGATTAACCATAGCTTCACCGGTAACTACAACTCCATCAAATGGAATGACATTACTTACATGAACTATAATCTCATCACCATTTTTAATCTCATTAACAGGGACTAATACCTCTGTATCGGCTGTCTTAAGCCATACCTTGCTTACATTAAGTGACATAGTCCTTGCCAGATCTCCTACAGACTTCTTATGTGTCCATTCTTCAATAATCTCACCTATTCCAAGAAGGAACATAACAGAACCTGCGGTATTGAAATCATTTCTTAATATAGAAACACCGATTGCTGTAGCATCAAGCACAGGTACTTCCATCTTTCCTTTAAGCAATGTCTTAACACCGCTGCCAATATATTTTACTGACTTTACAGCTGTCACAACATTTCTTACAGATATAGGAAGGAACAGCTTACTTGCAGCTCTTAAGAATACCTTATTAACCAGCTTATCCTGATAATAAGAATTCATCTCTCTTCCTGAACTGTTAAGAACATCATCAGGAACAGCCACCTGCGAATATGTAAAATGCTTAAGTGCATTAATAATCTGCACTTTATCACCGCTAAATTCTATAACAGCATCGCAAGTTTTTTCATATACTTTGACAGAAGTAACTGTTTCTATATTCTTAATATAATACTCTAATATATCTGCCTGTTTAAAGCTCATATGCTTCATATCCATATGAACTCTTAAACGTCCAGTCATACTATGTTTAATATAAAATTTCATATTCTGCCTCTTAGCACATTATTATAGCATTTTACTGCTCTGTGCTTTCTGTTTCTTCTGATACTTCATTTAATTCTACTGTATCATCTACAGCTTCTTCTGCTGCTTCTCTTTCTTCGTTGATAGCCTTAGCCTCAGCATAGATATCACCAGCATTCTCCTGAATTGTTGTAGCTGTCTTCATTACACACTTCTTAGCACGAAGAACTGCTGCTGTACAGTTAGTATATACTTTCTTAGCATCCTGACTTGATAAAATCTTAATTCCTGCTGTACCAAAAAGTACACCTGCTGCAAATATTCCTGTCTTAACTGCATCAATTTTCTTAAATACGTTTTTCATTATGTTCTCCATTCCCAATTAACATCTGCCTGACGTAACTAATTATTAGCATCTGGATGATATAACTGTCCATTAATATCTGGATGGTATAATTGTCTGAAGATACCTGGCTGATGTAATTGACTTTGATTTTTTGTTTAGGTATTATCTTATACCATACTTTTTAGTTTTACCACATATTTTTTATTAATTGAGAAACTTTATCAAAAACAGGAGGGGCATTATAATCATGACCCTCCTGTTATACTCTTAACTGTCTTACTGTCTATATAACCACAGGCAGCTAATCCTTTCTGCACTATCTGGTTCCATTTCTTAGCTGACAGATTGATTACTGAATTATCGTCAAACTCAACTGTGTATGTGTTGTTCATATTACATTCACTTCCACACGATACACGGTACATATTTCTTCTGTTAATAGCACCAATCTCCTCAAGTGTATTAATCATACGGTATACTGTAGCTGTTCCAATATTAGGATCAAGCTTTGATGCCTTATAATATATTTCTTTGCAGCACGAACATTCTTCATTAAGAATAATGTCTAAAAGCATCATTCTCTGTTTCGTTATTCTGCATCCCCTGTTTCTTAATCTTTGCAGAATTATGTCCTTCTGCATTTCGCTTCTTTCATAGCCAACTACTTCAGAAGCATTTTTATCACATGAATAGTATTTCTGCATTAATGCCTCCTATCCTAGTGGCAGCCTCCACAATGACCACAATCTCCACCGCATGAATGTTTGCCATTCTTCTTGCCTTTAACCATTGTATACACAATAGCGGCTACAATTACCACCAATACCACCAATACGATTACTGTACCCATATTAATCCTCCATTCTTACACCAACTCTGACATCTGCCGCTATATCTGATGAATAAAATATATATCCAATCCGCCACTTAGTGACGGATTGAACACTTATATAATTATGATTAGGAAGTAATCTTAGTTAGCTGCTGCTTTCTTGTATTCTTCCGCTTCCTTTGTTGGTCTGAATAAAAGATAAAGGAAACCAGCTACTAATACAAATGCTACAACTGTCCAGATACTAAATACTCCATCAGCGATAAGGCTTCCGATATTGTAGATGCAAAGTGATACTACATATGCAAATCCACACTGGTAACCAATTGCTATCCAAGTCCATTTAGCACTGTTCATCTCTCTCTTAATAGCACCGATTGCTGCGAAACAAGGAGCACAGAGAAGGTTGAATGTAAGGAATGAGAAACCTGCTAACTTAGTAAATGCAAGTGCAAGTGCTGCATATGGAGATACATCTCCACCACCGTAAAGGATACCCATAGTACCAACGATATTTTCCTTAGCTACAAGTCCTGTGATTGAAGCAACGGCTGCCTGCCAGTTACCCCATCCAAGTGGAGTGAATATCCAGCCGATTGCATTACCAATCTTAGCTAAAATACTCATATCAATTTCATCTTCTGCTAACATTCTGAATCCGTCATCAGCAAATCCAAAATATGTTGTGAACCATACAACGATTGTAGAAAGAAGGATAATTGTACCAGCCTTCTTGATGAATGACCAGCCACGCTCCCACATACTTCTAAGTACATTGCCAACTGTTGGAATATGATATGCAGGAAGTTCCATAACGAATGGTGCTGGATCTCCGCTGAATAACTTTGTCTTCTTTAAAATAATACCTGATACGATAATTGCTGCCATACCGATGAAGTAAGCTGATGTTGCAACCCAAGGTGAACCACCGAAGATAGCACCTGCAATCATAGCGATGAATGGTGTCTTAGCACCACAAGGTATAAATGTTGTTGTCATAATTGTCATACGACGGTCTCTTTCGTTCTCGATTGTACGGGAAGCCATAATACCTGGAACACCACAACCTGTACCAATAAGGATAGGTATGAATGACTTACCTGAAAGACCGAATCTTCTAAAGATTCTATCCATAATGAATGCGATACGTGCCATATATCCGCAAGCCTCTAAGATAGCAAGTAATAAGAATAATACTAACATCTGAGGAACGAAACCAAGTACAGCACCAACACCGGCTACAATACCATCAAGGATAAGACCATTTAACCAATCTGCACAACCGATTGCATCGAGTCCGTCACCAATAAGAACTGGGATACCAGGAACCCATATGCCATAATCTGCTGGATCTGGAGCTGTACCATCATATTCGATAGCGAGGTTAATAGCTTCTTTAATATCATCAGCATCTGCTGTGAAATCTTCTGTTGCAAGTGTTTCATCATCTTCTACAGTATAATCAACTGAATCTGATGACTTAACCATAGACTTAAGAGTTGTAAGAGCCTTAACAGCAGCTTCTGAGTCATAGTCTTCTGCTTCTGTATCAATAGCATCTGCTATTGCTTCGCCCTTAGAACCAAGGCTTTCTACATATGCTGCAATGATTTCATCTGAGTCGCCATATTCTTCTTCTACTTCTTCATAAGCTGAAGTACCGATACCGAAAAGGTGGAAACCATCACCGAACAAGCCATCATTAGCCCAGTCTGTAGCTGCTGTACCAACTGTTACCATTGCAATGTAATATACTAAGAACATAACTACTGCGAATATAGGAAGTGCTAATATTCTGTTAGTTACGATTTTATCAATCTTATCAGATGTTGTAAGCTTATCCTTAGAATGAGCCTTCTTTACACACTCTCCGATAATTGATGAAATGTATGTATATCTTTCATTAGTGATAATACTTTCTGTATCATCATCAAAATCTTTCTCAAGTTTATCAATCTCTGCTGTAACATCAGGTACACTAGACATAAGCTGTCCGATTTTGTCATCTTTCTCTAATAACTTGATAGCGAAAAATCTCTTCTGTTCTTCTACTACATCAAGACCAATCTTATCTTCAACTGCTTCGATAACAGATTCAACTTCATCACTGAATTTATGTGCAAGCTTATTAATCTTCTTAGACTCAGCAAGCTTTACAGCCTTTTCTGCCGCTTCCCTGATACCAGTTCCCTTAAGAGCTGAAATTTCAACTACTTCACAGCCAAGCTTCTCTGAAAGCTTTGCAATGTTAAGTTCAATACCATTCTTAGCTAAAAGGTCGATCATGTTAACAGCCATAATTACCGGAATACCAAGTTCCATAATCTGTGTTGAAAGATATAAGTTTCTTTCAATGTTTGTACCATCAACAATATTGATGATAGCATCTGGTCTTTCATTAATAAGATAATTTCTTGCTACAACTTCCTCTAATGTATATGGAGAAAGTGAGTAAATACCTGGTAAATCCATAATGGCAACATCTTTATGTCCCTTTAATCTACCTTCCTTCTTCTCTACAGTAACACCTGGCCAGTTACCTACGAACTGGTTAGAACCTGTAAGAGCATTAAACAATGTTGTTTTACCGCAGTTAGGGTTACCTGCTAATGCAATCTTAATTGACATTCTTTTACCTCTTTTCTTAATGAGTTAATAATTAGTTGTAACTTTCTTCATTTAGATTATGCTTGCTATAATTAGTTAATGCTAACCTTTTGGCAAAAAAATAAATATTAATTTACCTCTATCATAGCTGCATCTGCCTTACGAAGTGATAACTCATATCCTCGTACTGTTACTTCTATTGGATCTCCCAATGGTGCAACTTTTCTGACATAGACTTCTACGCCTTTAGTGATTCCCATGTCCATAATCCTTCTCTTAACCGGACCTTCACCATTAAGCTTAGCAACTTTAACAGTCTGACCAACAGCAACTTCCTTTAAAGTCATCTTAATCTCTCCTTCTCATTAAAATATTGTAAATATCTATATAGAGGCTTGAAACTCAAGTCTTTATACCATAATCTTTGAAGCCATATCGCTTCCTATAGCTACTCGTGATTCTTTAATATTAACTATAACATTACCGCCAGTCTTAGAAATGACCGTCACTATAGCTCCAACTACAAAGCCTAGATTCTCAAGAAATCTTCTCGTCTCTTCTTTCCCACCAATCCTTGTGATTGTTGCTGTCTCTCCCTCACCTATCATTGATAATGGCATAACTTATCACTCCTATCTGTATCTATGTTGATAATGTTTTTCATTTGCTACTGTGTTAGTATATACTAACACTTATTAGATGTCAATTACCATTTTAAGAAAATTTTCATATTATTAATTTTCACATAATAACCGCATACATATACAGTAAAATTAATATGTATGCGGTCATTACTCACTTATTAATATTATATTGGGAAGTGTCCAGAATAAATATGTCACTTATTAATATATTCATTATATTACTTTATATTACTTTATATTATGCACATATCTGATTATACACATACTTTAACTATGCATATTCTTAATTGTACATACACTCTGATTATGCAAGAGAAGCACCAAGATCCTTGCAATTGCTTACAGCTTCATCATCAGGAGCTTCATTACAGATTACCGGGTCACAGCTAAGGTCAGCACCAGCATTCCTGCTTCTTTCTGCCCAGTCATCCATCCATTCTCCGCTTCCCCAGCCGTAAGAACCAAAGAGTGCTATCTTCTTTCCTGAAAGTGCCGCTTCACAGTCTGTAAACATCGGCTCAAATTCTGACTCTTCAAGATTTTCTGCTCCCATAGCAGGGCATCCGAAAGCTATTCCGTCGAATTCTGCAACCTTTGCTGATGAGAATTCTGAAGCAGTGAATAATGTTACTTCTGCTCCTTTTTCCTTTGCTCCCTCAGCAACAGCATTGGCCATAGCCTCTGTATTACCTGTTCCGCTCCAATATACAACTGCAACTTTACTCATTATCATTCCTCCATTACTACTTTAATTTAATGCTTGTGCATATTTATGTTGAGTGAATCATATATTCACGGTCAACTGATTTAATGTTCGTCCTCCTATAAAGACCTTCTGATATACCTCAGAACATTTCTTGAATCTTGCAAATGTTCTGACACTTTCCTGTTCATTGTAATATACCTTCCATACACCACAACATTTGCAGTTCTGTCCTTTATTAAAAATGAACTCCTTTACATCTTCTACAGGATATCCAAGAAATAAACCTATCTCGTGTGGAAAACAGGGCTGTGTCATAAGACGTTCCTTAAGTGTATTAATACATGCCTGTATACTTCGTTCTATGTATCCATAGCTGGATAATATATTCCATACATCATCATTATTGACTGCCTTAAATAACATACTTGGTCTGTATACATATATCAATGAACTCATATCTGTCTTTCTTAAGACTTCTATATATACGCCCTTCTCATTAAGGTTCATATTGGCAGTCTTAATCTCAGAATCGAATTCATCTTCTGATACAAATCTATAATTAAAAAGATTAGCCATCTTAATTCCAGCCAATGTAGGTGCACATTCTTTTACAATCTCATTCTCCAGCTTTCTAAGCATATAATCTCCATTCCTTATATTACGCATTACTCTGCCTGCTGTCTGTGTCAGTTACAATTAACAAGCCTTTCCGTCTGCTACATATTCCTGAAGAACTGCATTAAGTGATGAAGCACTGCTTGAATGTGAACGCACAATCCGAATGTCCTTGCTCTTTGCTTCTGTAACAGCACTATGTACCATTTTGTGTGATACTGTGTTAGTAAAAAGTATCATAAGGTCAGGGTTGCCAATCTTCTTGCCAAAGCCACTCTTCTCCTTAACAAATACCTTGGCTTTACAGCCATGCTGTTTACATATCTTCTCATATTGACATACCATACATTCATTACCGCCAATTATAACTACACTCATATTAGTCCTCCTCATCCTGCTAAATAGATATATAGTATACATCTCACTGTTAGTTTTATTCTAACTTATGTTAGTTATTACTAACCTATAACTTTTAAATAAACGGGTCGAGGACCCGTTAAATAAATATAAAGGCATATGCGTTAGCTGTTGCTAACTATCATTATAATAGTCTAACTTAGTTATTTTGTCAACAGCTTTTTATTACTTTTTATTACTTTTTATTATCCTGATTCTACATAAAAAACTCCTAATGTATACTATACAAACCTTTGTCAGTCAAGGCTTACCCGTATAATACACATCAGGAGTTTATAATTTACAATATTCTGTTCTTACGCACAGATAGTTATTCTATTTACTTAAAGTACTTAACACCTGACTCGAATATCTTAATATCCTGTTCTCCATAGATATTAATAGCTACAGAATCACCACGTCTTTCAGAATGTGCCATCTTACCTAAGCATCTTCCGTCCGGGCTTGTAATACCTTCAATAGCCATATATGAACCATTGACATTCCATTCTTCGTCCATAGATACATTGCCTTCTGGGTCACAGTACTGTGTTGCTACCTGACCATTTTCAAAGAGCTTATCAAGCCATTCCTTAGGTGCAACAAATCTTCCTTCACCATGTGAAGCCGGATTACAGTATACTCCGCCAAGCTTTGCTTCTGCAAGCCAAGGACTCTTATTAGTAACAACCTTTGTATATACCATCTTAGAGATGTGACGGTTAATTGTGTTAAATGTAAGTGTTGGTGAATCAGAATCCTGTCCTGTTATCTTGCCATTAGGTACTAAACCAAGCTTGATAAGAGCCTGGAAACCATTACATATACCAAGTGCAAGACCATCTCTTTCATTAAGGAGCTTCTCAACTGCTTCCTTCATCTTAGCATTACGGAAGGCTGTTGCAAAGAACTTAGCAGAACCATCTGGTTCATCACCTGCTGAAAATCCACCTGGGAACATAATAATCTGTGACTGGTTAATTGCTTTTTCAAATTCATCAACAGATTCTCTTATGCTTGCAGCATCAAGGTTCTTGAATACTTTGACAATAGTATCTGCACCAGCTCTCTCAAACGCCCTGGCACTGTCATATTCACAGTTAGTACCTGGGAATACTGGTATAAATACTGTTGGTTTCGCAACCTTATTCTTGCATACATATACATTGCCCTTTGAATATACAGGTGACTCAACCCTATCAGTTTCCTTAGAAACCTTTGTTGGGAATACACCCTCTAATGTATCTTTCCATACACTTAATGCTTCCTCAATATTGATTGAAACATCTTCATATGTAAACTTAGCTTCTTCTGTTACTGTACCAACCTTAGTATAAGCTGCCTTAATCTCTGAAAGCTTAGAGCTGTCTACTTCTGCTACTATACAGCCATATGCTGGTGCGAATAATTCTTCCTTTGATACAGATGGCTCAACAGCAACACCAAGCATATTACCAAATGCCATCTTGCTTATTGCTGGAACTAAGCCGTTAGCATCAAGAACATATGCAGACACAATTGCCTTGCTCTTAATAGCTTCGTGGATAGATGAATATAATTCCTTAATCTGTGAGAATACAGGAAGGTCATATTTATCTCTTTCAATGTCAAATCTTACAAGTATATTGCCAGCTTTCTTTAATTCAGGTGTGATAATATCCTGCTCTTTAGCTACATCAATAGCAAATGAGCATAATGTAGGTGGTACATCTATATGTTCAAATGTTCCTGACATAGAATCTTTACCACCGATTGATGGAAGTCCTAAGCCAATCTGTGCCTCATATGCACCAAGAAGTGCTGCAAATGGCTGGCTCCATCTTGAAGGATCTTCTGTCATTCTTCTGAAATATTCCTGATATGTAAATCTAATCTTGCTGTAATCGCCACCAGCCGCAACAATCTTAGCAACCGAGTCTGTTACTGCATACATAGCTCCGTGATATGGACTCCACTTAGAAAGATATGGATCAAATCCATAAGCCATCATAGTTACTGTATCGCACTTGCCCTTAAGCACTGGAAGCTTGGCAACCATAGCCTGTGTCTCTGTAAGCTGGTACTTTCCACCAAATGGCATAAGTACTGAACCAGCACCGATTGAACCATCAAATCTTTCAACAAGTCCCTTCTGTGAACACTCGTTAAGGTCTGCAAGTGTCTTAAGCCATCTGCCCTTAACATCATCTACTGGCTTAGCTTCAAGGTAATTAGCCTTGTCATCTGGGATATCTACAAGTACTGATGTCTCCTGATGAGCACCATTAGTATCAAGGAAAGCTCTTGAAATATTAACGATATCCTTGCCTCTCCAGTTAAGTACAAGTCTTGGTTCTTCTGTTACAACCGCAACCTCAACAGCTTCAAGGTTCTCCTCTGTGGCATACTCTAAAAATGCTTTAACATCTGCTGGGTCAACAACAACTGCCATTCTTTCCTGTGACTCTGATATAGCAAGTTCTGTTCCGTCAAGACCTTCATACTTCTTAGGAACTTTATCTAAATCTACTGTAAGACCTGCTGCAAGTTCACCGATTGCAACTGATACACCGCCTGCACCAAAGTCATTACATTTCTTAATAAGCTTAGTTACTTCCGGACGTCTGAAAAGTCTCTGCATCTTACGCTCTGTAGGTGCATTACCTTTCTGAACCTCTGCTCCACAAGTCTCTATAGACTCCTCTGTGTGAACCTTAGATGAACCTGTAGCACCACCACAGCCATCACGTCCTGTACGTCCACCAAGAAGGATAATAATATCTCCTGGATCAGAATTCTCTCTCTTAACTGCGCTTCTTGGAGCTGCCGCTATAACCGCACCAATCTCCATACGCTTAGCAACATAATCTGGGTGGTATATTTCTTTAACATAACCTGTAGCAAGACCAATCTGGTTACCATATGAGCTGTAGCCGTGAGCTGCTTCTGTAACAATCTTTCTCTGTGGAAGCTTGCCGTGAAGTGTATCTGCTACCGGAACTGTAGGGTCTGCCGCACCTGTGATACGCATAGCCTGATATACATATGTACGTCCTGAAAGTGGATCTCTTATAGCTCCACCAAGGCAGGTAGCAGCACCACCAAATGGCTCTATCTCTGTTGGGTGGTTATGAGTTTCGTTCTTGAAGTTTACAAGCCACTCCTCTGTCTTTCCGTCAATCTCAACAGGAACAACTATAGAGCAGGCATTAATCTCATCAGACTCTTCCTGATCTTCAAGCTTGCCTTCTGCCTTTAACTTCTTCATACCCATAAGGGCTAAATCCATAAGACATACGAACTTATCTTTTCTGTCTTTATATATAACAGCTCTGTCAGCAAGATACTTATTGTAAGTTTCTTCCATAGGAGCTCTGTAATATCCGTCCTTAAATTCTACATTCTTTAATTCTGTAGCAAATGTTGTGTGGCGGCAGTGGTCAGACCAGTATGTATCAAGAACTCTGATTTCTGTCATAGATGGATCTCTGTTCTCTTCATTCTTGAAGTAATCCTGAATGAACTTGAAATCCTTAAATGTCATAGCAAGACCAAGTGAATCATATAATTCCTTAAGCTTGTCCCCGCTCATATCCTTGAAGCCATCAAATACAACAACATCTGCTGGTGTATCAAACTTAGTAACAAGTGTATCTGGAAGCTTCTCATCAGCTACTCTTGAATCTACCGGATTGATACAATGGTTTTTAATCTTAGCCTTATCATCATCTGTAAGCTTGCCTGATATAATATAAGTAGTTGCAGTCTTAATTACAGGAGTTTCATTCTCATTAAGGAACTTAACACACTGCTCTGCCGAATCAGCTCTCTGGTCGAACTGTCCCGGAAGATATTCTACAGAAAATACAAAATCATCATCTGAAGCCTTAAATTCATTCTCATACACATCATCAACAGGTGGTTCTGCAAATACTGTTGTAAGTGCTTTCTTATATGTCTCATCAGAAAGATTCTCAATATCATATCTGATAAGCACCCTTACATCTGTAATTGTCTTAATACCGAGATAACCTGTGATTTCATCGTGTAACTCCTTTGCATTAACAGCAAAAGGTTTCTTTTTCTCAACAAAAACTCTTTTAACGCCACTCATTTTAATTATTTCCTTTCTTAATCAGCTGTACTCCTGTCACTACTATTTCAACAAGAATGTAGAATATTTTATCATATCATTACTAAAGAAACAAGACACAAGAACAATGTTGTGTATATTTCTATATTGTATACACTATTCATGCATACGTCTTATAATCTTGTATACAACTTCATTACCCATAACAAGAGGGGCTGTATGTGCAAAGAATACTATGCCATCTGTCGGTGATAATATCTCACTCTTGACATATCCCTCACACGGATCAATAACCTGACCTATTACCTCATTATGGACAACCGGATCCCCCGGTTCTTTAAGCCTTTTGTAAAAACCTGCATCATATGTCTTAACGGCTGATAAATCATACTCGTTAATGACACTTGCTATGTAACCACTGTGATTATTATATTTTAATATTCCCATTCTCGTAAGAAATCTTAACACTGACGATACTGCCTGTCTTGCAGACTTTTCATCAACTATATCTGTGCTGTTTGTATATATCGAAAAAGCATTTGTTCCATTCATCTGCCAGCTATAATTAAGCGTTGCCGTATCCATAGGCTTTGGCTTTCTTATAACAACATACTGCAGTCCAAAAAGATTGGCAAGGCTCGCACTCTGATATCCCGTTTCCATCATACGTACATGAGGTATGAAATCTCCCGGCATATAAAAGCTTGCAAACTGTATTCCATAGCTGTAGCCCTTACTGCTTTCAAATATTGCAGCAGCTATCTGCTTGGTAGTATCTCCCGCTTCATCACCAGGAAACATTCTGTTAATATCTGTATTATCTACAGGCCAGAACCTCTTTTCAACATTCATAGAAAATCTGTTAGCTGACGGAATCACTAAAATCTCGTGGTTATGCGATATTGCACCTCTCATTTCAAGGTCTTTTAACACCTTTATAAGCTGTGAGCATATGTATAACTGCTGTATCTCATTACCCCTCATAGCTCCGACTATACATGCTGACTTCTCACCATGCCCAAACCTGTAGCCTTCTATTTCAAAATTCTCTCTGTATATTCCCTTAAGACTATATAAAACTTCTTTTTTCACTACACTCTTCCTCCGTGTACTCTCGCAAGAAGCGCTCCCTTGTATACAACTGGATTTTCCCTCAATGTGAATACAATGCCATCAACCGGAGATTCAATATGCTGTATTATCCTTCCCTCTATTGGCTCTATTATGTCGCCTATTGCATCTCCCATATGGATATTGCCACATGAATTAATAGATGGAACAAATATGCCGCTTTCCTTCGCTGTCAGGAAATTAACCTCTCCCTCTGTTGAGATAATAGGCTCTCTGACAGCTATTTTATTATCAGCCTCTGGTATTTCCCATATTCCCAGATTACTCATAAGGTTAAATATTCCATCAATAAGCTGCTGGCTGTATTCCCTGTTAATTCTGTTACCAACGCCCATCTCTGCTACAAGAGTAGGTACACCAAGATGATTAAGGCTGTATGCCAGTGTCGCATCAAGCACTGTTATTGATGAAAATATCCATACAAAATCCGCATTTAACATCTTTGCAAATGGAAGCAGTCTTTCCGCATTTTCTTCATTCAGTCTTACCTGCGGCATCTCTCTTACAAAAATATTGCTTGAATGAATATCAAGACAGAAATCACTTCCAATTATATCGTTGACAATTCCTGCCGCAACACTCTCTGCCACAGCTCCATTATTATCACCTGGAAATACTCTGTTCATATCAAGCTCAAACATAGGAATTCCCCTTGAACCTGTATCTATTCCAAGGGGATTTACATCTGGATATATATCTATAATTCCTTTTAATCTTTCCAGATTATTATTAACGCGTCTTATGACTTCGTAGCACACATACTGTCCATCCAGCTCATCACCGTGTATTCCTGTAACAATAGATATTCTTGGAACAGGCTCGCCATTATAATCTTTCGGTGTGAGCCTGTTCTTCTTAATAACCATTCTCTCATGTACAGGAAGCTCTATTGAAACAACCTCTTCTATCATAAACTAACCTCTGTAAATATATTCTCACTACATAGAATCATAATTTCTTATCAATACACCCTGTGAAGTCTTCTTTAAGGCAATATGTGTAAATACAGTACTAGGAACATACGTCTTATCGCCCATAAATACACGGCTTCCTGGATATATATTCTTATCAATCCTTACAACTGCCCTGTCTGACTCCCTTACAAGTGTATAAAGATTACGGCTTTTTTCTTCATATTTGGCTTTCTCTGCTGTCTTAACAATCTTTGACTGCAACAGCTTTCTGTTAAGTGTTTCATCAAACTTATCAGAACCTGCCTTCTTTAATATATCAAGCTTCTGTAAAGCCTGATTAAATCTGTCTATCTGCGTATCTATATCCTTAAGCACCATAAGCACCTTGGCATATTCACTGCTTATCTCCTTAGTTACACCAACTCTTAATACAGTCTTAGAATAAGACTCACTTCCACAAGCTTTAATACATATGCCCCTTACGCCTGTGACATCTCCGCCTATTACAGAACCTCTCTTGCCCTCAAGATATATTCCGCCATATGCCAAAGCTGTTGTATTAAGCATATAATCACACTTTATATCACTATGGCTTATAATATGTGCATTCTCGAAAAACCTTGCTGATATATTGCCCATAGCTTCGATTCTTCCGTTCTCACCTGCATTAACACCATCCTGTATAATAATATCCTGCCCTGACCATATATCTGCATCTTCAACATATCCGCCTATGTATATATTACCCATAGCGTGTATCTTGACACTGCCTCTGACACTTCCGTTAATCTCTACGTCACCATTAAAATCTATGCTTCCTGTTCCAACATCAACATCACCGCTGACATTATATACATTACTTACATTAAGGTCGTAGTTACGATATTCTACTTTGCCGCTTAACTGGGCATAATAAGACTTGCCGTCCTCTGACACTGTAAAGCCCTTGCCTCTTAACTTAGGTCCTGGTCTTCCTGGCTTTGGAACTAAAAGCTTTCCAAATATATCATATCCAAATTCACCCTTGGTAGGTTCTATATACTCTGCAAGCTTATCATCTTTATTAACCTTCTCAAAAAGCTTTACATTAAAATAATCAACAGAACCATCTTCTCTTAATGTAGGCTTATTATCTCTTTCATACTCTGAATCAAAGAAGAAGTTGTAATAACCATCAGTACCGTTAACTGCACTTTTGCCTTCTGCTACCACGATTTCAATATCGTACAGCTTATTAAGAATAACTTCGCGTATTCTCGCTTCATTAATTCCTGTACGCACACCTGCCTGTGAAAGCTTGTCTGCAATCTCCTCGTATGTATAAGCTTCATCACTGCCTATGCCATTAAGGACTATACTTGCTTTCATATGATCATTATCAACATTGACAACTACTTCTTTGGTATTTAACTGTATCTGTTCTCTAAGTACATCATTCAATTCTGACTCCTCCAATCAACCATAGCACATTGTCTTATGTCATCTTTATAATCGAATTCCCCTTATATGTATGTCCTTAATTACTGGTCTTTATGTACTAATAATTCCGAAGGATCAAGACCCCTCTCAAGCATTATTCTTATCTGCTCCATCTGTCTGCAAGTATATCTTGCATCGGCGTATACGCTTACATCTACACCACTCTGAAGTCCAAGCAGTATCTCCTGACTTTGAAGTTCATTAAGCTGTGGCTCTTCCTGAACCTTGCCATCATTCTCAATCTGTTCTCTCATCTCTTTCATCTGGACAGCATTGATAAATGGATCTGCATATGGACTTACATCTATCCCTTCTTCTTCTCCTAACCTTATCTGTTCCATCTGTCCTGAGGAGAAACCTATCATATTATACTTGGTAATATCTATTCCAGCCTCAAGTCCTAACCTTAACTGTTTCATCTGGTCTGCTGTATATTCATGAAGCATATACTTCGATACATCTACACATTTTAACAAGCCTATTCTAATCTCGTTAAGCTGGTGTGCATCGAAATTCTCATCAACGAAAAATGTTAAATCAACATCATCTCTCTTAGCCAGCCTTATCTGTCTTAACACCTCTCCAGAATATCCAAGCCTTGCGTATCTTGTAAGATCAAATCTGTACTTTAATGCAAGACGAATCTCTCTCATAACAGAATAATCGTACTTCGGATTGCATATAAGCGATAAATCAATACCCTCTTTTATGCCTTCTTTAATCTGCTCCATCTGCATATAATTATACTCCGGATCTGCCATAGCACTTACATCAATCCCTTCCTCAAGTGCCATTCGTATAACCTTCATCTGCCTTGAATTATATTCGGGACTGGCATATATTGAAATGTCAACGCCATTATCATTACCTTTAGTAATCTCAAGCACCTGAAGTTCGTTAAATCCAGCTTTCTTCCATTCATCTATTCCCGCATGGGAATCCGCTAAATTCCTGATTTCATTCTCTCCCATAGTTCTCTCCAATATAAATAATCATATAATTAATTGTCACAGTCCGTATTTATACTAAAATAATAGCATATGTCTGACAATTTCTCAACATATTACTTGCCGAATTTCACCGTAATCGACAAATTTCCTCATAATTCCCCATATGCCTTATAATCTCCAGAAATCCTCAATACATTTTCCTGTATTATTAATATCTACAGGGTACACTTTATCCCATTCCCTTGGATACTGCATCTGATATTCCTGTGTCATAAAACGGTCATCTAACAGAAGTATTATGCCCTTGTCATCTGAAGTTCTTATAACTCTCCCAGCCGCCTGCAGCACCTTGTTCATTCCCGGAAATACATACGCATACTGATAGCCATTCTTGCCCATACTGTCAAAATAATTTCTTAATATATTACGCTGTCTGCATATCATAGGTATACCTGTTCCTACAATACACGCCCCTATAAGTGACTTATCCCTTAGGTCAATTCCCTCAGAAAATATACCGCCAAGCACACAAAAGCCCGTGACATTTCCACTTGTATTATCCATAAATACTGACAAGAAATTCTCTTTATCGGCTTCCGTCATATTATTATCCTGTATCAATACATTTTCTCCCTCAGAGATATGATAAATGTAGCTTCCATCCTCAACATCGTGCAGATCTATAACATTGCAGGCATATTTTTGTCTATATATATCATACACCTCTCTCATATAGCTGTAAGAAGGAAAGAATATCATATATTTGCCCTGCTTCGACTGCGTAAGCGTGTGGATATAACCTGCAATCTTAGCATACTCATTATAATTACGCCTCGTATACCTGCTTGTAACATCACGTCCAATAAGCACTCTCTTATTATCAGTATCAAACGGCGAATGTGCATACACAGCATAGTCATCTGCATTTCCTGAAAGCATTTCCTTAAAATAATTCACTGGAAGAAGTGTCGCCGAGAACATTATTGTCGATATTCCCTGACTTAATCTCTGCGATAACTGTCCTGACGGGTCAACACAGTACAGATGAAGTGCAAAGTCACCGTCATCGATATGCTCAGCATATATAACATACTTCTCATCTATGCAGTCATACATATTAATAAAATGTCTTATCTTAAAGAAGAATTCTATTATCTCATCGCACACCGGCTTTCCTTTATTCTTATCCAAGAACTTCTGCATATACGAATAACACGATTGCAGATTAGCTAAAAATGTGCCACAATAATCATCTATTATTATATATTCTTTATCACAGGCTCTCTTTAATTCAAGAAGATATTTGTTGCATTTTTCAAGGTATGAAGTCAGCCTTTTGTCCATATCCTTAACTACTCTTTTGCAGGCAAGAAAATCTTCCTTGACAAGCGTTGCACTATACATCTCCCTTGCCCTGTCAACAAGATTATGTGCCTCATCTACAAGAAATACATAATTGCCTTTGCCGCCATCACCAAAATATCTCTTTAATGAAGCATCTGGATCAAAAGCATAATTGTAATCGCATATTATTCCATCGCACCAGTATGAAACATCAAGCGACATTTCATACGGACACACCTTATGCTTCACTGAATACTGCAATATCGTATCCCTGTTAATTACCGCTTCATTAGTGATTATATCGTAAACAGCTTCATTTACCCTGTCAAAATGCCCCCTTGCATACTCGCACACCTCTGGATTACAGTTGTGCTCATCAAGATGACATATTTTATCCTTCGCCGTCAGTGTCACTGTGCGAAAATGCAGTCCTGCATCTCTTAGTATCGCATATGTTTCCTCGGCTACCGTTCTCGTTATTGTCTTGGAGGTAAGATAGAATATCTTGTCAGTTAAGCCATTACTGCACGACTGCACGGCTGGATATACTGTTGATATAGTCTTTCCTACTCCTGTCGGTGCTTGTATGTATAACACCTTCTGTTCTTTTACCGTGTGGTATACACTCGCAACCAGCTTCTTCTGCCCCTCACGGTACTCAAACGGAAAATGCAGTTTCTGAATTGAAGCATTCCTTTCTGCCCTTTCATCAAATACATAATCCATCCACTTTTTAAAGCCAGCTACAAGTTCTGTGTACCATTTTATAATTGACTCACTATCATACCGTTCTTTAAATCTTACTATTTTCTCAGTTTCTGTGTTACAATATGTGAGCTGTACATCAATGCTCTCCAGATTATACTTTGTTAAATATATATAAGCGTACACCATAGCCTGTGCCTTATGCACATATACCGGCTCTTTAAGCTTTGTTACATCTGCCTGCATAGTCTTAATCTCATCAATTGTAACCCCGCCAATCGGAAGCTTACTGCCATCCTCATCTTCCTCTATATCAGCTATTATTCCGTCTGCCCTGCCCTCTATTCTAAGCTCGTATTCAATTCCGCCCTTTGATGTCAGCTCCTCTTTATTCCTAAGAAGCACCTCTGCCCTGTAATTAGAACCCATAGAGTGCTGGATTTTCCTGTGAAGCCTCGCACCCTCCTGCATAACCTTAACATCAGCAACACCTGTATCCCTGTTATCAATATCCCCACCAAGGCACATAAATTCAACCAGATTTCTTACTGATATATTAAATGTATTATCTTTAATTACATACATATCTGTGCCTCCTTATATATCATATTTCTGCGTATTTTTTTGTGCTAATTATATCATAATTTTTGCGCAGCTTTTCAGCGCATATAAAGTTCCGCAAGGAACTTTTAAGATGAGCACTTTTGTGCTCATTATACTAAAATTCTTCTGTGACGTTATAGACATACCCATTCTTTACTCTGCCAGTACGCTTTACTATCTCAAGATAATTAAGAATATTAAGCGTATATCTTGACGCTTCAACACTGACCCCAGCAGCCATGGCAAAGTCTTTCACCGTAAAATCTTCCTTCAAATCCGCTGGAACTAACTGCATATAATCTTCTATCCTGTCAAATCTTACTATTCTTCTTATTCCGACTGGTACTCTGTCATATCTTGTTGAGCCTCTTTTCTTATCATAGCTCCAGCCGTTAAGAAGTTTATATTCTTCCATATCCATAAGCACAAGATTGATTGAAAGATTAGGATTTTTAAGATAGCTTTTTATCTTATATAACTCGTAAAATGCATCATATTCCGTAAAATGTCTTGGCGATTTTCTCCTGCCCCGAGTCTCCCCATTATCAGGATTAACCCAGCTTAACCATTTGTTAAATGGAAGCGGATACACCACTGTAACGTGATAGTCTTGTAGAAATACCGCAAGCTTATCCCTCAGCTTATTAAGCTGGCGTGTCTGTATCTCTATTATCCCTTTGTCATTGTATATATCCGCATAATAACCGCTCATAGCGACCTCGTGCTTGTCCTCATCAGGTTCATAGTACAGCTTAAGGACAGCGTGAAGTGTCTTTTCTGATAATGTTCCTATCCCCTTGTTATTATGTGCCTTGCCAATTATCCTATCTTTAGCCTTGACAAAAGCCTCGTAATCTTCATATTCTGATGTTTCATATAATATATTGTTCAATGTTCTGTCCATAACCTGTCTAAAACTTATATTTCAATCTATTGTATACATATATCTTTATTATATAATAATTTTCTTTTGCATTCATTATATATGCTTACATACTTTATACATTGAATTCCATTATAAGGCAGAACATATATTCTTACAAGAAAAAAGCAGTAAAAGCTTTTTAATATATTCTCATTACCTGTCTGCCCTGTAAAACGAATATATTTTAGATAACCACTTGTGCCTTTACTGCCTTTTATTATTTTTTTATTATTTATTATTTGTACTTATTAATCACAAACTTTTATATTATTAAACACTCATATACATATTTCACAAATATATCTTTATCTGCCATTTTAATAATTATTATCAGGAGTTATTTTTTCTTAAAATGTGCTATTTTAAGTGTTGCAATAAGCCCCCTTAATGTATCTGCCTGTGTACTCATATCCTGACTTGCAGCGGCACACTCCTGTGATGTGGCAGAATTAGTCTGTACTACATCATTGATATCTTCAATGCCGTCATCAACCTGCTTAATTGTCTCTGTCTGAGTATTGAGAACATCTGCAATGTTATTAACTTCATCAACTATATGCCTTGAATTATCCACAACCACACCAAGCTGGGAAGCTGTGTCATTGGCAATAACCATACCTTTCTCAACTGCCGCAACAGATGTATCTATTAATGAAGCTGACTCCTTAGCAGCTTCTGCACTCTGTGCCGCAAGTGCTGATACCTGATCTGCAACTACTGCAAAGCCTTTTCCGGCATCTCCAGCCCTTGCTGCCTCTATAGAAGCATTGAGTGCCAGAAGATTAGTCTGTGAAGCTATCTGGTTGATAGTTTCTATTATCTTGCTGATTTCTTTGGAAGCTTTTTCTATTTCACTCATTGATGTGACCATCTCACCCATTTTGCCGTTACTTTCATCAAGCTGTGTTCCTAGTTCATTTACCTTGCCACTTATTGCTCTAGCGTTCTGTGAATTCTGTGCAACACTTTCTGACACACTTGCAAGGGAAGCTGTAAGCTCCTCAACTGAAGCCGCCTGATTAGTCGCTCCTTCTGCAAGCTCTGTTGAACTTGAGGCTATCTGTTCTGAACCTTCTGCCACCTGGTCAGCTACTCTTTGAAGGTGCTTTACAAGATCTGCCATACTTGCTTCAAAGCTCATAAATGCATCTAATATTTCCTCAAAATCGCCCTTCCACTCAACCTCTGGCTTAACATCAAAGTTACCATGTGAGAATTCCTGCATAGACCTTTTAATATCATCAACATATGAACTTAATGTTCTTATTGACTTACGCAGGCTGTGGGCTAATGCTCCTAATTCATCATCCGAATGGTATGTAAGCTCACTGTGCAGGTTGCCACTAGCAAGGTCTTTAGCTACATTATCTATTTCCCTTAATGGTTCTATTATCATCTCTGTAATCTTAGCACCTATTTTCTTTGATATAAGGCTCGCTATTACAATAAATAACACAATAGCCACACCGCCTATGACAGCCACAACATTGCTTGACAATATTGCCTGATTCGCCTCTTTGTTGGTTTCATCCTCCATTTTATCCGCAATACTCATAAGATTGTTAAGTGCAGGTGTACATACTGTGTGGATTTTATTCTTGGCACTTGCAAGGTCACCCTTTTCAATCTGGTTAATTATATCGTAACCGATACTGCCCCATTCATTAAGTGCTTTAACATACTGGTTATACAAATCATCATCTATTATATTGGTATTCTTTATAATATCAAGCTGTGTCTGCGAGTCTGTAAGAACTGCCTTAACATTATTCTTATAATTCTCATAAGTTGAACTGTCGTCATTTAATGCCATCTCTCTTATATTGCGGGCAGCAGAACTAATATCTATAATACTTTCTTTAGCAGCATCATTTGCTTTCTGAGCCCCTTTTACATAAGAATTAAATCTTATATCCAGAAGAGATAAACCAATTATGCTTACGATGCCTGATAAAATCATAAATTTAATTACAGTAGCGTAAATGTATTTTATTTTGTCGTGTAAATTTAGTTGGTGTAATTTAGATATCATTCTTGTACATCTCCTTCTTTAAATTGATGGGGGTGGAAGATAGACGGACACCGGACGCGTTGTTAAAGCGAATAGAAGCAACAAAGACACGTTTGCACTGCGTGTCGCTCGCAGCGGTACTAAGCTGCCAGTTGGAACTGCCAGCTAAGGACCGGCGGCTCCCCAGCGTCTTCTTATGCTTCTATCAGCTTTAGCATCGCTGGCTGTCTTTCAACCCTGGGTGTATTTTGTTTTATTTATTAAGTAGATTTTATAGCATAGTGAAATATATTTGTCAATATGTTATATTGGAATAACTTTTAAATATATTTTAGTGGAAAGAAATAGGAATTAGGAATGGAGATATAAAAAGGGGATTTATGCGTAAAAAAACAGCCTGGCAATAGATTTACGAAAAGTGGATGTCCCCTGTTACTAGACAAGCCAGTAAGGCGGGGACTGGGGATTGAGGGTCTATTGTCAGACTGTTGTGGTGGTTATCACCTATTTATTATTAGATTATGATTTAACTATTTGATGGCTGTTTTGGGTGGACGATAGATATTTATTATTTATCGTCTATTTCTTCTAGTTCGAGTTCCTCAGACTCATTGTATTCTTCGGGGAGATCTTTTGTGGTTGATGACTGATATGGGACGGCATCATCAGATACTTCTTCATCTATATCTTCTTCTAAGTCATCATATAAGATATCTTCTTCATCATCTTCAAGTTCCATATCGTCTAAGTCTTCCTCGTCTATATCTTCGTCTTCGTAGCCGTCCATTGCTCCTACGAAGGCTTTTTTGCTCTTTGAAAGCTTAATGCTTAAGGCTATAACTACAACTATTAATGCTATTATTACAACAGCAAGGACTGCTAATATAACGAATATATAACTGCTGACTGTATTAAATGCCTTATCACTGTCAGCTGTCTTTGTGTTGGTGTTGATTACCTGTTCATCTGCCATATTGTAACCGGCGTAGCCTTGTATTGTGCCATCATTGACATTGTATCTGAACCAGCCTGTTTCTCCTGTAGAGCTTACGCCATAGAATAATGCGTAGTTGCCTGTTCTGTCAAGGAGGGCATCGACTTCTTTGCCATTGATTACTGTTCTTCCAACATCATAGCCTTCTGGAAGTTCCATAGACGCTTCATCTATGGCAAGTATGCAGTATGTAAATTGTGGCTGGCTTACTTCTACGAATTGTGAAAATGTCTTTCTCACCGAATCGTATACATAATAACCGCTCTCACCTTTGCCATCTGTACTTTCAAGATAGACAATTGTTACTCCTGTATCAATTCCAACACCTGCTGATACCTTTGTTCCATTATAATCATACTCTGTTGGAGTATAGCCATCTGGAAGTGGGTGTTCATCATTAGCAGATACAATCTTATATTCAGCATTATCTACTGTAATATTCGGCTCTTGTATTGCTTCACTGTTAGGATCCTGCACATCAGGAATATTATTATTGTCTGTTGATCCATTAGATGAGTCCGAACCTGTTGCCTGATTATTTTCATTAGAAGCTGAATTAGTTTCCTTGGTTGTCTTTATTGTATAAGTTCTTTTACTGCCATTTTCTGCTGTTACAGTAATTGTTGTTGTGTTAAATCCTGGATCCATTCTCTTGCCAGATACGCTTACAGTTGCCTTTGAATCATTAGGAACTGCACTTACTGTAAGGCTTGCACAGTCAGCACCAACAGATGTTGTATAAGTAGTTACATCTGGTGAAAATGCTGGAGATAACACACCAGGACTTATCTGTAATGAACTTAATGTATTATCTGATGAATATGAAGCTGGTGCAGAAGCTGTAACTGAACCTGACGATTTGGATATACTGCACGCCTGCATATCTATATCAATAACCTTGGAATCACCTATAACATTAAGGCTTGAAGTACCAGCTCCGATAATCTTAAATGTTATTGTCTTTGACTGGCTGCTTGCTGTACTTTCGTCCATAAAGCTGACCATCGCAGTTCCCGAATTACTTGAGCTTCCGCTTAATGCTAATATTGATGGGTCATAGGATACATATATTGTAGCTCCACCTATTCCGCTCGATGCACTGATTGACACATCTATGGATACTGTATCGCCTACCGTACCACTTGCTGAACCAATTGATACTCTTGCTGTTCCTGCCGCTAATATATCTGTCTTATTCACAAAAGCCATTACAGCACACATACATATAATAAGCAGTGCTGAAATTATCTTTTTAACCTTATTCATATATGTCCTCTCTTCTTGCAGTCACTACTGCTGGATATATCCTATATTTAATATGTGTCTTTTAATAGCAACGAAATCATACAAATCTATAACTCCGTCCCTGTTAATATCCGCAGCCTCTTTATAACTGCCCTGTGGCTGTCCAATTCCAAGAACTGCTCTCTTAATAGCCACGAAATCATATAAATCTATAACTCCGTCACCATTAACATCTCCATATATAACTATAGAATATTCATCATATACACTTCCGTCTGCCTTGTATACAACTAACTTATCACCAGTAACTACTGTGTCGCCTCTCTCGCTTCCGTCATTCTTTAATATTTTTCCATAACAGCCATTGCTGTATGATACATTATCAAGAACACTTGATGCCTGACTTCCGACACCTATCTTAGTCATTATCTTCTTTGATGAATCGACATTATAATCTGTCTTAAAACCATCTGTATTACCACCAGATTGTGCAGACTTTCTTGTTATATTTATTACATATGTCTTTATGTCACCATTTTCAGCCGTTACAGTAATATTGATTACATTATTGCCAACGCTTAAGCTGTGGCTTCCACGTCCGCTTACTGTTGCATTGCCATCTATAAGTCCTGCCGATACATTAACACTTGTAATATCATTTTCTACAATGAGACTGTAATCAGTATTATCAGATGAAAATGTAGGAGTTAATGTATAACCATCTACTGATAATGAACTAAGCCTGTTATTCGCACTCTGGTTGCCATCTGGTATTATACATCTTGACGATGGCATATTATCATATACCGGAATGTTAAACTTAAATGTTGTATTATTAAGCGTGTATGAACTATATGCCTTCTTAGCCCTTGTCGCTTCTGACCTTGGTGCAAGCACATTAGTCATATACTGGTGTGAGAAGTTCTTAACATCAAACTTCTCATAATATATAGTATCCTGACCCTTGTTAATGTACCATTTTCCAAGATTGACAGCACCACCTACAACAGCCCTGTAACGTGAATTCCAAGGCCTCATATTAGAGCTGTCGGTCTGTCTGGCATATTTCAAACCATTCTGGACTGCTGACAGACCGCCGCTTGCATAAGCGTTCTGGCTGTAATAATTATAATAGCCCTCGTATCCGCTTACATTTCCAGATATCTGGTTGCCTCGTCCGTCTGCACCCTGTTCCTGAATAATTCTTGTTGCAAGGTGATATGGGCTTACCTTGGATACTTCACCTGCATACATAAGCAGTGAAGCATAGTCATAGCCGTCAAGATTGTGGCTTGAATTCTCCATAAATGTTCCGCTTATAATATTACGCACACCGTCTACATTGTGTACTGACGAGTCATATGAAAGACTTTCAAACATAAATATGTATGTATCATCAAGAAAGTTTCTTGGGTCAAGTGCATATTTTACAAGTCCCTCAGATGCCTGAACCCAGCCACCACTGTCAAGCTCTGTATACTCACCTGTATTCCAGTCATAACAGCCATCAGCCGTAGACTTCCACGAAGCATCTGCCGAACTGTATATAAGACTTCGTCCTAATACATTCTGGGCATTAACCATAGTATCCCAGTCCCTTCCATTATGGTCTGCTACAAATACCCATAATGGATATGCACTGTGAAGCTGCCTTAAGCTTTCCCTGTATGAAGCCGGAAAATTCTGTGCCTCAAGATAATCTTCAAAATTATTATCCGGTGTATAATCTGACTTTGCTTCCCTAGTAGTATACTCTGATGTTATATATCCTCTTGTGTATTCACCATTGAGATAAAAACCTATGCTGTACCACTTATATGTCGCACTCGTATTCACTTCTTCGTATATATCGAACTTAAATCCACCATCTACTTTAGTAATTACACTTCCATTAACAGGTGCTGTCCTTATTCTAAGGCTTGTTACATCATAATTAACATAACCTGTAGCAATAATTGTATCATCTGCTTTAGCGGTAAATGTATACGAAAATCCTGTCACCATACATACAAGAATGACTGCCATAAGTACTATGGCTACTGCTTTTTTTATAATCTCTTTGTAGCTTACGTTCATATAATCACCTTGTTCCTTATTAAATCTGCAATTTAGTTGTTCTTTCCAAACTCAGATAACTTAAGTCCCTCATTACGTTCAAGCACCATATTAACTGACCAGCTGTTAGCAAATACCAATAACGGATTGCCCTTAAGGTCTTTAATCTTCTTCATATCAGAAGTACCGACAATTCTGTTCACATCAACTTCTTCTGGATTTTCAATCCATCTGATATGTTCATATGGAAGCGGCTCTAACTTTATATCTACATTGTACTCATTCTTAAGTCTGTATTCAAGAACTTCAAACTGAAGTACACCGACAACGCCGACAATAATTTCTTCCATTCCAGTGTTATATTCCTGAAATATCTGAATAGCACCTTCCTGTGCAATCTGGCCTATTCCCTTAATGAACTGCTTACGCTTCATTGTATCAATCTGTCTTACTCTTGCAAAATGTTCCGGTGCGAATGTAGGAATTCCATCAAACTGGAACTTCTTATTAGAAGTACATATAGTATCACCTATTGAGAATATACCCGGATCGAATACACCTATTATATCTCCTGCATAAGCTTCTTCTACAATGTGTCTTTCCTGTGCCATCATCTGCTGTGGCTGTGAAAGCCTTATCTTCTTGCCACCCTGAACGTGGTTAGCTTCCATACCGGCAGTGAACTTTCCTGAACATATACGCATAAATGCAATTCTATCTCTATGTGCCTTATTCATATTAGCCTGTATCTTAAATACAAAAGCAGAGAAATCTTCCTTAAATGGGTCTATAAGACCTACTGACGAATTACGTGGAAGTGGTGATGTAGTCATATCAAGGAAATGCTGTAAAAATGTCTCTACACCAAAGTTAGTAAGTGCTGAACCAAAGAATACAGGTGTTAAATCTCCTGCCTGAACCTTGGCAAGATCAAATTCTGCACTTGCACCATCTAAGAGTTCCACATCTTCTTCAAGCTTAGCCCAGTAATCATCACCAATCTCTGCCTTAAGCTCATCATCATCTATTGATATATTCTTAGTATCTACTTCCTTCTGTCCATTCATTGCCGCCTTAAAGAGTGATACCTCTTTCTGCTTTCTGTCATATACACCCTTAAATGCCTTACCACAGCCTATAGGCCAGTTGATAGGACAAGTAGCAATTCCAAGTACATTTTCTATCTCATCAAGAAGCTCGAATGGGTCGTTGGCTTCTCTATCCATTTTATTAATAAATGTAAAGATTGGAATATGTCTCATAACACATACTTTAAAAAGCTTAATAGTCTGTTTCTCAACACCCTTTGAAGCATCTATAACCATTACGGCTGAGTCAGCAGCCATAAGAGTTCTATAAGTATCCTCTGAGAAATCTTCGTGTCCAGGTGTATCAAGAATATTAATGCAATATCCATCATAATTAAACTGAAGTACTGAAGATGTTACAGAGATACCTCTTTCCTTTTCAATCTCCATCCAGTCTGATACTGCGTGTTTCGCTGTCTTCTTACCCTTTACAGAACCAGCAAGATTAATAGCACCACCATATAACAAGAACTTCTCAGTAAGTGTTGTCTTACCAGCATCCGGGTGGGATATGATTGCAAATGTCCTTCTTTTCTTAATTTCACTTGTAATATCTGACATAATTTCTCCATTTCTTAAATCATTTTACACTTTAACTAATCCAGTATATAGTATCCATCAATTTAATTCAACCACTTAGTGCCGGACTATTTTATAAACTAATCTTATTCTATTACCTATTCCAGATAATTACTCTACAGTTAAGCTTCTTCCCAGTGCAAAGGAATATATTACTTTTTCTTTAACCTTTAAGCCTGTTATCTGTGACAGTGCCATAGCATAGTAATCAAGCTGGATAGAATATCTTCTTCTAAGCTCGTCCTCTCCTGCCCTGCCTCTTAACACCCGGTCAGTCTTATAATCAACTATAACAAGCTGTCCGTCCTCAATAAAATACAGGTCAATGACCCCCTGTACAAGCTGTCTGTCATATTCAAATACAAATGGCTGTTCCCTTTTCACCCCGCCGTAAGCATATGCACGCTTAATTCTTTCACCTATTGATGAGCCTGCAAACGTATCTATATCCTTAAGCTTTATGCATTCAGCTTGTTTTAATGACAGCTTTTCTTCTCTTACCATTCTGTCAATTTCATTCTTTATATCCTCAGTGCTTCCAGCTTTTGAATAATTCAGACATTCCATAACCCTGTGGTATGCCGTTCCACGTTCATTACTTACAAGCTCTTTTTCTTCACTGCTTATAAACTTAGGAACTGTTGGAATATATTCGTCTGCAGCTTCAGGTTCTGTCCCGCCGTCTGCTTCTTTAACACCGCCAGCCGCTTCTTTAATTCTTTCTGCCTCCATAATGCCCGCAGCCTTTTTGATACTGTCTGCCGCAAAAGCATTTTGCTCGTAATCTGCTTCATTCTGCATTTTCTTTAACTCACTGACAGTTACTTTTACTTTTCTGTCTGCATCAGGGTCTTTAATATATGGCGGAAGCTCCTTTAAAGGCGAAGTTCCATAGGCTGTTTTTTCGCCTACCTGACTTTCATCTGTTGCTTGGCTTCCGGCCTGGTCTATGTCCGATTTGTTCAATAAAGAATTAATTTCTTCCACGCCAATAAGCTTTATATTGAATTCTCCTTTATTGTATTCCTTTCCAGTAAGTACAACTGGAATTACCATATCTGCGAACTTGTCTATCTTCTCGCAGTCAGCATAAGAATATATTCCAGACATTCTAATCTCGTCAGCAATTGAATTCCAGCCTGTCATTGCCTTGTCTGTGTCAGTGACATTTCCCATCATAATAAGCTTTTCCCTTGCTCGTGTCATTGCAACATACAGAACTCTTTCTTCCTCGGATATTCCATCTCTTACAATCTTTCTTGCAATCGCCCCTTTTATAATAGTAGATGTCTTGGTCTTGCGGTCAAGATTAACATAATCAGCACCTATGCCCAGCTCTTTATCAATAACAATCCTGCTTCTTGCATCCATTTTATTAATCTGCTTGTTAAGTCCGGCTACAATTACAACCGGAAACTCAAGACCCTTGCTCTTATGTATGCTCATTACCCTTACAGAGTCGCCGTTATCCCCCATGCCCTGTGAGTCGGTTATATCTATGTCGTATTTCTGCAATCTTTCTATATATCTTAAGAAATTAAAAAGTCCGCTATAGCTTGTTCCCTCAAATGAAGATGCCCTGTCAAGAAGCACATCTATATTAGATTGTCTTTTAGCTCCTGCCGGCATAGTTCCTGCGTAATCATAATAACCTGTGTTGTATACAATCTCCCACAGCAAATCATAGATAGTCATTATTCTGGATTTATCTCTTAAGGCATTAAGCTTATCAATAAATGCACTGCATTTCTTATAATCGCAATCCTCGTCCTCATTCTCTGCTATGCTTTTCATCTGCCTGATAAGAAACTTCTGTGAATATTTCTTTCCTGATATTCTTATCTTGCATAATTCATCTTCCGTAAAACCTCCAAAGTATGACAGAAGCACAGAAGCCATAGGTATATCCTGCAATGGATTGTCTATGCAGGTAAGCAGGCTTATAAGGACCTTTATCTCCCTTAATTTAAAATACTGCTGTGCAGTATCTGCCATAGCCGGCACTCCGCAGTCAAGCAGTTCATTGACAAGCACATCTGCCCAGCCTGTAAGCGTTCTTGTGAGAATAACAATATCACCATATTTTATTCTCCTGTAATCTTCAAGGTCAGCATCATACACGTAATAAGCATTATCTTCTGACATAAGTTCTCTTATTCTTAATGCGGCATATCTTGCCTCTGCCCTTATTCCATCGCCGTCCTCATCACCCGACATATCAACAAGCACAATATCTGTGCTTTTCTCACTGTCCTGCCCGAAGTTTCTTTTATCCTCACACGCTGGATAATCTAACCCACAGTTAAGCTGCTGCCTATCATCATACTGTATGCCGCAGAAATTCTTATTCATAACACGGAAGAACACATCATTGGTACTATCAAGAACATTACTTCTGCTTCGGAAATTCTTCTGTAATTCTATCTTACAAGAACTTATATTCTGCTCACCACCGCCAAATGATGTATCTTCGCAGTCATTATACTGTGCTGTATCTTTGCAGTTATCATTCTGCGATGAATAATTATCATACTTGCTCATAAATAACTCAGGACACGCAAGTCTGAACTTATATATACTCTGCTTAACATCTCCAACCATATATACATTATTGAAATAACCGGACATTCTCTGCCTTGATACAGCAGTAAGTATTTCTTCCTGTAACTGGTTGGAATCCTGATACTCGTCTATTAATATCTCATCAAAGCTCTCTGCAAGTTCATCTGCTGTCCTGGTATACTCAATAATACCAGCATTATTCTTTACAAGAATATCAAGTGCAAGATGTTCCATATCATTAAAATCTATTATTCCACGGTCTTTCTTCTGTTCTGCCATTCTTTGTGCAAAATCATTAGCAAGCTTTACCATCATAGCAATCATTGGTGCATTAGCTTTCACATCTTCCATTAATGTATCAATATCTGCTGTGAACACACCACTGATAAGGGAATTAATATATTTCTTGAAATTATTTCTTTCATTCTTGACATATTCTTTTAAATCTTCCCTCGCATCAGGCATTTTCTTATTGCTTAATCTGTCAAATACCGTCTTTCTTATTCTTACCGAAAGGTCATCAAAGTCTGGTGCTTCAAGTATTCTTTTGATATTCATATAATCTGAATTGATTGCATCAAGATATGACACCGGACCGTCTACGTGCTGGCAAAGTTCAATCATATATTCATATTTGCGGCAGTAATCACTCAGCGAATTGATAATGCTTTCATACAGGTCAGCTATCGCCCTGTTGTTAGAATTATCTGGTGCTTCATACATATCAAGCGTTTCCTTATACCATTCAGAAGGCCATGGATTGCTTCGTGCAAGATTATATATTTTCTTAATAAGTTCTTCTATATTCTGGTCATTACGTCCTGTTCCATAAGCCTCTACAAGATTAATAAAATCCTCATCTGCCTCTGTATAATAGTCCTCAAGAAGCTCCTGCATTACATCATTCTCAAGAAGTGTAATCTCTCCATTATCTGCCGCCCTGAAACCGGGGTCTAATTCAATCTCTGAAAAATGATTTTTTATTATCCACAGACAGAAACTATCTATTGTTGTTATATGCGCATTGTTAATAAGTGCAATCTGCTTTAAAAGATTGGTATCTGTCTCATTATTGTCAAGCATATCATCAAGCCTGTTTCTTATTCTTGCTTTCATCTCTGCTGCGGCGGCCTTGGTAAATGTAACAACAACAAGTCTGTCTATATCCGTGCTGTTCTCACCTGTAATCATATTGATAATTCGTTCAACAAGAACCGCTGTCTTTCCTGAACCTGCGGCGGCTGACACAAGTATATTCCTGTTCTTAGTATCTATTGCCTTAAGCTGTTCATCAGTCCATTTCTTTGCCATCATTACACCTCTGAATTACTGTCAGTTTCTTTGTTATATTCTTCACTATCGTTATACTTTTCTGTACTGTTATGCTCTTTACTACTGCTGTACGCTTCACCGCTGTTATTCTCATCTATTAATTTCCATATATCTTCTTTGCTTAAATTCGGAAGTCTTCGATAACTTGTACCCGGCATATCTGTGCTAAATCCACACACACTGTTATACTGACAATAAGTACAACTGTTCTCATTACCCTTAATATACGGATTGATATTAATGCTTCCATTAAGTATCTTTCCTGCGTTATTGACATTTTCTTTATCAACATATTCACCAAGCTTATCGAACTCATCAGTTGTCATAACCCTGCTGTATCGCATATCAAGTTCACCAGATTTATTGTAACTGACAGGAATATTAACAGATGAACCCTCTGTTGAATCCATCATACTTATAATATTCTTATTAGAATTAACAACGCCCTTCATTCTTAATTCTTTTCTTATAAGTGCCTCGACCTCGTCATCATCTTTCTTCGCCTCAACTATCGGGTCCTGAATATTATAATATAAAAGCCCTGCTGGAATTATATTCTTGTCACCATATTTCTTCTTTTCATATATCATTGCTTCCCTCATATATGTAAGGAGCTGGATTTTCAAGCCATAATATGTCTTTAAAAGATTAAAATCTGACTGTCCTGTCTTGTAATCCACGACTTTGACATATAAATTTTCGTCATCCTCGCACACATCTATACGGTCTATCTTGCCCTTCATATAAAATAGTACATCGTGCGGAAGTTCTTCTATCTGTGTAAGAAATCCCTTCTCAAATGCATCTGGCCTGAATATTCCGTCAGCAAGCTGCTTTCCAATTGCCCACAGTGTCCTGTCAGCGTAATTCTTCATTCTCTGTATAAGATACTCATTACGGTTTGAGTCCTTAAGTATCGTATTGCCATAATTCTCAGCTATTGCATTGATACTCTCTGATACCATCTGGCTTCTTTCCTCATCACTTAAAAGCACGAAGGATTTATTGTTCTGCTTTATATTTTTTGACACATCTTCAATTACAGCGTGAAGAATTGTACCAAAGTCATTAACCGCAAACTGATATTCTTCCCTCTCTTTAAGCCCAAGTCCATACTGGCAGAAATATGCGAACTGGCACGAAGCGAACTGTTCAAATGATGTTACGCTTCCTGTAAGCTCCCTTCCATATAATTCAAGTGCAATTCCCTCTGCAAGCACTTTATTAAGATTGCCCTCGCTCCATACAATGTCTGCTTTTGGAATTCGTATATATGCGTGTTCTGCAAATGTATCCTCTCTTGCGTACTCTTTAACAAGCGGAAACATTTTCTTAATCATTCTTATTATGTAAGAAGGAAGAACCGCTTTCATATCCATGCCATTGCGTGCATAAGTTATATAAAGCTTTTCTGATGTCTTTGTCATAATAAGGTATAAATAAAATCTCTGAATAAACGCTTTTTCCCTGACTGACATTGATAATGATACGTCCATACCCTTAAGCCTGTCCCTGTCTGTTTCTGAAAGAACGCTTCTGTTGTCGCTTTTTTTTGGAACATACCCATCATTAACGCCCGCAAAGAACATTACCTTTATATTATCAAGTCTTGTTCTCTCAATATCACCTATTACAACGCAGTCGTTAGCCGGAGGTATAAGTCCTATCTTAATCTCCTCCAATCCAGATGCTATAATATGATTGTATTCTTTTAATGAAACCTTCTCACTGCCTAATAATTCAACTATCTTATCTAATAGTTCTATTATCTTCTTATATATCTGTCCATATTCTTCACTATCCACATCTATAGATGACAGCTTTCTCTCGCAGTCAAGTCCGGCTATGAATTCATATAAAGCCCTGGTAATGGCAGCTACATTTCCATCTGCCTCCTTAATATCTTTGTGAAGAACATCTATTGGAGTAATGACTTCGCGTCTTAATCTGTTAAGAAGTCCAAGGTCTGTATCTTCCCTTCCTGTCCTGAACTTTCTTATCCATTCATTGTTCCACTGCTTCCTGCCCTTTATGCCAACCGCAAGACAATAATTATCAAGAATATCTATCTCATCTCTTGTAAGTTGGGTAAATCCTGTTCTTAGATATCTGAACATACTGTCATAGGCATAATTCTTCTCGATAATATCAAGTACTGCGGTAATCATTTCCACTAAGCAGTTATCTGTTATATGACGTTTCTGGTCTAAGAAAAATGGTATTTCATTCTGGGAAAATATATTAGCGGCAAGCTTTCCATACACACCAATATCACCTGTAACAACCGCTATATCACTGTATCTGTAGCCTGACAGACGTGTAAGCTCAAGTATCTTTCCTGTTATATACTGCAATTCGTCCTTCGGCGTTGTCCCTGCATACAAAGCTATATCATTTACTTCACCATTATAATGCCTGCTTCCAGCCCTGAATATATTCTTTTCAAGAAATGCAAGCTCCTTTGACGACTTAAAACGTGATATATTATCATCATCAATCATCACAGCATTTTCTATATTAATATGCTGTTCATCACATATCTTATACAAATGTGCCACTGTATCCTTAGTCATATAGAAAAGGTTCTCAATGCCCTCATTGACATTAACCTTCTCACTTGTATCTATAGTCAGTGCCACCTTAATATCCGTGCATATATCAAGAAGCAGACCAATAAGCCTGTACTGTACAGGCGTAAAGCCAGTAAAACCATCAAGTGCTATCACACTGTCTTTAAGCTTTTCTGACTCCTGCACTTTCCTGCACAGAAGATCAAGTATCTCCTCTGATGTAATGTAATTATCTTTTATAAAATTCCTAAATCCACTATAAACAACATTAATGTCACTTAATTTCATTCCAAGCAGACTGTTATTATCAACAGTTTTATTAATTTCATCTATCTTATCAACAGTTATATCATACTGTAACATCTCTGATATGACTGATTTCATCTCAGCCACAAATCCGGTATTGGATATATTACCACTAAAGAATCGAAGTTCTTTCTTGTGCTGTTCTAATATTCTTCTTACTATAAGATTCTTTCCTGTATCATCAAGAACCGGATAGTCAGAAGCCCCGACCTCCTCAAATACTCTATAAGCAAGCCTTTCAAAGCTTATGACATCTATATTAAGAATTCCATTTCGTGGGTGAAGCTCAACTACACGCTTCTGTGTTGCCATAGTGTACTGCTCTGGCACGATAATTATATAATCTGTGTCTGGATTGTTAATCGACTCCTCTATTATTGAACTATATAAATATGTTGACTTGCCAGCACCCGATCCGCCAAGTATAAGTTGTAATGACATAATAATCCTCATTTCCGTGCACATTTTTATTCAATGAAACTCATTTAAGTATACCATATATAAGTTCTATTTATATATGAATGCTCATATATTTTATCAAAATAAATGTGTGTTATATGAGGGGGATATATGAGCGGTTCAACCAGGATTGTGGTAATTCCACTTAAGAAACTGATAATTATGATATGCATAATCGCTGCTCTTATTATATTAGCGGCAATATTTATATTTGGCGGAAGCAGTTCAGATGCTGCCAAAAGTACAGGTGTTAATATAAGCACAAGCACTGACACAGTAAAAAAGAATACATCTTGTCCTACATATTCACCAGGTGTATACACTTCCTCAATACTTCTTAATGGTACTCCTATAGATATTCAGGTTACAGTTGACTCCGACAATATAAACAATATCGAAATGGTTAATCTTTCAGAGTCCGTGCAGACTATGTATCCTATGCTTAATTCTTCATTTGATGAGATAAAGACCGCCGTTATCAACAACGGCTCAACAGATAATATCACCTACAATGCAGGTAGTAAATATACAGCAACTATGCTGTTATCAGCTATAGACAGTGCACTTGCCAAGGCAAGGAACTAACTGCGTAAAGCATTTAAGTCTTTCAGATAAACTTTTTACATCAGACACAGCCGTCTGTAACACACTTTCTATACAGACGTATGTAAAAACTTCGGGTAATCTATATCCAGTTTGTTCATAGATTACCCGAAGTTCTATTTTAATTATTAGTTCTCAAAATAACTTATCCCGTCATCATTACTTACATTAATAAAGCCTGCATAACCTCTTTCTTCAAGCTTTCCTAAGAACTTGCCCATCTTCTTTGGCTTAACATAAAGTGAACATATCTTGCCTTCTGCCCTGTACTTTTCTGCAAGCTTATAAGCTGCTGTAAGCTCGCCATCATCATACATTACTGCTATCTTATTGTCCTTATTAGGAAGGTCAATTCCGTGTTCCATAAGTATAGAGAATATTCTCTCAAATCCGATAGAAAATCCTACTGCACTTACCTGCTGTCCTAAGAACTTGCCAATAAGGTTATCATATCTTCCACCACCTGCAATAGCACCCTTAAAGTCAATGCTTTCAACCTCAAATACAGTTCCTGTGTAGTATCCCTGTCCTCTTACTAATGAAAGGTCGAATACAACATTGAACTCACCATTACAAAGCTCATTAACTGACTTCATAATATATTCAAGACTTTCTGCTGGTGCTTTATCTACAAGAATATCTTTAACTGACTCTAAAGAAATCTCCTGTGGATTACTTACATTTGCAAGAAATCCTGTAAACTTAGCTATAGCTGCTTCTGCGAATTCCTTCTCCTCAAGTTCATTCTTAACACCTTCAAGACCAATCTTATCCATCTTATCAAATGTTATACATACACTGTCAAGCTGGCTTTCTTCAAATCCGCAGTCCATAAGAAATGCTCTTAAAAGTCGTCTGTCATTAACTTTAACCTTAAAGTTCTTCATTCCTATAGCTTTAAGTGCCTTAGTTGTTATAAGTATAAGCTCAACCTCTGAATCTCTTGAATCAGAACCTATAATATCTATATCACACTGTACGAATTCTCTTAATCTGCCCTTCTGTGGACGTTCTGCCCTGTACACTCTGTCCATCTGTATACACTTCATTGGAAGTGTAAGCTTATCCTTATTATTAGCAAAATATCTGCTTAAAGGAAGTGTAAGGTCATATCTTAAGCCCATATCTGCAAGAACATTTTCATTCTGTGAAGTAACTCCGCTTGCAAGTGCCTTGTCAAGCTTGTCGCCTCTCTTCATAATCTTAAATATAAGATTAAGGTTTTCTCCACCATCACTCTTATCAAGATTTTCAATATCTTCAATAACCGGAGTTGTTATATGTTCAAAACCATTCTCTACATATACTTTTAATATTTCATTCTGGAGATAATCTCTTATCTCTACTTCATTAGGAAGATAATCATTAGTACCTTTTACAGATGTAATCTTCATTCCATTGTCCTCCATTATTACAATTATTACACAATAACTCCCACCATTATATGTGGCGGGAGTTACTTAAACACATTCAATTAACAATTATGCTTCGTCTATAGCTTTACCTATATCGTGACGCATATATTTATTATCAAAATTAACCCATTCTGTCGCTTCATAAGCATTAGCACGGGCTTTCTTTAAATCCTCACCTAATGCTGTTACGCCAAGAACTCGTCCACCATTAGTAACAACCTTGCCTTCTTCGTTGAACTTAGTACCAGCGTGGAATAAAAAGTATGAATCTTTACCCTTGAAATTCTCCATACCTGTTATCTCAAAGCCCTTCTTGTACTCAAGTGGGTAACCGTCTGATGCAAGAACTACGCATACACACGCATTATCAGTAAACTTAAGATCTATCTTATCTAATGTTCCGTCTATGCACGCTTCAAATACATCAATTATATCATTCTCCATTCTTGGAAGAACAACCTGTGCTTCAGGATCACCAAATCTTGCATTATATTCAAGTACCTTAGGACCTTCTGGTGTAAGCATAAGTCCAAAGAATATAACACCCTTAAATGGCCTTCCCTCTGCCTTCATAGCATCAACAGTTGCCTGATATATATGTGCCTTGCAGAAATCATCAACTTCCTTAGTGTAAAATGGTGATGGTGAGAAGTTACCCATACCACCTGTATTAAGTCCCTGATCTCCGTCCTTGGCTCTCTTATGATCCTGTGCAGACGACATAATCTTTATAGTATTACCATCAACAAATGAAAGAACTGAAACTTCACGTCCTGTCATAAATTCTTCTACTACAATTGTATTACCTGCTGAACCGAACTTCTTGTCAAGCATAAGCTCGTCTACACCGTCAAGTGCCATCTGCTTGTCTTCACATATAAGAACGCCCTTTCCAAGTGCAAGACCATCAGCCTTAAGAACGATAGGATACTTAGCTGTTTCAAGATACTTCTTAGCTTCATCAGCAGATGTAAATGTCTCATATGCTGCTGTTGGTATATTGTATTTCTTCATAAGGTCCTTAGAAAATGCCTTTGAACCCTCAAGTATAGCTGCATTCTTTCTAGGTCCGAATACCCTTAAACCTTCTGCCTCAAATGCATCAACAATACCACCAACAAGTGGATCATCCATACCAATTACAGTAAGGTCGATTGCATTTTCCTTAGCAAATGCAACAAGCTTATCAAATTCCATAGCTTTAATATCAACACATTCCGCAACCTCAGCAATACCTGCATTACCAGGTGCACAATATATCTTATCAACCTTAGGGCTCTGGCTTATCTTCCAGCATATGGCGTGCTCACGTCCACCGCTGCCTACAACTAAAACCTTCATCTGTTCTTCCTCCAATATAATCTAGTCTTTCTAGTTATCATGTTCATTAGCTATCTTGTTAATAGCGGCAGGCAGTAACTTCCATTCTGCCTGTTCCATAACTCTCTTTTGAAGAATTTCTGGCGTGTCACCGTCTTTAACTTCAACAGCTTTCTGGAATATAATCTCTCCTGTATCCATTCCTTCATCTACATAATGCACTGTTGCACCTGTAACCTTAACACCTTTGGCAAGTGCAGCTTCGTGAACGTGAAGTCCGTAAAAGCCTACACCGCAAAAAGATGGGATGAGTGATGGGTGGATATTAATAATTCTATGGCTGTATTCGTGTACCATTTCTTCTGGAATTTTAACAAGGAAGCCCGCAAGCACAACAAGGTCTACATTAAGCGAATTAACCTTTTCAAGAAGTGCTTTATTAAATTCATCTCTTGTAGCATAATCCTTAGGCGATACACAATAAGCTGGTATTCCGTTCTCTTTAGCTCTTGTAAGAGCATAAGCATTAGCATTATTACTTATAACAGCAGCAATCTGTGTATTAGTAATTGTCTTGTCCTTTACACCATCAATTATAGCCTGAAGATTAGTTCCACCTCCAGATACCATAACAGCTATTCTTAGCATAAAGTTACTCCCTTCTCACCTGCTTCAATATTACCGATAACATAAGGTGTCTCACCAGCAGCTTTAATAGCTTCCATAGTTGTATCTACGTCCTCAGGGGCTACTGCAAGTACAAGACCAATACCCATATTAAATGTGTTATACATCATATCTTCTTCAATCTCGCCATCTGTCTGTAACATCTTAAAGATTGGAGGAACTTCATAGCTGTCTTTCTTTACAACAGCTCTTACACCATCTGGTAACATTCTTGGAATGTTCTCATAGAAGCCGCCACCTGTGATATGGCTGCATCCCTTAACACGAACTCCTGCGTTCTTAATAGACTTCATAGTCTTAACATATATCTTAGTTGGAGCAAGTAAAGCCTCTCCAAGTGTCTTGCCAAGTGAATCGTAATATGTATTAAGTGACTCTTCTGTTATTGTGAATACACTTCTTACAAGTGAAAATCCATTAGAATGAACACCACTTGAAGCAATACCGATAAGTGTATCGCCCGGCTTAATATTCTCACCTGTTATAAGGTCTTTTCTATCTACAACACCTACAGCAAATCCAGCAACATCATATTCATCTACTGGCATAAGTCCTGGGTGTTCTGCTGTTTCACCTCCGATAAGTGCACATTCTGACTGACGGCAGCCCTCTGCTACACCACCTACGATTGTTGCAATCTTTTCTGGATAGTTCTTTCCACATGCAATATAGTCAAGGAAGAAAAGAGGTTCTCCACCTGCACATACAACATCATTAACACACATTGCAACTGCATCAATACCGATTGTATCGTGCTTATCCATAATAAAGGCAAGCTTAACCTTTGTTCCACAGCCATCTGTTCCTGAAAGAAGAACCGGGTCTTCCATCTGCTTAATCTTCTCAAGTGAAAATGCACCTGAAAATCCACCGATACCACCTAACACTTCTGGTCTGAATGTAGACTTGACCGCATCTTTCATTAATTCAACTGACTTGTAACCTGCTTCGATATCAACACCAGCATTCTTGTAATCCATTGTAATCCTCCATTCTTACGCAGCTTATCTGCGAATAACTATGTATGCTTTATAAGCACCATTTTATAATTTAACGACAATCTGATATTTTAATTACTTTGAGTAATTCTTGTATCCTACTTCCTGAAGTCTTGCATCTTTAGCCTGAACACTTTCCTTTAATTCCTTAGTATAATTCTTAAGCCTTTCAAGAAGCTGTTCATCTGATGTCGCAAGAATCTTAGCTGCAAGAATACCTGCATTAGCACCACCATTAATAGCAACTGTTGCAACAGGAATTCCTGTTGGCATCTGTACTATTGAATATAACGAATCTCTACCACCTAAAGAAGTTGTGTGCATTGGAATACCAATAACTGGCATAGGGAATATTGCCGCACACATTCCTGGCAGATGTGCTGCCATTCCTGCTCCTGCAATGATAACCTTGAATCCTTTCTGTTCTGCTGTCTTCGCATATTCAAAGAATACATCTGGTTCTCTGTGAGCAGAGATAATTGTCATCTCATATGAGATACCTAACTTGTCTAATATGTCTGCTGCCTTTGCCATAACAGGCATATCAGAATCACTACCCATAACTATTCCTACTAAAGCCATGTTTAACTTCCTCCATTCTGATAGAAATACAACTATCATCTTAAAATAATATTAAATCACTTATCATTTCATATTATCTGATAAATCATCCATCCGGATAATTAAACAGATAATATAATACAATACCTATAATATTTTACTTTGTTTTAGATATATCGTCAAGGAATTTAACATAAACCGTGTTATTGAACCAATGTCTGTTTTAATCTTCAAACGGTTCGTTAAGCATATCAGTTCCTGAAAGCACAAATCTTCCATTTTCTATTATGCTTGTTTCTTTTCCTGAATAGTCTACAACTGATATTCTTCCAATTTCATCATATGGAATTGTAATATCTGTATGACAATTGTAATATGCCTTGTCAGGCTCACTCTTTCTTAATAAAGACACCTCATTATCCCTTGAGATTATCTCCTTGCCATCAGGATTGAACACTGCAACATCCTCTGACCTTGAATAGCACGTATCACCAAGTGCAAAATGTGGTCCCATTTTCTCAACAATAAGAATTGGAAGTAGATACACAATATCATATCTGTTCGCTGACACATATGCTGTAGTATTAGTTCCTATTGCAAATTCACCGATTGGAAGTGTATTGTGGTTAAACAGGACATTTTCTTTAAATAAATCCTTGCAACGCTTCTCATCCTCATAATTATCACACATATAATCCGTGACAAAACCATCTTTAAAATGCACCTTAAGGTTCTTGAAATTAATGTCGTTAAGATATACCCTGCTTACATTAAGTACGCCCTCTGTTCCCTTAAGAACCGGCGATGTAAATACTTCACCAAGCGGTATATTAACATCTGCAAGACAGTTCTCAAATACTGTCTGCTTACTGCCATCATTAACCTTCATTATAGATACTTTCATATCTGTTTCATTACCATTACAGCCCTTGACCCTGACATACTCTGCTGTATCAAGCACATCTATAATTCTCTGCTGGACAACCTTGTACTTGTCATAATCAAGCGTATTTATCTTGACAATCTCATCAAAAATCTCAGTGAACTTATCGCCTGTCTCTGGTGATGGATAAGCTATTATAGTAAAGCTTCTCTCCTCGCCTTTAATATATGAATTAACTATAGCTCCTGATTCATTATTATATTTGACTATAAGCTTCTGCTGTTTATCATCAAGATGATAACATTCCTTAGCATCATCTGGCTCAAATGGCTTCTCACCAAATACTTCCATGACAGCAGGTCCGCCGTGTACATCGGCAAGCTCTTTATGCTTCTCATACGCATTTTTTAATGCACCAAGCTTTCTTTCAACAAAATCTCCGTCAAGATAGAGTGCATTATCAAATCTATGGTCAAATTCCATCTGTTTATTAGGACTTGCACCATAATAGCCTATCTTAATATGCATACGCTTGTTAATTGAATTAACTGCCGCCCTGTATATAGTAGGCTTAAGTCCCATTGCCTCAAACTGCTTTATCTCTTCTCTTACAAGTCTTTCAAAGCCTACGCAGTATCTGATATTGACAGTCTGCTTCTTCTCTAACGGCTTATTACCAAGAATAAATCCCTTGCGGTATCCTTCTGTAAATGTTGCCGCCATATCCTTTATCTGCTGTTCAGGTAAAGAGTTCAAATGCTGGGCCATTTTAATTTCATTATCAGTGATATATTCCCCATATCTGTACAAATATCTTAAATCATTCAAATCGCTGTCCATAATAATTCTTACAGCAAAATCCAGTGATGGGTCTATAAGTTCCCTTATCCTGTATTCAATATGGTCATCACTATAATCACTTACATACCAGTAGACTGCTTCTTTAAGCTGCTTATAATCAGCCTCTGTATTATCAGCCGCACAGTCCTTAACTATGCAGTAAAGCTCAATAAACAGCTCAATAAGTGCTGTTGCATCTGCTAATCTTCGCTCATACATATATACAATCAGACCCCTGATTTCCATATATACCATTGAGAATAATCTTCCGCACTGCTCTCCAAAGCACCTAACACTAACTCTTGGATTGGCATAACTTGTATTATAGGCTTCTCCTGTCACATCTTTATATAAAGCCCTGTTATATTCGCCAAGCTCCTCTAATGAAGCGTTATCAAATGCTTTGCCAGCTATATCGTTCCTAAGCTTATCCATAAGCAGTATAAACGCCGATACATTTTTAAAATAATCAGCATAACTGCCAGCGCCATAATCTGACAGCTCATCATCTTTATTAATCTCTGATATTCTTTCTATTGCAAGCGAATATCTTTCTTCTATATTATCATCAAACATATTAATCTCCATTTCTATAATAAATATATATATTAATATCCATTACTATATATATAACAATCATATTATTTTACATTGTCACACAACAAATGTACTAATCTCTAATACTGCACAACCATTATATTATTCTTTATTGTTACACAAAAATATATTAGCAATTACACTATACCCATAAGGAATACCGCTGCCATAAATACTGCGAGTATTCCACATAACAGTGAGCCCACCTTTGATAAAGTATAGAATTTATCATCTTCCTTAAAGCTAAGAAGCCCGATTACTGAACCTATTATTGAAAATAACAGACTTAACAATCCAAGACTTCCTACCTTTAAACCTGCATATCCTTCAGCTTCGTAGGATAAATACACGCCATATATCAAAGAAGCCAATGCGAGCAGACCCATTATGGTAGATATTATTCCACCAAGCGACTGCCTTTTATCCGAAAATTTGTATTTATTAAATAATTTCACGCTTAATCCTCTCTTCTAATAATTTTGCACCAGATTGCATATATGATGTATCCTGTCAGTCCTCCCAGACAATTTAATATCAAATCATCTACATCGCAGCTTCCAACCATAGTTATAAGCTGTGTAAGCTCTATTGCCAAAGAAAGACTAAATGAATATAAAGTTGTTGCTATTAATTTAATTCTTCTATGAGATAACACTGGAAGAAATATTCCAAAAGGAATAAACGCAACAACATTTCCTATAATATTAAGTCTTGCTATTCTTCCAAGTGAATCATTGTCTAATATATATTTCCAGAACCTTTTTATTTCTTTAAAAGGTTCGAGATTGTATATGTGTCTTGTCTGCGATGTTCTTCCCATTGACTCAGCAAAGAATACAACGTATATAAGCAGACACATATATATAACAAAAATTATCCATTTCATAGCATTATGAAACTTCTGCTTATTCATAATCTCTCTCCACACAATATAATATGCCTGACATACCATTGCAACACTCTGTTAAAGCATTGCAATAATATATCAGGCAGTATATACATTTAAAATAATATATCTGATTTATGTGCAAGAAGTCTTGCTCCATTAACTATCATCATAACACCAGCGCCAATACCAAAAGCGATTGTTACAATTCCAAACACAAGATTTGATACGCCAACTGACTTCATTTTTTTATATAATTTTTCTTCCACAACAATCCTCCATTCCTGCTGGCTTAATAAACCAAACTGACTAATTAATTACGCACCCCATATTGTTCATAATAAGTATCTATGGCTGCCTTTAACTTATCGTCAATGACAACTCTGCCTTCACATTCTTTATTATAAAGATGTTCTACAACATCTGCCATTGAAACAATTGCACTTGTCTCAAAGCCATATCTTTCCTTAATCTCATCTAACGCGCTCACCTTGCCGCCAAGACCTACTTCCATACGGTTAAGTGATACCATAAGACCGATAATTGTAACATCAGCTGCTCCTCTTACCTTAGGAACTGTCTCCTCCATTGACTTACCTGATGTTGTAACATCTTCTATCATAATAACTCTGTCGCCATCTTTTAACTTGCTTCCAAGGAAACTTCCCTTATCTGCACCGTGGTCCTTTTCTTCCTTACGGTCTGAACAATAACGCACTTCCTTACCATAAAGCTTAGCATAAGCAACGGCTGTAACTACGCTGATTGGAATTCCCTTATATGCTGGTCCAAAAAGCACATCAAAATCATCACCATATGTCTCGTGAATTGCCTTAGCATAATACTCGCCAAGACGCATAAGCTGTGTACCTGTTACATATGCACCTGCATTCATAAAAAATGGTGACTTTCTTCCACTCTTTAATGTGAAATCCCCAAACTTTAACACATCACTCTCAACCATAAAATCTATAAATTCCTGCTTGTATGCTTCCATTGTATCTAAAACCTCCTGTATATGCGGCTTCGCACTGTTATTGTCATATTGGGTATATTCTAACATAAAACTTTATTGGTTTCAATGTGTATTTGCATTATCAACACGCTCTGCGTTGCTTGGTGAAAATTATTTTAAATCTGTAAAATATTACAGACCATTTGTTTGTTTTGTGTTATAATATTTATAATCATTTCAAACTAAAAAATCCATACATTTGCATAATTACAAATGTATGGATTACATTCATCTTAGCTTCAGAGAATAATAAAGTTCTATTATAAAGTTCTATTATAAAGTTCTATTTCGATTTATTCACAATCGTTTCTTTTACTTTTTACTGTTAATCCTGTCATTATTGTTAAAGCTGACATAAGCAGTATCAACCAAAGTCTTATGTCTGTTGTATCTCCTGTCTTTAAGGATGCATTACTATCTACATCACTCCGACTGTTTTCGACATTGTTATCTTCCGCCTTTTTATCATCGATAGTATTATCTTCCACTTTATTATCTTCCAGCTTATTATCTTCTTCGGTTGTGCTTCCAGCAACGGTGAAATAAGTAGCTGCTGAGCCATCGGTCCATGCAATTTCAAATGTATGCTTTCCAGCTGGCAAGGTTTTAAGATACTCAGTCTTTAAGGTAATTATTGTTGAGCCTTCTGTTACTGTATAGTTCTTTACGTCTATAACTACACCATCAACTCTTACCTCTTTGAACTTGGCAATTGCCCCGTCTCCTCTGATTACAAGGCTGCCATCTGTATTGGTATTCTGTGTCCATGTGCTTTCAGCACCATCTATAATCTTATATGCTGGTAACTCTAATTTCTTGATTTCTTCTTTTTCAAGAATCGCACCACAAGTTTCACATTCCTTATGTCTGCTTCCTGCTGTTTCTACAGTTGCAGGCTTGTCTATAATCCAGTCTCCCAAAGTATGTCCTGACGCCTCAATAACCTTGCTATCCTTTACTTCTTCACAGTTCCTGCAATGGATTGACTTGCTTCCTGTTTCTGTGCAGGTTGGCTGTTTGTCTACTGTGTAATCAGTATTCCATACGTGTCCGTTTGCAGCTATATCCTTTATCTCTATATATCTGCAGATATCACATACACGCTTTACGCTTCCTCTACCCATACATGTTGGTGCTTTAACCTTCTCCCACTTACCAAAACTATGACCGGTGGCTGGAATCTCCTCCTGTGCCTTAATTATTGTATTACATACCAGGCAATGGATTCCTGCTGTCTTTCCAGCAGTAGTACAGGTTGCTGCTGCTGCGGCGTCCTCTGCTTCTGTGTGACCAGTAGCAGGAATTGTCTCTTTCTCAGTTTCCCTGCAGCGGCTGCACTTTCTTGCCTTAACCCCACTCTCTGTGCAGGTTGATGGCTTAGTTACTGTCCATTCACCTGTGAAATCGTGACCTAATGCCGGTATTTCTATGCTTTCTGTTATCTCTTTTCCTTCTTCATCTAACAGCTTGTCACATCCGGTACAGGTATAATACTCAATATGTCCTGGTATAACACAGGTTGCTTCTCAATAATGCTGCTCATTCGGCAGCATTATCGAAAAAAAATTGCATAAATAGGATTTTTTTGACAGAATTCGGAATATTTCAATTATACCGGAGTGTATAGTCCTATTGCCGCACCCACCAGTGCAAATGCTGCATATGCACGATATAAATTCATTCCCACAATATATCCATTAAATGTTCCATAGAAAGCTGCACCTGCAACCCCAGCTATTCCACCTAATACAGCACCTGCTAATACACTGACTACAAGCATAGTATTTATATTGCTGAACTTTTTACTTTTTAATTCCGTTTTATCAGCCTCTATTTCCTTAAAGTACTTCCCGTATTCCCTAGGAATTGTCAAATATATTTTTTCAGCCTCTGCCTTCACTATCACTCTGTTAGTGAGCCACCTGTAATACCTGTTAGTTTTAAGATAAATCTTTTCACCATTATTTTCAGTTTCTGATTTTCTTCTGGTCTTGTCACATATTATATGTTCAATACTTTCTTCTTTGCCACTTTCATTCTTAAAAGTCATACCAATTAATTCTGCCTGTCTGCTTGAAATATAAGCCACTGGCAATACATATACTATAAATGCCACAATATAAGTCAAAAGTGGATTTAATAATGACACTCCATCTATAACGCACAATACTGCGTAGATAAGCATTATTATTGTGATAATAAATGTAAAATTCAGTAAATATTTCTTGTTCATATTCTCCCCTCCTAATCTTTCTGTTTTCTATCACCTTTCAGTATTTTATGTACTTTTTAATTATTTGAACTCTCTCAACAAGCTTAAATTTTCAAAAAACTATTTCTTTTGTGCATAGGACTGTAACCATAAGTCTATATGTCCACATTCTTCACATAAATATGCATCTATGCCTTTTTCTGATTTTTTATCATATTTATTTTTCTTAATCTCGTCAGCAACCTTTACCTTCCAAATCTGGTTAGCTATAAGCGCCATTTTAACCATTTTCTGACTTCCACAATTAGTACATTTCATTAAAATTTCTCCCCTTTATCTGATATAAACTTTATATTAGTTTATATCTGTTTCTTATCTGTCTAATCTATTTCTATTAATTCGATGAATTCTCAGCTCAGCGAAATAATATTTATTATCATATGCACTAACACAGGACATAATATATCTTGTGTCTTTGCCTGTATATACGCCAGTCCAAGTCCCATAAAAAATAGCGGTATTACTGCTAATATCTGACTGAATTCCATATTCAGAAAAATCGCTATATCACAGTGGTAAAGAGCAAATATTAATGCCGAGAATACCACCGCACATTTAACACCTGCAATATTTTGTATAAATGTGTATATGTTCTTTCTAAATATTATTTCTTCAACAAATGGTCCTGCAAACACAACCACTATATATGTTATCAACGTATTATCAGCTACATCTTTATTAATCATTTGCTGATTATCACTTTGTCCTACTCCTATACCAGACAAAATAATTGCCGATATTACCATTGTTATAATAACAAAAGCTGATGTATATGCAATATATTTTAAATAATCTTTATTTAAGCATTTTATGCAATCTAAAATGTACTGCCTGTACACGATTATAAATACCAGCATAAAACTTCCATAAAATATAATCTCAAAATATTTGTCCCAGAATAGATTATTATTGTATATTTTTGCTAATAATGCATTAGACCAATTCGTCTGGAAAATAATTGTTAATGCAAAATATACTATCACAATTATGTAATTGTAGACTACGGGAATATCTCTTTGCTTTATGTTCATTTCTTTTGTAATCATTAGTTTACTCCTGATTTAATTATAGTTGGAATATATAGTCTTACTAATTTGTTATTTATTTTCTTTGTTAATGTAACCCTAGCAAAGATAAGTGCCTGTTATCTAATTAAAGCATAACAGACACCCATTTTATTAATAATAAAAAGATGTTTAACTAATTTTTCTTGTTTGATACACAATACGTAGCATTTTCAAATGCCCATGCCAAAATAAGCATACTAAAACTTTGTTTATCAAATCCATATACCTTAAAATTGGTAATTATCATTATAATATATATAATATACACTACACAACCTAAAATATAACTAATAACTGCAATCTTTCCCAATGGTCTTTTCTTTACAATTAATCCATATATATTAAAATATAAAAAAATTATGAACAATATATTTCCTATAATATGTGCAACAACCATATTTTTACCTGCCTATATGCCATAGTTATTCTTTAATCCACTAAATCTATCTTATTTAGTACATATCTGATTACACTTTGCTCATCTGTAATTATCTTTGCCTGACACGCCATATTAAATATATATTTAACTTGAAAGTTTTATTAATATATAAAGTTTTTAATACAACAACCTCTTTAAACTAATATTAAATTTGTAAATATATTCACTCTATCAACTAAAAGTGACCACCAGAAGAACCAATATTATCCCTATACTTAAATCGTTCAGCTAACCACCAGCCAATTTGATAAAACAACTAATTATCTTCCCCACCTTTTATCCTAAAAAGTTCATTTTCATTTAATTCTTCAAACTTCATAATCTTAATCCCTTTTATTTTTTACTATCTAGTATAATCTTTCCAGCCTTCATATACTTCATATCCCCACGAAACCAAGGTACCTATTGTCACTACAGCACCTGCTACAGCTAACCATCCAACTCCACCACCATCGGTACATATTAATTCTTCCATATTCATTTCATTTAAACCTTTATACATATTCTTCTCCTTATAATAAAATTACATTTGATACTTACTATTAATATTTCTATTAATTATTCTTCCTGCATAAGAATATAATTAATAATAAAAAAATGATTAATAAAATCACATCTCTAATAATAACTTTATGATATATTATCAATGTATAAGTTACTGATAATATGCACAATAATATCATTATAGTTATAATAAGAATTTGTACTTTACTTTGTTTCTTCACACATATTTCCTCATTTTTTTGCACTTTGTGTATATATGAATTTATTTCATTCCAAATAAATTCAACAATACATCATACACATTTTTCCAATAGGTTTCTTTTCCTTTTGAACTTCCACCACTAATATTCATTTGTTCAATTTCTGATACTGGCACAAAAAAACTGATATAGTTCATTTTTATCATCTCCTTTCTCAGCAAACATATCACTTCTATATTTCCAATGCAATAGACATGTGCTATTTGGTATTTAAACGGTGCTATTTGGTATAATTTGACATATTTTTTACATTTTGTATAATGTTTTTATGAGTAAATTGGGGGTATTTATGAACTACTACGACATTTTCTTTGATATTATTGAGAATATCTTTGATTTTTTAATTATAGATTTATTCATTAAAAATAATGGCTATAATTTTCATTATAAACATATTTTCAGACCTGTATTTTTAACATTTAGAATATTCTATGCAATAATAACTTTTCCTAACTGGTTCGTATATATATTAAATATTATTATACTTGCCTATATTTTAGTAAGCTGCAACGGAGCACTTATCAAACGCCTCATTACTGCCATTAAATATTTTATGTATGATTATATTTCTACATTTATAATTATATTACTGCATGCATTATTTTTTAGAGATTTATTACAAATTGCTTCAAATCAACTTTACACACATTATAATTCGACTTCTGGTATTATCATTTCTTATATCATTGCCTGTATATATTTTAATACTTAAAAAATCAAATCATTAAACACGGCAAAACCCTACATATTTCTATATGATTTTATATCAATTGCAACTATCATCACTTTATCAATAGCACCTATTCTCACTGAACCAACAATACTTAATTCACAGATGCTTATTCCTATGTTTTTTATATTAATCGCGCTAATAATCATATTTTGTCTTACTACTTATAGTAGAATTGCAATTACTCTTGAAGAAAATGCTATGAATAAAATTCAAATTGAAAAAGCTGCTATGGAATCTGAATATAATTCTCAGATTGACGATAAATTACAACAGCTCCACACATTAAGACACGATATGAAAAATCACCTTCTTATTATTGACAGTTTGTCTGCTGATGGTAAAAATAAACAAATTCACGATTACATACATAAGATAACTGATGAACTTAACCAGACTCAGACTATATCTTCCACTTCATCTACCATATCAGCACTTCTTAACTCTAAAAAGCTCATATGTGATGATAATAAAATAGCATTTGATACCCAGCTAGATTTTAACAACATCTATATAAACGACTTTACTCTCATAACAGTGCTTGGAAATATATTAGATAATGCTATAACTGCCGCTTCAAAACTCGATAACGGATATATTAATCTTGCTATTAAACAGGCAGATACATATCTGGCAATACATTGTGAAAATAATCACCACGAAAAAATCAAAAAAAGAGAAGGTCGCTTTATCTCCAGCAAACCTTCTTCTGGCTCTAAGGCTAATCCTTTGCACGGATTAGGTCTTATTAGTGTTACGAATAATGTTAATAAATACGGTGTCACAATTGATATTAACTACAATGATACTACCTTCATTGTTGATATACTTATTCCTAATTACAGATAATAGTATTTAATTATTATCTGTAATTAACAATAGTGTTATTTCTACATTTTTCTTTCTTCAAGCAGCTTTCTTATTTTACTCATATGCCTATTCTTCACTTCTTTATAATGACTTCTGCTTAATGGCACTTCAACGCCATCCCCAAGACATACCACATTTTCTTTAACTTCTTTTATTGCATCAAAATTGACTATATACCCTTGATGCACATATATAAATATATTTTGATCTAACTTACTACAAATCTTCTTTAATGTTTCATAACACGTTATCTCTGCATCTGTACAATGTAAAACGCATTTATTTCTTCGTTTTTCAATATACTGTATAGTCCTTACGTCTACTATTCGGGTATTTCTCGAAACAGGAACCTCTATGTATCGTTCCTCTGCTTCCTTATAATCAAATGTATATTGCACCAATACAACAGCTCTTGACAGCACTCTTTTCAATTCAGCATATGCAACTGGTTTTACAACATATGCTAATGCTTCAACACCATAAGCTTGTATTGCGTATTTATCAAAACTCGTCACAAAACATATTATTACATCTTGTGTAATTTTACGTATCTGCCTTGCTATATCTACTGTTTTCATACTAATCCTCATTTCTTTATTCATAAATAAAATGTATCACAATGACTATACACTTTCAATTGAGATGTGTTATTTGGTATTTAATCAGTGCTATTCAGAATAAATTCTGTATCTAAACACCCATATGATAAATATTATCGCTTTGAGTTATTGACTTCTAATCCACGTTAGATTATCCTAACTCTTGTGTATAAATCATGTGGACTCCTTTCATTATGTGTTTACAACAATCTTAATCTGTTACATTAAGATATGGTTGTCAGCACATTTTCAGGTACTGCTGATGCCTGAAAGAAGTCCACTTAACTAATGTAATTCAGCCTTATATTGAACATAAGCTGAATTAGAATGGAGGAATTATGTCATATTTAGAAATCGAAAAAGTAATAGGACGAGAAATTCTTGATTCAAGAGGTAACCCAACTGTAGAAGCAGAAGTTCATCTTATTGATGGTACTGTTGGTCGTGGTACTGCTCCATCTGGTGCTTCAACTGGTGAATTTGAGGCTCTTGAGTTAAGGGATGGTGATAAGTCAAGATATTTAGGCAAAGGAGTTACAAAGGCTGTTGATAATATTAATACAATTATCAATGATACACTTGTAGGTCTTGATGCGTCTGATATATATGCTGTTGATGCCGCTATGATTAAGGCTGATGGAACTAAGGATAAATCTAAGCTTGGTGCTAACGCAATACTTGCTGTATCAATTGCCTGCTGTAGAGCTGCAAGCATTGCTCTTGATATTCCTCTTTATAAATTCTTAGGTGGAATTTCAGGCAACAGACTCCCAGTTCCTATGATGAATATTATTAATGGTGGCTGTCACGCTTTATCATCTGGACTTGATGTTCAGGAATTTATGATTATGCCTGTTGGCGCACCTTCATTTAAAGAATGTTTAAGATGGTGCTCAGAAGTATTCCACGCACTTGCTTCTATATTAAAGGAACGTGGACTTGCAACTTCTGTTGGTGATGAAGGTGGTTTTGCTCCTGCATTAAAGTCTGATGAAGAAGCTATCGAAACTATTCTTGAAGCCGTTAAGAAGGCTGGATATGAACCATACAAAGATTTCAGAATTGCTATGGATGCAGCTTCTTCTGAATGGAAATCTGAAAAAGGAAAAGGTTACTACAAGCTTCCTAAGGCTGGTACAGAATATACTGCTGAACAGCTTATTGAACACTGGGCAGCTCTCTGCGAAAAATATCCTATCATCTCTATCGAAGATGGTCTTGATGAAGAGGACTGGGAAGGCTGGCAGAAGCTTACAGCAAGACTTGGCGACAAGGTTCAGCTCGTCGGTGATGACCTTTTCGTAACTAATACTGAAAGACTTTCTAAGGGTATAAGCCTTGGTGCTGGTAATGCTATTCTTATAAAGCTTAATCAGATTGGTTCTGTATCTGAAACACTTGAAGCTATTAAGATGGCTCATAAGGCTGGCTACACAGCTATCAGCTCACACCGTTCAGGTGAAACAGCCGATACAACAATCGCTGACCTTGCAGTAGCTCTTAATACCTGCCAGATAAAGACTGGTGCACCTTCTCGTTCAGAACGTGTTGCTAAGTATAACCAGTTACTTAGAATTGAAGAAGAACTCGGTGACTCAGCCGTATATCCTGGAATTAAGGCATTTAATGTTCATTAATTAAATGTATACATAACAATAAGCTGTAAATGCTAAGATACTTTGCACTTACAGCTTATATTTTTATTTCTCTCGAATTCTATCGGCACTTTTGTTATTCCATCCCTTCCTCAAGCCACTTAGCAATATTAGAAAAGTCTATAGTAAGGTCTCCGCCATAGATATTCACTGGAACCGGCTTGTCAAATCCATATATAACAGGGTAATTATCACCTTCAAAATAATACACAAGTATCTTCGCCTGCACGAAATCCACTATCCAGTATTCGCGGACACCAGCTTCCATATACTTTGACAGCTTAAGGGCATAGTCCCTTTTCTTAGTAGATGGAGATATTACTTCAAGAACAAAATCCGGTGCTCCATATATTCCAAATCTCTTAATCTTGGAAGGATCACATATTATGCCAACATCTGGCTCAACCATTGTCTTATTATCGCAGTCAAGCTGTACATCTACCGGTGCAATAAATGGACGGCAGCTTCCGTTATGCTCCATAATATAATTAGCAATCTGACGATATATCTCCCCACCAATTGACTGATGTCCAAATGTAGGCGACAGCATTGTATAGAAATATCCATCAATTAACTCAACTCTCTGATCCTCTGGCAGTGCATAATAATCATCAAGCGTGTAACTTCCATTCCTGTCAGTCTTATAAGAAGCAGCAGCCTCACACACTACAGATTGCTCTGTAAAAATCTGTTCAAGTGCCAGAAGCGTATCATAACGTGGACTTTCTGTTTCTCCAGAAAATATCTTCTGTATTGTCCCTAAGGGCACTCCCGATAACTCTGCCATCTGCGCATATGTGTAGCCTTTTTCTTTCTTCTTATCCCTCATCTCCTGAATAGTCATATGCAGCACCTCCGTATAATAGGTCTAATGTCTATAAGTTACTTTAATTAAAGTATAGGAGGCAAGTTTCCATTTGTCAACCGATATTATATATAATTTCAACCGTTAATGTAATAAAATTTCCATTTTTTAACCGTTTACCTTTATTAATTTAGCATTTAATCTGTTAACAATTTAATCATTGTATTAAATGCCCATTCCATATGCTATATACTATATAACCTTCTTAATCCACTTACCGCTAAAGTATCTGCTTACAAAGACTATTCCTCTTACTGTCCAGTCTGCGAACATACCATACCATACAGCCATTGGTCCCATATTGAATACCTTAACAAGACCAATACACAATGCAACCCTGCAACACCACATAGTTGTCATTGATGTTATCATTGAGAACTTTACATCTCCTGCCGCTCTCATTCCGTATGCTGGAACGAATGAGAATACCCACGCAATTGGCTTATATATTGTTATCGCACCAACCATCTCTATACACATTCTTGCACTGTCTGTCTCCATTCCACCAAGAACCGTTATAGGACGTACAAGCGCATACACAATAATACAAGATACAATAATTCCAACCTCTGCTATCCCACACAATTTGACTATGTAATACTTGGCTTCTTCCTTTCTTCCTGCTCCAAGACACTGTCCTACAACAGTCATAAGGCACATACCAACACCTATTCCAAAGACACCATTAACATTTTCTAATATATTAGTCATAGCCTGTGCCGCAATAGCCGCTGTTCCCATAGTTGATACTGTTGACTGGATTGCAAGCTTACCGAACTGGAACATACTGTTCTCAATTCCTGATGGAACACCTATCGCAAGTATCGAACCTATAAGCTTATAATCCGGTCTTATCTTATGATATTCTGATACAACAATATCTATCTTTGGCTTGGATAATGCTATAAATATAACAACCATACAGAACACTCTTGATACAAGTGTTGATATAGCTGCACCTGCAACTCCCATATTAAATACAAACATAAGAAGTGCATTTCCACATACATTTATTACGTTAGAGATTACTGATACCATCATAGGATATCTTGAATTACCACACGACCTGAATATCGCTGAGCCTGCACTAAACAGCGCAAGAAATGGATAACTTAAAGCTGTATACAGAAAATATGTTACTGCATTGCTCATAACCTCAGGTTCTACTTTACCAAATATAAAACTTAAAAGAGGTCTTCTTAATATAAGTCCTGCTATAGTTATGACAACCGCTATTGTGGCAACTGTAAGCACAACCTGTCTTGCCGCCTTGTTAGCACCCTCACGGTTTTTCATTCCTATATAATGTGAACATATAATTGCCGCACCTGTAGCCATAGCAGAAAATAACTGTACGATAAGGTTATTAACCGAGTCAACAAGCGATACACCCGATATTGCCTGGCTTCCAAGGTTACTTACCATCATAGTATCCACCATACCCATAAATGAGTTAAGCAGCTGTTCGACAACTATTGGTATAAGAAGTGCAAACAGTGCTTTATTGTGAAACATCAGATTATCCTTATCAATATCAAATAATTTCTTTTTATCTGCTAATAATTTACTCATAAAAAATTGACGCTCCATTTCTTAACTAACTTACCTCGTATAAGATAATCAATTAATAAGCGAACGTCAACCTTTATTTACATATTTAACTGCAATATTTACATACTTTAACTACAATATTTGTATATTTAATTATATAATGATGCCGGGGTCAAAAGCCCCGACTTTGATACCTACTAATATCAAATCAGTATACTGCCTATACTGTCATATTATCAGCAAATACAACTCTTATAGTAGTTCCCTTTCCTAATTCACTTTCAAGCTCTATATGTGCATTATGGTGTTTGGCTACTATATGCTTTACAATCGCAAGCCCAAGTCCTGTACCACCAGTAGATTTTGACCTGCTCTTATCAACTCTGTAAAATCTTTCAAATATCCTGTCCTGATGTTCCTTAGGTATTCCTATACCGTTATCTGCTACTTCAAGAACCTTTTCTGTCACGCCATTATTCTGTCTTGTATACACGGATACCTTAACCTTTCCACCCGGATTATTGTAACGTATCGCATTATCACACAGATTATATATAAGCTCCTCAAGCATCTGCTTATCGGCAGTAATATTAACATCACTTCCTGCAACATCAATAATAATGCTATGCTTCTGAGCACTTATCTCAAGCATCTGCACTGTTGACCTGGCTGTTTCATACAGATTAACTGTCTCGAATATTTCTTCTGTCGATATGGCATCAAGCTCTGATATCCTTATAATATCATTGATAAGCGAGAGAAGTCTTTGTGAGCTTTTATGTATTTCACCTGCAAATCTCTTGGCATCATCACCTGCCGCCATACCACTTTCAATAAGCTCAGAATAGCCTGATATTGATGTCAGTGGTGTCTTTAATTCGTGCGAAACATTTGCCGTGAATTCCTGCCTCATATTGGCATTGCGCATAATATCCTCATGCTGCCTTTTAATAGTTGTAACAAATGGAACAAGTTCCTTATATACTTTAACCGACTCCGAAGCATCCATATTATTGGCAAGATACTCAATCGGCTCAACAATGCTTTTTGTCAGAAAATGTGAACTTATCATACAGATTATAAAGAGAATTACACATAACACAATTATAACAGGGAACATACTTGTCATAATACTCGTCATACTGCTTACTTCCCTTGAAACTCTTAGCACATATCCATTATCAAGTGCAACTGCATAATAATAAGAATTATTATTAAGTGTTACGGACCTTCTTATGTCACATCCATAACCATTCCGTCTAGCCGCAACAACCTCAGGACGTTCGTTATGATTTTCCATTTTATCAATATCAACAAGTGTATCGACTACCGCATAACCCTGTGAATTAATAAATGTTATTCTAAGATTTCCATCGTAATTATCAATTACCTTCTGTTCAACTATATTATCAGGGTCTGTTACCATTCCCCATGCATCTGCACCAATAAACACATCTATGTAATTGTGCATATCTTCAAGCACTTCATGCTTTAGTACATTGTAGAACACAGTACACGCTATAGATACAGATGCCACAATAGTAACAAGTGCCATTACCATATACAAAAGATTAATTCTTTTTTTCATTATCTGGCCTCATCATCCATAAAATATCCTACATTACGGACAGTCTTTATATAATTACCAGCCGCACCAAGCTTATGTCTTAATGTCTTGATATGAACATCAAGAGTTCTTGACTCACCCTCGTAATCTGTACTCCATATTCTGTCCATTATATTATCTCTTGTCAAGACAATTCCACGGTTAAGTGCAAGATATTTTAATAATTCATACTCTTTATAAGTAAGCTCAACAGGTTTATCATCGACATATGCAACTCGTTTTTCATCATCAATAAAAAGACTTCCAATTCCTATAAGCTTCTCTTCATCAGAACTTCCTGTCCTTCTAAGAAGTGCTTTAACTCTTGATATTAATTCCATAATTCCAAATGGTTTGGTTATATAATCATCAGCTCCAAGGTCAAGTCCTTTAACTTTATCAAGCTCTGTTGTCTTAGCTGTAACCATTATAACAGGAACTCTTCTTGTCTCTGGAGTCTGTCTTATCTTTCTTAATATCTCTAATCCATCTTCATCTGGAAGCATAACATCAAGAAGTATCATATCTGGTATTCTGTCTCTCATAAGCTTATGGAATTCTTTGCCGCTTGCACACTCAGCAACTGTATGTCCTGCATTCTTTAAAGCAAAGCTTTCAATCTCACTTATATTTTTATCATCTTCAACAACATATACATATGCCATAATATCCTCGATTTCTGCGACAGATTTCAGTATATTAATACATTGTATCTTTAAAAAATTATACAAAATGTATCCGCTGATATCTACGCTTTACACAAATTTTCTAGTTTCTGGAAGTCTGTATTTTTCCTTGTATTCTTTATACTCTCTTGCAAACTGCTGGTTATCCCTGTTCTTCATTGCATCAAGATATTCGTGTGTATCAAAATTTTCCTTATCTGACTGGATAACATCTACTGCTATATTAGAACAATGGTCTGACACTCTCTCAAGATTATTAAGAATATCTGAATGTGCAAATCCCAGTTCAATAGTACATTTTCCTTCTCTTAATCTTCTTATATGTCTTGCCTTAAGCTCAACTGTTAATGTATCGATAAGTTCTTCTAATGGTTCAACTTTATCTGCTTCTTTAATATTATTAGTCTTAAAGGAATCAAAAGATATATCTACAACCTCTCTTACTGCCGAACATAATATATCTAACTCCGTCTTAGCTTTAGGCGAGAATTCCATCTGCTTATTATGCAATTCTCTTGCAGAGTCGCACAGATTACAGGCGTGGTCTGAAATTCTTTCAAAATCGCCTATGCTGTGAAGCACCATATTAAGTGTCTCTGAGTCATCTTTATTAAGTATCTTGGTACTTATCTTCATAATATATGTACCAAGCTCATCTTCATATTTATCAACCCTGCTCTCAAGCTCACCAACATACAATGCCTTATTCTCATCATAATTACCGATAAGTCCAAGTGCTGTAAATAAAGACTCCCTTGATATATCAGCCATATTGCCTATAACTGTCTTACAATGTTCAACTGCAAGGCTTGGTGACTCAAGAAATCTGTCATCTAAAAGTGCAAATTCGTTAACACTCTGTCTTTCCATAAGAGCCTTTTCCTCATCATCAACCCTTATAGTCATATATGCGAGCTTCTCAAGCACATTTCTTAACGGAAGAAGAAGTGCAGTTGTAATAATATTAAAGGTTGTATGTATTACCGCAATTCCCATCTCATTAGCTGTATCATTCAGAAATGAAAAATGTACAAACATATTAACTATATAGAACACCGTCATAAATACAACTGTACCTATAACATTAAAGTACAGATGAACTATAGCTGCTCTTTTACCATTCTTGCTTGCACCAATACTTGATAACATAGCTGTTGCACAAGTACCGATATTCTGTCCCATTATTATAGGAAGAACAGTTGCATAGCTTAATATTCCTGTAGAACATAATGCCTGTAATATACCAACTGAAGCTGATGAACTCTGTATTATTGCTGTAAATATAAGTCCTGCAATCATACCAAGTATTGGGTTTTTAAATGTTGTTAATAAAGCCTGAAACTGTGGAACTTCGGCAAGCGGCTCTACAGATGAACTCATAGCTTCCATACCATACATAAGAAGTGCAAATCCAATAAATATCTTAGCTGGATTTTTAAATTTGTCTTTCTTTAGGAATACAAGCATCACAACACCAATAACTGCAAGGATTGGTGAAAATGATGTTGGCTTCAACATTCTTATAAATAAATTATCACTCTCAATACCAGTAAGGCTTAATATCCATGAAGTTATGGTAGTACCTATGTTAGCACCCATTATAATGCCAATTGCCTGTCTTAACTTCATAATACCTGAATTAACAAAACCTACAACCATAACGGTCGTCGCTGATGATGACTGTATAACCGCTGTAACACCAGCTCCTAAAAGAACAGCCTTTATCGGGTTAGAAGTAAGCTTTTCAAGTATATTCTCTAACTTTCCTCCTGATGCTCCCGTTAAGCCTTCACCTAATAAATCCATTCCATAGAGGAATATCGCCAATCCTCCAAGTAATGCTAATACACCAAATATATCCATTTTTCCTCCAAAATTTCTTATAGACTTTACTTTTTGTTTACGTTTTGGAGTGTAAAACAGTTATATGAAACTTATATGAACCTTATGTAAATTCAATGTAAAATGTAAAATTAATGTTAAACAGCCATTATTGATTATTATTTATCATCTGGGTGCTGACCTGTTATAGAGAATATAACCCATTCTGATATATTAGTCGCGTGATCCCCTATTCTCTCAAAATACTTGGCAGCCATCAGTAAATCTGATGCCTGCTCACCTGCATTAACATCTTCGTGAATCATAGCTATAAGCTCAGCCTTTACCTTGTTGAATAAATCATCAACAACATCATCGTGTGCGATAACCGCCCTCGCCTTATCCATATCCTTGTTAACAAATGCTTCAACACTCTGTACTAGCATTACCATAGTTTCTTTAGCCATCTGCTGTATATGGTCAAGCTTCTTAATATATGATTCTTTAGAAAGTTCTATTGTAATCTCTGAAATATCAGTTGCATGGTCCCCTATTCTTTCCATATCTGTAATCATCTTTAATGCTGCTGATATAAGTCGTAAATCCTTTGCAACCGGCTGCTGCTGTAATAATAACTTAAGACATAACTGTTCAATCTCACGTTCCTGATGGTCAATCTCCTCGTCATATTCTATTACATTTGAAGCAAGCTCAATATCCTGATTAACAAGTGCCTTTACTGTATCAGATATAGCCTTCTCAATCATACCACCCATTTCAATTAATTCATTATTAAGTTGTACTAACTGTCTGTCAAATCTATTTCTCATATTAACCTCTTTTCCTGTGCTTCTATTGGCACACGGTCTAACACTCAATTATTTCAATATTGCTGACAGGTTCTATTAAGTTAATATGATGAATTCCCTGGTCATTACAGATTATCTTTTTCTATATATTATAAAACGTCTGTTTAATGCCCTTAACGCACTTCTGAATGCTTTCGCTCTCTTAGGATACTTAAACATTGCTCCAATCTTGTTATACATATAAAAAGAATATACAAGTACTTTGTTAAGCTTTCCTATCTTATCCTTGGTTGTGTATATATATCTTGTTCCACCAACCTTAGGATGATTGCCATCTTTATAATATTTTATAAGGTCGTCCTCTGTCTTTATTGTATCTGGAATAAGTGCATATCCCATACCGACACAATTACTGTTATGGGCATCGCTTCCGCCTGTAAGTGCTACCTTACACCCCTTGGCGAACTTTCTTGCATACTTATTGCTTTTCTCACTCTCACAGGCATTATAACCTTCTACAAAATCAAAATGAACCATATGTGCAATCTGCTTTGACTGATTCCAGTACATAGTAGATGCAAAGCTCATAAATGGTTCTCCATAAGGATGTGCAGGTCCTAATATTCCATCACAACAATGTACAATATATATAAGCTTATCTAAAGTAAGCCCCTTATATCTCATAAGCTCATATACCTCTTTAGGTGTATCCTGTGGAAAAATAACTATAAAATGTCCGAACTCCAGGCTATCATATTCTATGCCTCTTAATACCACGAAATCATCATATTTCTTACCATATGAAAGATACGCATCATATCCACCATATGAGTCATGGTCTGTTACAACCATTCCTTTAAAACCTTTGCTCTTAAGTATCTTGATATAATCATCTATACCAACCTTGGCATCTACTGATCCCTCAGCTGTATGACAGTGCATATCAAATTTAACGTATTCCATATAATAAATACCTCGCATTAATATATCTATATTAATTAATCACATTATAACTAATTAGCTTTATTATACTTCTTAAATATTTTAATAACAAGGTACTAAAATATGTAATTATCATCCAAAACGTCCTGTAATATAATCTTCTGTCTTCTTGTTCTTAGGCATAGAGAATAACTGCTCTGTCTTGTCGTATTCAATCATCTCTCCTAACAGGAAGAAGGCTGTATTATCTGATATTCTTGTCGCCTGCTGCATATTGTGTGTTACCATTATTATTGTATAATCATTCTTTAACTCAATCGCAAGGTCTTCAATTCTTGAAGTTGATATTGGGTCAAGGGCTGATGTTGGCTCATCCATAAGAATAACCTCAGGTTCAACTGCAAGAGTTCTTGCAATACATAATCTCTGCTGCTGTCCACCTGAAAGTCCAAGAGCTGACTTTTTAAGTCTGTCCTTCACCTCATCCCATATAGCAGCCTGCTTTAAAGCTTTTTCTACTATAATATCAAGTTCTGCTTTCTTGTGCACTCCAAATAACCTTGGTCCGTAAGCTATATTGTCATATATGCTTTTAGGAAATGGATTAGGCTGCTGGAATACCATTCCGACCCTGTGTCTTAATGTTATGTCGTCCATCTCTGTAAATATATTGGCTCCGTCAAGGTATACTTCACCATCAATCTTAACACCCTCAATTAAGTCATTCATTCTGTTAAGTGTCTTTAAAAATGTAGATTTACCACATCCAGATGGTCCAATAAATGCTGTAATCTGATTCTTAGGAATATTCATATTAATATTTTTTAATGCGTGAAAATCCCCATAATGAAGATTAAGATTTTTGATTACAAATTTATCATCACCTGTATAATTACTGCTTCCATTTTCAGAATTTTTATTCATATCTATATTACTCATACTTATCCTCATTTCTACGCTTTCTCACCAGAGTTCTTCTTATTTATCTTATTACTTAACACATTAGCTCCTATGCTGAATGCAAGCACAAGTATAAGAAGTACCGCTGATGCAAGGTTAGCCAGATCCTGGTCTTGTCCATTAACCTGTAAATCCCATATCTGCAATGACAATGTCTCTGCTGAACGAAATGGGTTAAGTGGACAAGTTGATGATGCAAGATTCCAGTTGCTCCATCTTATGTTAGTTCCTGAACCTGTTGTATACAAAAGAACTGCCGCTTCACCAAAGCCTCGTCCTGCTGCAAGTATTACACCTGTCATAATTCTTGGAAGGCAGGCTGGCAGTAATATGTGGAATATTGCCTGCCAGCGTGTTGAACCAAGTCCCATACCGGCTTCAAAATATCCCCTAGGAAGTCCTTTTATGGCATCCTCTGTTGTTGTTGTTATAAGTGGCAGTGTTATGATTGATACGGACAATGCTCCAGCCATAAGGCTTTTATCCAATCCCATAATTACAAGAAAGATGAGGTAGCCAAATAAACCAACAACAATAGATGGAAGTGACGAAAGTGTTTCTATACATATTCTTATGAACTTTGTAATAAGTCCTCCTCTGGCATATTTTGCAAGATATATCCCAGCAAATGTTCCAATTGGCACTGTTATAAGCAATGACAAGAATACAAGATATATCGTATTAAAAAGCTGGTTGCCTATAGCACCACGCCTTGTAAAACCGAACATTGAAGGTTTTGCACCAGCAAAGCCCTTAATAATTACATATCCGGCAAATGCCGCAAGAAGCACAAAGAAGAATACGGCTATGCAGTAAAATATAACTGTCATTACTTTATCCTGTGCCTTGGCACGTTTTATCCTATTCATATAATCTCCATTTCTGTGCACGCTTCTGCGCACTAATATCCATTTTCACCCTTTATTAACTTTAACGGGCGGTTTTAATTAGTCTTTGCACTCTTCTTTTTATTTCCAGATTCCTCTGACTGCTTAGCAGACAGAAAATGTATTAAAAATATGAACAAAAGTGATATAAGGAACAAAAGCAATGCAAGTGTCCACAACGCTGTCTTAGTTTCTCCACCTTCCATCGCATTTCCCATCTGGGCTGTTATCTCTGTTGTAAGTGATTTGGTTGTTGAGAATATGCTGTCTGGAAGTGCGGTTGTCTGTCCTATTACCATCGCAACTGCTAATGCCTCACCAAATGCTCTTGCAAGACCAAGTATTATGCCTGAGAATATTCCAGAAGCGGAAGCTGGAAGCACTATCTTATATATTGTCTGCCAGCGTGTTGAGCCCATTCCATAAGCACCCATTCTGTAATCTTTAGGAACTGACCTGATTGCATCTGCTGACACACTTGTTATAGTAGGGAATATCATTATTGCAAGCACAATACCTGCTGCTAATATTGAATGTCCTACCTGTCTGTGAAATATATCTCTTATAAACGGCACAAGCACGGTAAGTCCGACCCAGCCATATACCACTGAAGGAATTCCTGCAAATATCTGGATTACAGGGCGGTAAAATTTCTCACCAAATTTAGGCGAAATCTCTGTCATAAATATAGCCGAACCAAGTGCAAATGGTGTTGCAATAAGCAGTGCAAGACCACAAGTGCTTAATGAACCTACTATAAATATAAGTGTACCTACTGAACCTCCACCTTCCATATTGTCTATAGGCGCCCAGTCAGGTGAAAACAGAAACTCAACGATTGAATGATGGAATTTTAAGAATGTTCCTGAACCCTTGTATACAAGAAATCCACCTATCCCAAGAGTAAGCACTATAACGAAAAAGCCACATAGGGTGACGATTGTACGCCATAGGTACTCTTTGGTAAACATACCTCTTTTAATATTCATACTTTCTCCATTCTTAACATATAAAATTTCGCTGTTATATATTCAACGGCGGGGGGATTAATAATAACGGACGTTGTGCGGAGTGTTATATTACCGCTGGGCACGCTTACGCTACTTGAAACCGTAGCGGTACTAAGCGGCTAAAGGACAGCCGCTAAGTGCCGACGGTTTCAACAGTACCCAGCTTGCAATATAACACTCCACACAACTGGATTGCGATTAACCCGCGTTGAATTATTTATCAGCTTTATGTATCTTCTTTACTCTTTGTTATTTATTCTTCGTTATTTGCTCTTTGTTATTTCTTTTTTACATTTTCATTTTATATGTTATTAATTTCTATGCGTTTAGGCGGGCAGGATACTGCTCGCCTAAATGCTATATTTTTTATGACTATCAATTTTTCTAACATTTATTTTTTATCTTGATTTAATTGTAATCTTATAATTTTTTGATTGATTTTCTTTCAATCTTTTAATTTGGGTTGCTGGTGATTTGTAAGATTTTGTCTTACTTTTTAATTAAGTGGGTTTTAACAACTATTTTTTAGTGTTCTTTTACTGTCATCTTTGATGATACGCCGTAGCCTAATGATTCCATTTTCTTGCCGTATTCATCTGATGTGATGTAGTCGAGGAACTTCTGGGATACTTCATCTGCGTTGCCCTTTGTGTACATATGCTCGTATGTCCATACTGGGTATTTGCCAGCATATGTATTCTCAAGTGTTGGTTCAACACCATCAATTGATACTGTATCAACGCCTGGGTTGCTTACAAGGTAAGATAAAGCTACATATCCGATAGCACCCTTTGTTGTCTTAACATTCTGTAAAAGTACACCTGAATCATCTGTTTCCATTGACTTGTTAGAAGCTTCGCTTGCACCGTCTAATGCATATTTCTTAAATGTTGCTCTTGTACCAGAAGATTCTGGACGAGTGATAAGTACTATTGCTTCATCAGCACCACCAACTTCTTTCCAGTTAGTAATCTTTCCTGTAAAAATATCTGTAAGCTGTGCCTTTGTAAGGTTCTTAACACCACCTGCTGTTACGTCCTTGTTTACGATAGGTGCCATTGTTACTACACATACCTTATGGTCTACAAGTTCTGCTGCCTTAGCTGCATCAAGCTTTTCTGCTGCCTCTACATCAGAGTTACCAATGTTAACTGTTCCCTCTGATACCTGCTTAAGTCCTTCACCAGAACCACCTGCATCGATTGTTATGTTAACATCTGGATATTTTTCATTAAAAAGGTCTGCCGCATCATCAACAAGTGGCTTTAATGCTGATGAACCTGCTGCTGTTATGCTTCCGCTAAGTTTAGAGTCTGCATCTGCACTGTTGCTTCCACAGCCAACAAGTGCTGTTACCATACATACTGTACTAAGAATTACAGCCGCGCTTTTCTTAAAATTCATCTTTCTCATAAATTTTTTCCTCACTTTTCTTTTTAAAGGTCTATGTCTTATCGACAGATAAAAGAATAGCAGTGGTATGTAAAATGCAATACCACTGCTACAAGAAATCTATGTAAAGTCTTTGTTAAATTATAATTTTACTTAACGCAGCCAATAAGCTCGTTAATATCTGCTACTCCATTTTTAGCACAATAATCTCTTATTCCGTCCACAACCTTAATTGTTGTAAGAGGGTCATTAAAATTAGCTGTACCAACTGATACCATTGTCGCACCTGCCATAATAAACTCAAGTGCATCATCTGCATTTGCAATTCCGCCCATTCCAATAATAGGAAGTGCTACAGCATTGGCAACCTGATATACCATTCTTACTGCAACAGGCTTTATAGCTGGACCTGAAAGACCGCCTGTCTTATTGGCAACAGCAAATGTTCTTCTATTAATATCAATCTTCATTCCTGTTAATGTATTAATAAGGGATACCGCATCAGCACCACCTGCCTCAACAGCTTTAGCCATCTCTGTAATATCTGTCACATTAGGGCTTAACTTCATAATTACAGGCTGCTTGGCAACCTTTTTTACCGCCTTTGTAATACGCTCTGCTGAAGCTGGAACCTGTCCGAAAGCAATACCACCCTCTTTTACATTAGGGCAGGATATGTTAATCTCAAGCATATCAACTGGCTGTTCGCCTAACTTTTCCACAGCATCAACGTAATCTTCTTCTGTCTTTCCACACACATTTACTATTATCTTAGTATCATACTGCTTAAGAAATGGAATATCTCTCTTTACAAATGTATCAAGCCCCGGATTTTGAAGTCCGATTGCATTAATCATTCCACCGTAAGTCTCTGCTATTCTAGGTGTTGGATTGCCCGGCCAAGGTACATTTGCCACACCCTTAGTTGTGACCGCACCTAATTTATTAAGGTCTACATACTCACAATATTCCATACCTGAACCAAATGTTCCTGAGGCAACAGTAACAGGATTATTAAATTCAACTCCCGCAATATTTACTTTCATATTAACATCTGCCGGATTAATTGGATTTACTCTATTAGCCATTATAACTCTACCTCCTTAACATTGAATACAGGGCCTTCTTTACATACTCTCTTATTCTTAACCTTTGAATGGTCATCAATATCTGTTGACTGACATACGCAGGCAAGGCACGCTCCTATTCCGCAAGCCATTTTTTCCTCTAAGGATACGAAACAGGCGATATTATTGCTTACCGCATATTCCTTTATTGCTCTTAACATTGGTGTAGGGCCGCAGGCAAATATTACATCTGCTGTTAAGTTATTCTCTCTTACTGCATCTAATACATTACCTTTAGTTCCAGCACTTCCGTCCTCTGTTGCAACATATACATCAGCAAACTGCTCAAATTCATCTTTTAAAAACATCTGTGAGTTTCTGTAACCAAGTACAGCCTGCTTCTTACATTCAAGCTGCTTAGCAAGCTCAAGCATTGGAGGAACACCAATTCCACCACCAAAAAGAATTGCCTTTAACTCTGTGTCCGCACAATCATTTCCTGTGACATTCTTTACATATTCCATAATAGACTTAATATCATATCCATTGCCAAGAGGTCCTTGAATATTAACATATTCCCCCTCCTTCATCTTAGAGAACTCCTCTGTCCCCTTTCCAGCAACCCTGTATACAATCCTTAAATTATCTTTATCTATTCTGCATATGCTTATTGGTCTTGGAAGAAGTCTTGCTCCATCGTTAGAATATACCGATATGAACTGTCCCGGTACAGCCTCTCCTGCCATCTTATCTGTCTTTAACCACATTTCATATATGCCTTCGGCTAAACACGAAGTCTTAATTATTAATGCATTTTCTCTGTATGACATATGTATTCTCCATTCTTAATTAATTATTTCAAATCCTTGTATACAACATTTCCATTGCATATAGTATATTTTATTTTACCATAAAGCTTCTGTCCGATAAATGGTGAATTACTAGCTTTCGATACGAAATTCTCTGTAACCTCCCACTCCTCATCTGGATTAAATATAACCAAATCAGCTATCTTTCCAGCCTCAATACAGCCTTTGTCCATTTTGTAAAGCTTTGCTGGATTAACTGTCATCTTAGTGAGCAGTTCCTCAAGTGTTAAATAGCCTTTCTTTACAAGATTAGTAATTCCAAGTGCAAGTGATGTTTCAAGCCCTATCATTCCGCTCGGTGCTGCCTTGAACTCCTTAGCTTTCTCATCCTTGCTATGTGGTGCGTGATCTGTTGCAATTATGTCTATTGTTCCGTCCTTAAGGCCTTCAATTACAGCAAGCCTGTCAGCTTCTGTTCTTATTGGTGGATTAACTCTTGCAAGTGTGCCTTTCTCAAGCACAATGTCTTCTGTAAGCGAAAAATGCTGTGGAGTAGACTCTGCATGTACATCTGCTCCCAGCTTCTTAGCTGTCCTTACAAGCTCTACTGATACCGCTGAGCTTATGTGCTGTATACATATTGTTGCCTTGGTTTCAAGTGCAAGCATACAATCCCGTGCTACCATCATATACTCTGAGCAGGCTGGTGCTCCACCTATATTAAGCTTGTCTGATACAACGCCTTTATTAATTCCCTGTTGTTCTATATATGCAGGATTTTCCTCGTGAAAACTTAACGGCATATCAAGCTCTTTGGCTTTCTGCATAGCTTCCTTTACAAGCATTTCACTCTTAAGTGGAATACCATCATCTGTAAATACAAGTGCCCCGCCATTCTTAAGTTCCGTAAAGTCAGTAAGTTCTTCTCCCTTAAAGCCTTTAGATACTGCCGCAGCTGAATATACATTTATCGGCGTAGTTCTTCCCTTTTCTATTACATACTGCAACGTTTCTTTATTATCTACTATAGGATTAGTATTAGCCATACAAAGAACTGTTGTAAAACCTCCTGCCGCAGCTGCCGCAGCTCCTGTATTAATATCTTCTTTATAAGTAAAACCTGGATCCCTGAAATGAACGTGTGTATCTATAAGACCAGGTGCTACCACAAGACCTTCTGCATCAATTACTTCATCTACAGCTATGTCGGATACAGGCACATCAAATGCTTTTACCTGTATTATACCGCTTATTATTCCATTTTCCACAAGAATATCTGCCTTATATGACATATGTCTTGCCGGATCTATTATATGTCCATTCTTAATTAAAGTTCTCAATATTATCTCCATTCTTTATAAAAGCGGCATTACCAGTCTGTTGCTGAGTGGTACTGCCGCTTATTATAATAATTATTTACTTTCCAAGTGCTCCATTAATATCTGCAATCATATCAAGAGCTGCCTGTCTTGAAGCTTCACCGAAATTCTTAGCTCCAAACTTAGCATACTCATCTTTAGCATATGCAGCTATAATTCCTCTTGAACTATTAACTATCGCGCCAAGTCCGTCTGGGTTAAAGAAAGCTGTAAGGTCTTCAGCCTTGCCACCCTGTGCCCCATAACCAGGAACAAGGATATAAGCCTTTGGCATAACCTTTCTTAATACCTTACCCATCTCTGGATATGTAGCACCAACTACCGCACCTACATTACTATAAGTATCGCCCATACACTGTCTTCCCCATTCATTAACCTTAGCACCTACATGCTCATATAATGGCTTGCCGTCTATAAGCTGATCCTGAAATTCTCCACTTGAAGGATTAGAAGTCTTTACAAGGATAAATATACCTTTGTCTTCCTCATTGCATACCTTAATAAATGGATTAATTCCGTCAGAACCAAGATATGGATTAACTGTTGCAAAATCTTCATCAAATGGTGTTAAAAGCTTAGAACCAACTTTAACCTTTCCAAGATGTGCTACTGCATAAGCCTCAGATGTTGAACCTATATCGCCTCTCTTAACATCACCGATTACAACCATATCCTTCTCGTGACAATAATCAACAGTCTTCTTAAACACCTTAAGTCCTTCAATACCGAACTGCTCATACATAGCAATCTGTGGCTTAACTGCTGGTACAATATCATATATATTATCAATGATTGCCTTATTATACTGCCAGATAGCTTCTGCCGCACCTTCAAGAGTTTCTCCATACTGCTCAAAAGCTTCCTTTTGAACATGCTCTGGAATATACTTCATCATAGGATCTAAGCCTACAACTACGGGTGCATTTGTCTTAACGATTTTGTCAACTAATTTGTTAATCATCTATATTCTCCTTACATATCAATTAATCTATCTTATATTACAACTTTGGAACATCTTTATCAATAATAACTTCTGTTCCGTTGATATTAGAATATACAATCTTACCACCAGCTATTGTATACTTAATCTCACCACTTACCTTCTTGCCGTTAAATGGAGTGTTCTTGCCTCTTGAAGCAAATGTCTTACTGTCTATAACATACTCTGCATCCGGATCAATTATAGTAATATCAGCAGTCTTGCCAACAAGAAGTGTTCCCTTGTCTATACCGATAATCTTAGCAGGTGTATAACTCATCTTATCTGCCATCTCAAGAGGTGTAATAACATTTTTCTTAACAAGATCTGTCATTATAATAGCAACAGCTGTTTCAAGACCTGATATTCCAAATGGTGCTTCTACAAAACCTCTGTCTTTCTCTGTAAGATGATGTGGTGCGTGGTCTGTTGCAATTATGTCTATTGTTCCGTCCTTAAGGCCCTTAATAAGCATATCTTTATCCTTATTAGTTCTTAATGGTGGATTAACCTTGTAGTTAGCATCATCTTCATTAATATCATCTTCTGTAAGTGTTAAATGGTGTGGCGTTACCTCTGCTGTAACATCAAGACCTTCTTTCTTGGCTGCCGCTATCATTCTTACGCTGTCCTCTGTTGAAACATGGCATATATGAAGCTTGGCACCCGTATTCTTAGCAAGGAGTAAATCTCTTGCCACCATAATATCTTCTACAGAATTCATAATTCCGTAAAATCCAAGTTCTCTTGCTTTATTGCCGGCATTCATAACTCCCCTTGCTGCAAGATCCTTATCTTCACAATGTGCAAATACCGGTATTCCTACTTCTGCCGCAAGCCTCATAGCCTGTCTTGCTACTCTAGCATTCATAACAGACTTCCCATCCTCGCTTACTGCTACAGCTCCTTCCTCATAAAGCCTCTCATAATCAGTTATATACTCTCCGTCCTGACCTGCTGTCATAGCTGCTATAGGAAGAATATTAATATCTGTTACTTCTTCTGACTTATTCTTTATGTATTCAACCATCTCAACGCTGTCAATTGCAGGCTTAGTATTAGGCATTGGACACACTGTTGTAAATCCACCTCTTGCCGCAGCTCTTGCACCAGTTCTTATTGTTTCCTTATGTTCAAAGCCTGGTTCTCTGAAATGTACATGTAAATCCACAAGTCCTGGCATAACCATACAGCCCTTAGCATCAATAACTGTATCTGCTGCCTTGTCAATATCCTTTGCCACTTCTGCTATAACCCCATCTTCAACAAGAATATCCCTAATGTCATCAGTGTTACTTGCAGGGTCAATAACTCTTCCGTTCTTAATTAACATTCTCATATATTAATCCTCCCCTTAAAATTTAATCTTTCAAACTCGTAAGCAGGTTCAGGTTTACCATAATAGTATCCCTGTATGAAGTCAACACCCAGCTCTCTTAATATATCTAACTGGCTCTTATCCTCAACACCTTCTACAACTATCTTAGTTCCTATAGTAGCAGACAATTCAACTATAAGCTTAATGAATGCCTGTGCATACTCATCTTCCGTTATATCATCAATAAATGTCTTGTCAACTTTAATAATATCAAAAGGAAGCTGTTTAATGTAGTTAAGTGATGAATATCCTGTACCGAAATCATCAAGAGCTATCTTTGGTCCTAATTCTCTTATGCCATTAATTATATTAAGAACCCTGTCCATATCATTAATAGCAAAGCTCTCTGTAATCTCCAACACGATATTCACAGGATTAACTCCTGTCCTCTTAAGCACTTTAGCTACTGTATCTACTATATCTTTCTGAAGAAGCTGGACAACCGACAGATTAACATTGATATGGAAATCCGGCATACCATGTTCATTCCAGTATCTGCACTGTCTGCAAGCTTCCTCAAGAACATAATCACCAATTGAAGTTATAAGTCCAAGATATTCAGCAAGCGGAATAAAATCACCCGGACCCATAAATCCAAGCGACTTACTGTCCCATCTTACCAGTGCTTCGCACGATGCACATTCCTCTGTGTTAATATCAACTACAGGCTGGTAGAATACAACGAATTCATCAATTCCTGTCGCAACAGCCTGCCGCATATTATTCTCAATATCAAGGCGTCTTACAGAATTCTGTTTGTTGCACACATCATAAAAAGAATATCCATTCTTACCATTCTTCTTAGACTCATACATTGCTATATCAGCCATTCTGATAATCTCGTGTACATCTTTGCTGTCATCTGGAAATACCGCAATACCCATACTCATAGTACAGAAATATTCTGTCTCCATAAGATACCACGGTTTGTTAAATATCTCTTTAACCTTATTGGCAATTCTCTCTAATTCAAGGAACATATCAGGCATTACTATGGCAACAAATTCGTCACCACCCATTCTGTAACATCTGCCTCTAAGACCTACTATACTCTGAAGTCCTGCCGCAATCTGCTGTAAAAGAATATCTCCATACTGGTGTCCAAGACCATCATTAATGTGCTTGAAATCATCAAGGTCGATAAACAAAACCGCCCCCTTAACACCATCTCTTACAGCTTCGTTAATTATAGTCTTTAAGTCTGACTCACACTTCATACGATTATAAAGACCGGTAAGGAAATCGTTATGTGCCTGAAATTCAATCTTCTGCTGATTCTTTTTCTTCTGTGTTATATCAGAAGCTGTACATACAATTACCTCACTTGCATCTATCCATATAAGCTTGGTAAATCTTACTTCAAACCACAGACCTGACTCAGCATTATACTTCTCCACAGGTCTTATGTATTCTCTTGTATAATCAGAAAAATCATAATATCCATCAATATTATTGCCCTCAGCATTATTAATATATTCTTCAAGTGTCTTCTCTACATCTTCTTCTGCCGGTACAAGAATATCCTGCATACATTCTTTTATTGTATCTTTAATCTCCTTCGACTCAGCCGCCACCTTATTCTCAAACAGAATATTGCCTGTAGCAGTATCACATACAATAATACCTGAACCTATGTTATTAAGAATATCCTTTAAGACTTCATATGATGAAAGCAGTGAATTATTAGTTACTCTCATCTGGGCAATACTCTGAATAATACCTGTAACATCATATATAAAATGCATATTGTCCTCATTATCGGACCATAGCTTTATATTGTTCTTATCATATATGACAAAATGCATAGCATCTATGTCATTAATCCTAATAGGAACGCTTATGCTGTTCTCACAATTCAGTGCCATAACATCGCATTTCTTAGCTTCCTCTATACATTCACCCTCAGATGCAATTACTGTCCATTCATCATCTGAACCCTTCTGAAGCAATGCAATACAATCAGCATTAATGTATGCTATAGTCTTATGTAATATTAGTTCTACTGTATGCTGAAATGTATCTCTTGACTCAAGGCTTTCTATCAACTCTGACAACACTTCAAACTTCTTATTAGTCTCTCCCAAAACTCCTGCCTCCAGAATGTTTTACATAGACTAATTATATAATATTTATACCAGTTTGGGAACTGTTTTTATATATTTTTTAAATTACATACGAAATGAAATTCAATTTTTAATTGTTTTATTAAACTATGCGTGATATTATGAATATTATGTTTTTATGCAGATTTTATAAACTCATTCTGCAAGTGTTTTCCAACTGGTGTATGCAGAACACTTAATTAAAATATTGCAGCACATTACTATGTAAGAACAGGAGAATTTATGGATAATATTTACAAATATAATACTACCCTGAAAGCTTCAGGCAATGATTACAAAAAGATTGTATTCTGGAACAGATTTTTAAGAAACCCTGTCGAACTTATACTTTCGTGGGTTCCTGCCGTTATCTCAATAATTATGCTTGCCTCTGGCAGATACAACACATTTTTATTAATTATATATGCAATATGCTGGTTCTATCCTATATATATATTTGCATTCCAGTTCAAATCAAGCGTTAATTACCACTTGAAGCACAGAGATGCATCAGAAGATGCTCCCTGCACAATAACATTAATGGATAATGCGATACTTGCTGATATTCCAGACCATAATTTAATATACACTTACGAATGGGAACAATTCACAACTGTATATTTCAAATATGGATATTATATGTTGTTTAACGGGAAGCAAATGGTTGTAATGCTTAATAGTAATGATATGCCTGAGAATATCAAGAAGAATGTGGGCGGATTTATTATGGAGCATGTAGATAGAAATAAGTGCAGGATAGTGTACTAAGAGGGGGATTTTAACATATTTCGTGACAAGCATACTCTTACTTTATGACAGACGGACGTTCTTATGGCATACGGACGTTGTGTAGTTTTACTATATTACCGCTGGGCACGCTCTCGCTGCTTGTAGCCGTAGCGGACACGTAAGCGGCTAAAATACAGCCGCTAAGTGCCGACGGCTGCAAAAGCACCCAGCTTGCAATATAGTAAAGCTACACAACTGAGTATGGCAGAATGTAAAATGTAATTAGCGAAATTATGCGAATACTAAATAATTATCATAAAATGTTTATGTTAAAATATTTTAAAAATGTGCTTACCAAATAAAGGGAGATATCGACACGGATTAAATATGTTTAATTATGAGGAAACAGGCAGACTTTAACATCTAAACTTCGTTAAAGTCTGCCTGTTTTTTAGTTGCGGTTTTTATCAACACATTTTGTCCTATAAGTCCCATTTTGGTATATAAGTCTAAGTCTATAAGCAAAAAAGAGCTTTCCTTTAATTGGAAAGCTCTTTTAATAGCTATTTCATAATTTTTTGTTTTATCTTGCCAACCAGCCGCCGTCTACTGCCAGGGTAAAGCCGTTGACGTAGTCTGAGGCTTTAGATGCAAGGTATATTACTGCACCTTCCATATCTTGTGGTGTGCCCCATCTGCCTGCTGGAATTCTGTCAAGAATAGCTTCGCTTCTGTCGGCATCATCTCTTAACTGTGCTGTGTTATTAGTTGCCATATATCCTGGTGCAATTCCATTTACATTAATGTTATACTTTGCCCATTCATTGGCTAACGCTCTTGTTAAGCCTATAATTGCACTCTTGCTTGCTGTGTATGATGGAACTCTTATTCCACCCTGATATGAAAGCATAGAGCATACGTTAATTATCTTTCCGCCTTCTCCCTGCTTCATAAGCTGCTTGGCAAATGCCTGACTTAAGAAGAATACCATTTTCTGATTAACCTGAATTACCGAATCCCAATTCTCCTCTGTGAATTCAATTGCATCCTGTCTTTTAATAATTCCCGCATTATTAACAAGAATATCCACTCTGCCATATGTATCAATTGCTGCTTTCATAACTACCTCTATTGAAGCCATATCTGAAAGGTCAGCTATAACCTCTGCGAACGCACCACCATCTGCTTCTATCTTATTCTTAGTATCTTCGCAGGAACGTCTTGCAACGCCAAGAACCTTAGCTCCTGCCTGAGCTAAAGCTACTGCCATTCCCTGTCCTAGACCTGTGTTAGCACCTGTGACAACTGCTACTTTTCCGTCAAGTTTAAACAAATCTAATATCATAGTATTCCCTCATTTCTGCACACGCCATTTTAATTAAATCCAATAAGTTTATTCATTACTTTATAACCAGTCTTAGATATTCCTCTGCCGACTTTGCCCGGAAGATTAACTGTATTGCCAAGTATGCTGTATCTTAACTCTTTATAGAGCTTGGAATCTGAATCCTTAACATACTTCCAAAGTTCCTTTTTCTTAACAAGGTTCTCATCTGTGCCTGATATAATCAGGAATATTGATGATACTTCCATCATAATTCTAAGATATGTCACCATATACTTTCTGCATCTTTCATTGACAGGCTTATTACCAAGATATGAATCTATAAGACGTCTTGTAACTCTTAACTGCTGGTCAATTCTTGAAATCATAACTGTTTCATTAACTGACTGGTCTTCCCTTCCAATAAAATATCTGTAGAAATTAACATTCATATAGTACATTTTCTGAACAACCGGCAATGGCTCAAATACAAATATATTATCTACATAAAATGTATGCTCAGGAAGCTTCAGACCAAATTCCTTTATAAGCTGTGTTCTGTATATTACTGAGTGCATAAGAATATACTGGTCTACCTTGAAGTGTCCCATCTCATCCCATCCAAACATTCTGTCAACTGGAAGTGCATTCTCATAGTGAATGACTTTCTTTCTCTTAGCACCAACCTTTTCATATACATAATTCGCAATAAGCATATCTGGTAGGTCATCTTCCTCAACAAAGCTCTTAAGCTTAGTTAATATCTTCTTATAGCTTTTAACATCAACCCAGTCATCGCTGTCTACAACCTTAAAGAACATCCCTGTGGCATTGGCAAGACCTGTATTAACAGCCTGCCCATGTCCACCATTCTCCTGATGTACAGCCTTGACTATGTTAGGATATTTTGCTTCATATTCCTTGGCAATCTTTAATGTATCATCTTTTGTTGAACCATCATCAACAATTATTATCTCTACATCGTCACCACCTGCAAGGCATGATTTGATACATTTTTCCATATATGCTGCTGAATTATAACATGGAATTGCAAATGATAATAACTTCATATAATATCTCCAATCTCTACATTCTGTCAGGACACTGTATACCTAATAAATCAATACAAGTTTCAAGTATCTCTTTAGTAAGTGTGATTAATGCAATATAGCTTTCCTGCTGTTTCTTATCCTCTTCTGCAAGAATCTTTGTGTTATGATAAAATCCGTTAAATGAGTTAGAAACCTCATATATATACTGGCATATCTTGTGAGGTGCATTATCCTTGTATGCTCCATCTATAACATCTGAGAACTTAATAAGTGCAAGTGATAAAACCTTCTCTGACTGTTCTTTTGAAGGCAGTATTGTAAGATCACCAACACTTACGCCTGTTTCCTTATACTTTGCAAGAATAGACTTTATTCTTACTATTGTATACAAAATATAAGGACCTGTATTACCTTCAAATGAAGCAAATCTATCTACATCAAACACATAATCTTTCGATGCCTGATTAGATAAATCACCATACTTAAGTGCAGCAAGACCCACAATCTTAGATATATTATCAGCTTCTTCATCCGTCATTGAACGGTTCTCTTTAATCTTATTAAGAATAACTTCATTAATATCAGATATAAGATGTTCAAGACGCATAACACCACCTGAACGTGTCTTAAATGGCTTGCCATCCTTTCCATTCATAGTACCAAAACCAACAAATCTCATATCTGCATCTGGTCTTACAATTCCAGCCTTCTTAGCTGTTCTGAATACCTGAGTAAAATGAAGCTCCTGTCTTTTATCAGCGAGATAAATGTATGTATCCGGCTTATATAACTTCTCTCTCTCTACAATAGTTGCAAGATCTGATGTAGCATAAAGTGCCGCACCGTCTGACTTTCTTACTATGCAAGGAGGAAGTTCCTTAGTATCTGTTGGCTCTGCAATATCTACTACTGTAGCTCCCTGGCTTTCATAGGCAATTCCATCTTCAACCATCTTATCAACCATATCTTTAATATATGGCTGTGCATCACTTTCACCCTTCCATAAGTCAAATGATACATTAAGATTATCATAATTCTTCTTTAAATCCTTCTTGGAAACATTCATAATATGCTTCCATATTGCTGTGCATGCTCTGTCCCCGCTCTGAAGCTTAAGTGTGGATTCGTGTGCTCTCTTAGCGAATTCTTCATCTTCCTTAGACTTAGCACTTGCCGCCGGATATATCTGTTCAAGCTCTGATATCGTAAATGGTGGTTCACTTGGATACTCTCCTGTATACGCCTCATCAAAATATGGAAGTTCAGGCTTTCTGTCCCTTAACTCCTCTATGATAAGACCCATCTGAAGTCCCCAGTCTCCAAGGTGTACATCACCTATTGTATTGTTGCCTGCGTATCTGTTAATTCTCTTAACACTCTCACCAATTACAGCAGATCTTAAATGTCCTACATGTAATGGCTTAGCTGCATTAGCTCCACCATAATCCACTATTACAGTCTTAGCTTCCTCGCTGTTCTCATATCCGTACTTATCATCTTCTGACATCTTATTAAGATAATCTGAAAGATATCCAGCACTTACCTTTATATTGATAAATCCTGGCTTAACACTTTCAATTGTGTCAAACATACCATTAGATGTAAGCTTTGCAACTATCTCATCTGCAATAACAAATGGAGCTTTTTTATAAGTCTTAGCTGCTGCCATCGCGCCATTGCACTGGAATTCGCATAAGTCAGGTCTGTTAGATATAGTAATTCTTGCGTATTCTTCTGAATATCCACATTCTGCAAATGCTTTCTTAAATTCATCTGTCATAAGTTCAATTATGGTCTTCATTATATTCTCCATTCCTGTTAAATTCTGCTTCATAAAATGTATTATTATAAAGTAACAAGAAAAGAATCCCGAGAGCCGAGATTCTTTAATAAAATCATCTATTTAGTATAAAACACTTTCAAGGAAAAGTCCATAGCTCTCAGCTGGAAGTGACATAACAACATCCTTGCCAGCCATAATATTCTCTACATCTTCCACCTTCTTAAGTCCGCTTCCTACATCAAGAAGCATACCAATCATATATCTTGCCATATTATGAAGGAAATCGTCTGCTGTTATTCTTATCTCACAACTTTCTCCATCTGTAGTTATCTCTACATCTTTGATATCCCTTACTGTAGACTTGCTCTTCTTCGCAGTAGTAAATGCTTTAAAATCATGCTTTCCAATCATATAAAAAGCTGCCTGCTTCATAGCCTTAATATCCGGAGTATCAAATGTATGATAAGCATACTTTCTTGTAAATACATTCGCTACATTAGCCATATCTATCTTGTATACATATGTCTTCTCCCTCGCATTAAGCTGGCTATGAAATCTTTCATCTACTAATTCCACGCGATTAACAGCTATATCCCTTGGAAGATATCTGTTAAGGTAATTCTTAACCTCTACAGGCTGGTACTTATCATTAAGCTTGAAATTAGCTGTCTGATTAAGTGCATGAACACCTTTTTCTGTTCTGCATCCAACATATATATCAATATCTTCACCTGTCATCTTCTGAATTATCTCTTTAATCTTACATTCTATAGTGTTAGAATTGGAGTCCTTGCCCATTCTGACCCAGCCGTCATATCTCCCACCATCATATTGAAGTTGTAATCTATAATTGTACATCTATTCTTCCATAACCTTTTCAATTGTATTAACAATCACGTCCATATCAAAAGGCTTCTGTATAAAATCAGCCGCTCCTTTCTTAAGAGCCTCTATCATATTAGCCTTCTGTCCTGCCGCTGTTACCATAATAATCTTGGCATCAGGGTCTATCTCTATAATATCCTTCACTGCATCTATTCCGCCAAGAACAGGCATTGTAATGTCCATAGTTGTTATATCCGGTCTGTATATTCTGAACTTTTCAACGCCTTCTGCTCCGTTAACAGCCTCTGCAACAATCTCGTGTCCAGCCTGTTCAAGCATATTTCTTAAGAACTTTCTTGAAGTCTTAGAATCATCTACTATCAAAATCTTCGCCATAATATTCCTCCGTTCCATATGTCTATAATTAACCACCCGGCTTGTGCAGAAGCATTTAGTATCTGTAATCAACTGCAAATGCAATATATCTATAACAATTCATCAACTAACAAATAATTGACTGATGATTATTAACAACTTCAGCTTCTGTAATACGCCTTAATTATGTACATATATTTTTATACATTAAGCTTAACTTTATCATCTGCAACCATAAGCAGATTAAATCTATGTCCTTTCATATTAAATGTAACTACATACATTCCATTATCCGCTTTAATCTGTGTATCCTGATAAAATACCGGTGGGTGTAAAGACACCTCTATCTCTTCATAACTGAGCTTAGTCGCATATGCACCATTAATAATATTAATAAGCTCGCATATTGCATCATAAGCATCAGCATCAAACTTATTCATATCTTCCTGGGAAAATGTAGATGCAACGCAAAGAAGGTCAGCATCTTCACCTGCTATCCCTAAGAATACATCTATATCTCCGTCCATAATCTGACAGCCAACAAATTTGCCATCAAATTCCTTCTGATATATTATTCTCTCAAGTTCAATCTCAGTGCTCATAAACTGTGTAAATACCTTTAAAACACTCTGCATCTGCTTATTATAATATTCTGTATTCATATCAAGAAATGTTGTAACCATATCATCTATATTACCATCCTTGATAACCTGCAATTCATTGTCAGTAAATACAGATCCAGAATGATTCTTAGCAATATACTTGTTAATCATCTTATCCTGCATACCTCTTCTCCTTGTGCATAACCTTCTATAAATACATTATTCATACAATTTTACTGTAAGATTATTATACATCAAGAAAACATATATTAGCAACATCAATTTTCACTTATAAGCACTTATTATCGGATTTTATTTTCACTTATAAACGCTTATCAGCTTAATTGTTTAGACAGTTTATTCATTTTGCCACATTTATCATATACAACTTGTGCATATTTCACATTTAATATCCCAAAGATAATACACTAAAATTGACGCACAAACAACCCCAGCATTAAAATTAATTAATGCCGGGGTTGATTAAATGTCTATTATTCTAATCTGTTTATAATAGCAGCTTTATATTAAGCGTTCTCTACTGAGTAGTTAGGAGCTTCTTTAGTAATATGGATATCATGTGGATGACTTTCTCTTAAAGCTGCAGATGACATCTTTATAAACTTAGCTGTCTCCTGAAGTACTGGAATAGTCTGTGCTCCACAGTAACCCATACCTGAACGAAGACCTCCCATAAGCTGGAATATTGTATCTTCAACAAGTCCCTTATATGCAACACGTCCTTCAACACCTTCTGGAACAAGCTTCTTAGCACCTGTCTGGAAGTATCTGTCCTTGCTTCCGTTCTCCATAGCAGCGATAGAACCCATACCTCTATATACTTTATACTTTCTTCCCTGGAATAACTCAAATGAACCAGGAGCTTCATCACAGCCTGCAAGAAGACTTCCGAGCATACATACACTACCACCGGCAGCAATAGCCTTAACAATATCACCTGAGAACTTGATACCACCATCAGCGATAACTGGAATACCGAACTTCTTAGCTTCTGCATAAGCATCCATAACTGCTGTTACCTGAGGTACACCAATACCAGCAACAACTCTTGTTGTACAGATAGAACCAGGTCCTATACCAACCTTAACTGCATCTACACCAGCTTCGCAAAGTGCCTTAGCAGCTGCACCTGTAGCAATGTTACCAGCGATTACCTGTAAATCAGGGAATGCTGACTTGATATTCTTTAATGTTGTAATAATATTCTTAGAGTGACCATGTGCTGAATCAATTACAATACAGTCAACACTTGCATCAACAAGAGCCTGAACTCTATCCATAACATTGGCTGTAATACCAACTGCAGCACCTGCAAGAAGTCTTCCCTGTGAATCATGTGCAGATGCAGGATACTTAATAGACTTCTCAATATCCTTTATTGTAATAAGCCCTCTTAACTTGAATTCATCATCAACGATTGGAAGCTTTTCTTTTCTTGCCTTGCCAAGGATCTTCTTAGCCTCTTCAAGAGTAATTCCAACTGGAGCTGTTACAAGATTCTCGCTTGTCATACATTCCTTAATTGGTCTTGAGAAATCTTCTTCAAATTTAAGATCTCTGTTAGTAATAATACCAACAAGCTTTCTATCATCATCTGTGATAGGAACACCAGAAATTCTGAACTTACCCATAAGTTCGTTAGCTTCCTGTAATGTATTATCTGGATGTAAGAAAAATGGATCTGTAATTACTCCATTCTCTGATCTTTTTACCTTATCAACTTCCTCTGCCTGCTGTTCAACTGACATATTCTTATGAATAATACCAATACCACCCTGTCTAGCCATAGCGATTGCCATTCTATGCTCAGTAACTGTATCCATACCAGCACTCATTAAAGGAATATTAAGCTTAATATTCTTTGTAAGATTAGTTGTTAAATCGATCATATTAGGTGTTACTTCTGAATACTGTGGAACTAATAACACATCGTCAAATGTAATGCCCTCACCAATAATTGTACCCATTTTCCTTTGTCCTCGCTTTCCTGTGAATAATATAATTAAGTTATATGCGCATAATAACGCAATTCTTTGTACAAAAAAATCCGAATACTCAATTCGGACATTTCTGTGTGGAGAAATCTGATAAACGCTCTATCATATTCCTTTTGTTTATAATATTAGAATTGTATCAGAGCATTTTTTAAAAGTCAATAACTTTAAACACATCTTTTTCAACAACATTTTGTATGCTGTGAAGAACACGTTCATCAGGATATATAAATACCCTGACTAATTCGTTATGTTCATTATACGCATATATGACAACTGAATCATGATTGCTTGCACCAACTGAATAATCATAAGTCTTAACGTCCATATGGTTCATACGGAGTGCCTCCTGCGAATCAGCTCTTGCCACAAGCTTTGCTCTTGAAAGTGTATACACACCACATCTTTTTCTTGCTGATTTTGCCATTATCCTGTCAATCGTAAGTGTATCATCCACTATCGAATACTCAAGCTCTGCATTATAATACTGGAATACTAAAAATGTCATCACCGCAAATAATGCAAGCACAATTATTCCAAATGTTCTTGTCTGTGGTATGGTTGTAGCCGCCACAATACAGCCTATTATAAGCAATGTCTTATAAACAACTGCTGTCTTAGGTGGTTTTACCTTCACTATCTGTTCTACTGCTATATCAAACATAAAGCCTCTCCTATCTTGTAATACTTCCAATTAATCAAAATAATTAATTTTTTTCTTAGTGCCTGCTGCTGCCTTAATCTTTACATCTGGTATCTCATAATCTTCTATATCAATTATATCCTTGCTTTCGTCACACATTATAAGTAATCTGGCAATCATTTTAAGCTTTTCTTTCATTCCGAAGCTTCCACCAACACTATAAGCTGTGCCATTTACTTCATATCTGTTCATTGATGAGAAATATACTGGTCTGTCCTCTTTTGCAACATCTGTATAATCTTTAACATCCAAACACAATAAAGCATCTGCTGCTTCCTCTAACTTGTCTGGGTGCTTAGTTATAACAGAACTGCATATTGTTCCAAGCATATCTGTCTGGTTCTGCTCGTATTTATTGCCGTATACGCTGAATTTCACAAGTGCTCCACTTCCCTTGCCGACAGCAGAAGAACCGCCTCTTACTTTTACCGCTGGAAGTTCAACCTGTTCTGAACTGAATATTTCCGGGCTTTCACCACATATATTAAGCAGAAGTGCCATTTTCTTTAACTTGTCTACTACTGAATATGATGTTCCGACGCATATATGGCTTCCATTAGCGAATTCAAAGAATTCACAGCTTCTGAAATATGTAGGCATATCTGCCTTACGATTCTTAGGAATACTGTAATCAACATCAGACACGCAGGTCATCCCATTATATGAAGGAAGTTCGTCCACAATATCCTGATGTTTATTAAGAACATGTGCAAAAAATGTAAGCATCATATCTGACTGATTAAGCTCATACTCCTTGCCATAAAGCATAAATCTGATATCACCTGTACTTGTAGCCTGTCTTGTTCTGGTGTTATCAGTTGTGTTGATATTGTCTGTTGATGTGGCAAAATCATCTGTAGTAACGCTGTCTGTTGATGTGCTATTTTCATCATCAATAATATCATTGCTGTCTATTTCATTGATATTTGTGTTATTATTTGCCACATTGTTATTCTCTGTACTCTGAATATTATCAGAAGTTCTATTATTCTCAATGTCAGCTTCTGTAGTATTATTCTTAACGGCTGGTGCAGAAGCACTGCTCTGACTTGCTGTAGATGATGTAGTTGTGGCAGATGATGAAGCATTGATGTACTTTTCTTTAAGTTCCTCCAATACATCAATATTAATTTTGTCATTCTTATCATTAGTAAAATTGTTATACATTAACTGTGCACAATCACCAGCTGTTCCATATTTCTGAATACTATAGCTTGACTCTTTAAAAATATAACTAAGCATACTTATCGCAACTCTATGTGCTGTATTCAGACTATCTATAGTTGACCTGACATCTTTCTTTAACTTGCTCTTTACTGCAATATTATCTTCCATGACATCTTTAAGGACATTTACTTCCTCTGGAACCATCTTTATTGCCATACTCTGACTTTCTTTTGCAACTGTATTATTATACACTGCATCTTCCATTTTTTGTATTGTAGACATATTATCATCCAATGCAATATAAAAATTCTCAAGATACTTGCCTTTTTCCATCTTTAAATCCTCTGAACGTGTTACAAGCTGTTCTATAAGGCAGGCATAACTACGAAAATAGTTAAGACTAAGAAATGAAATCATAGCAACACAATCAACATCATATAAACGCTCCTTAATATTCTGTAACCAGTTCTTAGAAATATTCTCCTGAAGCTCTATATCTATATATACATTAATTCCACGTTTTCTAAGTTCATATACAAATTCATAAACCTTCTCTTTATCCTTACTTGCATAACTTACAAATACATAAGGTTCACCCTTTATCCATCCATCTTCAAGTTTCTTTTTAAGCTCATCAATATCAGCCATCACCATTCCTCCTGCGTGACAATTAAAATCCAATATGGAAGTATTATAACATACCCCCTGACTTTTTTAAATAGAAACAACTATCCCTGGTATTTTTCACTAATGTTTTATCTTGTAATATTTCTTACCCAGATATACTTCTTATAATGTATATATACTGCCGGGAGCTTTACCAGCTCATCCAGGCTTATTATGATATATACAAGCCAGACTGGTGCATTGAATACAAATGCTGCTATAAAGCCAAGCGGAACCGCAAAGCACCACATTGCACCAATATTCCCCTTCATATCAAACTTTGCATCACCTCCGGCACAGAATATCCCATCCAGAACAGTTGTATTCACCGACTGCCCCATCAGATTAATGCCGAGAACTATCAGCATAAAGCCAAGATACCCCTTCGCTGTATCTGACATAGGAGCTGCACGCGATACAACCGGAGCTACAACGATAAGAAGCAGACCTGTTATTATCCCAATGGCTATTGACAGTCTTGTAATTCTTCCACCATATTTCCTGGCTTTATCAAGCTTACCTGCTCCTAGAAGATTACCTATAATAATTCCTGCCCCGGCACTAACACCCCTTATAACGCACTGCACCATGCTCTTTACTATACTGGCTATGGAATTCGCTGCAACAGCATCACTTCCCATATGTCCAAGTATAACTGAGTATAATACAAATGCAATGCCCCACACTAAGGAGGCACATAGCACAGGTGTTGTGTAATACCAGAAATCTCTTGTCAGTGCTTTATCTGTATGAATAATTCCTTTCCATTCCAAAGCGGCAATCCTGTCTTTGTTAACTACAATATATGCCCATACAAGCTCTATCACTCTCGATATTACAGTTGCATAAGCCGCTCCACGTATGCCAAGACGTGGCATACCAAACAAGCCAAATATAAGGACAGCATTGCAGACTATATTAACAGCAACTGCTGATGAGCTGATAACAGAGCTTTGAGCCGCCCTTCCTGTATTCTTAAGAAGAATCAGATATACCTGCGATACTGCACACAGCACATAAGATAAGGCTACCGCCCTGATATATAGTGTACCGCTTGCAATAAGCTCCGGTTCATTAGTGAATATCCTTATAAGTCCCTCAGGTATGAGAAGCGCAAGAATAGTGAATATGCCGCCTGACAGCAGATTAGCATATAAAGCCACCGGCATGACCTTTTCAATAGCTTTTATGTCCTTCTTTCCCCAGTACTGTGAAATCATTATTCCTGAGCCTGCTGTTATCCCTGCTATAAACAGATTAAGCACAAACTGTATCTGTCCGGCAAGTGAAGCTGCAGACAACGAGGTCTGGTCCACAAATCCCAGCATAACCGCATCTGTGGCACTTACAAGTGCCAACATAAACTGCTGTATCGCTATCGGAACAACCAGTTTAACCAGCTTTTCTGACAAATCATCATTCTTTCTTCTACTAAAAAACATAAACCAAGCTCTCCTGACATATATGAATCAGCTCAATCTGCTGCAATTCACTTAATAACCTTGATAGCATAACACATTCCTTTTATATTGCACAACAAAAAGCCCCCTTGTTTATGAATATAAAACATAAACAAAGGGACTTTTTTAATATGATGTAAGTGTTAAATTTATTTTATCAACTTGCTGATGTATAGCAAATTATTACTTATTACATCATTCCGCCCATACCGGCAGCTCCTGCTGGCATTGCTGGTGTATCTTCTTTGATATCAGCTACAACTGACTCTGTTGTAAGGAGTGTTGAAGCTACACTTGTAGCATTCTGTAATGCACTTCTTGTAACCTTAGCTGGGTCAAGAATACCAGCATCAATCATATTAACGTATTCATCATTAAGAGCATCGTAACCTGTTCCTACTTCTGACTCTCTTACTTTGTTGATGATAACTGCACCTTCAAGACCTGCATTGTGAGCAATGTGGTATAAAGGAGCTTCAAGTGCCTTAAGAATAATCTCTGCACCTGTCTTCTCATCACCACTGAGTGTAGCAGCAAGTTCTGCAACCTTCTTAGAAGCGTGGATATAAGCAGAACCACCACCTGAGATAACGCCTTCTTCTACAGCAGCTCTTGTTGCATTAAGGGCATCTTCCATACGAAGCTTAGCTTCCTTCATCTCTGTTTCTGTTGCAGCACCAACTCTGATAACAGCTACGCCGCCTGCAAGCTTAGCAAGTCTTTCCTGTAACTTTTCCTTATCAAAGTCAGATGTTGTTTCTTCAAGCTGTGCACGAATCTGTGCAACTCTTGCTTCGATATCTTCCTTAGCACCTTCGCCGTCAACGATAACTGTATTTTCTTTCTGAACCTTAACTGACTTAGCTCTACCAAGCATATCCATTGTTGTATCTTTAAGTTCAAGGCCAAGTTCTTCTGAAATAACCTGACCACCTGTAAGAATAGCGATATCCTTAAGCATTTCCTTACGTCTGTCACCATATCCTGGAGCTTTGACAGCTACAACATTGAATGTACCTCTTAACTTATTAACAATAAGTGTTGTAAGAGCTTCACCTTCAACATCTTCTGCAATGATAAGAAGCTTAGCACCATTCTGTACAATCTGTTCAAGAACTGGTAAGATTTCCTGAATATTAGAAATCTTCTTATCTGTAATAAGGATATATGGGTTATCAAGGTTAGCTTCCATCTTATCCATATCTGTTGCCATATATGCTGAAATATATCCTCTATCGAACTGCATACCTTCTACAAGATCAAGTTCTGTCTTCATTGTCTTAGATTCTTCAATTGTGATAACTCCATCATTAGAAACCTTTTCCATAGCATCAGCTACCATCTGACCTACTTCTTCATCACCAGCTGAGATAGATGCAACCTTTGCAATCTGGTCTTTTCCTGTAACTTTCTCGCTCATATGTGCAATAGCTTCAACTGCACAATCAGTAGCCTTCTTCATACCTTTTCTTAAGATGATTGGGTTAGCACCTGCTGCTAAGTTCTTCATACCTGCATTAACCATAGCCTGTGCAAGAACTGTAGCTGTTGTTGTACCATCACCTGCTACATCATTAGTCTTAGTAGCAACTTCCTTTACAAGCTGGGCACCCATATTCTCAAATGCATCTTCAAGTTCGATATCCTTAGCGATTGTAACACCATCGTTAGTGATAAGTGGTGCACCATATGATTTATCAAGAACTACGTTACGTCCCTTTGGTCCGATTGTAACCCTTACAGTATTAGCTAATTTATTAACACCCTCTTCAAGAGCTTTTCTTGCTTCAATTCCGTATTTAATTTCCTTTGCCATTGCTATTACCTCCATTATTATCTGTAATAAAAATATATCTGATATCAACTAACTATCACTTTTCATATATACGCCAGTAAACTGGCTGTATCTGATTAGTCCTCGATTACCGCAAGAATATCATTCTGCTTTACAACGATGTATTCTTCATCATCAAGCTTAACTTCTGTTCCAGCATACTTAGAATATATTACCTTATCACCAGGCTTAACCTGCATTGTAACTTCCTTGCCATCAACAACCCCGCCAGGTCCAACTGCAACTACCTCTGCCTGAGATGGTTTCTCCTTTGCCTGTCCTGGTAACACGATACCTGACTTTGTAGTTTCTTCTGCAACTAATGCTTTAATTACAACTCTGTCTCCTAATGGTACTAATTTCATATATATCCTCCATTCCGCTGTCTGAAATGTATGTGGCAGCAATTTGTTTTTTGCTTGTTAGCACTCATTTCAACCGAGTGCTAATTTCAATAAAATTAAGATAGCACCCGGCTAATAATTTGTCAACAGCTATTTCTAAATATATTAATGATTTAACATTTTGATTATACTTTTTTTATTTTTTATTCTTATTAGCGACACCCATCTTGACAGTCTTTCCATAATAGAAAAGATACTGCTGTGCATATCCGCCAAGCTCGCCAAATCTTTCCTTAGCAAATGCAGCTATAACATCTTTGGAAGTATCATTTCCGTCAAAATACAGATATTCCATTATTCTTTTTATCCACACATCAATAGGAAAGCTGTCCCTTTTACCCAATGCAAAAAGGCTTACACAGCTTGCGACCTTGTTGCCAACCCCTTTTATCTGACACATTTTCTCAATGCCCTGCTCACTATCCAGTGCAATAAGCTCATCATAGCTAATTTTTCCCTCGCCGACACATTTTACGGCATCATATATGTAAGGTGCTCTAAAGCCTGTCTTTAATTCCTTCAAATCCTCTACTTCTGCTTTGGCTAACTTCCTTACATCAGGAAATGTATACATAGGTACACCTTTCACCTCACCCGCATAATCGCCATACTTTGCAGAAATATCTGCAACAATCTTCTTTATATGTGGTATCTGTTTGTTCTGCGATATAATAAATGAAATAAGTGTCTCAAAAAATTCCTGATTAAGAATTCTGACACCTGACATTGCCTCAATTGCTTCCTTAAGCTTATCATCTTTCTTTAGAAGCCTTTCCTTTATAAGACCATAATTCCTGTCTATATCAAAATAATTTCTCCACAAATCCATATACAGCTTCTCATCAGTATCATAAAATACAATTTCTTTTTCAGTCTGTATTATATGTAACATATGTCCAAATGCTGTAAGGACATAATCATTTTCATCAAGCTTATTAAAATGGAAGCACTGTCCACATTCAAGTGTTTCATTCAATTCAAAATCATCAGGTTTGTTAATAATATAATCGCTCATATTAATTCTCCTCCCTGTACAAAATAAAATGTACGGTATATTATCATCAGACTGCCATAAACATCCATATATCTAGCAGTTGTGTATTATTTTATAATGTAATATAATTATAATGTATAATGTAATAATACCAAATTATATTTAATTTAACAAAGTATAAGCCTAAATTATTATAGAAAGATTTATTAACATAATATGAAAAATTTATATAAGCCTATCCACAAGCGTGTATGCATTATACTCGCATTTGTGCTTTTATCTGTCGCATTGACAGGCTGTACAATTCCAATATCATTTAATATGTCTTCCAATTCAGCTATGACAATACCTAAGACTGCATTTTCCCAGTCCGCATATACAACTGAGGAGATTGTTCAGGCTATAATTGCAAGTATGGATAGTGACAATAATGTCTGCGAATTATTTATTACTGATGAGGAGTTAATTGATGCCAACAAATGGCTTTCATTAATTAACGGCATAGAACAGTTAAGATGTGAATACAGGCGCATTAAAAATGGTTTCAATGTGCGGATAACTTATGAATGTTGGGACAATTCTGCAATTATTAAAGCTTACAGAAGTGAGTCAACATATAATCTTAATGAACGCCAGCTTGTGCTTTATGACAAGTATACCAAAATACTTGAAGAGATTATTTCGCCAAATCAATCTGATATAGAAAAGGAGATTGCCATACACGATTATCTCGTTGATAACATCAATTATGTTGATACCGGCGACTCTTCCTACAACGCCTACAGTGCATTAATCAACGGAATTGCCGTATGTAGCGGCTATACTGAATGTTTTAAGACATTGTTAGATATGCTTGGAATAGAAAATGCAACGATTTCAGGAGAGGCTGGCGGACAGCAGCACATATGGAATGTTGTCAACCTTGATAATCACTGGTATCACGTTGATGTAACCTGGGATGACCCTGTTGGTTCATCATCTAATTATATAGACCACTCATATTTTAATATCAGTGCTGACGATATGGCACTCGACCATACTTGGGACAGAAGCCGTTACTCCGCTTATGAAAAATGTGGTGCAAAATATTCCTACAGCAGATACAAAAAACTACCTTTAATAAGCAATGTCAACCAACTAAATAAACTCATATATTCAACAGTTAAAAATAAAACTGCACATATTGAATTCACTACAACTTATAATGCAGATCTTAAAGAGGCAATATCAAGAACCGGACAGCAGTTATCCTATTCTTATAAGAATATTGATCGTGTTAATTACACGTTATATTCTGTTACATTTACATATTAATTGATATATAAATGTAATAATTATTACATTTATATATCAACAAAAAGCTGATTATCTCCATTTTTATTAATGAGGGTAATCAGCTTTTATTAATATCAATTAATTTCTTAATATAATGTATATATCATACCATAAATCTTGTGCAGCTTTTCTGCACATATAAAGTTCCATAAAGAACTTTTAAGATGAGCACTTTTGTGCTCATTATACCATAATGAACTTATCTTCTTCCGGAAAACAACACATTATTATGTTATTGGATATTAACTCCAGTATCTTTTAATGTTGCTCTTACAAGTGAGTCTTTAGCATTTTTCCAAGGCTCATTGGCATATTTGTGATCAAATTTATTAATAAACCAGGCTACATCATCTCTTACTCTCTTCATATTATCTATATAAAGCTTAGTGATAAGCTCTGTGAATTCTGTATACTGTGCTCCCGAAAGCTTGCCGCTCGCCCTTTTCATCAAAAGTCCATAGTGGCTGGTACAAAAGCCTTTGCAGTTTTTAAGTTTCTCTACAAAATCTTTGTCGTGTTTATACATATAAAACACTGTATCTATGTATCTTTCAATGGTATCTTCTACCTTATCGCACACAAAGCATTTTCCTTCAAGCTCATCTATATAACTGCATACCTGTGCCTCTTTGCCTTTTTTTAGGAGTGTCTTTCCAGTGCCCTTATCATATCTATAACTTTCTATCTGCTTAATGACATAATCCATATGTGTCTTCATAACAAGTGCATAACCAAGTCTGTTATTCTGCTCGTATATCTTCTTAATATGACGGCTGCAAAATCCCATTTTATCAGTCTTTTCTCTTATGTCATCTTCCATATAGCTTGGACCCATGGCATACTCAACCGCATCATTCTCCAGCTTTTCAAACATTGAACAAATCGGACATTCACTATCCAACGCAAACGCATCATTAACTGGAACCGTATATATCTTTTCTTTCATAATTGGATATCCTTTTCTATTAATCTTGTAGTGGTATTTTAGCAAGAATGGGGAGAATATTCAATATATTGGGGAAGCCAAGTTATTTAGGTTACTTAACCTGTCTTGTCACCAATCCGAACCGGAATTTACACATAGTAGAAATTATTTAGGTTACTTAACAATTTTCAAATCTTATAAGCCGTAAATCTACACACAGTAGAAATTATTTAGGTTACTTAACCATACTGTTTATGATTGCACTTGTGATATCTACACACAGTAGAAATTATTTAGGTTACTTAACTAGACACTAAATCATTAATGTTTAAATTAATCTACACACAGTAGAAATTATTTAAGTTACTTAACCATTAATAAAATAATCTATACAGGCATATCTACACACAGTAGAAATTATTTAGGTTACTTAACTTTTTCGTAATATGGTGTGATGCCATATCTACACACAGTAGAAATTATTTAGGTTACTTAACTGCAATATAAGCCTATATCTGATGTTTATCTACACACAGTAGAAATTATTTAGGTTACTTAACCAAGGACATAATCTATATATTTATTCAATCTACACACAGCAGAAATTATTTAGGTTACTTAACTCGCTTGGAAATAAATCGTCTGACGGAATCTACACACAGTAGAAATTATTTAGGTTACTTAACTTTCCATCATCGTCAAAGGCTATAGGAATCTACACACAGTAGAAATTATTTAGGTTACTTAACAAAGTCCCTTGGTTTAAAATCGGTCAATCTACACACAGTAGAAATTATTTAGGTTACTTAACTGGGAGATACTGCACAAGAAGTTGCAATCTACACACAGTAGAAATTATTTAGGTTACTTAACATTCTGACACAATTTAAACAGCTTAATCTACACACAGTAGAAATTATTTAGGTTACTTAACCATATATGGATAGAATGAACTTTTTGATCTACACACAGTAGAAATTATTTAGGTTACTTAACAGGTGGGGGAATGATAAGCCAATCGACATCTACACACAGTAGAAATTATTTAGGTTACTTAACCAGTATTTAAGCGGTTTCTAAGCTGTTATCTACACACAGTAGAAATTATTTAGGTTACTTAACTCTTATATCGTCATATTATACAATTATTCCTTTGTTAAGTAACATTTTTTGATTATTTTTTATGCAATATACACATATTATATTAAGTAACCCATCTAATTTTAAATATTAAGGTCAAGGTTTGCATTCTCAAATGTTTCAGCTTATTATAATAAAGTCCTTCTCATCATTCTTTGCATATCCAAACCTCAGTACTTCACAACTTGATGAAAGTTTAAATATAATAACACTATCCTCTTGCGAAAAAGATTTCTCATATTTGTTCTTCAAGTCATTTACTATATTATTAACGATTTTTTCACTGTTGTCAATTTCAAACACGGAATATTGTAATCTATGTCCAAATCTTGAAAGATATTTAGCAAATTTAGTTCTTAATTTGTCATTTGATATATCATAACTTACAACTACCATAATACCTCCAATCTAGTTATATATTAAACTGCGGAAATTCTGATACACTTTTCATTTTCATAAAATATCTATAATAGCTTTGTATATACATAAATATTTCATCTTTATATTCCATAATTGCCTGCATTAAAAATTGAATATATTGTGGATTATTCTTATATTTTAAACACCAGTGTTCATCATATTTTTCAAAATCATCAATTTTACACTGTCCCAGATTAATAGCTTTTCGCACTTCATAGTCTATAATTGGTCTTATCGGCTCCATTATGTCGCACACTAATGACTTCCTCATATAGAAACACTTATGAAATACTCCATAATATGTATCAAATCCATACACCTGCAACATTGCATCAACGATATTAAACAGCATTGTATAACCTATATCTAACACAACATTTACATAATCGCTTTTAATTCTTGGCTTTCTTCCATTCCACTGTACATTATCAAAATATGTCAAATTGTCCTGATTTCCATATAATTTATGAAAATATATGGAAACCGGACAAAATATAAAATCATTGAGATTAGAAATTAATATCAAATCTTCCATCTACTCAAACCTTCTATTTTGAATATAATCAAGCCATTCAACAACATTTATATACAATTCATTTTCTTTAAACTTCTTATCATCACTCCAGTTCTGTTTAATCTTGTTAATCTCATACAAACCTTTTAATGCTATGCAGTATGCGCCATTGGCATCTGCGTCTTTAGGCATTGTATGTGTGGTATTATTCTCATTTTCCATATAATCAGATGAGTCGTAAAATCCATTAGACGAATTAAAAATTGGCGATACAAGTCTGTCATAATTCTCATCTTCTGCTTCACTCTTACTATTCCTTAGCTGAACTGTATACTTGAATTTTTCAAACAAGTTACATATAAAATCAGCATTTCGCATTTCATCCATATGTGATATATCTTCCCTTATATCGTGTCCATCTTTATATTCAATACCGTATTGTTCCATAAGCTTAATTAAATTCTCTGTAAGATTTAATACTTCTGAACGTAACCATCTGCCATCTTTATATAACTTCTTAATTCTTTCCCCATATGTGTAGGCTGTCCATTCATTTACCGGACTGCTTACGTTATATGTTTTAAAGTTATTATAATCAAAAGAAAACGCAAACAGTTCTCTATGTCCGATTTTTTCATATTCTTCTGAACCTTCATTAATATATCTGATTGAATTCATACTCATAAGAAATTCTTTTTTATCCTTAACTTTAGCATTAATGCCACTGCCTGAATATTTCTTAAAATCAAATATATTAATAAATCCTGTGGATGGATCTATCTTTGATGTATAAGCCGCTGGCACATAGAATATACAGCCGCACTGCTTTCCAACATTTTTTATGCTTTTAGGAATATATGTAAGCTGATATCCCCTTAATATTCCTCCGTTCTCATCAGCTTTTCTCTCTTTAAATACAAGATAATTAAGTTTACTAATCAGCATATTTTCAAATTTCTGATACACTTGACGTTCAACCTTAAATCTTCCTCTCTTAAAGCCTTTGTTTAAATCTTCCATTACAATTATTGCATTATAATCAATTACCATTCTTGCTATCTTAGATATAACGCCTGACAGATAACCACTTTTAACATCTTTAATCTTACCTATTTCCTGCCAGTTCTTTCTTGCATTATCTCTTGTCTTTTCCATATTTTTAAGTTTATTCTTATAGTCATAATTATTGACAAGATTAAATGATTTCTGTTCTATAATATTTCCTTTATTATTAATGACAGAAATGTATATAAGATTTCTCTCGCCACGATCTATTCCAATAACATTCATATTATTATGCTTAGCTATGTATTCAATCATCTTAGCATTAATATTTTCGTCATCTACTCCATAATTAATTGTTATTGGAAGATGAAGGAAATATTTATCTTCTGTATATCTCTTATCTTTAATAATATCTATTGGGTTCTTACGATGTCCGATTCTTTCAAGTATTTCAACAAGTTTTTTATCTTTTTCTACATCAATAACATAATCATTATTATAATAATTATAAACTTTTATATAATCCTCATCAGTTAAAGATACCCTTACTCCAGCTTCATTAATATACGTCTTATTAACAAGAACTGTATCTTTCTTATGAGTTATATTTCTTTTCATACTCGATTTACGATAGAAAAGCTCAGCATTACCATTTAATTCAATGCAGATATTCTTAAGGTTATCCTCACTAAATATGTTCTTTAGATACATTGTATGAAGATTGTCTTTTCCTGTACTATGCGATGATAAATCTTTATTATATATCTCAAATAGATATATTTTCCCTTCCTCATCAAGCCTGTTAATATCTGCTTCACTTATATATGCCCACGAAATTGAGTATCCTTGCTTCTCAACATCTTTATAGAACTGGCCTATATCATTATATTGAGTAGTTTCCTTGAATTTGAATCCATAATTCTTCCATTCAGGATGTTTATTTATACACGCTTTATAATAATCTATTAAATCGTGGCAGTAATTAATATCAAAATTACCACTTAATTTGATATGCCTGTTCTTCTCATATCCTTCTAATATATATGATGATGGGTTATAATCTCTTTTTCCTGTATCAGATTTAATAAATACCTTAGGAAGCATCTTATTAGGACCAGGCAGGAGATTATATACCATTTTTTTATAATCTGTCGATAATCGCTGCTCTTCACTACCTTTTATTATCTGTTTATCAGGCTTATTATTCACATTAAATATCGCTATATAATATTTGTTGTTCCTAAGCAATATTATTGCATTATTATCAAATTCCTTACTCCTTGACCAGCCACTGGCAAGTGTTGGTGAAGCAAAATTAAGCTTGAACTTCTGTGTGCTGTAAGGCTTCTTAGTAACATAATTGCGAATTCTGTCATACAGTGTTACCACATTTTCCAATTCACAGCATATATCTTCCAGCTCAGCATAAAATGCGTTATCTTTTTCTACGACTTCATCTATAATAAATGTCTGTAACCAGTGATATAACGACATTATATCATCCAGCTGTTTTTTTATTTTAAGCGCACTTTCCTTATTCTCTATAAGACTGTCATCAGAATTATAATCTATTGTATACAGGCTGACATCTGCTAACAGCTCCGACATTTTATTAAAATAGCCAAGCACACCCTGTCCACCGAAAGCCTTAACTGCATTATCGTCATCATCAATATATGGAGCATTAAAATAATCTGGCTCATACTCTGCCACGATACTATCCAGTTCTTTAACGCTCATAAATTTATTATCTTTCTTAGAATTTTCTATTTTCTTAACTTTGCTTTGACCTTTTCCTGCTATTGTATTATATAAATATCGTTCTATAGCTGAATCTATCACGCCCCAACCGCCATATACATAAGTTGACACATTTGTATAATATCTGGCATTAATATAAATCTTTGCTGTATTATATATATTAATGTTCTGCAAAATATTTCTAAGCCTGTCTGTCAGCTTAACTTCTTCGAGCCTGCTAATAAATTCATTAAATGAAGCATACACTTCTTCATCATTCTGATACATTGGAGGAATTTCAAATGCCTTTTCTGATATACCCATTATCTGTTTTTGAAGCTTCGTCATCTTAAATACATTAGCTTTAAGCTTATTCTGCTGGCAGTACAAATTCATATGTTTGTTGACATCCCCACATATCTGATTGTAATAATCTATGCCCTTCTGTGCAAGCAGCTCATTATAATAATCCTCAGAAAAAATATGCTCTAATCTCCAGCTATCAAGCAACTCTGTTAATTCTTCTTCAATTAGCGCAATTTCGGTTTCGGCTTTTTCCTTTATACACATAAATGTCTTCAAATTATCGTAAAATATCGAAGCATTAACATTAACAATCCTATAGCATATAGATGATGCTCCTCCATTTTCTTTAAACATATTTTTTCTTATATTAAAATAATCAGTAAAATATGTAGTAAAGCCTTTAAAAAGAGTAAGTGTTTCAAGTGCTTTCTCCTTATCCTCACCTGCATAATTACGTTCCACATAATCAGGAAGAAGCTTTGTTATCAATTTGGCTTCAAACATTGATTTAAAATTATCATCTGCTGATAACATTTTCTCTATCTCTTTACGTTTTGATGCTTCCATCAAATTCAGCTTATCTCTGTTGTCTTTATCATTTTTCTTATATTTTTCTTTTATTGCATCAAATAAATTATAAAAATCCAAATTATTGATGTCATTTAACTTGTGTGTAATATAATTCCTATAATATTCATCAGCTATCTTCTTTAACTCCAGACTCTGTTGTGCTCTATATTCATCCTCTGAGATAATTCCCCTCTGCTTGATATGTTCTGCTGTAAATGGAGTTGGCTTTAGTTCATTTCTTAAAGTCTTCTGAACTTTGGATAACGCTATAAATTCATCGTAATTACCACCTGTATAATTGTCTGCTGCTTTGTTCATTGATGTACCTCCTCTGATTTCTTAATAAATATTAATGAATATATAATTGCTTAAAAATATATTATTTCTGATTATTACAATAGTGCCATTTATATTTTTACAATAACACCTTTCGTATTTTTTGTAAAGAGGTGTTAAGTTATTTTATTTGTAAATTAAAAAAATAACACTTTCGTGTTATTTAACAACCTAACCTCTTTAATCTACAATCAGTAGAAATTACTCCTATAGCATAGCCGCATACAATTAATGTATCTCTATCAATCTACAATTAGCCGAATTCTATTATATCCAGCTCTATTATCACTTTTGTTACCGTTAGGTTACACAAATATTATATTTAATCTCATATTATATGTCAAATTCAATATAATTACATATAGTAGCATCAAGTCATTTTCCACATATAATACTAATAAGTTTAATATATGGAGTTTTTTCGATTATGAGAATGCAGAATACATGGGCGATTGCTATGTGTTATGTACCGTGGCAGAAATGGGGAGATTTGTATGACCCTTGCAAAGCCCTTAAATGTGGAACATTATTTCCTGTATTATCCAAACCTTTTGCAGGAGGCAGAGTATGAATAATATGACTAACCAGCCATCTATGAACCAGAGGTCTTCCTGCAATTGCCAGCAGAATTGCAATAATGGCTATTCTAATAATAGCTGTAATAACAACCGCAATTACAATAACAATCTGTGCAACAGCGGCAATTCCAACAGTGCCCTCACTCCAACCAGACAGTCCAGCTGTGCTTTAACAGCCGACAAACGTGGGCTTATGCAGAATATTTATGAACTGGGATTTGTACTAACAGAAGTCAATCTCTACCTTGATACTCACCCCGATGACCTTGAAGCAATTGAATATTATGCACAGATTAAAGATAAATACTGCGATTATATGACACAGTACGCAGATTATTATGGACCTCTCGATAAATTACACATTTCCAACGACAATTACTGGATGTGGGTAGCAACTCCAATGCCTTGGGAAATGGAGGGCTGCTGATATGTGGAATTATGAAAAACGACTTGAATACCCTATTAAAATAAAGCAAACGAACCCTACTCTGGCGGCTATGATAATCAGTCAATATGGTGGACCATACTTCAATAAGGTATACAGTTTCCCTTCTTATTTATATAGGTATATTATCATAGTGTTTTTAAATATACAATAGCATTATATTCTTTCGATATTATGTACATCTATTGCACTTGTTACTGTATTGCCAATACCAATTACTGCTCGATCACCATTAATCTGAATAACATCATATTCATCATAGTAAAGGTTAAATGCTCGGTCAGTGTCATAATCGACATTAAGAATAACTCTTACTTTATCACCAACTTTTATATCTGTATTATCACAGCCTTCACCATTCGAATTGTCGCTTGATATAATACAACCATCGTTGACCCAACCTGTTCCATCATTGATTAAGTAAGGATTGGCCGCCCAAGGAATAACCCTTGTGATTGTTCCACTATTAAATCCCTGTGATGGTGTAAGTCCTGATTCTGATGTTGATGAAGCATATATTGTATTATACTCAACGCAATCTCCAATCTGATACTGTAACTGCTCTGTATCAACTACATCAATTTCAGCATTATTATCTGAGATTGAATTATCATTGCCTTCAATGTCATCTCTGTGATCATATTCATTTGCTTTTATAAGTCTGTCAAAGACGTCATCACGCATAATGTCAAAATCTACCCTTGTACCATCATTAAGATAATAATCACTGCTTTCCTGTGATATAGCAAATTTATCTTCACATATCTCACCATCATCATTCCAATGAGCTTCCCAGATAAGAGCACCGTGCTCTATAAGTTCATCTACATTCATATATTCATTTAACCAGCTATGGCTTGCATAGATACCCTTTGCAGTAATATCGGATAATGCATCAAGCCATATAAGTGCAAGCTCCTGTGTATAATGGTAATCAATGCCATTTTCAGCCTTATATCCGTCTGCATCCTCTATGTCGAGATATAATCCCATTGTTGGATTACATTTGTTATACCACTCTCTGATGTGCGCAGCTTCACTTAATGATTCATCATTGTTTCCTGCATACTGATAAATATATAATCCGTATGGGATACCTCTCTTCTCACATTCATCTATATATGTCTGTGCCATGCTATCGCACTGGCTGCACTCACTATCATCTTCGCTTAAGTCATTGCCATAGGCGCAGCGGATAATCACGTAATCAAAGTTAACTGCAATGTAATCAAAATCAAGTTCTCCCTGGTGTCTGCTTATGTCTATTCCTTTTTTCATAGTCTTATTCCTCACTTTCTTTTTATATATTTCCGCTATGTGCGCATAAAAATAGCACACATAGCGATTACTACATGTGCTCATTAGTTAATATATGTTTTATTGTTACTTACCTCTGGTACTGCCTTGTCCTCTGCAAGCTCATCATCATCTGGCAGTTCATCAGTATACTTGCTAAGAAACGTCTTAACATATAGCCACAATTTTTTAACAGGTAAACCGCATAATGCCATATTTTTTAATATACTTACAGTTTCATATGCTATATAGAGCAATGCAATAAATCCTGAGATTCCGATACTATTTCCGATATGCTGTCTTATTTCCTCCGGTAGGAATCCAATCATATTAAAACCTGTTATGTAATCTACAATTACAAGTAGCATTATTGATATAACCATTGCACACTTTCTTATTGCGCCATCGATGCCAAAGCAGCTGTTAAACTTGTGTTCTTTAACTGATCTTAATACTCCAAATATCGTATCAATAATTACTGCTATAATAACCAACTGAATCAACTTATTATGTGCGGCCGCTATATATATTTCTCTCATTGTCATCATAACTACTTATCCTCCTTGGTTTCTTCTGTTGTCTGCTTTGAATCATTTGCTTTTGCCGTTTCCTCTTTCTCTACGTATGCAGTTCTAACAAGCTCATCAAACTTATTATCAAATGCTGTGATCTCTTCATCATAAGCTGCCTTATCTGCGTAATACACAGACGAACTCTGAATAGTCTTTGTAATGCTAATTCCTCCATCTTCTGATAATGAAGAATTGCAATACATAACCTGCTTGCTGTCTGTTCCTGTACCGGTTTTGATTGTGCCCGACAGGATAATTTTCTTTGTCATTTCTAACATGTCTTTGTCCTCCTTGGATATAAAAATGGGTTTGAATTTACTTTACTTGATACTTAAATAAAATAAGTGAAATTGTAATATGTTATTCCTTGATTTACCTTAATTTCCGTATCACTATAAATTTGTAATGCACCAACAGGTGTTAATTGTCCATATGCCACAAGCCCCGCCGGATTATATACTGTAACAGGAAATTTTATAACTTTACTCGGTCTATATTCCTCAGGCAGAGTTGCGACTGTTGTCCAACTCCTAATTGCTACAGTGTTGGTTAGTTTAACTGGCATTATATTTACCAGTGCTAAAGCAGGTGCGTATGTTATGATAGCATTTTCGCACGTTGTTGTTATATTGCTGTTTAGCTCACTTATCATACTATTGTTATTCTTAATTCCATCCTCAATATGATTCAGCCTTGCAGCACTCCAGGGAGTACTTCCACTTGGTCCATTTTTCCATATCTGTTTAACATATTCTATAAAATTCATAATTGTCTCCTTTCTACTAAAAAAGGACATCCGAAGATGCCCTTAATTGTTATGGTGTTCCGCTTGCCCAATAGGCTGTTCCACTTGAATCATAAGTAACTAAGTTACCATCGGATTGAAATGATACTCTTTGCCCATTTGGGTTGTAAATATTAATATTATTCCCATCGCTTTCAATCCTACAAGTTGAATTGCCGTTTTTAGTAAATTCTATTCTGTCTGGATATATAATGGTCTTGGTTTCCGCTGTCGAATTTGTGTCACCAAAAGTTACAACAACCTTTTCAGTTTTTAATCCGTCAATTCCTAAATACGTGTGCCTTAAATATCCCCACATATCTGTGGCTGAAATATCTATTATTCTACTAGCATTGCTCGGATCTATTTTAGCCGTAATTGAACTTGCTTTAGCGATAGGTGAAGTTGAGGTATTGAATTCTTCAAGTCCTGCCATCAGACGTTTAATTTTTACAAAATCTATCAAATCAATCGCACCATCGCCATTAAAATCATATAAACTCTTGTCTAAGCTACCAGTTGAATTGTTGTTTATTGCTGTCCTTACTGTATTTAACTGTTTAATGTTTGGCGGTATATATCCGTTCTTAGTAGTGTGCAATGAACTGCTTATGCTCCAGCCAGCCACACTTCCTAGTGTTGCACGAATAGTTCCCCCAATATCTGCATTTTTTGCATATAAATAGCCTGTTGGCGATAAATAGTAGTTTGGTTGCTTGCTATATCCTTCTGTTTTAGTTCCAGGAATGACTGACATAACATAAGGAGTTATATCGTCCGGAACTCTTAAGTCAATCATATATAACTTATTATCATCTGGACTATATACTGTTCCCAACTTACTTTCGCTTATACTCCAACTTCCAATTTTGCCAAAGTCTGCAATAAAATTATGACAGACAATATCGCCTGCCTCTGAAATTGTTGTATTTGTGGAAGTGAGAGAAAACGAGTCACCACTAATACTGACTTTTTTATTTCCCTTAATATTGATTGAGCCTTTAGCACTAAGAGTTATATCGTCTGCAATAGCTTCTATAGCAGACTTAAGCTCGCCCGTTGCTGGGTCTTTCTTAATGTATGCTTCAAGGCTTGCAGATGTAGCATAATCCCCCAGCTTGGCAGTTACTGCCGCCGATATACTTGTTTTCCCAGGTGAAATAGCCTGGATAATATCTGCGGTTGTCGAATACGTTTTAAGAACATTATCAGTATAATTATTAGCCCCAGATGTTGCTGCATTGGCTGCATCATCAGCATACTTCTGTGTTGCATAAGTCGCCTGCAGTGAAGAGCTTATTGTTGATTTATCATCCTTAATCTCCTGAACGATTCTGCTAATCATCTGAGTAGTTGTTGAATAATTATCTCTGATATCAACCTTAACCCTGCTTACCTCTGACGTAATTCCATCAATAGCAACCTGAAAAGCTGTATGCTTATTAAGCATATAAGCTGTCTCACTTGAAGATATTTCCGTCCAGCCGTATTTGCCATTCGACTGTCTGAGGAACTTCCAATACCTGCCTGCACTTTTCATACAAGCAATAGCTCCAGCGTGCTTAGCATACTCTTCCTGTGTGTACTGCCACGTATCTGTTTCAAGAGGATACCAGTCTTCTGCCGGATATACCGGCACAAAGAATTCTGTTGCCGGATAATTGTCCAAGTTAGGAGTCCCTGTAACATCATATATCTCAAATGTACCGCTTAGCTGCTTAGTAACGTCCGACATATCTATCTTAAAGCTGTCTAATGTTGTCTTAACATCATTAAACTTGCTTTTTACAGAATTGCCTTCCTCATCAATATCCGTCCACCATAACTTATGCTCTATGAATGTCTTAGCCTGCAGCATAGCCGAGCCCCATGCCTCAGAACCCCCGCTAACATAATTATTAATAGTCTGAAATGTACTCTCCAATGTCTGGTCTGTTGTATCTACGTGTATCTTACTTGCATTAAAAGTATTGCTCTTATCTGCATTCATAACACTAAATACACTATCTATATCCAGCTTCTTTCCGGATATGGCGGCATTATCAGATACCATATCATTTCTGATAATTGCTTTCTTAATGCCAGCCTCTTGAACGCCATACAACGGGTCAAACATCAGATTTCCGTCTTTATCCCAGATATAGATGTTATAATCACCTGATGCATCCTTACCTAGCTGTATTCGCACACGTTCCTTATCGCTTATCTGAATAGTATTATCCTTCCAGATAGACTTGCCATCCTCACTATGCACATTCATTACTGTTGTATTAATGTCTATGCCAGTAAGCTTATCAAATGCCAGGTCTTTAATCATTGCACTTGTTATCTGTGCATTACCGATTACAGATACCACCGAATTAGCAAAATCAGTTGTTATAGTTGTGCCGGTGGCAGAACCAAACAGAAGTGTATTCACCTTTTCTACATCAACATTCAGGTCCTTAACACTTGCTTTTATCGCTTCAAAGTCAGTTGCCTTTAAATCTGCAAATTCACCACTAAGCGATTTAAGACTCTCAATCGTTGCATATGTAATCTCTGCCACGTTCGACTTAAGATAATTGTTCCGGATATTCTCCAAGTCATTGTTAATAGATACAATCGTTTCTGCCTGTACTGTATTAGCCTTAACCCATTCTGCATCAACTTTCTTAGCTATAAGCTCCTTTGCCAATATCAAATCAGAATATATTCTCTCATTCTGCTGTGTTGTCGGTCCTTTAAAGTCAACTTCCTGCTCTGTCTGTGTCTTGCCATAAGATGTTATAGTCATAGTAAGACCACCATCATATTCCTGCTGGATGTTCATCACAGGCACCTTGTAGGTATCTTCACCATCTTCCACAGTAATCATATCCCACGGATCCAGTCGAACATCTCCTAATGTCTTAACAGATGCACCTCTGTAACTGAAACCACTAAGCTTCTTAAAGATATTATCAAGCCTGTCCTGTGTCATAAATGGATTATCAAATATAACACCAAGTATTCCACCGCCAGATGTTAAAGTTGTAGAGTTATCAACATTACATGATAACTTTTCCAGATTATAATTGCTTTCATCTTTCTCAAAGCTCATTATCCTTGTCACATCCAGCTTATAATCCACATCTAAATACCACTTAATAACAATAGTTCCTGTTCTATCAACACATGCAAAGCCACCTGCCATAGAAGCGATATATCCTATCATTTCCCTGTATGTATATCCCGCAGGCTTTGTTGATATCATTATCGAAGAATCTATATTACTTACATCCACAGGAACACCACAGCCGGCGCTTATCTCATTCAGAACAGATACAGCACTTGCAGGATATGTTAGATTAGATACATATAACCCTGTTGTTTTCATCATTCTGTCATATGCTGTAAATGTCGTTGTTGTCTGGTCATTTGTTGGATGTTCAGCAGTAAAAAAGCCAACTGGAATATACTCATACTTTCCACTTGGCAGCTTTAAACCTATCTCTACTGGTATCTCTGTGTTTTCAAATAATTCATCTATCTTCTTAAGAGTAATCTCTATCTTAGCAGATACCGCCGACCCTAGCTGTAATGCTTCATCTGCTGTGCTGGACGTCTCATAGCCCAATTTTTTAAATCGGGAATTATACCATTTTCCATTAATTCTTAATCTGGCTTCAAAAGTCCTCGATGGACTTCTTATTGTTTCTTTAAAAGCTTCCGTTACATTGTTATACATACACTTACTCCTGTATCATAAACTCTATTGCAGTAATATCTTCTAATGTAGTTCCGTCATATCCTTCTGAATCGCACTCATTAACATCTTCCAGCTTAATCATATGCACATCAAGTTCTGTTTCAATGTTATACATATCATCAATTTCTTTAATTACCTCCTGCTCCTTATCTTCTGCAAACTTGTAAGAGCCATCTTCTACGACTGCATTCCCATTTTCATCCTTTAAAGCATTTTCCTTTAATACTCGTGTTCTTTCAGCGTTATATACCTCTAATTCTGCCAATAATGCTTTAAGATTTTTAGCAATTGCATAATTAACCTTAACCGGCCAATGTTTCTTTGAATTCTGTAACTTCTGTAATTCTGCTGAAATTCTGTCAATCTGTTTAATTGTAAATGTCTTTTTCATCTTCTAGCTCTCCTTATTGTTGAATAATTGACACACTTGCACTTCTATAATAGAAAATGCCATCATCTAACTTTCCTATTACGTCTTTGCTTAGTGTGCCTCTGTAACTTGTTATTGTTATATCCTGTCCATCATCGTGGAATGTTATAGGAAAGAACCCTGCAACAAGCTTACTCTTAATAAGTATCATTTCATCTTCCTGCAACACTCCCCAACTAATAGATAATGTCTTCTTCTTTGCAACTACATCACCTAACATTGTTCCGTCAAGTGCACGTCCAGTTGAAGAAGACCATATTATCTCATCATCAACTTTTATGGACACAGGAGCCGGGAGCTCCTGTCCATCACACTGTAATATCAATTCATCACATCCTTATGTAATAATCTCACATTTTCCTGTCTGCTTTGTATGTTCATTTATCTTATCAACTACATATTTCTTAAGACTCTTTCCATCAAGCTGTATATCAAGATCTAATGTTTCCAACACTTTAAGTATCTGCTTAAGAATACTTATAGCCTCAGACAACAATTCAGCACTTGATGCCATAGCTGCTGCCTTCTGTGCCATATCAATAAGCTTATCCTCTGGAGCTACAACTTCGCCCTGGTGTCTGTTATCACCTATCATTGCAAGCTGTGGAGTATTTGGTTTTACATATCCACCTTCTGCAAGATATGGAACATTACCAAACCCAACTTCCGGCAAATCAAACCCGAAATGGTCACCACCTATAACCGGTACCCAGTCAGGTACATCAAAGCTTAAGCCATTTACCTTACGAACCATCCAGTTAATACCACTTTCTAATCCGTCAAGCATACCATTTATAAATCCGATTACCATATTTATTGGTCCTTTGGCTATATCACCTATCAAAGAGAATATTCCACCAAATGCATCAACTATACCTTCCCAGGCTTTTGACCAGTCACCTGAAAATACACCAGCAATAAAGTCAATCAATCCACCAAATATCTGCTTTACATCACCAAATATATTGGAAACATTATTCAAATAAGCATTCATTATATTGCCTATAAAACCGAAACTATCAGAAAAATCTATGTTAAAAATATTCTGTAACCAGTTATCAAATGAAGAAAATGCAGACTTTATATCCTGCCATATGCCTTTGAACCAGTCACCTGCTTTACACCATTTATCAGTAATCCAATCCCAGCATTTTCCTGCTGCCTCCTTGACCTCATCCCAATGTTTTACTAATTCATATATTGCAATACCTAGCGCCGCTAATGCTGCGATAACCAATGTTATTGGACTTGTTAATACCGACATAGCTACACCAAATGCTGTTGTAGCTGCTTCCGCCAACCACATAGATGCTGTATAAGCAACTGTAGCCGCTGTATCTGCTATTTTAGCTGCTGTTGTTATTATCCATTGTGCCGCATTTTTTATTAGCTCTGCTGTGGATTTTGCAAGACCAGTTACAAATTCTTTTGCATACATAGCACAAATCTGAACTGTTTCAAGCTTATCTGCTATCTTAGCTGTTACACAGCCCCAAGTTGCATCTTTAAGTTTACTGAGCAATCCAACAACACCGCCAGCATTCATAAGAAATTCTGCTAAATCTACCGTTTTCCAAGCTGCTGCAAATGCTCCTATAGTAACTACGATTGCATCAAATGGACCTTGATTATTCTTTATCCAATCAGATATACCTTCTAAGGCAAATGCCAACCCATTTAGGACATTAACAATCACACCACCAGTCCACTTTGCTACAGGTTCAAGTAAATTGTCCCAAGCCCACATCCATAATGGCTTTAACGCATCTAATGCACTATTTAGTACATCTAAACAACCTGCTAATACATCAAGAAATGCCGGAAGCAAATCTTCTATAGTCCACTTAGCCAAAGGAACAAATATATTGTAATAAGCCCATTCCAATCCAGCGAACAACTTATCTGTTAATGGTTGTGCAGCTCTCTTAAGGTTATCAAGAGCTGTTATCAGATTATCAAAGGATATTGCTTTAAGTGGCTCTAATGCCTTCTTGACTTTATCTGCCATATCAGATATTGCACTAGAAACATTAGATGTACTTCCACTCACATCTGGTACAAGGTCAACGCTTCCGATTCCTGAAGATGTTCCACCTGAACTACCGCTTGAATCAGAACTATCATCTGTTGGCTCTGTCAGCTTATTTATCTGGTCAAAGCCTGCAAGGGACTTTTCAATATCCTTTGCTGTCTTCTTAGCTGCATCTCCTATTCTACTTACATTATCTGCAGCACCTCCAGCATCATCTCCTATGCCTGCTATATCAGCACTTATACTTCCCATAGAGGATGATATATCGGCACCTGTAAGCATCTGCACGAAACTAGCAAATCCATCTGCCACTTTCTGCAGTCCTGCAAGCAGACTATTAAATCCACGCAGAATAGGTGTAAACAATGCTATGAAGCCTTTACCAAGACTAGCCTTTAACTGCTGAAACCTTAATGTAAGTATTCTTGTCTGATTCGCCCAGGAATCCTGTGTTTTAACAAAGTCTCCTGTGGCATTGGACAAAGCACTTGTAACGTACTGATAACGCAGCATTACTTTTTCCTGCTCTGTCATCTTGGCTGTAGTTTTACCAAAGCCATTATTAAGAGCATACTGGTCTAAGTTGGTCTGAGTCATAATCACACCCAAGTCCTTGAGCGTTTCAGTCTCACCAGTCCAGATAGATTTCAGCTTTGTATATGCTTCGTCCGTTCCAAGATTATAAAATGATGCAACATCACCGGTTAATCCTGTAACATTTTCAGCCATATCCAATGCCGCCTTACCTGTAATACCCATAGCATTACTCATCTGGCCAAACACACCCATATACTTCTTGGCCGATAATTCCGATAAGCCAAAGTTAGTCATAGCATTGGAAGCCCACTGGTCTGCCTGCCAGCTTAAGTCCTTAAATGCTGTATCTACGACATTCTGTACTTCTGTTACATTAGAACCTACTTCTATGCAATCTTTCGTAAACTTAGTAACTGCAGCTATACTTAGTCCTGCAGCTATCTTCTTACCAAAACCACTAAATATGCTTGTAGCCTGCTTAGCCGCCTTATTGGAAGCTCCTGTAAGCTGGTGAACTATCTGTGAACTATCTATACCAAGCTCCAGAGCTATCTGTCCTACTGTATCTGACATTCCCCCTCCTTTCCGGCACGAAAAAAGACTGCCTACTTCTTTGAGTAAGCAGCCTTAAAATCTCGTTGTAATCGTGTCCAATATTCTATATACTGTGGTGTTCCCACCATTTTCCTATTACGCTTCAGAAGCCAGTCATCATGTATCTTTTTCTGTTCCTTAGTAAAGCTGTTGATAACCTTAATATCTTTCTCCGCCCTTATACTTACCACTCTTCCAAGTGGTGTTTCAGGCATTATACCGGATAATAAAGAACAGAATTCAGACCAGGACATATCATCTTCCGTCCGCAATCGTATGCCATACTGTGACAGGAAGCTCGACTCTATCAATTCCCAGTCATCATATATGTCGTAATATATTTCACTATGAGGGTGTATTCTCCTCTCCATATGTGCCTGTGGCAACACCCATTATTGCATTATACATTTCCTTATATTCTGGAAGCGGTAAGTCCATAGCCTCAATCTTATCTGCTGCCTCTTTGCCAATAAGCATTTCAAGAGCCTTTGTTATAAATCCCATTCCGTTGTCACTATCTTTCTTCTTTTCAGCCTCAGCAGCCATAGCCTGTACATTAAGAATTGTGTTCTTTCTGTTATTCACAGTTACCACTAAGTCATCAGTAATACGAACCATAGGTAACTGGTTTGTAATCTTCATTGATATGTCTATTACTTTAAAATCTGTCTTTGCCATTATTCAAATTCTCTCTTTCTTTTTTATTCTGTATATGGAATATATGTTGGTTTTCCATCTGACTGTGCTTCCCATTCAAGTGCATCAATGCTTGTTGAGTCTCCTCCAAGGGAAGTTACATTTATAACTGCTGGGATAAGAAGCTGGTCAAGGTTTGGGAAAATAATTGAAACCCAGGTATTACATTCCTGTCCTGTCTTTAAAGCCAGGCTTGCGATATAATCATTACCTTCATCACCATAATTACGCTTACCACCCATAGTCATACCGAGCGATTTACCTGTTGTAAGTCTTCTTGTCCAGCCTGCCTGATCCATTGGATTCCATTCTTCAATTGTTCCATCTACGGATATGCTTAAGCTCTCTGCATCTTTTACAACCTTTGTTTCTACTGTTTCCGGTGTATCTGTGCTCTTTCTTCCTGTTATGCATACACCGAACTGAATTGTATGCACCGGATTAACGCCAGTAAGAGGTGTTGCCCCTGCATTATATCCAGCTAATTTAGTATTCTGTGCCATACCTTTACCTACCTTTCATAATAAATATCTAATTCTATTACACTCTCAAAGATACCTTTATCATCTGTCCCTACATCCACAGGTCCATCAACCTGCATTTTATTGAATAGCAGCTTTGTATCATTGATTATTTTATTGTTGGTGTCTCTAAGCATATTATAGAGCTGTTCTGCTGCCTTCTCGGTGTCTCTGACACTTGTATTCCAATGAACTAATATACTTATAGACTTAATACGATAAGAGCTGTTATTTAAGCCTCCTACAGCGGTCTGTGGTGGTCTTTGTCTGTTAAGATTATATACTCCTATGCTCTTATCTTTTTTATTGTCAAGCTTGCCGCAATATACATTATTATTGTCTGCAATGCCAAGACCTGCTATATAATCTCTTACATCACCTATTCCTAACATCATAACCCCGCATTTTTCTTGTATAACTTAGCAAATGTATCTGGAGCAAAATTTCTTTTCTTACCATCTTTAAGATAATCATCTAGCCACCTGCCCTTGGCATTTGCATTGCCTTCGTGTCTTTTACCTTTATCATCTACCCAAGGTGATTGATGGAAGTTATATTCAGGATGATAATATAACCTTCTTACATATGGCGTACTTGATATAAGTTCTACCTTGCCATTGGCAATATCCTGTGTATATACAAATGTGCTTTCGTTTTGCAGTGTACCTGTATCTCTAGGCATTACCTGACTTTGAACTACATTCGTATGTATTGCTTCCGCTGTCTGTGCCAGCGACACCTGCGCTGCTGCCGTAAGCCTTTTCAACACTGGCATATTAAGCTTTACTGTTGATTTAACATTCTTTGCCATTACATCACATCCAATCTCACATAATTTACTGTTCCATCAGGATTACGGCATTTTGTACCCTTGTATATATGCCTTGTTTCGCCAAACACCGTTATATCTCCCTTAGTAATAAGAGGCAGCTCTGGCGCAATATCACCAGGTATTAAAGCACAGCCCTCAAGCTGTATAAGCTTCTGTTCTGCTGTGAGTACCGTCTTTCCACTGTCTTGATAGTTGCATAATCCGTCCCATACCACAGGATCTAACTGCTCCCCATATACGTTTTGGCCTTCCTGCTCTATCTCAATATGTACTTCTGTTTTACAGAACTGCTTTAATACTAAACAAGGATATTTCATACTCACACCCCCAAACTTAAACAACAGAAACCTGTCTGACAAAGTATCTGGTATGTATCACGTTTTACAGCAATGCCATTCTGTACAAGCACATTCCAACTGCTGCCAAACTGCATAGATACTCCATTTACAGCATAATTCTGCAAGACACAATTAATCATGTCTTCATTCTCATACTCAAAATCAGCCATATCGCAGCATACATCTATGATTATTGCCTGCTGGAACTCTGTCAGATTATCAAAGCCTCTTGATGTTATACGATTAAAAGTAAGCGAGTCGATATGCCGGCTCGCCTGTTTTAATTTTCGTTCTATCTGTTCATCCGGGATAAGATTATGCTCACTCAGGTACTGTTCTTTACTTGCATATACCATAGGCTTACTCTGCAATCTCTTCTGCAGGATCTACATCAACGAATACAGAATCAACCTTACCATCCTTGCCATTAGGGAATACAAATGTATCACTTAACTGACGATTCTGATAAAGATATCCGTCTCCTTCTGTATGTGCTCCTGGTGCAAAGAAATAAATAGATGAAATCTTAGGTACTGTCTTACATGTCTGGCCACATGCGACAAGTACATTAATCTTGCGTGAACCCTGAACAGTCTTTTCATAATATGTGGCTATATTAGTCTTTGTAGGCTTTGCCACAACTGTATAAACGCTGTCGCTCTTAGTGTAGTATGTCTTTCCTTCTACCACATCTGTATCAGTTGTTATGGTATACTTTGACTTAAGCGGAGCAAAGCCGCCCTCTGCAACATCCCAATCGAATCTGTCATAGAATCTTTCATCATCCACAACTTCCATAAGTGTCACGCCATCAATATCAGTTACACGTGTTTCAATGCCAAGACCACCTTCTGCAATCTGTGTCATTTCAATCTTACGTGTAAATTCCTTTGATACCTCAAGCTTATCCATAATGTCAGAAGATACATACATAATGAGACTTCCATTTGCCTTATATCTTCTAAGCTTGCCTGCTGCCAGAATATGCTTAAGCTTAGCAAATACATTCTCTGATGTATATTCTGTTGAAGCTGTTTCAGTATGATATAATTCTGTCTTCTGTGCAGCCTGTGCTACCTTACTGAAAAATAATGCATCTGTCTCTGGTACTACCTGTGTCTGTTCAAATATGTGTGAAATATTCTGAATAGATGCTGTCTGATTTGTTTCATCAACATCTGCCTTATCAACCATAAACTGTACATCTCTGTCATGTGTTACTGTGTAAGGAACATCTTTCTGGTTATATTCTCCTGTGTTCCATCCACCTGATCTCTTATGGTTCTTATAACCACTTACACTCATCTGTGTAAAATGGAAGGTTTTGGCATCTAACCATCTGACATTGTTTGTGATAAATGGTGATGTAAGTGTGCCCTGAATAAGAATTGCTAATAATTCAGGACTCCACTGTTCTGCATAATTTAAATTTGGCATATTATTTTACCTTTTTAACCTTTCTTAATTGAATCTATTCCATCTCTTTGTAGGAACATTTACATTGCTACCTGCAGAAGACTGCTGTCCATTAGTCTGCTGCCCTGCGCCAATCTGGAATCCAGCATTATTCTCCGTACTTGGCTTAAGTGCAGGTACATCCTTTAGAACCTGTTCAAGTGCAGCTTTAACATTGTCCTCTGATATCTTTCCATCTGTACCTTTTGCCTTACTGAAATCAGCCATCTTAAGCACGTATTGTACTGTCTTGGCATTAATACCAAGTGTCATTGCTACCTGTGTAGCCGCAAGCTCTATACGAGCCTGTTCAGCATCTTTCTGTGCCGCTGCCACTTCGTTCTGAAGACTAGCGTTAGCGTTCTGCTGCTGTTCTACCTGCTGCTGTTTATTCTGCTTAAATGTTGCAATAGCCTGGCTGACTTCCTCCTCGGATAGTCCCTGCTGCTGGAAATAGCTTTTAAGCACAGCATTTTCTTTCTTGGCAGTTGCGGTGTCTAACATGCTCTGTATTTTGTCATAGTCAATTCCAGCCGCCTGCTGATTATTCTGACCACCCTGCTGTCCTGCCTGTCCATTATTGTTACTTCCAGCGTTCTGGTCGCCGTTACCATCTCCGCCCTCTGCGAAGAACTGTAAGTTCATAGGTAATGTCTTTCTCATCACTCTATCTCCTTTCTTCCGTTTACCGCCCGTCGGCATTTTCCTAAAGTTTAGTGCCATTAAGTTTTGGGCATAAAAATAACACCCACAGCGTTTGCCATGCGTGTTTGTTTACATCATTATTCTGTTGCACCGGTGCAACTTAGGTATAAAAATACCACCAATCTTGCGACTGGTGGCTGTTAATCAACTATTATTCTTTTATACAGTATGAAGAAACTATTTGGCAGGCGTACGCTTCTCCTGCATCTCTCGGGTTTCCCCTGTCATTACCATCGGCGTGTGGATCGTGCGAATTCTTCCACCTCAAACAGTTTCTCCCTTACTGTATGTATATTATATATCTTTTATTCTTTTTTGTTAAGTGGCTTTCCTTCCTTTATCCATTCCTCATAAGTAATATCTTCGGGTAATATTTTAAAATATTGTTGTAAAACTTTAAATGTCGACCTATTATATTTTTCTAGTTCTTCATCTGTTTTCTTTGGTGGATTTATAAATCTTTCACGTTCTTCTTTTGTCATTTTTTGTTTTTCTTCTTCCGTGAAATGAACCTCACTTAATTCCATTCTGAGTTTAAAACATTCTTCTGGAGAAAGTTCTTTTCCTCTTTGCATTTGTTCTGATTTAGGTAATAAAAGCCATTCCCTTGCTGTTAACGTCAACTAATCCACCTCCTCTAAAAGAATATTCCAAATATCTTTAACCAACAATTTTGAAACAACTTTAAATCTACTATTTCGCTCATATAGCACTTCATTTTCATTTAAACCAATAGAACTTATATCTCGTCCATTCTTTGAATTTTGTATATAAATTTTTATTTTTGCTGAATCATTATATCCTTCTTTTTTTGATGTGCTCCAATACTGTCTGATTATTACTACTTTTCCTACTACAAACTCACTCACAAAATCATTAATCATATCTTGCTCATCTAATCTATCCGTAAAATCGACCATTCTTATTAAATTGCCTTGATATTTCGGTATTTTTGACAATGCTTTGTCTAAATTATTTATAAGCTGTTTATCTTCTAGCTTTAATTTTGATAAATCATTTGCATTTCTTAACATATCATTTATAATATATGACTCAAAACTCTTGTATTGAATAACAGCTTGTAATTCTTTATCTGATAATTGAATTATATCACTATCACATAAATCCTCAATATGCTTTTCAGATTTACTATTGTCAAATGATACATTTTTCTCCCACTGTTCCTTCCTTACCTCATACATCTTCTTATTATCCGGATCTAGTGAATACTTCGACAATCTGTCGAACTGCTCAACCATCCTACCTGCATATTGCTGTTTCTGGTCCTGCTTGTAATCTTCCTTGACCTGCTCGAGCTCTTTCTTGGTAAACTTGCTGTCTGGTTCTTCATCCAGCTCTGGGAAGTATGTTGTATGTATATCTTTACAGTTAGGATGGTAGAGCCCTGCTGCCATAGCAGAGGACATTAGCGGATAAGGACCATCAGATGCCTTACCTCCACTCCATACATCATCTATAAGAATCTTTCCAACAAACGGAAGGCACTTAGGACAGGCATTAGCGCGCTTATTCATAATAACTGTACTAATTCCCCAGGACTGTCTCATCTCTCCCTCTCCGGTTAGATATGCACGCTTATTGGCTGTCTGAATTGCCATCTTAGCATAATCTTTCATAGTATGCCTTGCGCCATTTGCATATTCAATACAGTTGATACCTGCTTTAAGGAAATCCTTTGTCGCCATATCAACTGCCTTCTCATATGTTCCTGCACCCGTATTCGCATACACCTGAGCATTGAATATTATCTGCCGGTATTTATCTTCCGACATTCTAAGCATTGCTTTTTCCGCCCTGTTAAAATCTGACTTCGTAGCTTTAATCAGGGCATTAAGCTTTCTTGTGTTAAGCTTGAAAAAAGCACCCTCAGTGCCTTGTGACACCTTGGATGCTTTTAATCCCTTTTTCAATGCTCTTAATATCTTCTGTTCCTGATCTGTGCCGCCTGTCTGCCTTGCTGTAAATATCATTGCATCAATTGAACTGTTTATATCACTGAATCTGCCCGCAAAGCGTGTCTTGTTATCTGCTTTATATTTTTCTAAAGCTTTAAGCTGTTCTACCTGCCATTGTGTCCAGTTGAATCCAAGTTCATCTTCTTCCGCTCTGTGTCTGTCAAGATTTCGTATCATAGAAGCAATCAGCTCATCTTCTATGGCTCTAAAGGCTTTCTCTATGTCATATTCTGTATTAAGTGCCATAAGCTACCTCACTTGTTATCAATGCCTGTAAAACTGTTATCAAAACCTGTAAAACTGTTATCAGCGCCATTAACTGTAAAGCCATCTGACTGCATATTAAGTGCTGGCTCTTTCATATCAGATATACCCTGTTCTGCCTTAAGCCTTGATATCTCTTCCTGCTTCCATTCATCATCCTTGGTATCTCCATACAGCTCATCAACAGATGCCTCTATGCTCATAATACCGCCCTGCTTAGCCTTGCTGACTGTTTCTACCTGGCTTTCAAAGGATGGGTTAGCATATTCGCCAAATGTCACATCAATATCTATATCCTTAATAGCTGTCTTATTAAGCGTGTCTATGGCATTAAATGTTGCTGTAACGAGCTTTGGAAGAACCTTCTGAAGCCGCTCTACAATGTTATTTCTGCTGTAAAGCGTTGCTTTCTCTTTCTCCCTCTGTGCATCCGCATTATCCAGCTTCTTAACATCTATGCCTAATGTTGATGGGCTCATAATCCCCTGTAAACAAAGATCCAACGCTGTGATATATGTTGCAAGATAGCTTTCGTGTGGGATATTGCCCTGTACAAGCTCTATCTTATTAACTGTACCTTCTGCCATGCTGCCATCTGTTTTTATATAGGCATTATCAAAAGCATTAGGCTTTAGCACTTTTCCATCCAGGGGATTCCTTGGTAACATATTCTCCGGTATATATTCCTTTGTTCTATTCCTCCTTAAGGCATCCATCCATTGTGACCATGCTTCATCCAGCGCATCAAAGTTATCTATCTTTGCATCAAATATGCTCTTGCCTCGTCCTTTATACTTGGCTGACTTATAAAACAGAAGAGGAACAGCCATTATAAACTTGTCATTCCAGGTAACATCACTAAGATGTGCCAGCTCCGGTATAACACTTAAATCATATTCCCTGCCGCCTCTTGTAAGCTCATAATGTATGTAGCCTATGCCATAATGTTCAAGTAATACATATTCCTGTCTCTGCACGTTATACACAGTCTTAAACACTATCTCCTTAACTCTTCCCCTGTCCCTGATAATCTCTATCTTATCACCAGAGTAGAATTCCAATATAGGATACTTGCTAAGGTTCGTATCGAACGATATCTTGAATGCTCCATCACCGATATAAAGCGTTTCTGTTATTGCCTGCTTAACAAGCTCAACGAAATCATTTTCCTCTGCTATCTTATCCCATTCTGTCTGCCTGCTGCCAGCATCTATTAAATTCATATCATCTGTTACTATACTGGCCAGCACATCGCATAACATAGCAGGGAGACCTACGTGTATCTTTCTTATCTCCATACCTATTGTACAGGATGCAGACCAGAACCTTGTCTTGTCACCATCTATCTGGCTATATAGCTGTGACAATTCTTCACTCTCACCTCTGTACCATATCTTGTTCTTTATGGCATTTCCCTCGTAATCAAGAGTTTCCTGTATGCTTATGGATCCATTAACAGCCGGCTGGATGTGCAGCCACGTTCTTATTCCTGTTTTTATCTTCTCTGCCATACTTGTAAATATGTTCACCTCTCTCACTCTCCTATCTGGAATTATGTCTTATTCTCTATACCTATCCTGCTTCGATAAGGAATCCAGCCATACTGTACGCTGTTTACCATATGGTCATTGCCATCCTCGGGCTCACAGTCCTTATCTTCAAGCCACGAATACGTTTCTAACTCTGTCTTGTAATTCGTGCACGTATCGACAATATAAAAGCTTGGCTCTCTGCCCTTTTCGTCATTAAAGGACATCCAGCCAAGCTGTAAGTTAATTCTATCTATTATGGTTACTTTCTTATACGCATTGTTAAATATATACTGGCAGTCAATGTGTTCTCTCTTGTACTTGGCAAACTCTGTTATCGTTGCCTGATCAGCGTTATCTATAAACACATTCTTTGACATTCCACCCCATTCTTTTCTGTTACGCTCCAGGAAGTCTATGTAATTCCTTACCGTATCAGACGGAGCTATTGGTATATTAAGTTCTGCATTGTTATACACCTTTTCATCCAGCACTATCAGCTTGCCCTTGTTGGTTATTCCCATAAATGACATAGCAATCGTATCCGGACTCTTGGTTGAATAAGCTGTATCAAGTCCGCTGGTGAATATTATGAAATATTCGCCCTGCATTTCATCAACCTCACGTCTGATGTATGACTTTGCCTGCTCTCTGGTAATGATATGCCTCTTGCAGAAATTAGAAAAGACAAGGCCTGTAGCCTTGCCTCTTAATCCCAATATCTTGTTTTTATATATCTTGGTACCGGGAGGATAGCTCATTTTCTTCTGTTCTATCTTCTCAGGTGTCATAGATACGTTATCTTCAAATGTGAAGAACCAGTATACCCAGCCTTTAATAGGCTCACAGCCATTAAGGTCCTTCCATATCTCTTCCGGCACATCTGCCTTGTACTTATCAATCGGTCTTGCGTGATTGATGTACTCTGAATATATTGGCAGCGTAGGCGCATCAGGATTAAGTGTACCTACGAAATATTCAGAACGTCCGAATATCTCCCGTATGAAGTCTATGTTAGCTGTATTGCACTCATCTACCCACACACATCCAAACTGTGAACCCAAGGCATTCTTCCATTTACTGGCATTATCATAGCCAAGAATATATATTATCTTAGTACTGCTGCCCGTTTTGAATTTAATGTGCGGAAGTTTATTTTCTTTATCGCCATTACCACAGTATTCCAGATTAGGGAATATCTGTAACAATCCCATATCAGCATTTATTATATTCTTCTCAATAACACCTGTTGTATTACCTGCTATAACGTGCAGCTTCATATCTGATTCAGCTACATTCATAATAAACTTAACAGCTACTGTCGTTGTCTTTCCGGATGCAGTTGAACCCTCTAAGAACTCTGCTCTTGCAGGTGTGTCTATGTAATCCCAGTATTTATCACTTAGAAGCATCTGGCTCACCTCTTGCTTTGCGCTGTGCAAGAAGCTCCTGTAATTCACTCCTGGTTGTATCATTTACATTGGCTTCTATCTTGTCGGTGAATATACCTAAATGTTTGCCAAGAAGTTCTAAGGCCTTAACCTTGTCACAGGACTTAACTTCTAATCCATCTCTCCCCTTCTTGATAACAGCAAGAGCTCTTTTCTGTTCCTCTGTCAGTTCCTCCGTTAATACTGGCTCTACTGTTCTATACATAACAGGCTTACCATCTTTATCCAGTAAATCCACAAGTGCTCCACCAGCTTCTACTTGCATCTTCTTTTCAACCACATGTGCATAATCCGCATTATTAGAAAAAGCTATCAAGGCAAGCTCCCTGATTACTCGCTCTTGAGTAATCTCTGTCTTGCGTGATAGTTCCTTTTGTCGCTCTCCTATGTACTGTGAAATTGTAGTATTTTGTAGTAATTTTGATGCATTTGTATTTGCATAGTTTTCTGTGTACCCCGCCCTAATAGCCGCTTGTGTGGCATTGAGGTCTATAAGGTATTCATCACAGAATTTCCGTTGTTTATCTGTTAACCTCACACAATCAGCTCCTTTCTAACTTAAAATAAAAAAGACAACCTCACGGCTGCCTTTTAACATTCCAATAACTTATCGAATTTCTCATGAAACTTATTTGAAAAAACTTTTTCATAATTTGTTCTTTGAGATAAATTGAATAATTCATATTTAATTTCATAATTATTTATTAAAAAAATAAATAATATTTTCATCAAGATATTAATATCTTCATTTATTTTTTCTATCATAATATTTTCTCCTGATAAAATGTCATAAATATATTCTATTTCTTTATTTTCTAATTTCAACTTATCATGAACTTCATTAGAATATTTTGCATATTGAGAATACAGTATATTTAAACAATCTTTATCTGTATTTTCACTTTTTATATCATCTTTAATATGCCTGTATGATGTTTCATTAATTTCTTTTATTGATTTATCCTTAAAAATATATGAATAAAAACACTTAAGTGTTTGTTCAGTAATATATCTCATACATGCTGTTATTCCCAAACTATCATTTAATGGTACATACATTAATAACATATTATATCCATATATTATTTTAGAAATAAAAAATTCTACTTTTTCATCATTTATATACTTTTTTAATATCTCTATAAAAATATTAAAACTACATATTCTTTTATATAGCAAATCATACTCTTTATTATATCGACAATCAGGAAATACTTTTTTTAAAAATTCTTCGTATTCGCTCAACTGACTATTTTTTCCCATATTTCTTCACCAATATGTCATAATCACTTTCTTTATTTTTTTCAGTTGTTTCTACTTTATTATCTTCTTCCATACTTTCTATCATCACTTTTTTTAATATCTGTAATTGTTCAACTAACTCTTCATATGTTGATTTATGTATTACACTTAAAAATTTTATAATTGATTGATTTCTGCTTTTTAACAAATACGGCTTATATGGAATATTTAATTTTAAAAATAATTCTTCTAATTCCTTATTATGTTTATATATATCTCTATCATATACAATACTTGTTAAAATAGAATACATTTCCATCTTGAATTGATCAATATCTTTTATTCCCTGAGTTATCATTATTTTTTTATATATCTTATTCTTCATTTCTAATAGTAACCTCCTTATCAAATTCTATGCAAATATCTTCTAAAGATGTTATTAAATTTGTATCTTGTCTATCAGAAATAAACTTTGACATATCTGAAGTAATTAATTTGGGAGAATTCGGAAATACAGTATTAAATATCTTTGTATTATTAAATGCTTTTGAAATATTTTTCATATTTCTTTTTATTCCTTGTGACGGATTTGAATCTATTTTTGTAAATATTATTCCCAAACAGTCCAATGAATGACTATCAAAATCTCTTCTATATGTTGACTTTAATCTATCAACAACACTATCCAGCATGCTTACTCCCAACATAGAATATGCATCTGGAACAACAGGAACTAAATAAAAATCACTCGTTAGTAAAGCTGTTATTGTATAAAATGAATATGTTGGAGGACAATCTATAAATATATAATCATACTTGTTCCTAAAATCACTGTCTTCTACAAAATTACACAATATATGCTCTGCTGCCCCTGAGCCTATTTCTCTATCCATAAAGTAAACATTTAATTCTCCCGGAATCAAATGCAAATTATCTGTTAATTTATATACAATTTTTTCTATATTTGCACCTTCTAACATTGAGCCAGAAGTTCTATACAAATTTTGAATTGTTGGTAATAAATTAATGTCTGTAATTATTTCATCATCTTTTATTTGTATCACTTTGAAATGCTCAAAAAAAGATTGTGTGCAATTTGCTTGAGGATCTATATCTATCACTAATACCTTTTTATTCATATTATTAGATAAATATAACGCAATTTCTTTGCACAAAGTAGTTTTACACACTCCGCCTTTCATATTTAAAAAAGAAATTATATTTTTATTCATATCATTACCCCCAATTATAATAAACATATAATAATACATTTATATATTTATTTCAACAAAATAAGACACCAACTTTCGTCAGTGTCTTAAGAGGGGATAATTATCAATTTAGGAGTAATGGATGCCGGTTAGAGCTGGCATCCGCAGGGGATATTATTGAATTTCAGACTGATATATGTCCGTGGCTCAGTGCATTCTGCATCTGTTCCACGATAAATATTACCACATATAAAACGAACAGAACGAACAAAACGAACAGACTTTTATTTTTCTTTCAAAAATCTTTCAACAGCCATCCTGCATCCATCTGCAGTATAATGCTTTCCCATACTGTGTGCAACTTTTATCCAGGAATATTTGTTAATGTATCTGTACGTAATCATCCTCCTCATAGTGCTGCTCTTTATCTGGTATATGTAATGCTCTGCAAGTGCTATCTGCTGTTCTATCTTCTCCAGAACAGCTTCCTGCTGCGACTTTCTTAACATCAATAATGCCATCTGAGTATCATACTCCGAATATGGAAAGCCTTCTATCTTGAAATGCTGCTTGCCGCCATTTCCGCCTGATACACTATCTATTACAGTATATCCTTCCTGCTCCATCTTACTTATCCTTTTCTCTATCTGAGATATAGATTCTTTTAATGATTCTCTCTCCTTTACCAAGTCTTCATACTGTATCAATATTTCTTTGATATTGTACTGTTCTTCCACTCACTACACCTACCTATCTCTTATATTTCTGTTCTGTGCCATCCGCCATCTTTACTGTTATTTCTAATGGATACCCCTTAGCGTTATAACCTGCACTTAAATAACGTTCCTTTATTATTTCCAATGGCTTACAATGTCCTTTTTCACAATGCTGTGCTCTGGTTTTATCATTGTATTCTGTTCCACATATCTCACATATGTAATGTTTAACTTCTTTCAATATAATTACCTTCCTTTCGTCTCTCTCCACCAATTAAATTCCCAGCCATCATTGGTTAACTGCTGCCATATATGATTGCCTTTGTAATATGCCTTTCCTTTACTTCCGTTCCGTCTGTATATCTGATATATTCCTGGCTTATCTGGTTCTGCATCATAGCAATTATGCCACCCTTGTGCTTCCATTTTTTCTTTAAATGTCATACACTCTTCAAACTTTAACTGACTATACATTGTTTCAAAACTCTCTCATAATTATCATATCGCTTGCTAACGCATATCCGAACTCCCTATTAGCTCCTGTGGACTTTTCCCAGCCTTTAAGCATATATATGTGTGAACACATACTTAACATCATAATAGACATCTGCATGTACTCCTCATAGCTTGTTGTATCTGCTGGCATTTGTGATAACACCTTTGCTGGATTAACAACACTAAGGCCTTGCTCTTTTAATTCTTTCTCGGCATTGCTGAAGCGTTCCATATAATCATCTATACCTGTTACTGGTCCGCTGATATATACACGATTATCTCTCATTGCCTGTACTCTGCTATCATCCATTATTTATTACCTGCCTTTACTATCTCAATTGCTTCATCAGTAAGCATATCTTCTGGTTTTCCATGCAATCTCAAGCCAGAATTAAACTCTTTGCTTCTTTCTTTCAACTGTTCAACAACCTTATCAATGTCATAGGCTGTTGGCTGCTCATCTATATCACGGCAGAATGCCTCTGTTATCTGTCTTGCTACATCTCTGCCTTCTTCATTTTTAAAGAGATTCATTGCATCTTGAAAGCCATTCTTTATATATTCTTTAAAAGCATCTGCATCTATTAATCTCATTGTATGTTCTCCTGTTCCACAGCTACATCATACTTTTCTTGACTAGCAAGAATTTCTTGTAATTCAGCATTACAATCGACACAATCCACGTTGTACTTATGTTTTGTAATTTTGTCTATAAAATAGTTCTCTATTTCCTTTTTTAATTTATCCGCATCTATTAATCTCACTTTCTTTACCTCCAATCTTCCGGCATAGTCACCTGCGCATTACAATCCTTAATCATCGTCATTGTGTTAGTGCTTGGTATCCAGTTCTTTACATACTCCACAGCTTCCTCGTATTTAAGCCTTGGTGTATTGCCTCTTGCATTGACATTAAAGTAATCCTTGTAATCGTGATTTATTTCCGTGAACACCTTCCTGCCTATTTCTCTATAAGCATTTGACTTCTTTCCACCTACCAGTTCTATAACCCTTGATGATATAAGCTCACCTAAACTGTGCTGCTGTCCATAATCTATGTTCATAGTGTTCTCTAACTTTGTAACCCTATCAGAAACATCATCTATCATACCTAACTGTATCCTCATCATTTCCTGTGTTGAAAGCGGCTTCTGATAGCTTCCTGTCTTTCGTATGCTTGGAAGCACCTCTGATGTTACCCATTCTGTAAATCTCTCAGCGCTTTCTTTTCTGCTCTGAAAGATTGTCTTATAGAGATTACTTTCATTTATAAATGTCGCATTCTGTTTTCTTCCTATATTATCTATGACCTCGGCAGTACCGACCCCATCTTGTTTGAGTCTATTTTTAACATCTGTAATATGTGTAATTTCTAACGCTTTGCATACATCCGCCAAACAAAACATAGGCTCGCTATCTACTATAACCGTCCTTATCTGTCCGAATTCACTATTGTTAAATATCTGTAACTCCATTCTGTACCTCCTACAACACATATACTCTGTCACTTAACACATCTTCCGGATCCAGCTCCTTATTAACCTCTTTTACCATATAGTTAAAATCTTCTATATCCATATCTTCATCATACTTATATATAATCAGCTCATGTATGCTGCTTGGTATCACAATAATCTTATCTGCATTTGCAATTCTCTTTATCCTATCCATTGCATATATTACACCAGCTCCGTGGAATTTATTAGCATTAGAAGCTATTACCATTCTTCTCGATACAGCTTTTGCAGCCTCTATTAATTCTTCACCTTCCCCATCTTCCTTAATCATTCCTGCCAGCACATCACCAAACAATCCTATATGTGCATTCTTAACAGTATTAGCTCTCGCTATCTCCCATGCTGTTTCTTCCTTCATTCCTATTTTTTTTAGAAGCTCCTCTGGTATCTTCATTATTGCACCTTTGCCAGGTGTATTAATTAATGCTGCTGCCAGACAGTCATCCACACCTTCAAGATATGCATTATGTCTTGTTATATTCACAGACTCCGCTCCTGCCTTGCAAAGTGTTATAAACAGCTTATCTTTAAGATATTCTGCTTTTAATATATCTTCCATCTGAATATCGCATGGGCTATGTTCTTTATACAATGAAAGAACCATATCAGCAGCAGAGCTTACACTATTCTCATTCTCAATAATTTTATCTGTATAAATAATTGGAGTTGGGTTAGCCTCTCCAATTATCACAATGCCCTTAAGTACTGTACCATTCTTCTTAACATCTTTAATCTCTGCTACATATCCTCTGTCTCTTAATTCATTTACTATATCCTGTCTGTTCATAATCAATTCTCCTTATACCTCCAATATTTTTTCACAGGTGTTTCGTCCTTCCTTGCTCCTGGAATTATGAAACACAACCTGTTGTATGTCGCTGCTGTTATTAGTTCTGTACCATCTGCGTAAACAAGCTTCATCTCCAGGTCATATCGGTATCCCAGTTCCTTGGGAAATGTATCCGGGATTCGATTCCACTTTCTCTCCTCTGGTTCTTTATCCAGGAACTCGTATATGCTCATCTGACCTTCACACTCATATCCATCTGCCATATCAGCACCTCAGTTCTTCATCATCAGACCTTATGTGAAATTCAATACCTGTTTCTGCTGTCATAGCTTCTGCTATATCCTTCCACTTCACATATCCACCAACAAGGCTCTCTGTGTATTCGTTGAATTTCCGGATAAATCTGTTCATACGCTTAGTTCCAAATCCAAAATTATCCCTAAGCACGTATGAGCTCATCAGCAGTACTGTGTCCATTATTGTCTGTTTGATAGTTTCTGCAAAATGCTCAAGCTCTGTCTGAGATATCTTAAGTGGTACATCATATGCCTGTCTGAACTTAAGTTCCTCTTCAAGTCCATCTATACCCTTTTCCCTGGCAACTCTCAGGGCATATGACATACCTTCCCTTCGTGCCTGCTCCTCTTTGCTTAACTTAGCCATTACTTATTCCCCGCTTTCCGCTGTGCCAACTTCTTTGCCTGCTTTGCAGCTTCCTCTTCAAGCTGTGCAACACGCATATGGTTATAACAGCAATAATATTTCATCTTTCCACGGACAATGCGCTTATACACATATTCCTCTAAACTGTATTTTTGCGTATCAATGGCCTTTCCGCACTTATCACAACAGATACCTCTTTTAACTGGGAGTATTCGCCTTTCCTGTTGCACTGATTTTCTTATCTTCCTGCTGGTTCTTTGACTGCTTGGAATTCTTTAAGCTATTGTTAGGCCTGTTTAAACTGGCTGTTACTTTTCCCAAATCATTACCCTGTGCAAACCCAAATTCTGCCATCATAGCTGCAACACAATCTTCAAGTTTTGCACTTTTATCTTCAAGATATTTATCTAACCGGTCTTTGATAAACTGTGCAGTCTCCTCAGCTATATCATTAAGCACTGGTATATTCTCAAATGCCTCATAATGAGCCGCTGACCCATCTGGTTCAAATTCTGCCTTATACAGGGCTTTAGCACTTATATCTGTGGCTAAGGCTCTAATTTTGATAAGTCTGTTAGTTTCTTCCGTAAGCGATTTACTAAACTGATTTACAGCTTCTAAATCCATCATCTCTATAACTCCTTTCGTTAGTTGTCCAGAACAGAGTTGTAGAACTCGTCTGAATGTTTTGGTCTTTGGTTAAAATTATTAAATTTGTTGTTCGCGCGCGCAGGCGCTATATTATTTAGTTTTCGTTTATGTTTATATATGGCTACGGTTTCTCCTACGCTTTTCCCTTCGGTTTGTACTACGCTTTCTACTTCGGTTTCTCCTACGCTTTTCCCTACGGATTTGAAAGTACAAATTTTATATTTATTAGGACTTCCTTTCTTCCCTCTCTGGAATTCTATAAGTCCAGCATCTATTAATTTATTTCTGTTTTCGACTAACGTAGCCTCTCTTGACATCTGACAACGAGACATTACTCGCTGGTTATCTACTTGTATCCACTCGCACCACCCTGCCATATTATTGATACTTAATAATTTGTAGTACAATAATTGCGCAGCACTCGGCAAGTAATGACTTTCGAGCCACCTTTCAAACCCGTTCAGTTGTTTTATATAGTCTATACGCTGTTCTGTTATCACGGCTTCACCTCTTCTAGAACCACTTCTATTCGTGGGTTATGTTTATCTATGAAGAAATGATCTTCAAAGCCTACTATGTTATTCCAGCCGTCATTATCTATAACCTTGCATTTAACAAGTGCATCCTGTATGAATTTATGTGCAACCCCTGCTATATTATCAAGGTCACGCTTTCTATTTGGCTCATAAAACGTATATTCAAGTCTTATAGGACTATTTATATGCGTATGTTTTAATTCAAGCCTTATAGCGTTAGATATAATCACCTGATACTGTTGTTTCATATCATTTCCATTGCTATGCCTGTTGCGAAAACTTCTTTCCGCTTTTAAATATTCATTAAGGCCTGGCAATGTACCTTTAATTGTAAATGTATAGAGCATTCAGCTCCTTTCCGCCCTGCGGAAGTATGCACCACAGGGCTTATATGTATTTCTGTGACAACGTAGATTGTGTGATATTATATGTCACAGATAACTCCTTCCAAACTCCTGTATAAAGTATTCTCTGGTGCCATAATGCTGCTCATAATACTTCTGAGCCATCTTCTTAAGTCTTGCATCTATAACACCTGCAGATTGTCCTGCGTGTGCACCATTAGGATGCAGATCCGGACGAAGTGGAACTACGAATCCGTACTTCTCACTCTTCTTTCTATTAGGTCCGCCGAATATATGATGCCTTTCTACTGGTGACGTATGTGTGAATATACATTCATCCATGTTATCTGTGAATACACTCTTAAGCTTCTTACTCATATGTTCCACCTTTCCTTAAGCTGCGACAGCTCCACCGGAGACATTGTATCTATCCCCAGTTCCTTGGCATCTGCCACAGTTCCATCTATTAATACTGACATTTCGTGGGTGTTATATGTATGGCTCCCTCTGATCAGCTTGTAGAAAAATACTTCAACATCATTTTCTTTCTCATACTTGATATACTTAAGATGAGGTTCTTCCATTTCATATGCTGCTTCTATTGGAATGTTGGTTTTTATAACTGCTGCTACTCCCTCAGACACCTCCTGAGGTTGTCCATACCGCCCCAGGAGAATGTTCTTAATCTTTGCCTTAGAAGTGTTAGTCTTATCAGCAATCCTGCCTACAAGTACGTGAAAATATGCATTGGCATCAAGGCTTCGTCTTTCTCTGTGGGGCTTAATATCAATATCAAGCTTTTCTTTATCCCTCAGCTCTATGAACTGCTCTGCAACCTCACCATCCACCTCTAATGTAAGCATCTGCTTCATAGTATTGAAATTAATAGCTACATCCTTATATCTACCTGTGCATCTCATGATGCCTGCTCCTTGGCTCTCTTATCCATAAGAAATGCTCTTACACCTCTGTTTGTATTTCTTATGCTTAAGGCTACTATCTCTCCAGATTCGCTATATAGAAGCTGCTCTACCACGAACTTGTCATAACAGGCATACTTGCCATTACTATTCTTCTGTATGTTGCACTTATCCGCAGATACCCATATGAATGGTGCTGTATATAACTCTCTGCCTATGCCCCAGTTAAAGCAGGCTCTCTTGAAGCTGTCTGAAGCCTGTCCTTTTTCCTTTTCTGTATACGATTCAACACCTACATCCTGCTTATCTATCCATTCGCCTGTCTCATCATTTCTGATAGAAACAGTACAATACAATCTTCCATCTATACTCTGATGACTTCGCTTCCAGTTAAGCGGCTTCACAGTTTCATCAAGAATGTTCTGATCCACTCTGGCATCCTTGTATAACAAAATGCTCAAGCCTTTATCTGAGATAGAGGCTATCCTGCAGTCTATCTCATCTGCTCTTAAACGTCTGAAATTTAATTCCATATCTCTTAGTTCTCCTTCTCTTTTTCAACTTCTCTTGATACCCACATATCAGCAAAATGAAGCAGCATATATAGCGGTGTTTCCTTACCCTGTATCTCATACTTGAATATGCCATATAATCCGTTATGCCATAGTATTGCCTGCTCCTCTCCCTCTGTGAGCTTTATATAACGCTCTGCTATCATCACAGAACGAACCTCGTGGTCTATGTATGCCAGTTCCTTATTAATTTCATAAGGCTTAGCTTCTGACTGTATGTAATCATATTCGCCTGTTTCCTTATTCTTCGTTCTGGATCTTACATAGTTATGAACATAATTCTCTTTTCCATGGTCTCCCATCTTGCCAAGATCGTGTAAGATAGCACATATTGCTATACTCTCACCCACATCCATTCTGTCACCGGCTAACATTACTGCATCAGCAAGCTCCATCATATAGTTGTATACATTAAGTGAATGCTCTGCTAACCCACCCTCTTTTGCAAGGTGATATGCTCCGCTACAAGGTGCTGTATAGAATCCAGCCTCTTCCATATACTTAAGTAAGTCTTCCATGCCATCTCTTCCTGTGGCTCTTAATATCTGCTCTATGGTTTCCTTAACATTAATCATTAGCGTTCTCCTCTCCTTTAATTCCTAATATGCTCTTAACCTCATTGGTTGATACGTACGATTCTTCTCTGAATGCCTCTTTTAACATGTTAATCTGAACACTTTTCCTTATAAGCTTCTTATACTCTTTGACTGATATTGTTACGCTCTTTCTCATCATTCATTCCTCCAAATATAAACTGATACTGTCCACTCTCAGACATCCTAAACTGTCTTAAGTAACGCTGCCTTTCATCCTGGCAATCACATTTCTCTCCAGGATCCAGTCTTGCGCCACAATGTAAACATTTGTAATTCCACATTGCTTTTTACTCCTAAATGTTCTACACTATAATTGATGTTTTTAATTAAGTTGCGGTGTTGTTAGTGCTACTAGCTCACCGCAGCTCTTTTTATATGTTCCTGATACGATAATCACCAATTGGAACTCCTGCTCTGCACTCCAGCTTGTGAAGTCTTAGCATCCATTTGGATGCATCTTCAATTCTTGCATCTTCTATAGCCGCATTGATTCTCTTGTTGAATGAAATTATTTCCCCGGTTGTTCTCACCTTGTTACTCCTTTCTGACATAACCTAACGAAGTCAAAGCCTGTTCATTAAGCCGCTGTCCGTACTCTTTCTTCTCTTTGTCTGACAGTGAATCGTAATCAATAATCTTGTCACCATCTATAATCTTTATTACTATGTTCACACTCTCACCTCTGACTTGTGGTTACTGTCTTATATGCTTACACTGAATGTCCTGATTACATCTTTTAATCACAATATGTCCTGTTGCAGTGTGGACACCCAGTAATCAGTGTTGAACCTGCCTTTTCTACAGAGATACCGGTTTTATAGCTGCCACGATCTATCTGTGTATAGATATCATTGTTGCAGCAGTAGCACCTTCCGTTTAATGGTGCGAAATGTGGATATCCCCTTTCTTCGCAGTACTTTTCCTGTGCTTTCTTTGCCTCATCTGAATTAAAATGCTCCATAATCTCACCTCTTCTTATCATCTCTGCATAAAACTAATATTGTGACACAGATAATCGTTGTTATCGCTAATGCTGTTGTGTTCATATCTCTTCTCCTATGTTCTAATTCTTTCTGTGCTATCTCATCTATCTCGATGTAATTATAGCGTTCAATAAATAACTCCTTACTTTATCTAATAAGTCCTGCGCCTCTCGGATTGTTAAACCTTCCAATGCCTTAATAATCTGAGTGGTTCTACTTTCAGATAAATCATTATGTTCATCTTCTTCAGCATCCGTTCCTTTTAAAGCCTCGTCTGCTATGTTATCTGCAAGTCTGTCTATTAATTCATCTACGCTCTCTTTCATACTCTCACCTCTTTCCGTGCTGGAACTTCTTGTCTTATCCAAAAAGTATTACAATCACTAGAGCAGCTATTGAAAAATATAATGGGAAATTAGGATGTCGTTCTCTGAATGGTACTTTCACAATCACATATTCAAATCCCAATCTCTTCATTTTCCTTACTACTGATATCATCTGCACTAATGTTCTTACTCTCTCTTCTATGAATGGTTCATAGCTGCGTATAACATACTTGTATTCTTTCCTTTCAATCTTTCTCACTCCTTTCTGTGGTAGAATGTTCAATATTTTGAACTTTTAGTGTAAAAAAATACGAACATATATCTTTATCTGCTAATCCTAGCAATGATACAGCCCTTCGTATTTCACTTTGTTTCCACTCAACTTTCCCTTGCATTTTCAATGATATGCTACGTTCAGACAATTCCATTTCTTTTGCAAACATAGATTGAGAACCACATTTTTCAATTATTTTTCCTCTTAATTTACTGTAATCAAATTTCAAGTTATATGCCTCCTTTTTAGTTCAATGTTTTGAACTATTATTAATTTATCATTTATTATTCAATGTGTCAATACCTTTTTTCAATTATTTGAACTTTTTATTCTTTTATATTGAAGTTTTGTTTTATATGTGATACTATCATAATTATAAAGAAGGAGGTGTTATTTTGAAAATAACAAATACATCAAACAGATTAAAGGAAATAATGAAAGAAGAAAATCTTAAACAAGTGGACATTATAAAAAAAGCTAGTTATTTTTCCTCTAAATATAATGCAAAAATAACAAAAACTGATTTAAGTCAATATGTAGCTGGCAAAGTAGAACCTGGACAAGCTAAACTATTTGTACTTGCAAGCGCTCTAAATGTGAATGAGGCTTGGTTAATGGGATATGATGTTCCTAAAGCTAGAGGAACTATCATATCAACTGATCATATAAATATATCAGATGATGTATTATATGCTATAAACATATTATCAAGTGTTAATGGATATGAATTTTCTATTTTTGCAAATCAATTTCAGGTAACATATAATGATTGTATAATCAAATTATCACCAAATGAAGTTAATGACCTGGTAAAATCTTCTATTGAACAAATTGCTTTTGTTATGAAAAGCATAATTACAAATAGATTAAAAGATAATAAATTTCCAATTCATTCAGATTTAAAACTTCAAACCAATGAATTAAATGCCGCACATTCTCTAGATAATGCAACTTATGAAGATAATTTGAATGATGATAATATTATGAATGATGAGAATTTCTAAATAAAAGAGGGGATAAATTTGAATTACGAGGAATTACTTATTGAAGCTGATAGCAATAATTTGATTACAAAAGAAAAACCTCTGCTCGCTAACGCAGGAAGAATTAAAGGAAATCGTATTGCTATCAAAAAGGACTTACCTACACAAACAGAAAAAGCTTGTGTCCTTGCCGAGGAACTTGGACACTTCTACACTTCCACTGGCAATATATTAGATATGTCAGACACTTCTAACAGAAAGCAGGAATTAAGAGCCCGCCTATGGGCTTATAACAAACAAATAGGCTTAAGAGGTCTAATTGATTGCTATAAAGCCAATTGTAAATCTATTCACGAAATGGCTGAGTATCTTGATGTAACGGAAGAATTTCTGCTAGAAGCCATTGAGTGCTACCGCTCAAAGTATGGAGTGTATGCTAAATTAGATAATTATTTTATTGGCTTTATACCTACTTTATACATTATAGAAGAATACAGACAAGCAACAGATTAAAAGTATTGCATATGTCCTTGTTTTAATTACCAACAAATTATGAAGGCATATAATTCTTTACCTGTTAAGTTATCACAAAAGAAATATGCTAAATTATGGGCTGACGGATTTGGACTAAAAATGTAACTACATTATCGGCTTTGAACCAACCTTTTATGTGTTGGAGATGTGAAAATAACTAATAAAAAATACAATTAAATAAAACGATAATTATTTTTGTATTTTTATTGACAATGACAACAAAAAACGGTATTATATCTCAAGAAGATATGGCTGACTTGTTTGGCTGTGAATAGAGGACTTGAGATGTAATGTCTCAGGTCCTCTATTTGCATTTAGGAGAAATATATGAACAAAAAACCTCAAGAATTTTTAACTATCGAACAACAGATTGAATTGCTTAAAGAAAGACATTTAATTTTCAATGACGAAACAGCAGCTAAATTTTTGCTTTTAACCCACGATTACTATGAAATAATTAATGGTTATAAACAATCTTATATAATAAAAACAGATAACCACAATGAAATATATAAGCCTGGCATATCATTTGAACAAATATTTTCCTTATTTTCATTTGATAGGGCTATTAGACAAATGGTAATGTCTTCTCTTATTGATTTAGAAGAACATATGAGAAGCATAGTCTCTTATGTAATCGCCAAACATTATGGTCCTTTACATAAGAATTATCTCAATTCCAAAAATTACATTAATGTTAAAGTAACCAATCCACATTGGTCTAAAAGTAGTATTTTGGGTTCACTTAACTATGCTATATCTCATCCAAAGCCTCCGGTTACATACCATTTAAAGGAATATGGTAACGTCCCTCCCTGGGTATTACTCAAACAAATATACATGAGTACGTTATTCAACTTAGTAAGAATTCTTAAACCTGAACTCAAAGAAGAAGTGATAATGATAGCTTATGGTGTACCAAGAGAAGTTGCTAAACAAGAGGAAATAAAACAGTTATTTATGCAATCCCTTATTCTTTTTCTTGATTATAGAAATATGGCTGCTCACGGAAATAGAATGTACTCTTTTAAAACAAAACATGACATATCACTTAATAAAACAAACATAAAAAAATTACAAAAATATAGAATCAACTTGCAAGAAATATCTGAATATAATGGATTAGGACGGCTTATTAGTCTTCTATATTTGTTTAATTACAAAATACCATATAGGAACCTATATGTTGTTTTTACAACCGAATTAGGACGACACTGTTCTAAATATCCTAATGATATCTCTCACCTAATTTCATCTTCCGGATATAATCCAGAAACATTTGAGCTAAAAAATGGAAATTATAAATATACAATTGCTGAAATGGTTGATGAAAATGGAATTATAATCAATCATCAAAAGTTTAATAGGATATTTAACAATAATGACGTCACTGAGGAAGTTGCTGCAACTATGGAACAAAATAATTCTTGCTTTATACTAAAATATAATTATAGAAAATGTCGTAGAAAACAATCAAGAAATAATTGGAAAAAACGAAAATAAAATGCCACAAATTTAAATATATTGGAATACTTAACAAGGACTTGGATCGAAATAACAACCAGAGGGGATGATTACAATTACTACTAACATAATCTATGCAGATATGCCAACTACCATTAAGGCATATACTATGCATTGTAATGATGATACTTATACTTATACTATCGTGCTTAACTCACGTCACTGTCTGGAACAACTGATGCAATCTTATCATCACAAAATGAAACACATTGAAAATGGGGACTATGATAAGCAGTGCAAGGATGTTCAGATTGTGGAGATATTTGCACATAAAGAATTATAATAAAATAAAAGCCCCTGTGCTACCAACACAAGAGCTTTTACCACGATACTTACATAAGCACTGCTTATGATATAATACCGCCTTAGACAAGCCATATTATATCATTTCTAACACCGCTTATGCAAGTAGGTGTTATTTTTTATACCCATTTTTACTGAGTTGCACCGGTGCAACTTGCATATATTTTACAGAAAGGATGATTAATATGGCTAAGGATATACTTAATATGAAATCTGCGTGTGCTTATATCCGTGTATCTACTGACAAGCAGGAAGAGCTTTCTCCGGATGCACAAAAACGTCTTCTGATAGACTTTGCTAAAAAGAATAATATGTCACTTCTGGCAAGTAATATCTATCTTGATAATGGTATTTCCGGCAAAAAAGCTGATAAAAGACCAGAATTTATGAAAATGATAGGAATGGCAAAAAGCAAAGAACACCCTTTTGATGTTATTCTTGTGTGGAAATTCAGCCGATTTGCACGTAACCAGGAAGAGTCTATCGTATATAAGTCTTTACTGAAAAAGAACCACGTTGAGGTTGTGAGCGTGTCAGAGCCTCTTGTAGATGGTCCTTTTGGAACTTTAATAGAACGTATAATAGAATGGATGGATGAATACTACTCTATCCGTCTATCTGGAGAAGTCCTTAGAGGTATGACAGAAAAAGCCCTAAGAGGTGGCTACCAGTCCTCTCTTCCACTTGGTTACCGGATGAATAAGGATACTGGCATACCTTACATATCTGACGATGAAGCTATTATTGTAAAAAGGATATATAAAGACTATATTGCAGGTCACAGTTACTTAGAGATTGCCAGGGAGCTTAATTCTCTTGGGTACCGGACTAAACGTGGTTCGACATATGAAGGACGTACTGTGGAATACATATTATCCAATCCATTCTACTACGGTGCTGTAAGATGGAACAGACAGAAACATGATGACCATACTATTAAATCTGTTAGCGACTGGATCATAGCAGAAGGCAAACATGAATCTCTGATTGATAAAGAGACTTGGGATGAAGTCCAGCATCTTATAGCACTGAGAAGCCGTCCTTACAAAGCAAGAGCTGCAGGGCATATGAAACACTGGCTGGGTGGAATTGTCAAATGTTCAGATTGTGGTGCATCGCTAATGGCTGGACTTAATGCTACACGTTACCAGTGTGGCAATTATAGCAAAGGAAAATGTTCACATAGTCACTATATTAAAACTGTCGCACTTGAACAGGCTGTATATGAAGCATTTGAACGTGCTTTAAATGGAAGTGTGGAATTGCATTACGAACTTAAAAAAGGCTCAAATGAGCCTGATACAGATGACAGAAGTGTTATCTTAAGTCAGTTGTCTAAACTAGAGGATAAAGAAGCAAGAATTAAACAGGCATACCGGGATGGAATCGACACCTTAGAGGAGTACAAAGAGAATAAGCAGCTTCTTAAGGATGAACGTGCTGCACTTGAAAAGCAGTTAGAAGCATTTAATAATACTTCCAGTACGGACTCCAATGCTGCTATGCTTAAGAGCATATCAACTGTATATGACATTATAAAAGATACTTCCAAGGACACACTAACAAGAGCCAATGCTATAAGAAGTGTTGTTGACCATTGTGTGTATGATAAGGAAAATGATAAGCTGGAGATATACTTCTTTTTACAAAAATAAATAGCAAACATTTTACTTACTATATTTTTACCAAGTTATCAAACCCGCATATATACTGGTTTTTCAACAGTATATCTTATTGAAGTATGGTGGACCGGACGGCGAGCTTGGTGCTTCTATGCGTTACATCTCGCAAAGATATTCTATGCCATACAGGGAAGTTGCCGGGCTGCTTACAGATATCGGCACTGAGGAGCTGGGGCATTTTGAAATGATTAGCACAATGGTTCACCAGCTCACAAGAAACCTTACAATGGAACAGATTAAAGGAACTCCTTTTGAAGCCTACTATGTAGACCATACATCAGCAGTGTGGCCTCAGGCGGCAGGTGGTATTCCATTTAATGCGTGCGAATTCCAGTCAAAGGGTGATTCTATAACAGATATCGTTGAAGATATGGCGGCAGAACAAAAGGCACGCACAACTTACGATAACCTTATAAGGCTTGCCAAAGATGACCCCGATGTTCTCGACCCGCTTAAATTCTTAAGAGAGCGTGAAATCGTCCACTTCCAACGTTTTGGTGAAGCCTTATCTATAATACAGAGCAAGCTTGACTGTAATAATTACTATCTATACAATCCTGAATTTGATAAAAACTGCAACTGTATCAAGAAATAATTATGCAAATATGAAATCATAGTCTATAGCATAAAATTGGGCTGTCGCAATAAGAAAATATAACTATATAGATATACCGACTTAACTATCAATCTATATAATATATACATTTCTTAGTGCGGCAGCCCCTTTATTAATATATAAAGCTGTCTGGCAGGTGTACGCTCTCCTGTATCTTCCTTATATTTCCTGTCTATACAAGCTGCGTGTGAACCATACGAATTCTTCCACATCAGATAGCTTCTATATCCAATAATAATTTGTATCAAATAATAATCATATATTCTTAATTAGTATGTCATAACCTCATATCCATCATCAGTAACGTGAACCATTATTTCCCACTGTGCTGAATATGAATCATCTTCTGTGTATATTGTCCAGCCATTGTCATCATCAACATATACATCCGGGTAACCGGCATTAATCATTGGCTCAATAGTGAATACCATACCGGGTGCCATAACCATACCTGTTCCCTTCTTAATAACATAACTGACAAATGGTGTTTCGTGGAATTCAAGACCAATTCCGTGTCCGCCCACTTCACGAACCACTGAATATCCATTTTCCTTGGCGTGCTTGCTTATTGCATCTGCAACATCCCCCAGATGTCCCCATGGCTTAACCTGTGCAAGTCCAAGCTCCACACATTCCTTTGCAACATCTACAAGCTTCTTATGCTCTGGTGCAACATTTCCTAAACAGAACATTCTTGAAGAATCTGAAAAATAGCCATTAAGAATTGTTGAGCAGTCAACATTTACGATATCACCATCTGCTAATACTATATTAGATGATGGAATACCGTGACATACTTCATTGTTAATAGATGTACACACACTCTTTGGAAATCCTTCATAATTAAGAGGTGCTGGAATTCCACCCATAGCTGTTGTCTTTTCATACACCATCTCATCAATTTCCTGTGTTGTCATACCCACTTTAATGTTCTCAGCTACATAATCAAGTACAGCAATATTAATCTTACTGCTCTCTCTCATACCCTGAAGCTGTTCTTCATTCTTTATAATGCTTCTTGGCGGAACTTTGTGGAATTTCTTTCTGTACATTTCAATTTTCTTATCAAAATCCATATGGCATTCACAATAAGGCTTTTTACTGCCACACCAGCAAGGGTCATTTCTCATTAACTTCTTCATTGTTGTTACTCCTCATTTCTGTGCATATATACACTTTCTAATCTGTAATATCACTATATATACAATACCAATTTATAATACTGTTATACATATGCAATACCACAATATATCTGCATCAGCTATACCTGCAAATTACTAATTACTGCTATATATTTACATCAGCTATACCTGTGCATTACCACTATATATCTACATCAACTATACCTGCAAATTACCAATTACTGCTATATATCCTCATCTTCACATTATTGCTGTAATACCTCAACTATAGCTGGCAGGAACTGCTTTTTACGCGAAACAACACCAGGAAGTATTACGTAATTGTTGGTTATCTCATCAAGGTTAAATGCCTGCATAAGCACCTGTTCAGCATTCTTACCTGATAACATAACATACGATGTCTCTTTCATTACATCTGTCAGAAGAAGATATGCAATATTTATGTCATCTGACTTATCCGTAACACTTGTGATATAAGAAGCTTCTTTCTTAATAAGCTCCTCTATCTCTTCCTGACTCATACAATTTACTTGTCCAACACCTACAGTTATCTCTCCAATTGAGAACTTCTTATAATCCCTATAGAATATCTCTTCTTCTGATTTATCGGAAAGATTACTTCCTGCCCTGAACATTTCCCTGCCGTATTCTTCTATATCAATACCAGCTATATCAGCTAATACCTGGCAGGCATCAACATCATAATGTGTGCAGGTTGGTGATTTTAATATAAGCGTATCTGATATTATTGCCGAACATAACAGTGCGGCTGTCGTCTTATCAATATCTATATTATGCTCACAGTACATCTGATATATTATTGTGGCAGTACAGCCGAGCGGCTGGTTTCTGAAAAATACAGGTGTTATCGTCTGTATACAGCCAAGTCTGTGATGATCTATTATCTCCAATATATCAGTATCTTCAATACCAAATACAGCCTGGTTTTTCTCATTATGGTCCACAAGAATTACCTTCTTCTTATCGGTCTTAATAATATTTCTTCTTGAAATCATACCAACATATCTGCCTGTATCATCCTCAATCGGGAAATCCCTGTAACGCTTCTTAGCCATTATGTCCTGTATATCTTCAATAAAATCGTTGAGCTTGAACTTTATAAGTGCTTCCTGTTTCATAAAGAAACTTACAGGAATAGCCTGATTAATAAGTCTTGCAACTGTATATGTATCATACGCTGTTGATATTATAACACAATTATGCTGTGCAGCTATCTTGGTTATTGTGCTTGATACCTTTGCACCCTCACATATTATAAGACATCCCGCCTCCATCTCAATAGCACATAATTGTGACTCATATCTGTTGCCAAGAATTACAAAATCACCCTCTTCAATCATATTTTCCATCATATCAGGATTGGCGGCAGCAATAATCATCTTTCCCTTATTAAAATGCTTATCTATATCACCGGTTATAACTTCGCCCTTAAGGGTATCCACAATATTACTTAGACTTGTGCTTGAAACAGATAATATATCACTATCATACATTTCAAAATATGACTTAGCAACATCACTGATTGTAACAAGTCCTTTCAGCTTATCATCTTCAATGATAGGAAGTGTCTCAACACCTCTTTCTTTCATTAATTTCCACGCATTTCTTACTGAAAGTTCTTCCGATATTCCACTTATCTTCCTGACATCAATATCTCTTACCTGAGGTCTAACATCTTTAATATATGCCGGAGGCTTTACACCACATTTTTCAAGAACATACTGAGTTTCTTCGTTAAGATGTCCGGCTCTTTTAGGAATGTAATCCTCACTTCCAGTAATCAGATTTTTCAGTCTGGAATAGCATATTGCTGAACACACCGAATCTGTATCCGGATTCTTATGCCCTATTACATATACCTCTCTCATAACAATCTCCATTCTTACGCAATTTAATACAACATTGCTGTATTGCGAAGGGACAACAGTCAGTCTTAATACATACCTGCTTGTCATAGTAATCACGAATATATCATTATTTATTCATAACTTATATTATGAACTCTTATTATTAAAAAGTCCAGTATATAGATGATTGAGTTTTATTATTAAAATCCATTATATATATGGTTAAATTTTGTTAATAATTCCCATATATAAATAATTAAATTTTATTACTTTTATTAACAAAAAAGCTGGAATTCTACAAGCTTATATCCTTAAGGCATATTCTGCATTAAAGGCAGCTATGTAAATTCCAGCTTATCTTATTAATCTGTGATTATATTTAACTAATTCCTGAAGACAACTATCTTAGTCTCATCTGTATATCCAATTGTTCTCATATAGTTCCTCATATCACCGATGGCCTTCTTGTATTCTCCATAAGCTTCACGGCACTTTTCAAATGCTGCAATAGCCGCAGCATCATCTCCCTTATCCTTAGCTGTCCAAGAATCACAAGCATACTTGTGAACAAGTCTGTGTGCAGAATCAAGCTTCTTGAATTCCTGACATCCTGTAATCTTAGGATCTGTCTGTGCATGCATCCACTTACCAAGCTTACAACTGTCCGGATTGTTAAGCTGTGTAATCTTTAATCTCTCGAAATCTGCAACATTGTTGTACACTCTCCACATAAGGATAAAGTGGTCAATCTCGAATATTTTTAACATATCCTGAGTTGTTACTTTACCAGCTTCCCTGAACATATCGCTTCGGCAGGTATCTATATATCTTCCTATCTTGAATATATGGGTACCAGTCTCTGTACATTCTTTAGTCAGCATTCCGTAAGAATCTGCTATTGTCTGTACCTGATTAGTAAATTCTGTTGTTGTCTCTGACTGTCTGTCAATGTCATTGAAAATGCTTTCTACAGAAGCATTGATTGCTACCATCTGTTCATTCATCCGTTCAATATCTCTTAATGATATCTCTACCTTTTCATTACCTTCTGATAACTTGACTGTTGTCTCATTCATTGAATTAGCAAGCACTTCAATATCCTGCTTAAGTTCATTGACATATTTAACAATATCTTCTGCCGACTCAGATGTATTGCTTGAAAGCTGTCTTACCTGATCAGCAACTACTGCAAAGCCCTTTCCTGCTTCACCTGCTCTTGCAGCCTCAATTGAAGCGTTAAGTGCAAGAAGATTGCTCTGGCTTGCTACCTTCTTAACAATATCAACAATCTCGCCGATCTTATTAATCTTCTCGTGGAATGCATTAACCTGATTGTTAATATCCGCTATCTTCTGTGATGATTCATTAACGACTGTTATACTGTCGTTCATATTAGCGGCACTACTCTGTGACACCTGTAACATATCGTGGGTATTATCACGAATCTCACCCATTGCATCTGAAATATTACCAATTGACTCCTTAAGTATCTGGCTTGAAGAATTCATATCTGTTATAGACTGCTGTTGTGTATACACCTGATCAAGCATATTCTTAACATATGAATTATCTCCTATAGACTTCATTGCATCATTAAGTCTCATAATATAATTATTATTAGCTTTCTTATATGCACCAATCATCTGGTTAAGCTTTTCTGCATATATAGGATCTCTAAAACCTTCAGCAGAGACCTCACTGAAATCGCCGGCTATAATCTTATCCATAGCCTGCAATAATAATTCTCTGTCATTGCCTAATGTGTCTTGTGCTGTTCTATTTTTCCCAAACATAACAAAACGACCTCCATTCATTGCTACTTTTATAATTCATTTTAACATATTTAATATATTTAGCCAACTAAATAATTAGCTTTTTTAACATTTTTCACAGATTTAATCACATATATTAATTCATCTGAATAATATAATTATTGAACAGATAAAAATGTGTTTTATACATTTAGAATGGAGGATTTTATTGAAGACAATCAAACGTGTCATTGCTATGCTGTTATGTGTAATGATGATAATGAGTGCATTTGCGTGCAGAAAAGATACCGATAATTCTACAGTTAAGATTACACTCAGCGAGGTTGCCCATTCTATATTCTACGCACCACAATATGTATCTATTGAGCTTGGATATTTTGAAGATGAGAGCATTGACCTTAATCTTGTCACAGGCTTTGGTGCTGATAAGGTAATGACCGCTCTTGTATCAAAAGAAGCTGATATCGGTTTTATGGGTTCAGAAAGTTCTATATATGTATATCAGGAAGGTTCTACCGACTACGCTGTCAACTTCGCCCAGCTTACCCAGCGTGCAGGCAATTTTCTTGTATCCCGCGATAATGAAACTGATTTTAAATGGGATAATCTTAAAGGCAGGACAGTTCTTGGCGGCAGAGCCGGTGGTATGCCTCAGATGCTTTTCGAATATATCCTTAAGAAAAATGGAATATCTCCTGTAGATGACCTTACAATACTTCAAAATGTTGACTTTGGTTCTACAGCAGCCGCTTTCACATCAGGAATAGCTGATTACACTGTAGAATTTGAGCCTTCTGCAACGCTCCTTGAACAGCAGAAGGAAGGCTATGTAGTAGCTTCTCTTGGTACTGACAGCGGATATGTTCCTTATACTGCCTACTGTGCTAACAAAAGCTTTATTGAAAAACACCCTGATGTAATCCAGGGCTTTACTAACGCTATCCAGAAAGGCCTTGACTACGTCAATTCCCACACCAGCAGTGAAATCGCAGAAGTTATCGCTCCACAGTTTCCTGAAACCGACCTTGATACTATAACAACCATTGTTGACCGTTACAAGACGCAGGATACATGGAAGGGCGACACTATCTTTGAAAAGAAAAGCTTTGAGCTTCTTAAAGACATATTAAAGCAGTCTGGCGAGCTTGGCAGTGATGTGCCTTATGAAAAGCTTGTAACAACTGACTATTCTAAAAAGGCGGCTGGAAAATAAATCTGCCTTTTAAAATTAAAAATGTATGGATTATAATCCAGCCACAGCGGCATAATCCATACATTTTATACATTATATATCTTTTGCATATTATATATCTTTGCATATTATATACATTTTATATATTCAATCCGATACAACCAAGAGCTCCACCAATCTTTATAAACCTTGCAGCTACCCCTTAAGAAGCTTTCTAAATCTTCTGCTATGACCTTCAATATATTCTATTACTGTGCCTACAATCCTGCACATCAGTACAAACAGTCCAACTGCAACAACTGCATACACAATAATGATATTAAGCATTACCATATTGATAGCTGCGATTGCAAATATCTTCTTAAAGAATAATAGACATATTGCAATTCCAACCCCCATCGCAATACATACCAATGCCCTCAGCCAGTCAAATGGCCTGCATATTCTTATAAGTGACATCATTCCGATTATAAGAAGTACTATTATTGCAACTGTTGATATCTGCTCATTGCTCATTCCAATAACTGCACCATGTATCGATATCACCGCCAGCATAATAAAATCAGTTATTCCTGCGGGCAGTGCCTTTATAATGACATTCGTAAGGAAATCCCCACGTATTATATTCTTATTAGGCTGTAATGCCAGAAAGAATGCCGGTGTTCCAATTGTAAATGCTCCAAGCAGTGACAATTGAGTTGGATAAAGCGGATAAAGGTTAGCCGCTATAAGTGTAAATATTGTCGTTAATATCGAGAATATATTTTTAACAAGAAACAGAGAAGCTGACCTCTGTATATTATTAACCACACGCCTGCCCTCAAGCACAACCTGAGGCATTTTGGAAAAATCTGAGTCTAAAAGAACTACCTGTGCCGCATTGCTTGCTGCCTCGCTTCCCGATGCCATAGCCACACTACAGTCAGCACATTTTAACGCTAGCACATCATTAACTCCATCTCCTGTCATAGCTACAACCTTGCCGCTTTCTTTATAGGCTTCTATAATCTCCTTCTTCTGGCTTGGAACAACTCTCCCGAATACAGTATACTTAGTTATCGCTTCCCTTATATCCTGTCTGCTCTTAAGTGTCGTTGCATCTATATAATTCTCTGCATTGTTAATTCCTGCCCTCACAGCCACCTTTGAAGCTGTGACCGGATTATCTCCGGATATAACAACTATATCCACACCTTGCGAAGCAAAGTATCCAAATGTTTCTTTGGCTGTATCCCTTATCTCATTCTCCAATATTATAAAAGCATAAGGATTAACCGCTTCTTCTATAATATTACCGCAAGGGTCACCCACACACTCGCCAAATACAAGTATTCTTTCTCCGTGTCCTGAATATCTTTCAAATATATCCTCATATTCTGCATATGTATCAAGCAGTACATATTCAGGTGCACCGAATATATAACATCTGCCATCTAATACTGCTCCGCTGTATTTGTTCTGTGAAGAAAATGAGTATACTCTCTCTGCACTATTATCCCTGCCCGTAATATGGTAATAATTCTTTATCGCTTTCATCGTTTCATTATCATCATCCATATTGCTGGCAACTCCTGCAATAAGCTTTCCTACATTGTCCTTTAAAAATACAACATCACTTACAGACATATCCGGTCTTGTAATTGTACCTGTCTTATCAACGCACAACACATTAACCCTTGCAAGTGTCTCCACACAATTCATCTCATGTACTAATACATTGCTCCTGGCTAGCTTCTTGACACTGACTACTAAAGCCACGCTGGCAAGCAGATACAGACCTTCCGGAATCATTCCTACCAGTGAGGCAACCATAGATACAACACTATTCTTTATAGTATGCCCAAGAAAGAAATGGCTCTGCACATACATAATAATTCCAAGTGGAACTATTACAACTCCAATTATTTTGACAAGATTATCCAAAGATTTCATCATATCGGTCTTTTTTTTCTTACGCCCTGCCTTGGCTTCCAATGCCAGTCTTGCCGCATACGCCTTATGTCCTACTTGCGTAAGAACTGCCTTACATTCTCCTGATACAATATAACTTCCTGATAATAATATGTCTCCTTTATTTTTAATAACTTCGTCAGATTCACCTGTTACCATCGCCTCATTAACTCTGACACAGCCCTCTGCAAGTATGGCATCGGCACTTAACTGGTTGCCCGCTGTGAATATACATACATCGCCTTTAACAAGTGTAACTGAATCGACCTCTGATACAGCACTGTCCCTTATAACCTTAGTTCTAGGGGCATTAACAACAATAAGCCTGTCTAATACTATCTTAGCTTTTATTTCCTGTACTATACCAAGTATAGTATTAAGCAATATAATAGGCAAAAAGGTCATATTAATATATGACCTTACAAGAATTAAAAGTGCTGCAAATACCGCAAATACAAAGTTAAAATATGTAAATACATTTCCTGCTATTATCTGTCCTATTGTCTTAGACTGATTACCTACAGGAATATTATCCAAACCCTGCTCTTTTAATTTATTTACCTCTTCTGTTGTTAAACCAGTTACTATATCAGTCATTAGCGTAATTCATCTCCCTGACAACAACCTTGAACACATATGCTATTGCCGCAATATCTATAACCATCTTAATAACAAAGCAGACTATTATTGATACTGGCGAACTGTAATCAAATATCTGGAATGATATATAACTTGCAAACTGTATTATTGCAACATAACAGCCTGTCATATAAGAAGCCACACCCTTAACATATGCCTGTATAGCAGCACTGAGTGCTATAGAAAGAATAACATCAAGTGTGAAGGCTATTCCCATTAATAACCACAAATATGATGGTGCATTAACAAGATTACCAAGTGTCTGGTAAAATGTTTCTGTATCATTCTGTGTAAGTCCTGCCATCATTGCATCAATTCCCTCATTGTTAATAGCTGTGGCTATTGACATTGTAGATATAACTGTAAGTCCATATAGAACTCCATCACCTAAAGCAAGACCTATACCTGATAAATATATATCACCTTTTCTTTCAAATCTTCCATTCATAAACCTGCACAATACATATCTTGCAAATGTCATTGCAACAGCCGCAAGAATTGAATATACAACTGTATATGCTGTACTGTTATAAGTAAATGCTTCATCTATTGATGGGATAAGTGCAAGTGCTGACATAATCAGATTACAGCATATAAATACAAATATTGAGTATGCAAATGCACCAGCCAGCACATTAACAAAACGTCCATTCCACCTTTTAATGACAACTATAGTAAGCACTATAAATGCCGATAACAAAAGAATTCCGCCTGCTGACAGCATATTCTCTGCTCCTGCAGGTATTCCATTTTCTAAACTGATACCATATTCTTCCACAATAATTCCTCCGTAATATTTATCTGTTATTAATTCTAACATACAATGCACTTCTTATACAATTAACTATATATAAAATAAAATTATAATAATCAGCTCCACTATATACAAAAGAGCAGTCACCCACAAGCGACTGCTCTTTAATAATCTTAATTGTATAACAATATATCTTTTCAAAAATCTATATATAAATCAGGAAAAGGCACACTGCAAACCATTCGGATTATAATTTTGTTACGTTGACAGCCTGAGGACCCTTAGCACCTTCTGTTACGTCAAACTCAACAGCAGCGCCTTCCTCTAAAGACTTGAAACCTTCCATATTAAGTCCTGAATAATGAACAAAAACATCCTTTCCAGACTCATCACTTATAAAGCCGTAACCCTTCTGGTTATTGAACCACTTTACTGTACCTTTCATTTCAAGTACCTCCAAATTTAATATGTGGTGATTACACCTTTTTCATATTAACATTTTCAATTGTTAGTGTCAATTTATTTATTATAATCCTAATTAATTTGTCACAATATATGTGGTTCTTCCAAGCTCTATCTTATCATTGCCTCTCTGGGCTATTGCTATTTCATCTCCTGATTTGATACTGCGTTTAGGCACCCTTATCATTGTACTGCTTATAAGTTCTGCATTTTCCTGCTCTTTATTATTAATATATACAGTGCTGAAATCATTGAAATTCTTACCGCTTATACATACATAATCCTTATAATCATACACTTCATCTATTGTAATATCGTCAATTCCCATTTTTAAATCTGTTGCTACATAGGGAACTTTTCCACCATATATCTGTTTATCACCATACAATATATCGTATTCAAGTACCTTTAACTTCTTAAGGTAATCAGCATCATTATGCTTTGCCTGATGGAACTTCATAATATAACCTTCTGATATTCCAAGCCTGTCAAACACTGCAGCTGATAGCTGATATGCCTGAAGATCAATATCTTTCTTCTCTAAACCATAATTAGACCATATAAAATACTCTGTCTGGTATATATCACCATTCTCCATAGTATCATTAGTGAAATTAAATGTTGGAAGATGATCGCCATACATAACAAGTACGGTTTCTTCATTTCTTCTGGATAACATATTAGTAAGTTCACCTATAAAGGTATCCATCTCGTGAATCTGGTTAACATAATACTCGAACTGTACCTGTTCCTCTTCATCAAAAAATCCTGAAACTGTTATTCCTGGAATAAAACCCTCTGGCATTGTCGTTGGATAATCTCCATGTCCCTGAACAGATATAGTAAATATATAATCTGCTCCTTCTGTTGAGTCAAGAGCCTTCTTTATCTGTGCTGTAAGCATTTTATCCTTAGCCCAGCCAAGTGGCGTCTTCTGATAATCACTATCCATATATTCAATAGATGTAAAAGTATCGTATCCAAGATGTGAGAACACCTTATATCTGTCATAAAATGTTGCATCATTATTATGGATTGCGTGTGTTGAATAGCCAAGCTTTCTTAAATCATAAGCGGCTGACTCACATGTCTTTGACTGCATAACTGTCCTGTAAGGATATTCACCTGGTCCAAAATCATCAAGGTTAACGCCTGTCTGAACCTCAAATTCAGTATTAGCCGTACCTGCACCAAAGCAAGGCACTGACAGATATCCTGACGAATATTCTTTCATTATCCTGTCAAGATTAGGTGTTGGATTACTTGAAAATGTAACACCCTTTACAAGCTTAGGGTCAAAAAATGATTCAAGCTGTACAAATATTATATTAGGTGAAGACTCTGATGCATCAGGTACATTTTCATCAAGCTCATCTTTAATTCCGTCAATATATTCTTCTGAATATTCCTTGGACTTGCTTATTCCACGGTCTTTAATACTGCTTGTAAAGCAATACACAAATCCATACTGCTTATATGCCTGTGCAAGATTGCCAAAATGTGTCTGTACATATCCATTAATTATAAGACTTGCCGCAACCGCATATGTAAGCAGGAATATCACTGCAAACTTAAAGCCTGAATGTAATAACTGCTTATATAATGGCAGTTCCTGTGTATACACCTTTGTTCTTTTAAACAACATTACAAGCCCTGATATAACTGCGATTATCCCGACTACTATAAGTATCATCTGGAATACATTAATATACAGCGGTATGACCTTTATGGCATCACTTATAAGATATATATCCATCGCTGTAAATGGTGTCTTTCGTGAATACAACACTACAAAGTTAATAAATGCTAATATAATCCACAATACAGCCATAAGCACATATACAAATATTCTTCTCTTAAAGAACAACCCTATTGATAATGTAGTCATTATTATCAAGGTGTTCATAAGAAAGATAACAGGACTTGTGAATATCTTCAAAAGTCCTGTTAATCCTCTGTTATTAAGACATTCAATCACTGCATTTAGTGCAATTGAATACATGAATATATGAAATGTCTCATATGACCATAGCTTTTGAAACACTGTCTTAATTCTATTCATTTGCTTTAATCTGTCCTAACAATCCCCTTGCCTTCTCCTTAAGACCTGCCTGTGCAGACCTGGATGTTACTATTGATGAGGCAAACTGCTTTGCTGTACCATAATCTTTGCATTTTATGCCAAGGCTGGCGAGCAGATAATTAATTGTATTCTCATCCATACCACATATAGGAGGGTATTGTGTCTGAACTGCCTCCTTAAATCCTTTATAGGCATCCTGAATATACTCCTGCTGGGATTTCAGGTGTTGGTTAATTATTTCTTCACTGGCATTCTGGCTTCTAAGTTCTTCAATCCTGCCATCATAAAGCCACGCTAATCTTAAACAAAGATATGCACTTTCACTTATCTTAGTACCTGTTATCATCTCCGTAAGAAGTGCCATTTTACAACGTCTTATCGCTACATCATAAGAATAGCTGTCCTCTTCCTTCCATGTAACCTTGAATTTACCTTCAATATTATCTCTGATAAGCTGCCTCTGTTTAGGTGTCAGCTTTCCATAAGTTCTCGGAACTGCCGCATAGCCACAATGAGGACACATAATAATATCATACTTCGTACTATCTATTCCTGTATACAATGGCTTAAGTATGTCGTTAGTTCCTGTATATCTGGCTTTGCCAGTTCTTACCTGCTTAGTAGTAAACTCTTTGTTACATACATTGCATTTCATCGTCTTATCAAATATATAAGACTTTTCATCTTTGATTTCCATATCATTACCCATACTGCCATTATAATGGCATTAATTACTTCTGAAGTTTAAATGAGCTTTTCAATGAAACTATTCTATTGAACACCAATACATTCCCCTTTGAATCCTTGTTGTCAACACAGAAATATCCATTTCTTACAAACTGGAATCTGTCCTCTGGCCTGGCATTAGCAAGCTCTGGCTCTAATACACAGTTCTTAAGAATTGTAAGTGAATTAGGATTAATGTTCATAGAACCATCCTCATTGTATACACCCTTTTCTTCGTCTACAATATTATCATACAATCTTACCTCAGCATTTATTCCCCTTGATGCTGATACCCAGTGTATAGTTCCTTTAACTTTTCTTCCAGTAAAATTGCCGCCCTTTGTCTCTGGATCGTAAGTACAATGAATACAAGTAATATTGCCATTCTCGTCTTTATCAACGCCTGTGCATGTTACATAATAAGCATTCATAAGTCTTACTTCATTGCCTGGGAACATTCTGAAATACTTCTTTGGAGGTTCTTCCATAAAATCTTCCCTTTCAATGTATAATTCTTTAGTAAATGGTACTTTTCTTGTTCCCATTTCTGGATTTTCCTGATTATTGGCAACGTCCATATATTCAACCTGATCTTCTGGATAGTTGTCAATAACAAGTTTAACAGGATCAAGAATAGCCATCATTCTCTTAACCTTAAGCTTTAAGTCTTCTCTTATGCAGTATTCAAGCATAGGATATTCAACTGAACCCTGTGCCTTAGTAACACCTACAAGGTCCACGAACATCTTTATAGATTCTGGTGTAAAACCTCTTCTTCTTAAAGCAGCTATAGATACAAGCCTTGGGTCGTCCCAGCCGTCTACAACACCATCCTCTACAAGCTTCTTAATATATCTTTTACCTGTTACTACATTAGTAAGATATAACTTGGCAAACTCAATCTGCTTAGGATTTTCCTCTGGTGATGTCTTATATCCTGTCTCAATAATAACCCAGTCATATAATGGTCTGTGGTCTTCAAACTCAAGTGTACAGATAGAGTGTGTTATTCCCTCAACAGCATCCTCAATAGGATGTGCAAAGTCATACATAGGATATATGCACCACTCATCACCTGTTCTGTGGTGTGTCATATGAGCAACCCTGTATATAATAGGATCTCTCATATTGATATTAGGAGAAGCCATATCAATCTTAGCTCTTAATACTTTCTCTCCGTCTGCATACTTACCTTCCTTCATCTCTTCAAAAAGCTTGAGATTTTCCTCTACAGAACGCTCTCTGTAAGGACTTTCCTTGCCCGGCTCTGTAAGTGTTCCTCTATACTGTCTTATCTCCTCTGCTGAAAGGTCATCTACATAAGCCTTTCCCTTCTTGATAAGTCTGATAGCAGCTTCATACATCTGTGGGAAATAATTAGATGCAAAAAGAACATCTCCATTCCATTTAGCACCAAGCCATTCAACATCCTTCTTAATAGAGTCTACGAACTCAACCTTTTCCTTTGTTGGGTTAGTATCATCAAATCTCATATTAAACTGACCATTATATTCCTTGGCAAGTCCATAATTAAGTAATATTGATTTGGCATGTCCTATATGAAGATATCCATTAGGTTCTGGTGGGAATCTTGTGACTACCTTCTGGCAATGTCCCTCCTCAATATCCTTATCAATAATCTGTTCAATAAAATTCTTTGAAACAGTCTCGTTATCCATTAGTAAGTTCCTCCTAAACAGTTCCTGCTTAATCAATCCATATTAAATTAATAATACAGCAATTATATAATAAATTCAAGAAATAGCTGATTTATATTCATTATCTTGCTTTAATAAGCATATCCTTTAACTCATCAACGCTGAATTTGTAGTGGCTGTTACAGAAATGGCAGTTTACCTCTATTGGTTCGCCCTCATCTATCATCTTCTGAAGCTCCTCTTTACCAACACTTATTACAGCCGCACTTACTCTTTCCTTAGAGCAGTTGCAGTAGAATTCTGTAGGAACTGTATCAAGTATCTGTAAATCCATATCTCCTAATATATGCTCTAATATATCCTCCGGTGTCATGCCCTCATCAAGCATATTAGTAACCGACTTAATCTCTTTAATTCTCTTTTCAAGCTTGTCTATAAACTCATCTGTTGCATTAGGCATAAGCTGTATAATAAATCCGCCAGCTTCCCTTACTGTGTTGTCCTTATTCATAAGAACACCAAGTCCTACTGATGATGGAACCTGCTCACTTGTTGCAAAATAGTATGTCAGGTCATCAGCTATCTCACTTGTTATCAGAATAGTATCTCCAACATAAGGCTCTCTTAAGCCAATATCCTTAATTACACTTAAAACACCGATACCAACTGCACCGGCTATATCCATATGTCCATTCTTTAATGGAAGCATAACCTCCGGATTGGCAACAAAGCCCTTTACATGTCCATTAGGCTCTGCTGTTACTGTCATCGCACCAATTGGTCCATTTCCCTTAATCTGGACAGTAAGTATATCTGAATCATTCTTCATCATTATTCCCATCATAGCTGCACCCGTAAGAAGTCTTCCAAGTGCCACAGTTGCTATAGGGCTTGTATTATGATCTTTTCTTGCTGTTTCAACAACACCTCTTGTAGTAGCCGCAAATGCTCTTACCTGTCCATTAGCGGCTGTTGCTCTTACTATATAGTCTTTCATAACATTCCTCTTTCCTGTGCATATTTCAGTGCACGATTCACTATCTGCGTATTACATAACTCATTATTACTTTTGTTATATAATACTTTATTACTTATATGCGTGCATAATGGCACGCAGCTATTTTTCTATTATATAATACAGCCTTTCGGAATTATCATCAGGTGCATTATGTGAAAAAGCATCATATACATTCCTGATTTTAAGTCCAGCCTTTTTTACAGCATCAGATACTTCTTCCAAAGTAAAACCATGCTGGTAGTGTTCTTCCTCAAATCTGTCAAATGTTCCATCTTCATTTCTTACGAATACGGCAAGCTCATACTCATTGTTAGAGCTTTCCTCATCATAATAATTGTCCCATATAAACGCTGAATCTTCCCTATTCTCAGCATATGTATTATCAGCTAATATATCCTTAAAAAAATGTATTGTCTTTAAATCAAATATAAATACTCCTCCCTGTTTCAGGCCTTTCTTTACACATTTAAACACATCACACAAATCATCATTAGCTGTTATATAATTCATTGAGTCACCAATACTTATAAATGCATCTGTCTCATATGGAACTTCGAAATCCCTCATATCCTGACAACTGTATATTATCTGCTGTCCGCTGTCATATGTCTTGTCACTTGCTATAGAAAGCATATCCTCAGATAAATCTATTCCTATGCAGTTATACCCCTCTTTATCCAACATTCTTGTCACTGTGCCTGTGCCACAGCCAAGGTCTATAACTGTATTATCTTTGTCTATACCATTCTCTTTTAATAATTCTACTAAATACTCTTCCCATTCGTCATATGGTATATTGTCCATATACTCATCATAGACATAGGCAAATCCTGTATATGCTTCCATATTATCTCCAATTCGCATAAATTCAAAAGACCTGCGGGTAGTCTTAAGACTACCTGCAGGTTAACCAACAAACTGTTTATTACCAATTAAGCGTTCTTTCCACAGCACTGTTTGTACTTCTTACCGCTTCCGCAAGGACATGGATCATTACGTCCAATCTTCTTGCCCTTAACGATAGTTCCTGATAACTTCTGCTTCTTGTATAAATCTTTTCTTGTAGCTTCATCAAGAAGGTTATCCCACTGTGGAAGCTCATATAACCAATCTGCCTTACAAGCAACCATATTGTAGTAAAGTTTTTCTTTGTCATAATCAAGACTTACTTCTGTATCCTCTTCCATTGTCTCAATTGGATTAGGAGTTTTAAGACTGTCATTGATTCCATCAAGAAATCCTGTCATAAGAAGCACTTCCACTCCATACTTATCAGCAAGTTCTTTAACAGTTCCTTTAACTACTGTATCCGGATCTGCAAGAATCTGCTCATATATAGCCTTTTCCTGTGTAAAATAGCTTCCCCAGAATTCGTTAGCTGTCTTATTATCCATCTCTGTCTGGTAAGCAAGATTTCTCCATGTATCTAATAATGCCATTATATTTAACCTCTCTTTTAAGTAAACTGATTATATACAGAAGCTGAAACATAGCTGTAGCTGCCATCAGAGCCATAAAGGTTCTGTGTCTGTAACTTAGCTAATGTAGTAGCCGAACTACTGTATATAGATGCTGCACTGTTAGCAACAGACTGTCCAAATGAGCCTGCACCAGCAAATGCCGACTTAGCAACTGACATATCCGCTGCCATAAATGTGTCCTTGTCAATAACGAGCTTGTTATTGCTGTCAACGCTTATTCCAAGTTCCTTTAATACCTTGGAATTAGCTTTGGTTGTATTAACCATATTAGATGCTGTTCTTAATACACTTGTATCAGAAGAGTCACCTGTCGCATCAATCATAGAATTATAATCTTTGACAAATGCTGATACAGCCTTATAGATTGCATCTGCGTCATACTTATTCTCTGTTGTTCCATCTTCATTAGTAACAGACTTCTTCTGCCATAAAGATGTCTTTCTTAAATCAGTTGCATCATTAACAACTGCCTTTGAAGCATCCTTAGTCTTAGTCGCATTAATCTTCTGTGATGAAATTGTTGTTGCACTGCTGTTATCTGTCTTAGATGAACTGCTGTTTGATGAAACAGGATTCTTAGCATAATAAGACTTTAATAACTGCTTGTAAGCACCTGTCTTAATTGAATTGTAAGTACTAAGATCAAGACTTCCAATTCCAAAGCTGTTGTTACTGCTGCTTGAATTAAAACCAGAAAACAATGTTGAAATTGAACTGGAAGTATAAGCTGAAATTGTTGCCATAACCATTCCTCCTTGTCTGCTGACTTCGGCCTCCGTGCCTTACATACATACTAACTTCAATTAACTTATTAATGACTATCCTTAAACGTACCACGCTCTAAGAACAGCCATATATTATGTTAATTACTCAGAAAGACGCTGAATCATATCCCACATAGCTTCTGCTGAATTAAAATTCTCAGGTACAATATCAACAGGAGTAATATTGATATCAAATGTGTCATTTAATTCACCTACAATTGATACAATATCAAAAGAATCTAAAATCCCATCATCTACGAGTGTATCGCATGTTTCGTAATCCACATCTGAATTAACCTCTGTCAAAATATCCAATAACTGATCCATTATAAAAACCTAGCCTTTCTTAATAAAAATATCGTCATGAATAGTTAAATTGTTAACTTCCACCATCTAAAATAATTCCATTATAATATAAGGCAGCTACAATTAAGCACTCTGCCCTCACTAAAAACAGGAATCCTATCAGATACAAAATATAACATATGTATATATTAAGTCAAGCATATTTTATATAAATTATTATCATATATTGTATAAGCTGCAATATCTCATACAGATTATTCCGTACCAGACATATTTAATCCAGTAAATTTAACTCAATAAATTCTGTCTTGAATTAATTCTGTCTGAGCATATTACATCTCTGTACACTTCCACGCTTCCGTCTTTATTGCAGGCTGTTATAACAGGCATCTTCCTGCTTAAGAAAAGATATATACCCTCTGTTATTGAATATGCTCCGATATTGTAAAATATTATCTTGTCATTACATTCCGGTGTGCCAATTGGAAGATTCTTAACAATGAGATCTGCAACTGTACAGAGCGAACCGCATATTGTCCATTTCTCATCATCTGTTCCGTTAAGCCTTGACATTACATTTCTATCCTTAACTACTGTTCCATCTGCTTTTACATATGAATATGCCGGTATCTTCATAGCCATAGCCTGTCCATAATAATTAACATGGTTAATGCCGCCATCAACTATTACATACTGCTGTCCCTTGTTCTTCTTAATATCGGCAATTCCTGTTACATATATACCACACTCAGCTACAAGATATCTGCCCATTTCAAGTGTTATGCTGTACTTTGCCTTGTAATTTTCAAGTAAAGCTGCAAGCTCCTTTAACATATCATACTTATTATCATATGCCGCATCGCCAAAATATGATACCGGAAGTCCCGGACCATACTCTAATTCTTCTGCTTTAAAGCCATAATCTGCATAAAGGCTGTCGCAAAGTCCGTCAAGCCACTCTATTTCTGACTTTATAATATCGAACTTTTTCTTCTGTGTACCTGTATAACACTGTACACCACGAATATTAAGTTCTGGATATTTCTCCCTGTTCTTAACAATATCCTTAATATCTTCCTCATCAAGTCCGAACTGGTTGCCGCTTGTTACTCTTAAAAGCACATCTATTGTAACTTCAGCTTCCCTTGCACATTCTGATAAAAGGCTATACTGTTCCTTTGACTCTACTGTATAAACACCAACTCCGCCGCAATCATTTAAAACGTGGCATATATCAGCTTTCTCCTTATTAACACCGGATAATACAATATCTTTCATATTGACCTTCTCTCGCTCGCATATTGCAAATTCTCCCGGTGAACACACCTCATACTTAGTATTAAGATGTTTAAATGCATCTACAAAAAATGGATTAGCTTTCATAGCATAGCAGAGTGTAACCCCTTCTCCTAATATAGCCTTTATCTCATTAATTCTATTTTCAAGTGCTTCTTTATCTAATATATACAATGGTGTTGAATGTTGGTCCGCTATCTCAATAATTTTTTCTGTACTAAGCATTATATTCCTCCATTAAAGCTTTTCTGTCTATCTTTCCATTTTTAGTAAGAGGCATTGACTTTACGTTAATCATAACCTCCGGAATCATAAATTTAGGAAGTTTGGATAAAAGATAATGAGTGAGTGACTTATTATCCTGTTCCCCCTCATAAAAAGCGTATATCTTATTCTCCTCCTGCTGGTATATACAGCAGGCTCTCTGTATGTTATCCATTGAATTAATAGCCATATCGAGCTCTCCTAATTCAATTCTGTGTCCATTGTGCTTTATCTGGAAATCCTTTCTTGACGAAAAACACATTTCCTTATTATCATTATAATATCCCAAATCACCAGTTCTATATATAATCTCATTATAACTGCCATTAAGCGGGTTCTGGACAAATGCACTGTCTGTCTTTTCTTTATTGTTAAAGTAACCCATTGTAACCGCTGTTCCTGATACACATATCTCGCCTGTCTTATCAGCTTCACTGTTCTTAATAAGTTTATCATTCTCATCTAATAAGAATACTCTCTCATTAGGAAATGCCTTGCCCATTGGAAGGACATCATCAATGGCAAATTCCCTGTCTATAATATAATATGTGCAATTGCAGGTAATCTCTGTAGGACCATATACGTTGGCAAATAACGCATCCTTATAATATTCTCTCCATATATTAAGGTGCTTTATAGGCATTACCTCACCTGAGAATATAACTTTATTAATTGCCTTTGGCACTTTATAATCAAAGCCCTTAAGTGTAGTTATTATACATAACGCTGATACAGCCCATATAAGAGTTGTAACATTGTTATCATCAAGGTAGTCTAAGAGCCTTGTCGGGAATGAGAACATACTCTTTGGTATAATCTGGAGTGTTGCTCCGCATTTTAAGCTTGAATATATATCCTTAACTGATACATCAAAGTCAAATGGTGCCTGATTACCAATTACATCCTTGTCTGTTATTCCAAATATATCTGTAAAACATTCTATAAAATCTATAACCGAACGGTGATTTACAACAACTCCCTTAGGTACTCCTGTAGAACCTGATGTAAATATTGCATATAATGGATCTATATCAAGAGCATTTGCCTTAATATCCGAAAGCTTCTTTCTGTCCTCATCTGTAACCTGTGCTTCAAGCAGGTCTTCAATGTATACAATATTGCCTGTAAACTCAAGCTTTGCAGCCTTCTTCTCATTCTTTCTGTTAGTAACAATAATGTCCGCCTGAAGAGTATCAAGTATGCTGTGAATTCTCTCTGCCGGATGTGCTGGCTCTAAAAGCACATAAAAATTGCCTGTCATTACTACACCCATAAATGCCGCAAGTGTAACACAGCTTTTATCCATATATATAGGAACTGCCCTTCTTGTTCCTGTGTACTTAAGAAGTGCAACAGCTATTGTTGTCGCATTATCTACAAGTTCTGTATATGTCATTGATGATACATTATCAGCCACTGCCGTCTTTAATGGAAACTTTTCTTTAGATGTATACAAATAATCCAATACATTCTTTGTCATAATCACTACCTCTGTTAATACCTTTCTCTCACATCTATGAGCCGCCTGATAATCACAGCACTCATATAATTATATTTCTTTATACATAACTATATATAGTTAATAATTATATCCCTTTTATATATAATAAAAATATGATAACATTTCTATATTATTAAATCCATTAGAAATGAGGATAATTTATGAAAAAATTCAAAAAAGCCGCCGCACTTATAATAGTTATAGCGTGGGGCATATTACTGCTTACAACCTTAATCACAGCATTTATTGATAATGAAACAGCACATACTTTATTCAAAGGTCTTATCTTTACAGATATTGTTCTTCCCATCGTAGCCTACGCTATGATGCTTATGTACAAATATCTGTCCGGACGAAACCATTAATTATATATAACCAATCTATTTAACGCAAATTTGCCGTATCTGATAATCTTAATGACTACAGATACGGCATTATTGTTATTATTAATTATTTGCTGTATGAGCTTACTCTGTGAATAATCTCGTGTCTTCCTGGTCCATTCGATACCATTGTTATAGGTGCTTCTATCTCTTTCTCGATAGCTTCTACATAATCACGGCATTCCTTTGGAAGATCTTCGTAATTCTTAATTCCTCTTATATCGCATTTCCAGCCTGGAAGTGTCTTTAATACTGGCTTAGCCTTTTCAAGCTCTGAAGTAGTTGGGAAGTCCTTAGTAACCTTTCCATCTATCTCATAGCCTACACACATAGGAATTTCATCAAGATATCCAAGTACATCAACTACTGTAAGAGCAACTTCTGTTGTTCCCTGCATACGCACACCATAACGTGTAGCAACTGCATCGAACCAGCCCATTCTTCTTGGACGTCCTGTTGTAGCACCGAACTCGCCGCCGTCACCACCGCGCTTTCTTAACTCGTCAGCTTCCTCTCCGAATATCTCACTTACAAATGCACCAGCACCTACTGCTGATGAGTATGCCTTAACAACTGTTACAACATCTGTAATTGAAGCTGCTGGAATACCAGCACCAATAGCACCATAAGGAGCAAGTGTTGATGAAGATGTAACCATTGGATATATTCCGTGGTCTGGGTCTTTAAGTGAACCTAACTGACCTTCAAGAAGAATCTTCTTGCCTTCCTTAAGTGCCTGATGAAGATAAGCTGATGTATCACATACATATGGCTTAACCATCTCTTTGTATTCCATAAGTGTATTAAATATATCTTCTTCATTAAGAAGTGGCTGATGATAAAGATGTTCAAGCATTACATTCTTTAATGTACATACATTGGCAATCTTCTCTTTAAGGGTATTCTCATCTCCAAATAATTCACTTACCTGAAAACCAATCTTAGCATATTTATCTGAATAGAATGGAGCAATTCCTGACTTAGTTGAACCAAATGACTTACCTGCAAGTCTGGCTTCTTCATATGTATCAAAATCTATATGATATGGCATCATAATCTGTGCTCTGTCTGATACAAGAATCTTAGGCATTGGAACATTCCTGTCTGTAAGACTTTTAAGTTCCTTTACAAGGTATGGAATATTTAATGCAACACCATTACCGATTACACTTGTAATATGATTATAAAATACTCCTGATGGCAGGAGATGTAATGCAAACTTACCATAATCATTGATGATTGTATGTCCAGCGTTACTTCCTCCCTGGAATCTTACAACGATATCAGATTCTTCGGCAAGCATATCTGTAATCTTACCTTTACCTTCATCTCCCCAGTTCGCACCAACAATAGCTTTTACCATAGCTTCCTCCATTCTGCTAGTTCCTAATATAGCATATAACATTAGTGGCCTGTAAACAGAAAACCACAACTGATATAATAACACAAGTTGGCAGTTTCAATCAATGGGTTTATGAAAGAAGTTTACAAAAGTAGTTTAATTATTCTGAAAAACAAGCAAGTTCATTATAATAATATGTTCTTGAACTTCATATGTATTCTGCATATCAAATTATAATTAGTCACACCATAAATTATAATGATTGCTGTTTTACGATTGAGCTTTAAGGCATTTTTATATATAATTATCATAATTGTATACGGAGGTGGCTAATGCGTAATCGTAATAACAAATATTTTTCTCCATCTTCATTTGAACAAATTCTTAACAATGGTGAAATTGAAGAATTACTTCATATTCTTGCTGTAACTGGACAGACCTCATATTTAAGATTGCCAATCAACAACTGCGAGAAAGCTGTATCACGAACGGACTACACGCTTAATAAAGACCGTCTTAACGTGCTCAGTGCGTGGTGTGCATTATATGATGACAATCGGATATAAAACCACCAAGGAACTACATATATTAAGAAATTAACATTAATTATTAATAAAGGAAAAGGATTTTATATATGGCAGGTAACAATAAAGCCTCTAAGAACAAAAAAAATAACAAGAAACGAAAAAATATATTAACAACCTTTATACTTCTTATATCTATTACTGCCCTGTGTATGGTTATTGGAATATATTACCGTGATAACCACAAACAAAAGGAGGACGACAACACTGTTGTGTTAAATGTTGACAGCACACTTGAAACTCTTTCTGTTGACCCGGAAAGAATTAAATCAGCAATACTTGAACACACTACAAGAGCTGCAGAGAATTACGAATATCCTAATTCTTTCAGCCTTGATATTCCTTTTGTGAGCCAGTATCCTGAACTTCCAACAGGCTGTGAGATAACATCATTGACAGAGGTGCTTAATTATCTTGGCTATGGCATTGATAAAGAAACTCTTGCAAGAAATTATCTTGATATGCGTGACACTGTAACGCAAGGGTGTTTCGTTGAATATTTCTGGGGTTCTCCGTGGAAGACAACAGGCAGCGGCTGTTTCGCTCCTGCTATTGCTAATGCCGCCAACTCATTTTTAAAGAGCCAGAATTCGTCTTATTCAGCATACATAATGAGTTACTCACCGGTTGAGGATCTGTTTACCGAATTGTCACTTGGACATCCTGTTATTGTATGGACAAGCTATAATTATAATGACCCTGAGGTTAAGTATAATGATGTAACACTTGATGATGGGACTGTATTTACATGGCCTCGCAATGAGCATTGTGCAGCACTTTCCGGATATGATATTGACAGAGGGGTCGTGACATTGGCTGACCCGACTTATGGGATTGTGGAGAGGTCAATGGAGGAATTTGTTACTTATTATCAGAAGTATTATTATCAGGCGGTGGTGGTTAGGTGATTTTACTTAATTTGACTGTCTGCGTGCGGCTTAAAGCATATGCTTGATTTAGATATTCAAACAGCCTACGCACACAGCTAAAAGCGTGTGCATAGATTTGGTTAATTGCAACAGTAATAGCTTTGCTATTTCTGTTGTCGCGGTACTCGTCTAATACGTAGTGACACATGGAATTGGAGATATGTGAATGTTGAGGGGTGGCGAACGGACGCTTGTACAGTGTCACACCAGCCAATTCTTCGCATTGTCTGGCACGGCGCTCTGCGCCTTTGAGAACCAAAAAAATTTTCCACCGATGTATGCAAGCATACCCCGGTGGAAAATTTTTTTGGTTCTCTTGACACTGGACAAGCTGGGCTAGAATGTCAGCCTGTTGTCTGTTGTTATTTAGTACAATACCACCGTTGCGTAATTCACGTATGTGAATTATGTGACGGTGGTATTGTACTCGTTACTCGCGCAAGCTATTGAGGGGAATTGGACCCCCGACCTCTTCATTACCAATGAAGTGCTCTGCCACTGAGCTACAATAGCATAACTGCTGTATTTTACAGCAATTTTATTTATATCATTTTTGTAATGATTAATCAAGTATATTTATAGCTAATCTACAATTATTTTTATCTTGTTTCTTGAACGCTGTATTGCGTTGTCTATTGATTTGGGTGTCTTGCCTAGCTGGTCGGCTATTTTTATATAGTCGTTACCTTCCATAAGAAGTGTTACTACCTGTTTCTCAAACGGGCTCAATGACTCGAAGGCTTTTTCTTCCAGATTGTCTGTTACTTCCCTGTCAATGTATAGTGCTTCTGGATTTTGTTCACTGTCGTGTACTAATGTATCCACAAGCTTCATATCTGACTCATCGTCTGATTTGTTCGCTGGAGTATCAAATGATACATAGGAATTAAGAGGGGTATTTTTCTTGGCATTAGAAGCTTTTACTGCATTCATAAGCTGTCCGTTAATACATAGTGAGGCAAATGTAGCAAACGAAGCTGCCTTTAGCTCATCATATGTTGTGACTGCCTTATAAAGTCCTATCATTCCCTCCTGTATAAGGTCGTCTTTATCCCCGCCGACTATATACATAGCATTAGCCTTTTTTCTGACAAGATTCTTATACCTTTCCATAATCTCATCTACGGCTCTGGCATCTCCATCACGATACATACTTACAAGTTCTTCATCTTTATACAACTCATAATGCTTCATACCATTCTCCATTCCCATCTGCCCGCATATATAATTACTGTATCATTCTCTGTCTTACTATTTCAAATGCCATAACTCCTGCCGCAACCGAAGCATTAAGAGAATCTATATCTCCCTTCATAGGAATTGAGGCAACAAAATCACATTTCTCTTTTACAAGACGGCTTACGCCATTGCCTTCATTGCCTATAACAAGACCTATCGGTCCTTTTAAATCAAGGTTATACATAGTTTCGCCGCCCATATCTGCACATACGAACCACAAGCCCTCTTTCTTTAATGCCTCAATAGTGTTAGCTATATTAGTAACCTTGGCTACTGGTGTATAATTAATTGCACCTGCTGATGTCTTGGCTACTGTCGCTGTAAGTCCTACAGCTCTTCTCTTAGGGATAATAACACCATGTGCTCCTGCAAGATTAGCTGTTCTTATTATCGCACCAAGATTATGTGGATCTTCAATCTCATCAAGAACGAATATAAATGGTGCTTCGCCCTTGCTTCTTGCAGCTTCTAATATATCTTCAACTTCTGCATATTCATAAGCTGCACCTATTGCAACAACGCCCTGATGGTGTCCTGTATTAGCAAGTCTGTCAAGTCTTTCCTTGTCTACATAGCTAATTATTGTTGAAGTCTTCTTAGCTTCTCTTACAATACTCTTTATAGGACCATCCTGACAGCCATCAAGAATAAACAGCTTATCAATTGTCTTTCCTGAACGAAATGCCTCAAGGACTGCATTACGTCCCTCAAATGTTAATTCCTTATATCTCATATTTATGAATTCTAACCTTTCTTTTATGCCCGTTTCTTATCATTTTCAAGCCAGTCAAGTGCATCTTTAATAAGCTCGCACATTCTTTCATACCGCCCTGACAAATATAGATAACCCATAAGTGCCTCAAAGCCTGTCGCCCTTCTGTAATCACTTATGGAAGCATTCTTGGCTGATGTGTAGGATTTGGCATTTCTGCCTCTCTTGTATACACTTTCTTCTTCCTCTGTAAGCTTATCTTCAAGATAGCCTATCATCTTAGACTGTGACTCAGCCTTGACAATACTGCTTGCCACCCTGTTCATCTTATTAACCTGCGTATTGCCAGCGGCAACTATCTTAGTCTTTACTACTAAGTCAAATATACTGTCGCCTATATACGCAAGAACAAGTGGGGAGAGCTGTCTTGGACTTACGCTTTTTAGTCCAAGTACATCCCATATATCACTTGTCAGGTTATCTTTTATGCTCTCTTCCATCTGACACCTTCTCTTGTATCCTCAAGAATAATTCCCTTAGCCGTAAGTTCATCTCTTATCTCATCAGCTCTTGCAAAATTCTTATCTTTTCTTGCCTGCTGTCTTTCTGCGATAAGTGCTTCTATATCTTCATCAAGAAGTTCTTCTTCCTTAACAACCTTAAGTCCTAATATATCAGCAAGTGTAACAATACTTTCCTTAACTGCTGTTATATATTCCTTAGTATTGTCCTCTGATGAATTAGAATTAGCAAGCTTAACTAATTCAAATACAGCTGATATTGCATCGGCTGTATTAAAGTCATCATCCATAGCAGCTTCAAATTTACCATAAATGTCTTTAGTTGAAGCTATTACCTTCTTTTCATCTTCTGTCATAATACTATCTTTAGCACTCTTTTCAAGATGTGTAAGATTAGTAACTGCTGTAATTATTCTATCAAGACCGTTCTTGGCTGCTTCCATAAGGTCGTGGCTGAAATTAATAGGATTTCTGTAATGTGCTGAAAGCATAAAAAATCTTAATACCTGTAAATCATATTCCTTTGAAATATCTCTTACTGTAAAGAAATTACCTAATGACTTAGACATTTTCTTATTATCAATATTAAGGAATGCATTGTGCATCCAGTACTTGGCAAATGGAACTCCGTTAGCGGCTTCTGACTGTGCAATTTCATTCTCATGATGCGGGAATATTAAATCTTCACCACCTGCGTGAATATCTATCTCATCTGCAAGATACTTCTTAGACATTACAGAACACTCTATATGCCAGCCAGGACGTCCTTCACTCCAAGGTGACTCCCAATAAGGCTCTCCGTCCTTCTTTGGCTTCCATAATACGAAATCAAGTGGATCTTCCTTTTCATCTTCACCTGATACCTTAAGCTTGTGTGCATCATCTCTATGTCCAGCCTCTAAGTCATCTATATTCTTCTTAGAAAGCTTTCCATAACCCTCAAAACGTCTTGTTCTGTAATATACAGTACCATTCTTCTCATAGGCATAACCTTTATCGATAAGCGTCTTTATCATATCAATCATACCGTCAATTTCCTGTGTAGCAAGAGGATGTGTTGTTGCCGGCTTAATATTCATTCCAGCCATATCCTTTTTACATTCCTTAATATAACGCTTAGAGATTTCTTCTGCTGTAACTCCTTCTTCGATAGCTTTCTTAATAATCTTATCGTCCACATCTGTAAAGTTAGATACATAATTAACATCATATCCCTTATACTCAAGATATCTTCTTACTGTATCAAACACTATCATAGGTCTTGCATTACCAATATGTATAAGGTTATACACTGTTGGTCCACATACATACATTTTAACTTTGCCTTCTTCTAATGGCACGAATTCTTCTTTACTTCTTGAAAGTGTATTATAAATCTTCATAATAACTTTAGTCCTTTCTTTATGTCGGTAAAATTAATCTTCTATTCTTCTATATTTCTTGGCTCATTAACAAGATTTTCAAGATGTGCGATACGTTTCTTAAGCTTCTTATTCTGCTCCTTAAGATATTCTATATCGCTCATAACCGGGTCTGGAAGATGTATCTGGTCAAGATCTTCAAGCACTCTTACATCACCTCTCATAACAACTCTGCCAGGGACGCCTACAACTGTTGAGTTAGGTGGCACATTTTTTAGCACTACTGAACCTGCACCTATCTTACAATTATCACCTATAGTCACAGAACCTAATACCTTAGCACCTGCACCAACCATTATGTTGCTTCCAAGTGTCGGATGACGTTTGCCCTGCTCTTTACCTGTTCCACCAAGCGTAACTCCCTGATAGAGTGTTACATTATCTCCTATAATAGCAGTTTCACCGATGACAACACCATGTCCGTGGTCAATAAATAACCCTTCGCCAATAGTTGCACCTGGGTGGATTTCTATTCCTGTCTTTCTTGCTGTTCTTTGTGACAGCTTTCTTGCTCTGTAGAAATGCCCTTTCTTATAAAGCTTATGGGCTTTTCTGTACTTTAATAATGCCCAGAAACTTGGATAAAGGAACACCTCCATTTTACTTTTAATCGCAGGATCCCTATCCATAATAACAGCCATTTCCTGCTTTATAAAATCTAAATATTTCATATCTGATAACTTCCTAACTAATTAATCTTAATCTATTATATGATATTTAATCACAATCAGATATGCTGAATTCCTAATAATTACTCAATTGTAATCCTTTGACCAGACTTACTCCTGTGTTCTTCTTGCAGCACATCCATCACATCCGCTGCAACAGTTAGTCATATCCGAATCACCATATATATAATTAGACACTGACATAAGACTGCATATAGCCTGTGAGGATATCCCCTCACCTGTTCCTGTAAAGCCAAGACCTTCTTCTGTTGTTGCCTTTACATTAACACAGTTAACATCAATCTTTAATGCCTTTGCAATATTCTCTCTCATGGTATCTATATAAGGACGCATTTTAGGCTTCTGTGCAATAATTGTAGCATCTATATTCTCGATTATATAATTATTCTTATCAAGAAGCTCACCGACTTCCTCTAAAAGCTTAATGCTTGATATGCCCTTGTAAGCATCATCTGTATCTGGAAAATGCTTTCCTATATCTCCAAGTGCCGCAGCACCTAAAAGTGCATCCATAATTGCGTGTAATAATACATCCGCATCTGAATGGCCTAACAATCCTTTCTCATAAGGAATCTCTACTCCACCGATTATAAGCTTTCTATCTTCAACTAACTTATGAACATCATAACCCAATCCAACTCTCATCTAATAACCATACCTTTCTCAGTACGCATAAGCCTATCAATATCATATCCTTATAAGTAAACCACATTTTAGTAACATTTACAAGTTCCTAATACACATTTATCCTAATGCCACATCTAACATCATCATTATTCCAAAACCTATCGCAAATGCAATTACCCCGATATTAGAATGTCTCCCCTGTGACATCTCCGGAATAAGCTCTTCTACTACAACATATATCATAGCTCCAGCCGCAAAGCTTAAAAAATATGGCATTGCAGGTGTAATTATTCCTGCTGCCAGTATCGTTACGAATGCAGCTACAGGTTCAACCACGCCTGACAGAAATCCATACAGAAATGACTTCCCCCTGCCAAGCCCGTTAGCTCTTAGCGGCATTGATATAATAGCTCCCTCTGGAAAATTCTGAATTGCTATTCCAATCGACAGCACAAGTGCCGCCATTGCTGTAATTCCTGAATTACCAAGCAGAAAGCCCGCATACACAACACCAACTGCCATTCCCTCAGGTATATTATGAATTGTCACTGCAAGGACAAGCATAGTCGTTTTTTTTAGATTAGTTCTTGGTCCTTCCGAAACCTCACTATTAATATGCAGATGAGGCGTTATATTATCAAGCAGCAGCAAGAACAGCATACCAGCCCATAAACCGACAAGTGCCGGCACGAACGCAAACCTTCCCATACTTTCCGACTGTTCAATTGACGGAATAAGCAGACTCCATACGGAAGCCGCAACCATAACTCCGGATGCAAAGCCTGTAAGGCTTCTTTGTATCCCATCTTTCATATTCTTCCTCATAAAAAATACACAAGCTGCTCCTAGTGTTGTTCCCAATAAAGGAATTAACACTCCATATACCGCCTCAATTCTCATATTTAATATTCACTTTCCTTTCTTAGCCTTCTCTTCTCACGCATTGTTGAAACAATGTGATGAATAGCCGCAACCGGATGATGAAACATCATTCTCGGTCCTGAAAATCTCATTACTGCTTTTATCTTTCCCCTCATCTCCTGATTATAGCAATGTACCTTGCAGTTAGCACAGAATGTCTTAGTTTCCATAAATGGGCATTTATCACTTCTTAATCCTGCATACTCAGCAAGCTCCTGACACTCAGCACACAAGCCATTTTTATTGATACTGCCCTTATTATATTTATTATGATGATTTTTCTTACAATATAACGCTATCATATAAGAAACCATCTGCTTCTCTTTTTCTCTCTTTTTATTAATATCTGTCTTTTTCATAATTATTAACTCATTCGCCCATTCTCTACGGAATATATCTTATCCGTAATTCTCATAGTTGACTGTCTGTGTGACACCAGCACAACCGTCTTATTCTGTCTTTCCTCATTAAGCGATTTAAGGATAACCGCCTCGTTAAGACTGTCAAGATTGCTTGTAGGCTCATCTAAGAGTATTAAAGGTGCATTATGAAGAAATACCCTAGCAAGTCCTATACGCTGTTTCTCTCCTCCCGAAAGTGTATCTCCCAATTCTCCTACAGGTGTATCATAGCCCTGTGGAAGCGACTGTATAAAATCGTGTATGGAAGCTTTCTTGCAGGCATTCACAATTTCTTCATCTGCCGCATCAAGCTTTGCAATTCTTATATTGTTCTTTATGCTGTCGTGAAACAGATGTGTATCCTGTGTCATAAAACCTTCCATATCCCTTAAGTTAGAAGTGTTAATATTCTTAATATCACTGCCTGAAATACTTATTCTTCCTTTATCTGTATCCCAGAAACGCATAAACAGCTTAAGGAGCGTTGACTTTCCACTTCCGCTCTTTCCTATTATTCCAGTTATTTCACCCTTCTTAATATCAATACTGAAATTATCAAGTATAGTTTCTTGTCCATAGGCAAATGTAACATCTTCCGCATTAATACCTTCAAATTCAATTTCTTTATTACCCGTAAGTTCCTCTATAACCGGTTCTTCATCTAATATATCAAGAACTCTGTTACCTGCCGCAAATGTACTCTGCAATGTACTTCCTAACGCCGCCAGCGCCACTGCCGGTCCAAATGATGAGAATAACGCAATAGTAGTAAGGAGTACACCATCAAAGCCTATAATACCGGCATAATAAAGCTTAACACCTGCAAGAAGCATAATTATGTCAAATACCAGTATACACACATTAGTAACCGCTGTATTAACACCAGACACATTCTTCATTCTTCTTGCATCTTCTGATAAATCATCCGTCCTGCCATTCATAAGTTCAAGTCGTTTAGTGCCATTACTGTACTGTATTGTCTCATAAGCACCTCTTAGGCTTTCAAGTACGAAGCTGCTGAGTTCTCCCGACTTAGTTCTGTATCTTAAACCATCATCTCCGCTTGCCTTAGATGCAATAAGCGGTATCGCAACACCTACACATATATATGCTATAAGTGCAATAAGTGCCAGCGACCAGTGAAATGAGCCTATATAACAACACATAATTATTGTATACAATACAGCTATCGCAATAGGTGATATTGTATGTGCGTAGAACACCTCAAGAAGCTCTATATCCGAAGTTATTATAGATATAAGGTCGCCTCTGTCCCTGCCCTCAAGCCTGGCTGGACAAAGCTTTCTTAATGCCCTGAATACTTTATCTCTTATTATTGCAAGTAACTTAAATGCTATAAAATGATTACACGACTGTTCTGCATATCTGAAACCTGCCCTTACAAGTGCGAACACAATTACGCACACGAATATCACACCAAGTGTGAGTCCTGTATCATACCCTGATACATCGAGTATTGCATAACCACCGAATATTGTTATAAAAGAAGCACATAAATGTCCTGCAAGTCCCATAAGAATTGCCACCGCCATATAACCAGCAAGCGGTTTTACAAGACCTATAAGCCTTAACATTACATTTAATCCACTACGTCCGGATTTTCCGTCTGAACTATTAACAATATGCTTATTATTATCCACCTTGCCCATATTTATGCCTCATTTCCTGATGTTCTTTTTTCAACATTATCTTTAAAACCGTAATTCTCAAGCTCATACTGTACATTCCATAATCTTGAATATACTCCATTTTTTGCTAAAAGCTCATTATGCTTTCCAGCCTCTGCAACTCTGCCAGCTTCAAGCACATATATATTGTCTGCATTAACTACATTAGCAAGTCTGTGAGATATAAGAATCACCGTTTTAGTCTTTGCAAGATTAAGCACCTCTCTCATAATATCGTCTTCGCTCTCCATATCAATGTTAGAAGTTGCCTCATCAAATATATATATTTTTCTGTCATGCATAAGTGCCCTTGCAAGTGCAAGTCTTTGCCTTTGTCCACCCGAAAGATTAGAAGCCTGTTCATTAAGCTTCATATCAAGTCCGCCCTCAGACATAACAAAGTCATATAGATTAACTCTTTTAAGAACATCTAACATATGCTCATCTGTCGCTTCCGGATAAGCAACAATAAGGTTATCCCTTATCGTACCTTTAAACAGATAGCTCTGATGACTTATATATGTAACATTTTGCATTAGTGAAGCCTCGCTTATATCAGAAAGCTTCTCACTTCCAATCCTGATATCTCCTGTATAACCCTTATTGCGGTGCATAAGTATTCCTGCAAGCGTTGATTTACCACAGCCGCTCTCACCGACAATCGCTGTAAAGCTCTTATCAGAAAATGTCATATCAACACCTTTAAGAATTTCCCTGTCTTTCTCATACGAAAAATGTACATTTTTTAATTCTATATTTTCATTGGCCGGAAACTCATTGCTTCCTTTATCCTCTTCCTCAAGTGCAAGAAAATTAAATATCTTATCACTTGCCGCCATTCCATTCATAGCTATATGAAAGAATGAGCCAAGCTGTCGCATTGGAATAAAAAAATCCGCTGATAAAAGTATAATCAGAAGACAGCCTGCCAGATTAATATTACCAGCCCTGAACTGCGTCACAGAAAGAATAATTCCAAGAGCTGCTCCTCCATATGCAACAAAATCCATTATTGTAATAGAATTAAGCTGCATTGTAAGCACTTTCATTGTTATCTTTCTGAACTTTTCTGACTCCTCGTTCATCTGTATGTTCTTATAATCATCGGCCTGATATATCTTTAAAGTTGTAAGCCCTTCAAGATTTTCCAAAAATGTGTCGCCAAGAGCTGTATATTGTGACCAGTATTTAGATAAAAGCTTCTTGGCCCAGGTCTGCACAAATGCAATTGATATTGGTATAAGCGGTACGCATATAAGCAGAACTACTGCCGAAACCACATTTATAGTGCATATGTAAACAAATAATGTAAGCGGTGCAAGCATAGCATAAAAAAACTGGGGCAAATATGCTCCAAAATATGTTTCAAGCTGGTCTACACCTTCAACTGTAACCTGTACAAGTTCTGATGTCTTAACCTTCTCATTATATGATGCTCCCATACGAAGAAGCTTTTCATATATCATCTGTCTTAAATTTCTCTTTACTGTCTTAGATGACAGATAGCTCATCTTTGATGAACCAATATTACAAACTGCCCTTACAATAACGCATACTATAAGACTTATCACCATAGCTGCCATACTAGAAAAATTATATTTTCCTATTCCACTGCCACCGTCTATAAGGCCCGCAATAAATGTTGTTATTATCGTCATAAGCACAATATTAGAAACCAGAGCCAGCCATTGGAATATGACATTTCCTGCTATATATTTTTTACTCTCAGGTATTGTCTGAATTAATTGTTTCTTTATCATCGATATGTCCTCTCTAATTATAGTTAGTGTTGTTGAACTTAATTATAATTTATCTTAATAACACGCATTATGTCAAGATGCAAAGTATTACCATTTTATAAATAAAAAGAATGTGCAAAGCACATTCCTGCGCCGAGCACGGTCGCTTGCGGCAAACTACTTCTTTGTGCGAGTGCGCATCATCGGCACATAGTGCCTTTTATGTAATAGGAAATTCTAATAGAATTTCCTATTACATAAAAAAATCCCCTTATGAGCCGTTCTCTCATAAGGGGCAAAATTCATAGCTGCTTATGCTATGATGAAAGGAGGGAGAATTCACCTATAATTAAAATAATTGATGAATTCAATATGAAAAAAAATAATCTTGTAAAAAGTATTTGTAATGGTGTATTTAAAATAGCATATTGTATTTGATTTTTCAAGATGTTTTATGTAATTTCACCGATATTTACAATAATAACATATTTTGCTTGTGCACATTTCACAATCAGTCCACAGATACTGCACAATGAAACCACTATTTTTGTAATAAAATTACATAAAAAAAAGAACGCAAACGCGTTCTTTTACAGTAGTAGCGAGAGAGGGATTTGAACCCACGACACCACGGGTATGAACCGTGTGCTCTAGCCAACTGAGCTATCTCGCCATATATTATATTGTATGCAAACCACATACATTAGGACTTAATGTCCTAAGTGGGACCTACAGGGCTCGAACCTGTGACCCTCTGCTTGTAAGGCAGATGCTCTCCCAGCTGAGCTAAGATCCCGTTCGCTTTGTTAGTGTTTCGTGTCTCACGAACACTGCTTCGCTATTATAATATTAAAATGCACTATTTGTCAACCACTTTTTTCAAAAAACTCAAAAAAAATACAATTTTTTTCTTTTTTATTATCCGTTAAAAAAAAGACTTGTTTTACGGCACTTACAACCTTGTTATACCAGTACATTCAATACGAATAATAATGACCGCCACATATTCATATACATTTAATGCAGCAGTCATTATTATAATCATAGTTCTTATTTAACCTGACAATGTTACTTATATATGCATTTATCTGATATATACCTCAATCTGATATATACGATTTATACATTAATCTGAGCTGTAAGACCAAGTATATCTGAGTTATCATCAAGTATTGGCTTAATAACATCTGCAAGGTATTCATCAACCTGCTCTCTTGAACGTCCAACATACTTAATTGGGTCAAGCTTAGCCTGAAGCTCTTCAAGAGTAACTCCAAACATTGGATCATCTGCAATAAGCTCAAGAAGATTATTATCAAGACCTTCCTGCTTAACTCTCTTGCCAGCTATCATTGAAAGTTCTCTTATTCTTTCGTGAAGTTCCTGTCTGTCTCCACCAGCCTTAACTGCATCCATCATAATGTTCTCTGTAGCCATAAATGGAAGCTCTGCCATCATATGCTTAATAATAACCTTGTCATATACAACAAGTCCATCAACAACATTAAGGTAAAGATCAAGTATTCCATCAACTGCAAGGAAGCCTTCTGGTACAGAAAGTCTTTTATTAGCTGAGTCGTCAAGTGTTCTTTCAAACCACTGTGTGCTTGATACTATAGCTGGGTTAAGGGCATCACAAAGTACATAATCTGCAAGTGAAGCCATACGTTCACTTCTCATAGGATTTCTCTTATATGCCATAGCTGATGAACCTATCTGTGACTTCTCAAATGGTTCTTCAACTTCCTTAAGGTGCTGTAATAATCTTATATCATTAGAGAACTTATGTGCTGATGCAGCAATGCCTGCAAGAACATTAAGAACTCTTGTATCAACCTTTCTTGAATATGTCTGTCCTGATACTGGAACACACGCCTCAAAGCCCATCTTTGTGGCAATCTTCTTATCTATCTGACGAATCTTATCCTGATCTCCATTGAATAATTCAAGGAATGAAGCCTGTGTACCTGTTGTTCCCTTACAGCCTAAAAGCTTCATTGTTGATAATACATAGTCAAGATCTTCTAAATCCATAACTAATTCATTAAGCCATAATGTCGCTCTCTTTCCAACTGTTGTTGGCTGTGCTGGCTGAAAATGTGTGAAAGCAAGTGTAGGCTGTGCTTTATATTTGTCAGCAAACTTAGAAAGTTCGTTAATAACATTAACAAGCTTCTTACGAACAAGCTTTAAGCCCTCTGTCATAATTATGATATCTGTATTATCACCAACATAACAAGATGTAGCACCAAGATGAATTATTCCCTTAGCCTTAGGACACTGAAGACCATAAGCATATACATGTGACATAACATCGTGACGTACTTCCTTCTCACGCTTCTTCGCATCTTCATAGTTAATGTCATCCTGATGAGCCTTAAGTTCATCAATCTGCTCCTGTGTGATTGGAAGTCCTAATTCTGCCTCTGTTTCAGCTAATGCAATCCATAACTTTCTCCATGTCTTAAACTTCATATCTGGAGAGAAAATGTACTGCATCTCTTTGCTTGCGTATCTTTCTGCAAGTGGTGTCTGATATCTGTCGTTCATTCCTGCAATCCGCCTTTCTTAAATTGTCATAATTCTTATAATTGTAGCCGGCTATTATTAACCATCAATACAGCATATATAGAATATACTGAACACTACTTATTAGATTGTACCATATATATTCTATTCATTCAATATGATGTCAGTCCTCTTTTATTTTTCCCTTTTCAACATTTGGCTTGATAAAATTGTTATACGCATAATCCCACAAAGTCTCTGAACCATCTTTAGTATTCTCATTCCTTTTAAGTATCTGGTTTAAATGAACACCTTTTTCTTCCCAGCTTCTTCCACCCGAAGCATTATTAAGCATTGCAGGCTGTATATTATCAAGCGTCCTTGCAAACTTTGCCTCAGGTGTCTTTCTTTCCTCGAATTCGTCCCAAAGCCCTCTCATATATCCAGCCTGATCACTTGGAAGAAGTCTGAATATTCTGTCTGCAGCAGTTAATTCTCTCTGCCTCTGCGTCTTCTTGCCATCCTCATCATATGCATAAGTATCACCAGCATCAATCTCTACTATATCGTGTATAAGAAGCATTGTCATAGTCTTTAACACATCAATCTTTTCATTAGAATACTCGCTTAACAGCACCGCCATAATTGCCATATGCCACGCGTGTTCAGCATCATTTTCTTTCCTTGAAGCATCTGCAAGATATGTCTGTCTTCCTATAAGTTTCTCTTTATCAATCTCCTCTATAAATTTTATCTGTTTAATTAATCTGTCCTTATCATTATTCTCTTGATTATTATTAGTCTTGTAATTATTATCCTGACTACTATTCTTCATTAATTATTCTCCCCGATATTAATATTTAAAAAAACGTGCAAAGCACATTCCCATAGTAAGTATGGTCGTTTGTGACAAACCATATCATCGCACGAATATACATCATCGGCATATAGTGCTTTCGCGTAACAACGAATTCTACCGTAATTCCCTATTACACAAAAAGGGAGGGCTTTACCCTCCCAATCCGGTTATTTTAACCCATCTCGCCACGAATATCTATTTCTGGTGGTTCAATTGGATAATTACCTGTAAAGCAGGCATCGCAGAAGCCTGTCTGATTACATATCATTTCACTTAATTTATCTGTTTCAAGATAGCCAAGAGAATCTGCTTCTATGTACTTGCAGATTTCATCAACTGTTCTTCCTGATGCTACAAGCTGATCCTCTGATGGTATATCAGTACCAAAATAGCAAGGATGAAGGAATGCTGGAGAACTTATTCTTACATGTACCTCCTTAGCTCCTGCCTGTCTTAAAAGATTAACAATTCTGCGGCTTGTTGTTCCTCTTACAATAGAATCATCTATCATAACCACTCTCTTGCCTGCAACTTCCTCTTTCAACACGTTAAGTTTAACCTTAACGCTTGACTCTCTCTGCTCCTGCTTTGGCTTAATAAATGTTCTTCCAACATAATTATTCTTTATAAAAGCATTACCATAAGGAATACCTGACTCCATAGAATAACCAAGTGCTGCTGGATTTCCTGATTCCGGAACACCTACAACTAAGTCTGCTTCTACTGGATGTGTCTTTGCAAGTATACGACCAGCATTAACTCTTGATTCATATACTCCCATACCATCTATCCTGCTGTCAGGTCTTGCAAAATATATATATTCAAATATACATCTTGCTGTATTCTTCTGGCAGAGTGATGTATCTGACTGTATCCCATCTTTAGTTATCGTAACTATCTCTCCTGGTAATACATCTCTTATAAATTCAGCACCTACTGTATCAAGTGCACAAGTCTCCGATGATAAGAAATATGTATTATCTCTCTTTCCTATACAAAGAGGCTTGAAACCAAATGGATCTCTTGCTCCGATAAGCTTTCTAGGACTCATCACTATAAGTGAGTATGCACCCTTAATCTTCTTCATTGCATTTTTAACAGCTTCTTCTACCGTAGGTGTATTAAGTCTTTCTCTTGCTATTAAATACGCAATAACTTCTGAATCAATTGTAGTCTGGAATATAGCTCCTGTATATGAAAGCTCTTCCCTTAACTCAACCGCATTAAGAAGATTACCATTATGTGCCATTCCAAGCGTACCCTTAACATAATTTAATACAAGTGGCTGTGCATTTTCTCTTGTAGAACTTCCTGCTGTAGAATAACGGACGTGTCCAACACCGATGTTACCCTTTAACTTCTCTAAATTCTCAGAATTAAACACTTCATTCACAAGTCCCATATCCTTGTGGGAAAGGACCTTTCCCTTAGGGCCTTCTGTATCACTCACAGCGATACCACAACTTTCCTGTCCTCTGTGCTGTAATGCAAACAAGCCATAATATATCGTTGACGCAACATCTCCGCAATCGAAGTCATATGCGCCAAACACTCCACATTCTTCGTGAAGCTTTCTGTCATCAATATAACTGTCGTTCATATATACCTCTGTCTTAGTATTCGTATTAGCAATGTAATCAAATTAGAAATCTTCACCTGTAAGAAGCTTATATGCCTCTTTGTACTTTTCTACTGTCTTGTTAATGATATCATCTGGAAGAAGATAATCACTATCAGGGTTAGCAAGAAGCCAGTTTCTAACGAACTGCTTATCGTAAGATGGCTGTCCCTGTCCTTTCTTGTATCCTTCTAATGGCCAGAAACGTGAGCTGTCTGGTGTAAGCATTTCATCACCGATTACAACTTCGCCATTCTCATCAAGACCAAATTCAAACTTAGTATCAGCAATAATAATTCCCTTGCTTAAAGCATATTCTGCACACTTCTTATAAAGTGCTATTGTAGCATCCTTAATCTTAGTTGCATATTCAAGACCCCTACCTGGGAACTTCTTCTCTAATACCTCAATACTCTGCTCAAATGAGATATTCTCATCATGGTCACCAACCTCAGCCTTAGTACTTGGTGTATAGATTGGCTCAGGAAGCTTCTCTGACTCTTCAAGACCTTCCGGAAGCTTAATTCCACAGACTGTACCATTCTTCTGATAGCTTGCCCAGCCGCTTCCTGTTATATATCCTCTAACGATGCACTCGATTGGAAGCATAGTTAACTTCTTGCACATCATACTTCTTCTTGCATACTTTTCATTCTGGAAGAATTCCGGCATATCATTAACATCAACAGATATCATATGATTAGGAATAACATCCTTAGTATAATCAAACCAGAATTTAGACATCTGAGTAAGAATTGCACCCTTATCTGTGACCTTATTCTTTAAAATGTGGTCAAATGCTGATATACGATCTGTTGCCGCTATAACAAGCTTATCTCCTATATCATACACTTCTCTTACTTTGCCTTCATAAAGTAACTTAAACTTTTCCATGATCGCATCCATCCTTTTAAATTATAGTAATAGTGAATTTAATTATACACTCAACAACTAAAAATTATATAACAGTACACTACCAAAATCAATAGACAATACTTGCATATTATTCTTAAAAATTGTATTATTATAGAAAATCTTTATACAATATGTTTTATTTATTCAACTTTTTTATGTATTCAGATTATTATTATACGCAATTGTAGATGGAGGATTGTACTATGAATGATGGAATTGAAAAAAGACGCTATAACCGCCACAAGGCGAATTTAACATTAAATGTGTCTAAGCTTTTTAATCAGGATTACATCAATATAAGAAATCTCGACTCACCTATAAATATAACTGATATATCAAAAGGTGGAATCGGCTTTCGCTCAAAAAGCATTTTACCTTTAGATTTCTATTTTGATGCTGTGTTACAGTTAGATGATGAAAAAGACCCAATAAACTGTGTTGTCAAAATCATCCGCTGTCAGCCAGTAGATAACTCAGACCTCTACGCATACGGCTGTGAATTCGTAGGAATGTCACCCGTCATAGGTGACACTGTAGACAACTACAGTTCACACACCGATCCCCCACAAGCCTAATAACCCAAGTGAAATAATTCACACTAAACAGTGGAATAACCCACACAGAATAACCCCAAACATATAAATCCAAATATATATTTTAGTATATTTTCATCAAAAAAGAGAGGCGGTACCCCCCTCTCTTTCTGTTTATCTGTCTATCTCCAAATACATTTAACAAAATATGTTCACCCCTCCAGCCCCGCAACCATCGCAGTCCGCCAACGCACAGATTGGAGAAACCGGCGGAAGCATAAAAAGACGATGGGGAGCCGCCGGCACTTAAGTGCTGTCCTTTAGCGCTTTAGTACCGCTGCGAGCGACACTCAGTGCAAACGTATCTTTGTTGCTTCCGCCGATTTCTCCAATCGTCCGTCCGCCGTCCGCCGCACTCTGCACCTTGCCGCTTCCCACATCGTCTTTGTTAAACATATTCCTAAAATCTACAGCAGCTCTTTTAAAAGCTTATTAACCATTCCCGGATTAGCCTTACCCTGCATAGCCTTCATAGTCTGGCCTACAAGGAATCCGATAGCCTTCTCCTTACCTGCTCTATAATCAGCTACCGACTGTGGATTATCAGCTATAACCTTCTCAACTGTTGCCTTAAGTGCACCTTCGTCATTAACCTGCTTAAGTCCATTTTCCTCAATATACTTATCTGGATCAATATCCTCGTCAAATATCTTCTCGAATATTTCCTTAGCAACATTACTGTTAATAGAGCCCTCATCTGCAAGTTCAATAATTCTTGCAAGACTCTTAGGTGAGAATGTGATATCCTCAGGATCCATATTCTTTTCCTTTAAAATACGCATAGTCTCTGTAATAAGCCAGTTAGATACTTTCTTTGGCTTATTGCATAAAGCTGTTGTTTCTTCAAATATATCAGCAAGTTTCTTAGAATCAGTAATCATATTGATATCATAATCAGGAATTCCAAATTCTTCCTTATAACGAAGCATTTTCTCATCCTTAAACTCAGGCTGTGCTTCCTTAATAGTATCAAGCCATTCTTCGCTTATGTGGATTGGTACAAGGTCTGGGTCTGGGAAATATCTGTAATCCTGTGCATCCTCTTTAGAACGCATAGCATAAGAATATTCCTTATCATCATTCCATCTTCTTGTTTCCTGAACAACCTGTCCACCAGCTTCAATTATATCTATCTGTCTGGCTGTTTCAGCCTCAATAGCTCTCTGGATAGCTGAAAATGAGTTAAGATTCTTAGTTTCTGTTCTTGTACCGAATTCAGTGCTGCCTTTTTCTCTTACAGAAAGATTGACATCAGCTCTCATGGAACCTTCCTGTAACTTGCAGTCAGATGCTCCAAGATACTGGATAGTATTTCTTAACTTAGTAAGATAAGCAATAACCTCTTCTGCATTTCTCATATCTGGCTCAGATACGATTTCTATAAGAGGCACACCTGAACGGTTATAGTCAACATAGGATACATCCTCCCACTCATCGTGTATAAGCTTACCTGCATCCTCTTCCATATGAATCTCGTGAATTCTTATAGACTTCTCTGTTCCATCTTCAAGCTTTACATCTACATGTCCATCACGGCATATAGGCAGATAAAGCTGTGATATCTGATAATTCTGTGGATTATCAGGATAGAAATAATTCTTTCTATCAAACTTGCAGTCTCTTGTTATAGAGCAGTTAGTTGCAAGACCAACCGCCATAGCATACTCTACTACCTTCTTGTTAAGAACCGGAAGAGAACCTGGCATACCTGTACAAACAGGGCATGTATGTGTATTAGGTGCTCCACCAAATGCTGTTGAGCAGCCACAGAATATCTTAGTCTTTGTAGCAAGCTCAACGTGAACTTCAAGACCAATAACTACTTCATAATCTTTCATTGCCTGACCTCCTCCTTATTCAAATCTTCCTCGTGCCTGCTCATATGAGTATGCAGCACGTATTATATTATTTTCCTTAAAGCAGTCACCTATAAGCTGTACACCTATTGGAAGCCCCTTAGAGTCCTTTCCACAAGGTACACTTATTCCTGGAAGACCTGCAAGGTTAACTGATATTGTATATATATCGCCAAGATACATCTTGATAGGGTCTGCTAAAGATGAGCCTATCTTAGGTGCAGTCGTTGGTGCAACAGGTCCAAGGATTACATCATACTTTGCAAATGCTTCATCAAATGCTTTCTTAATAAGAGCCTTTACTCTTAATGCCTTTAAGTAGTAAGCATCATAATAACCTGAGCTGAGTACAAATGAACCAAGCATTATTCTTCTCTTAACTTCTGGTCCAAAGCCCTCTGAACGTGTCTTCTTATACATATTGTGAAGACCATCATACTCACTTGTCCTGTAACCATACTTAACACCATCGAATCTCTCAAGGTTAGAGCTTGCCTCAGCGGCAGCTATTGTATAATAAGTAGGTATAGCGTACTCTACAAGGCTTAAGTCGAATTCTTCAACTATGGCACCCTTTTCTTCAAGCACCTTAGCTGCCGACATAACAGCTTCCTTAACCTCAGGATCAAGTCCATCTCCAAAGTAATCTCTTGGAATACCTATCTTAAGTCCCTTAACATCATCTACTAAAGCCTTTGTAAATGCTGTATCTTCTCTCTTTACTGATGTAGAATCCTTATCATCCTTTGCTGCTATTACCTCCATAATAGTAGCACAGTCTGTTACATCCTTACATAATGGTCCTATCTGATCAAGTGATGAACCATAAGCTATAAGTCCATATCTTGAGACAGTACCATAAGTAGGCTTCATACCTACAACACCACAGTAAGATGCAGGTTGTCTTATAGAACCACCTGTATCTGAACCAAGTGCCGCAAAGCATTCATTTGCTGCAACTGCTGCAGCTGAACCACCTGATGAACCACCAGGAACGTGCTCTGTATTTCTTGGATTCTTAGTTGCTCCGAATGCACTTGTTTCTGTTGTTGAGCCCATGGCGAACTCATCCATATTAGTCTTACCGATAATAACTGCACCTGCCTCCTGAAGTTTTATAACTGCTTCAGAAGAAAATGTTGGAACAAAGTTACCGAGTATTTTAGAAGAACATGTTGTAAGCATGCCTTCTGTACACATATTATCCTTAATAGCAAAAGGTACACCAGCTAAAGGTCCCGTAAGCTTTCCAGCCTTGATATCATCATCAGCCTTAGCTGCTGCCTGTAATGCTCTTTCCTTGTCAAATGTCACATAGCAGTTAAGCTTGTCTTCAGACTTTTCAATCTGAGCAACAACAGCCTGCATAGCTTCTACCGCTGTCACTTCACCTGCCTTAATCTTTGCAGCAAGTTCAACGGCTGTACAATCTAATAAACTCATAGCATTTCCCTTTCTTATTCAACAGTCTTTGGAACTATAAATCCATATTCGTTAGCTTCTGGTGCATTGGCAAGTGTAGCCTTGCTTCCATCGCCGTTAGTAACAACATCTTCCCTCATAACATTATTAACAGGGAATACGTGTGACATAGGCTCAACGCCTGTTGTATCAAGCTCGCCAAGCTTATCTATATAATCAAGCATACTTGCCATATCCTTCTTGGCATCCTCTTTTTCCGACTCAGAAAGCTCAAGCTTAGCAAGAATACCTACATATTCGATAGTTTCATCACTAATCACATTAGCCATAACATACCATCCTTTCTTTCATATTAATCTCTGACCTTAATATGAACCTCTCTTAACTGCTGTTCTGTTACCTCATTAGGTGCTCCACACATAAGATCCTGTGCTGTACCACTCATTGGGAATGGAATAACCTCACGGATATTCTCTTCATTTCTAAGAAGCATAATCATACGGTCAACACCTGGTGCCATACCTGCATGTGGTGGTGCACCGAACTGGAATGCGTTGTAAAGTGCTCCAAACTTAGCCTTAAGTACTTCTTCATCATATCCGGCAATTTCAAATGCCTTAACCATAATCTGCATATCATGGTTACGCACAGCACCTGATGATAATTCAACACCATTACATACGATATCATACTGATAAGCAAGAATATCAAGTGGATCCATAGTATTAAGTGCTTCAAGACCACCCTGTGGCATAGAGAATGGATTGTGTGTGAAACCAATCTTCTTAGTTTCTGGGTCTCTTTCAAACATAGGGAAGTCATTTACATAACAGAATCTGTATGCATTTTTCTCTATTAAATCAAGACGTGTGCCAAGTTCGTTACGAATCTGTCCTGCAAAGAATGCAGCCTTATCTTCCTTATCAGCGATAAAGAAAATAGTATCTCCTGCCTGAAGTCCTGCAAGTTCCCTAATTTCGCCTTTAAGTTCTTCTGGAATGAACTTATCAATTGGTCCCTTATATGAAAGGTCTTCAAGAACCTCAAGGTAACCAAGTCCACCCATACCAATTCCTGTAGCGAACTTAAGAAGCTTCTCGTGCTGGCCCTTTGAAAGCTTAGCGTGAACATTGATAGCTCTTACAGTCTTATTCTGGAATGGCTTGAATGTACATTTATTGAAGAAATCGGACAAATCTATAATTCTAAGTGGGTTTCTAAGGTCTGGCTTATCTGAACCGAATTCAAGCATAGCCTGCTTGTAGCTTATAATTGGATAAGGAGCCTGTGTTACAACTGAACCCTCTGGTGCAAACTTTGCAAATGTCTCTGTAAGCACTTCTTCACCAACTGCAAATACTTCTTCCTGAGTAGCAAAGCTCATCTCGAAGTCAAGCTGATAGAATTCTCCTGGTGAACGGTCAGCTCTTGCATCTTCATCTCTGAAGCAAGGAGCTATCTGGAAATACTTATCAAAACCAGATACCATAAGAAGCTGCTTGTACTGCTGTGGTGCCTGTGGAAGTGCATAGAACTTGCCCTTATATTTTCTTGATGGAACGATATAATCTCTTGCGCCTTCTGGTGATGAAGCACAAAGAATAGGTGTCTGGATTTCAAGGAAGCCCATATCTGTCATCTTCTGACGAAGGAATGAGATAACCTTTGAACGGAATACCATATTATCCTTAACCTTAGGGTTTCTTAAGTCTAAGTATCTGTACTTAAGTCTTACATCCTCTCTTACTTCCTTAGATGTCTGAATTTCAAATGGAACCTGCTGGTAAACCTGTCCTAATACTGTAATCTTCTTAGCTTCAAGTTCAATAGTTCCTGATGGAATTTTAGGATTGTAAGTTTCCTCATCTCTCTGCTCCATAATACCATCGATACTGATACATTCTTCCTTCTTAATACCCTTTAAGAGTTCTGGTTCACGGATAACTACCTGTAATACTCCGTACATATCTCTTAAATCGATGAATGAAACTCCACCGTGATCACGGATGTTCTCAACCCATCCTGATACCTTCATCTGCTTTCCAATGTCGTTCTCACTTACATTCTGTAATGTGACATCTCTGTAAATGTTTGCCATCTTATTAATAACTCCTCTCTTATTGTTTTATATTGTTAATGTGTGTCTTGTTGCAGCTGATAAATATATTGTTCCTGCTTTCTGCAAAGGCTGTAACGATATAACTTAGTGGCAATCGTTATCTGCACGCAAAAAATCCCGGAATGCCTTACCAGCATTCCGGGACGAATAATACATAATTATCCGCGGTACCACCCGCATTGAATGAAATCCGCTTCTGAATAGCTGTCATCAGTAAACTAATAAACTTAACAATTCAGGCTTCTTATCATTCCTCTTTAAGTACTTAACGCGTACAACGTAATAACCTACATATATCACCTGCCTGTCTATAACAGCTGTATGCATACGCATTTCATAACATATTCCAAGGGCATTGATATAATTCAGATATTCAACTCCAGAGTGTTCCTCTTGACAATTCCCTGTGTATGCTTTCAGTCGGTGGCATCACTTTCCTGTCAGGTTCCATGAAAAGAAGTCTCTTTCCCAGTCTTTAATATATTCATATAAATTAATAATAGCATATACTTATGAATCGTGTCAATCCATAACTTTATTTTTCCATTTTTAAAAATTATTATGATTCAATTTCTGAAGTTTATTCAACAATTAATTCTACACTTCATAATCAAGGCAGGATCTTACTGCCGTATATGGGCGTACCTTTCCGTCTGCTACTGCAACATGAAGCGGATTAGTGCTATATGCCTTAAGAGCATCTGCATCTGTAAATGTTGTATCAAGCATAACATCTACCGTTGATGTTGGCAAACCATTGATATTAACCTTTACATCTACAAGACCAGGCACTTTTCCTGCAAGTCCTTCAAGACCTTCCTTAATACCTACCTTTACATTTTCCTTCTCTTCTGCTGTAAGTTCTTCCTTTAACTTCCACAATATAACGTGTTTAACCATATATCTTAATCTCCTTTTCTATCAGTTTCTTTATTCTTCCATTTCTTTTTCCTGCATTTTTATCTGTTAAATATCAATTTGCAAAACTATTAAATGTATAATTTCATGAAAATATTACAAGCTATGCTCTGTATACCCAGTTATCTTTTCTTGGGTGACACTGAGGTTCTTCTCCATCTACATAACCTAGTATACAATGTCCGATTCCTTCATAATTACCTTCTATGCCTAGTGATTTAAGTATCTCTCTGCCTTCTTCGCTCTCAAATTCTTCCTTAGCTCTATGTATCCAGCAGCTATCCACACCAAGTGCGTGTGCCTCAAGCATAAGATTCCCCATAACCAGAGTACCATCATATATATATGTAGGCATACTCTTATCAGCAAGAACAACAAGCACAACTGGTGCACCATAAAATGGATCAAAATCTTCTGACTTTCCCATTATTCTAGAATTCATCTTAGAAAGCTTATCTCTTAATTCCTTGTCAGTAACTGCAAGTATAATTGGCGACTGTCTGTCCTTTCCTGTAGCCGCATATGTTCCCGCTTCAATAATTTTATCTATAATCTCCGCAGGAACCATATCACTTTTATACTTTCTTACGCTTCTTCTTGTCTTAATAACATCTAATATATCACTCATAGTGCGCTTCCTTTCTATAATTATATTTATATGATGTCGGGGTCAAAAGCCCCCAACTTTGATACCTACGAATTGTTCCGTGCTACGCACTTCCACAATTCTGGTATCATTTATATATCATTTATCCTGTTATATGAAGCATACCGATAAGCACAACCGCAGCCAGTCCATAATATGTAACAACCGCAACAAGGTCATTAATTGTTGTTATAAGTGGACCCGAAGCTACAGCCGGGTCTATCTTTATCTTATGGAAGAACATTGGTGTAAGCACACCAATAAGACTTGATATAAGCATTGCCAGCAATAATGATACACCTACACAGCCCGATATTGCAAATGCGTAATGTACTGGCTTGCCCTTAACAATGGTAATATATATTCCAAGTAATATAAATGCCATAGAACCAAGCAGCAAGCCATTAGCAAAACCAATTCTCATCTCTTTTAACACAAATTCAAGCTTCTGCTTAGCTGATATATCTTCGTCCATAAGAACTCTGATTGTAACGGCAAGTGACTGTGTTCCAACATTTCCTGCCATATCAAGTATGAGTGACTGGAAGCATACAATAATCGCAAGCTGTGACACTACATTTTCAAATATGCCAACTACAGATGATACTCCCATACCAAGGAACAGTAACAGAATAAGCCATGGAAGCCTTTTCTTCATACTTGCAAAAAGCCCCTCTGTAAGGTCATTCTCCTCTGTCAAACCGGCAAGCTTTGCATAATCATCGCTCATCTCTTCATCTACCGCTTCTATGATATCAGAAGATGTGATAGCACCTATTATTTCTTTGTCTTTATTTAATACTGGAATTGAATCTTCGCTGTAATCCTTTAAATCTTCGATACATTCGCTCATCTTTTCGTGAGCATATACATATGGATATGATGTACTTATTATATCCTCAAGCTTCTGGTAATCTCTTGCTACAATAAGATCTTTTAAATCTATTGCACCATAATATATGTTATTATCATCAACCACATATATTGTATTGACGTTATCATTTTCTTCTGCCTGCGCAACAAGCTCTTTCATAGCTTCCTTTATTGTAAGCTTATTGTTTATGCATATGAAATTAGTAGTCATCTTACTGCCAATCTCATCATCGTCATATGAATAAATCAGACACACATCATCTTTGGCATCCTTTTCCATATGTGATATAAGTGCCTGTCTTTCTTCTTCTGATACATTATCAAGAATATCTACAGCATCATCAGCATCCATTTTTTCAAGGACATCTGCCGCCTCATCTACAGATAATTCTGTCATAAATTCTTCAATGTATTCAGGTGTATCTTCCAGATATGAGAAAATCTCTGCCGTCCAGTCTACACCAAGAATCTTGTAAAGCCTTATTCTTGTATCTTTGTCCAAAAGCTTAATTGCATCTGCTATATCATTCTCGTGATATTTAGATAACTTCCTGCGGATTAATTCATCAGATTTACTACTTCTAAGGACTCTAACAATATCCTTGCTATAATCCTTATGTATAACTACATTTGATAGAATCTTATTCATCATTATTCTCCTTTCATTATGGCAAGAACAATGACTAAGATTAGAAAATACGCGACTTTAACAGACTATTGCACACGTCCCTTAAGAAACGCAGACAATAGCTTTGTCGGCTTATAATCTATGTCATTGTTCCCTATTCGAGGACTATCATGCCCGTCCATTATCGTCACCTCACTTTTAATATATTGTATATTAAGAAAATATATTGAACACACCAATCTAATATCCCCAATATATACTCTTAACATTTGTCGAATTAATTGTATAATCTCATTTTCTGACTGTCAACTAAAATCATTGTAAAATATTATCATATACCTCTCATATACTAGTTACAATCAACCAGGACATACTTACATTCTTTGCAAGCATTATTCATTTACAGTTTTTAATTCCACTTGACGTCATATAGGTTCCTGCTAATATTACCAATACCGATATAACTGCAATAATGCCGGAAATGAAATCTCTGATACCATCTCCAGGTACAATAAAATGCAGAGCAGCCAATATTATGCCAATAACAATCAATATAATTCCATACAATACTTTTTTCCACTGTATATTTAATTTCATCCTGACACTCATTTCCTTTCTACTTCTCTGATAAATCTTTCTATAAGTCTGTTTACTTCATCCGGCTGGTCGGTATTGGAATTATGACCAGCATTTTTTATCCACTTAAGCGGTAAACCTTCCCTCTGATGCCATTTTTTATTGTAGCTTTTGGCCAAGCCAGCTTTATCCTTTTCGCCACAGATAAGAAGTGCCGGACAACTGATACGATATTGCAGGTCTGCTTTGATTGCCTCAGCAAGCATTCTGTAACCAAAACCATTTTGCAGTTCCATATGGTTTAGGGGCTGACGCTATTGATGCATCTGTAAACCGTTATGTGGCCAATAAACTGATTAATTTTATCTTACATCAATTTGGAGGTTTACTTTATTAAATTATTGTGAGTCAGACAAATATGAATCTACTGATTCCATACCATTATAAATTCCTTTCCGCCTGTGTTATCGTCCACACTTTCGGATTGAATACTAAATTTCTCACGTAAATAAAATTTGATTGCTTTCTCATTTTCCTGATAGACACTTAATTTTAATTTTGATTTGAATTCCTTTGCATGATTTAGAAGTTGTTTTCCGATACCTTTTGATTGCATTGTTTCTTTTACAAAAACACCTTCGATATAGTCATCATTCAATCCAATGAAGCCATCTATCTGCTTTGTACAGTCATCCTCATGTACATATATTTCTGCGTGAGGAAGCATTTCTCTTACCATATTGCAGTTAGTACGCCAGTAATCGGACGGTATGAAATGATGTGCTTGAATATTCGTATCAAGCCATATCTGCATCACTGCGTCTATATCGTTATCGCTGTATTGTCTTACCAATTCTCTATCTCCTAACTACTACTTATTTCTTGTTCCAAAAGTGGAAGTATCTACATACCTTAAAATCGTTTTTATAACTTCATCAATCACAATCGGCTTTGACAAATGTGCATTCATTCCTGCATCCAGTGATGCCTGAACATCTTCTGCAAATGAATTAGCTGTCATTGCTATAATAGGAATGTTTTTCCCATCCGGTCTGTCATTCATTGCCCTGATTACTTTTACCGCTTCATAACCATTCATTTCAGGCATCATGATATCCATCAGGATTACATCAAATGTGCCTTCCGGATGATTTCTGAAAATCTCAACAGCATTCTTTCCATCCACAGCTCTTTCTACATTCATCCCGAACTCTTCCAACTGCACGGTAGCAATCTCTGCATTCAGTTCATTATCCTCTGCAAGAAGGACATTCACACCTGTAAGATTTACCTTTTCAGAAAAACCTGTGTCTGACTTATTACATTCCTTATCTGTAATTTCCAAAGGAATATCCACAGTAAATGTAGTTCCCTCATACTTTTTACTCTGAACGGAAATGGTTCCACCCATCATATATACATACTTCTTTACGATAGCCATCCCCAGTCCAACTCCATGGTACTGCGTTCTCACATCGGAATCTTCCTGTGCAAACTCCTCAAAAACTTCTTTTGTAAATTCCTCACTCATGCCAATACCAGTATCCGAAATGCGGTAACGCATATTTATATATCCATCCCCGCCCTTTTCCTGACACCGGGCTTCAAATGTAATCGTCCCTCCATCCGGAGTGAATTTCACGGCATTGCTCAGAATATTGACCAGCACATCACGCAGGCGTGCAGGATCCGCAAGTACATTTGGAATCTTTGCTTCTTCACGCTGAATCTTAAAGTTGATATCCCTGTTCGTAAGAAAGCCTTTTGTAATATCCAATACAGAATCTGTAATGTTTTTCACATCCGCCGGTACCGGATTGTAATTCACTTTTCCACTTTCGATGCTGGTCAGATCTAATATATCATTGATCAGCGACAGTAAATGCTCTGAGCTTTCGTCAATTTTTTCCAGACAATTTTTCACTTCGTCTGACGGATTGTTTTTCATTGCAATACCGGTAAATCCTATGATTGCATTCATCGGTGTCCTCATATCATGGGACATATGTGACAGAAATGCTGTTTTTGCCTTGTTTGCAGCCTGTGCATGCTCTGCCAGTTCCGCCATTTCCTCAGTTTTCTTCTGTTCCGCCTTCTGAGCTTTTTTTCTTGCACTAAGATGCACCATTGTCACAGCCATAGAAGTCAGCAGTAATCCAAAAATAAGAAGAACCAAAACAGTAACAACAGGATACAGACGGATCCAGTCAACAAATGTCAGATCTGTTGCTTTGTATGTGGTATACTGTGCTGCAAGATCTTCAACAAGATTTTTGGGCATGGCATACATTGCTTTCGTCAGAATACCAGCCAGCGCATGGTTCTCATTTGATGAAATTACCATACGGTAGGTGAATGTAGGCTGTTCCAGCATAGTATATGTCATGGTGCCCGTAGTGTCACTGTTCACAAACGCCTGTGCCATGTAATAGTAGACGAAGGCAGCATCTGCTTTACCCTTACGGACAGCTTCCATCATTTCCTGTCGGGTACTGCACATCAGTTTTTCTGCATCGGGTGCCATTGCATCTGCAATTGAATTTGCTACTGTCTGGTCAACAGTAGCAACAACATTAATTTTTCCATCAAAGTCACGCCGTGTCACCCTTGCCAGCTGCATCGTAATGAAAGGTGCAGTAATCCCCCATTTTTTCGTCTCAGCATAGTTATCTGTTTCCAGGCGTGCATCGATGCTAATATCTGTAATATCCTTATTTTTCTGATAGGCAATATACTCATCTCTGGTGGCAGGTGTAAGAAACTCATAGGAAATCCCGGCATAGTCTGCAATTTTACGGAAGTAATCCGGGATAATACCCTTCATCTCACCATTTTCATTATAAGAATATGGATAACGGGTCGGATCACACAGAACATGAAGCGGATTGTCCTTGGAATACTGTGAAATAATACTTTTTTCTTTCTTGGTATATTCCAGATTCTTAGTTTCTATGCTTTCATAATTTTTATTATAAAGTGTCGTTTTCCAGTCGCCCTCAACTGCATTCATCTGGTCGATTGCATAATTGATCTCATTCAGCAATTCTGTATTACCTTTTTTAACCATGACATAGAAATCGCTGCTGTCAAATTTATCCACGATACGCTCATTGTTTGTTTTTCTCAGAGAACTAGCAGCAATAGCATCAACATTTCCACTCTGAAGAGCTTCCTCCATCTCTGCTGTCGTATCAAAATAAAATGGATCATATGTAAATCCTTTGTTGCCTGCAAAATCCGCAAAACTCTTTATCTCGGAGCTTCCATTAAAAAGTGCCACACGCATACCGTTGTAAGTACTGTAATTGCCATCCACAATCGTGCTGTTGTCACTGCGGACGGTCAGAATCCCATTATTGGTTCCGATCGGACGTGAAAAATCAAACTTTTCTTCTCTTTCCGGTGTTTTGCTGGGAGATGTTACCATATCAATCTCGCCATCTTCAAGCATCTGCTGCATATCATCCCAGCTCTTATCATATCCGACATATTCGTAATCTACATCCCAATAACGGGCCATAAGCCGAAGAAAATCATAGCCATACCCGCTGCGGTTGCCTTCTTCATCCACCACATGATAACCATCCATGGCAAAGAAACCGACTTTGACAGTTTCATGCTGCGAACTGTCCTCGG